>Ga0209520_10002491_pt1 | contig 10620 bp, 15 predicted proteins | sample Rifsed16ft1_FD_184009 | JGI IMG/M metagenome (GOLD analysis project Ga0209520, IMG submission 184009) | Soil microbial communities from Rifle, Colorado, USA - sediment 16ft 1 (version 2) | ecosystem: Environmental > Terrestrial > Deep subsurface > Rock core/Sediment | place: Rifle, Colorado...
CCAGGAACCGCTCGGTCACCTTCTCGAGCTCCAGGTGGTACGGCATGATCATGTGGCAGTTGCCCGAGACGACGAGGCGAGACGGATCCACGCCCACCGCCGCCAGCCCGTCCATCTCCTCGAGCAGGACGCGAGGGTCGACCACGACGCCGTCGGCGATCACGCTCGTGATATGGGGGTACAAGATCCCGGAGGGGATCAGCTGGAGCTTCAGCGTGTGGCCCTCGGCCAGGATCGTGTGACCGGCGTTGTTCCCGCCCTGGTACCGCACGACGAGGTCCATCCGGTCGGCCAGGTAGTCGGTCGCCTTGCCCTTGCCCTCGTCCCCCCACTGGGTCCCGACGACGACGGATGCAGGCATGGCGCCCCGGAGTCTACCGAGCCCCCGAGCCGGCCCTCGCCGGGCTCGAGCCTCCTAGCGTTCGATGCGGAAGTTGATCCGGACCTGCGTGTGGTACTCGGCGATCTCGCCGTCCTTCACGACGGCGCTCGTGCCGAGGATGTCCATGTGCTCGATGCCGCGGATCGTCTTCGCGGCCTCGAGGAGGGCCTGCTGGGCGGCGTCGCGCCAGGACTCGGACGAGACGCCGACCAGGTCGATCGTCTTGATGACAGCCATCGCCATGCCTCCTCAGCCTCCGTTGTAGACGTCGATGAAGCGCCGGTAGTTGGCGGCGATCTGCTTGGCGGCCTCCTCGCGTCCGAGGTTGCCGTCGACGAACGCCTTCAGCGGATCCCACCAGATCGAGCGCCCGATCGCGAACCCGATGTACCCCGGCACCCCCGAGCCCATCTTCAGCCAGTGGTCGACCTTCGCGTCGTCGGCGCCGCGGCCGAGAACGACGCAGGCCACGCCCTCGCGCCCACCCGCACGCGCGGTGGCCGAGATCATCTCGCAGTCCTCACGCCGGTCGATGCCCTCGATCTTCCAGATGTCGGGCTCGACGCCGGCGGCCTGCAGGGCCTCGATCGCGGCCCGCATCAGCTTGGGCCGCTCCTGCGAATCCCACCGGTCCTCGTCGCCCCCTGCGGCCTCGACCTGCCCCGCCGTGGCCGGCACCAGCAGCTCGAACAGGTACCTCCGGCCGTTAGCGTGGAGCCACCCTCCGAGGCGCTTCAGGCGCTCGGCCTGCCGCTCGTTCATCGCGGCGTCGCCCTCGGTGTTGTAGCGGACGAGCACCTTGGAGAAGGACGGATCGAACGTCTCGATGTGCCCGCCGAAATCCGCTCCGTACTGGAAGTCGAACTCGTCCTGCCCGCTCTTCTCGACGGGCATCGCGAGAGCCAGGCCGTTCGCCTTCGCATCGCGCGCGATGTCCGCGCCGAACTGCTCATCGACGAGCACACCCGCCGAGGCCGCGTCGACGCCCTCGGAGAGAGCGCGGACGGCGCCCTCGTAGATCACGCGCTTTGCATCGGAGATACGCTTGGCCTCCTCTGCGTTGGGCTCTCCCGTCACGCCGAAGAACTTCTTCTGGAACGACCCGCGGTGGTCGAACGCCAGGATGTACAGCGGCTGGTCGTAGCCCAGGGCCATCTGTCCGCTCCTTTCCTCAGGGTTGTTCGAAGGGGTTCGTCGGTTCCAAGATCTGGACCGGCACCGGCGCGGCCTCGCGCTGGAAGAGCGCCCCGTGCGAGGGCGAGCACACCACGAAGCCGAAGTGGATCGGCACGGCCACCTTCGGCCGCATCACCTTCACGAGGCCCGCAGCCTCGCGGTAGTCCATCGTGAAGGTCCCGCCGATCGGGACCATCGCGACGTCTGTCGACAGCGACTCGAGCTCGGGGAGGGCGTCGGTGTCGCCACCGTGGTAGTAGCGGTGTCCGCCGAGCTCGAGCAAGTAGCCCACCCACCCGTTCGCCTTCGGGTGCATGTCCAGTCGCTCCTCGGCGACGTTGTAGGCCGGCACCGTCTCGAACCGCACGCCCGCCACCTCGTACGACTCCCCGGGCGCCACGGCTATGACGTCGCCGGAGAGCTCGCGCGCGACGTCGTGCGGTGCGACGACCTTGGTCCCCGGCGTGGACAGGCGCTCGATCTCGTGCGGCTGGAGGTGATCGAAGTGGGCGTGGGTGATCAGGATCAGGTCCGCCGCCGGATCGTCCGGCTCCGTTCCCCATGGATCCACGTAGAGCGTGAGCCCGTCGCTCATGTAACGGATGGCCGCCTGCCGGAACCACGTGAGCCGCTCGAGCATCGCCGGACCCCTTCTTCGCGTCGCCTGCCCGGTAGTCTGGCAAATCACCGTGGCAACGCGCGAGCCGGTCGAGTCCGAGGGAGGCCTTCGTGCCTCCATATCGCTGCTGAGGGGCAACCGCGACTTCCGACGTCTGTACCTGGCCTCGATGATCTCCCTCGGCGGGGACTGGTTCCTGATAGTGGCGCTGTTCGGCCTGGTCCTGCAGCTCACGGGCCAGGCGGTCGCCGTCGCCTTCACGCTGGCGGCCCAGGACCTCACCTACTTCCTGGCCTCGCCCTTCGCGGGCGTGCTCGCCGACCGGCTCGATCGGCGCAGGCTCATGATCGCGGCCGACCTCGCGCGGGCGGTCCTGGTCCTGGGGTTCCTGCTCGTCACGACCGAGGTCACGGTATGGCTCGTGTACGTCCTGCTGGCCGCCGTGGCACTGTTCAGCGCCGTGTTCGAGCCCGCCTCCGTCTCGGCGATGCCGAACCTCGTCGCGGATCGCGACCTGTCGACCGCGAACGCGCTCTCGGGATCCCTGTGGGGCACGATGCTCGTCGTCGGCGCCGGCCTCGGGGGCATCGTGGCGGCCGCTCTCGGCCGGGAGGCCGCGATCGCGATCGACTCGGCCTCGTTCGTGATCTCCGCGCTGCTCATCCTGCGCATCCACGTCTCGTTCTCGGAGGCGCGGGCCGCGCGCGAGCACGCGAGCATCCGACAGGACTCGGTGGAGACCGTGCGGTACGCGCGGAAGGACCACCGCGTGCTCGCGCTGCTCGGCGTGAAGTTCGGCTGGGGCATGGCGGGAGGCGTGCTCGTCGTGATCCCGCTCCTCGCGTACGAGACGTTCGACGCAGGCGACGTCGGTCTGGGCCTGCTGATGGCGGCCCGCGGGATCGGCGCGCTGGTCGGCCCGTTCGCGGGCAGGAGGATGCTCGGATCGCAGGACCGGCGGATGTTCCTCGCGATCTCGGTCTCACTCGCGACCTTCGGCGTGGGATACCTGCTGGTGGGACTGGCGCCGACGCTGCTCATCGTGATGCCGATCGTGACCTTCGCGCACCTCGGGGGCGGCGCGACGTGGACGCTGTCCGGCTACGGGCTCCAGCGCATCGTGCCCGACCGGATCCGCGGGCGCATCTTCGCGTTCGACGGGATGCTCGTCACGCTCACTTTCGGGATCTCGAGCATCCTTACAGGCGTGCTCGCCGACGCGTACGGCGCGCGGACTACAGCGGTCGTGATGGGCGGCGTCGCCCTCGTGTGGGCCCTGGCCTGGTCCTGGCTAACCTCGGACGTGCGCCGGGCAACGATGCTCGAGGGATGCGGTCCGGCGCCCGAGCTCGAGCTCATATCGCCCGAGCCGACGACCGCCTGACCCCTAAGCGTCCGGCGTGCCCGGAGGTGGCGGCGGCGTGCCGCTCGACTCCGGCTCGGCCGCGGGCGGCGGCGTCGGGGGCACCGCGGGGCCGCCGAAAGACACGCTCGGCCCCTCGCCCGCGAAGCTCACCTGCGGCGCGCCGGCCTCGCGCAGAGCCTCCTCGATCTCGAAGAACTCCTCTTCCTTGAAGCCGAACATGGACGCGACGATCACCGAGGGGAACTGCTTGACCCGCTGGTTGTAGTCGCGGACGTTGGCGTTGTAGAAGCGGCGCGAGGTCTGCAGCCGATCCTCGGTGTTGGCGAGCTCGGACTGCAGGGCAAGGAAGTTCTGGTTGGCCTTCAGGTCCGGGTAGGCCTCGGCCACGGCCAGCAGCTGGCGTAGGGCGGCCACGAGGGGTCCCTCGGCCGCGGCCTGTGAGGCCGGCGAGCCCGTGGCCGCGGTGGCCGCGGCGCGGGCCTTCGTGACGTTCTCGAACACGGTGCGCTCGTGCGATGCGTAGCCGCGGACGGTCTCGACCAGGTTCGGGATCAGGTCGTACCGGCGCCGCAACTCGGTGTCGATGTTCGCCCAGGCGTCCTTGATCTGCTGCTTCTGCGAGACGAACCGGTTGTACGCGACGACCCCGATGATGAGCAGCAGGACGAGGATCCCGCCGATGATCGCGAGTGCTGGGCCCACGGTGGTTCCTTTCTCGAGAGGTCCGCCGAAGCCTAGCGGCTCGGGCCCCGGACAGCGAGCCTAGGAGGTTCCGTCCGGGCGCGGCGGCACCTCCGGGCCCGGCGGCGGCGCGAGCGGGTCCGGCCGGGGACCCACCCGGTACAGGTCGTAGACCACCCGCGGCACCTGGTCCCGGAATCCCAGCAGCGTGCCCAGCAGCGGGATCAAGTCCATCGGCCGGCGCCGGTCGCTGTGGCACAGGAGCCATCGCCCGCAGGTCTCGAAGGAGAAGTCCGACGCCGTCGAGAGCAGCCACGCCATCATCCGCTGGTCGATGAGGTCGTTGGCGAACCGCCGGTCCTTCGACTTCACGTTGAACGCATCGTTGAACTCCTGCGTCTCGAAGGCGATGTCGTCCAGGCCGACCGCGTCGGCCAGGCGCGTGAGCAGGTTCTCGCGCCCGATCGTGAGAGGGGACAACGCCGCGTCGATCTCTGTCACGGCGCAGGAGAAGCGCGAGTAGCTCTTCGTGCGGTTCCCCCGCGAGTCCGTCGACTCGGTGTAGAACCAGTAATCGAACTCAACGAGCTCGATCGCCTGCCACGTGCCCCAGAGCACGTTCTCGGTTCCTCGTCCGTCCCCCCGCTGCAGCAGCGCGAACGGGAGCCCGAGGCAACCGCGCGTGTCCTCGGCCGAGTAAGAGAGCCCCAGCTGCCGGGCGATGAACAGCAGCTCCTCGCGTCGCTTCTTCTTCGCGTAGAAGCTCCACGCGGCGGCGCCGATCGCGCCGAGGACCGCGAGGGCGATGATGAGTCCCGTGTCCACGCGCTAATCGGTCCTCACGCCGAGGACCGGTGTCCGCGGCCACCCAGCAGCACCGCCACGCCGATCGCGATCAGCAGGGTGGGAGCAAGCACCCGTAGCCTGAGCTCGAAGACGCCCAGGCGCTCGAGCAGGAACGTCGTGCCGGCCACGATGAAGAACACCCCGGCGACCAGCGATGCCCGGTTCGTGGACTCATCCACGCTGCACGCTCACCTCCCCGATACCCACCGACAGCCGAAGGTCGAGCGCGGGCGCCGCGCCCGCCGGTTCGCTCACCAGGTCCACGTCCAGGCCGCCCTCGTCCTTATCGAACACCTTCACGGTGCCGAGCCCGGCCTTCGCCTCGACCCGCACGGCGACACCCTCGGGCACGATCACGACCAGCTCCCCGATCCCCAGGCGAGCACGTACGAGGACCGGCTCGGTACCGGCGGCCGGGACCGGGAGCTCCCTCAAGTCCATCGTGAACTGCCCGATCCCGAGCTCGAACCGCTCGGCCGCCTGGTCGGCGGTCGTCGGCCGCTCGGTCCGTTCCCCTATCCCGCCACCTACAGGGAGCGCGATCACGGTACCCATCGACAGCAGGACAGTGAGCACGATCCCGAGCGCGATCATGCCGCGGTGGCTCGCCCCGGTCGGGGAGTTCACCACCAGGATCACTCCGATCGCGATCAGACCCCCGGGCAGTAACACGTCCCACGGAACCTGCACGACGTCGAGCGACTCGAGCAGCCAAGCCGCCCCCAGGAGCACGAGCAACACCCCACCCAGCAACCGCCCCATCCGCGGGGACGGCCGGGGCTCGGCGGGAGGCGGAAGCGGGACGGTGGGCTCGCTCATCGCCGGTCTGCTGAGGCCTGGATCACGACCGCCACGCCAACGGCGATGAGCGCGAGGGGCCAGAAGTACTTACCGAAACGTGGCAGCGACAGGTTGAGCAGAAGGATCGTGCCGACGGCGATCAGCGCGCCGCCGATGATCAAGCGCGTCGAGTCGATGCTGGATGGACGAGCGGTGCCGAGCTCCTCGCCCTCGCGTTGCTCGGGGATCAAGATCCAGGCCACTATGTAGACGAGGATCCCCCCGCCGCCCGCTATCGCCAGGATCACGAAGGCGATCCGCAGCAACACGGGGTCGATCCCCAGGTACCTTCCGAGCCCGCCGCAGACCCCCCCGATCACGCGCTCGTCGCGGCTGCGACGCAGGACCCTGGGCGTGGAGCCGGCGGGCTCGCCCTGGTTCACGGCCCCACGCTCGTGTCCGGCGTGCTGGCACCCAGCCCGGCCGAACCATCGCCTTGCGTCGGTAGCAGACCGGGCGGCACCCGATCCAGGAACCCCTGGAGCGTCTCCAGCACCGTCACGAGATCGCCGGCGGAGGACGCCGGGCCGTACAGCAATGCGAGCGAGCCTGTGACCTCGAACCCCGTGTCCTCGCCTAGATCGACCAGCCAGTTCGCCATCGGCTCGTCGATCAGCCTGCCCGCGAACGCCGGATCCTCGCACCTCATGACGAAGGCACGGTCCAGGCGCTCCCACCCCGACGGCATCTGGGGCATAGGCACCTCGGAGGCCAGGCGCATGACGAACAGGAGCGGCTCGACGAGCAGGTGCGGCGCGTTCGCACCCAGCGGCGCGAGCGCGCAGGCGAACCGAGGGCGATCCGCCGCCTGCCCGGCTACGGGGTGCTCGAACGACACGTCGAACCGGCGCACCTCGAGCCCCCGCCACGTCCCCCACACGAGATCCTCGATCTTCGGGTCGTTGCCCCGGGCGAACAGAGCGAGCGGGTAACCGAGGAGACCGAACGGGTCCTGGGCTTCGCGCCGCAACCCGAGGACGGCGACGACATCGCCCCGACCCTCGGTCTTGGCGCTAGCCCTCAGCACGTGGTTCACGTAGGCAACGCCACCGACGAACGCCACCAGGACGAAGATCGGCGGCAGCACCTTGAGCAGGAGCGCCGCCACGATCACCGCCACCAGGACCGCGAGCATCCGCAGCCAGGGGTTCACGCGGCAAGTATAGGGAAGGCGCCCAGGCCGGGACTAGAGACCGGTCTCGTCCCGCGTATGGTCCTGCTTGGTCATCGCGTACATCGCGAAGTCGCGCGGCTCACCTTCGGACTGCGGCATGAACCCGCGGAGGATCCCCTCGCAACCGAACCCGAGCTTCTCGAACGTGCGGCGCATCGCCGCATTGTCCACGTCGGTGGTCGCCTGCACCCTTATCGCACCCTCCGCATCGAACAGGTGGGAGGTGAGCAGCGCACATGCCTCGCGCCCGTACCCGCGGCGGCGGTCCGCTTCGTCCCAGAGCTCGATGCCGAGCTCCCACACCCCCGGAGGCATCGCTTGATCCGAGTACCGGCCCTGGATGTCGCCGACCAACCGCCCCTCGGCCTCGATCGCGAACCAGATCTCCCACTCGGTGCGCTCGCCCGATCGCTCCAGGCGCCCCCGCTTGCGCGCCACCGCGGTCTCGTCCCCCGCCGCGAGCTCGGCCGGCGCGACCCGCGGCAGGACCGCCTCGATCTCGTCGGGCCCGAACCCGCGGAGCAGGACACGGTCGCCTCGCACGGCGGTCAACGCTCCGGCTCGTGTTCCCAGGCGAAGGTGATGATGCTGCGCAGCGGCACGATGTCGGAACCGCCCTCGCGCAACCGGTCGAGCAACTGTCGCTCGAGCGCCTCGGTGCGCCGGTGCATCTGCTCGAGCTGCTCGCGAAGCTCGAGGAACAGGCGGACGCCGGCGAGACTGATGCCATCACGCCGCGTGAGCTCGAGGATCACCCGCACCCGTTCGATGTCGCGCTCGGAGTACCGGCGCGAGTTGCCGGAGGTGCGCCGGGGCGCGAGCAGTCCGCGCCGCTCGTACATGCGGAGGGTCTGCGGGTGCACGCCCGAGAGCTCGGCGGCAACGCTGATCACGTAGACAGGCCGGTCGTCGGGCCGCGCGCCGCCCAGGGCATCGGCGTCGTCGCGCATCACGCGGTCACCCCCAGCCGACGCCTGGGAGAGCCCTTCTCCTCATCCATCAGCTGCTTCAGCAACGCCTTCTCCTGCTTCGAGACCTTCTGAGGCACCTCCACGCCGACCGTTACGAGCAGGTCGCCGCGTCCACCTCGCCTCGGAGCCCCCTTGCCCTTCAAGCGGAACGTCTTGCCGCTTGGCGTGCCAGCCGGGACCTTCATCGTCACCGGACCGTCGAGCGTGGGCACCTGCACGTTGGCGCCCAGCGCCGCCTCGGGGTACGTGAGCGGCAGGTCGAGGGTCAGATCCGCGCCCCTGCGGCCGAAGAAGGCGTGCGGACGAACGGCCACGCGGACGAACAGGTCCCCGGCTTGCCCTCCAGCCGGTCCGGGCTCGCCACGACCGGCCAGGCGGATCTTCGCGCCGTCGCGCACGCCCGGCGGGATCCGCACCTGGAACGATCGCGCCCGCCGCTGGCTCCCGCTGCCCCGGCAGGTGGGACAGGGTGTCTGGACCACTCGCCCGGAGCCGTGGCAGTTCGGACAGGTCTGACTCATCTGGAAGGGTCCCTGGTTCACGGCGACCGCGCCGGCGCCGCCGCATCGGGAGCAGGTGGTGGCACTGGTCCCGGGCGCCGCTCCCGAACCGCTGCACGTCTCGCAAGGTGCCGGGCCGCTCACCCGGACCGGGACGGTCGTGCCATCCATCGCCCCGTCGAACGTGATCGTGACATCGGCCTCGAGGTCGGCTCCGCGCGCGGGCTGCCCCCGAACGCGACCTCCGCCCCCGAACAGGCCGCCGAACAGATCACCGAGGTCGCCGAGGTCCTCGAAGCGCACCCTTCCTCCGCCGGGGAACCCTCCGAACCCGCCACCCGCTCTACCAGGGCCGCCAGGCCCTCCGGGTCCAAACCCCGAGGTGGCCATCTCTCGCACCTGGTCGTACTGGGTCCGCTTGTCCGCGTCGCCGACCACGTCGTACGCCGCCGAGATCTGCTTGAAGCGCTCCTCGGCCTGAGCGTTCCCGGGGTTGGCATCCGGGTGGTGCTGCTGCGCGAGCTTGCGGTACGCCTTCTTGATCTCCGCGGCGGTGGCGTTCTTAGGCACGCCTAAGACCTGGTAGTAGTCCTTGTCGAACCACTCGCGCCGGACGTCGCCGTTCACGACGACCTCCTCACCCTAGCGTCGCTCGATGCGCACGCTGGCCGGGCGCAGCACCGAGCCCTTGAACCGGTACCCGGGCCGGAACACCTCCGCGACGTGGGGCTCGCCATCCGCCTCGCCCGTCTGCATCAGAGCCTCGTGCTCGGCCGGGTCGAACAGCTTCCCCTCGGCTTCGATCCGCTCGAGCCCCTCGGCCCGCAGCGAGTCCACGAGCTTCGCGTACACGAGCTCGACACCCCTGCGGAACTGCTCGAAGTCAGGGCTGCGCTCTGCGGCCATCAGCGCGAGGTCGAACTCGTCGAGCGCCTCCAGCAACCGGCTCACCACCGGCTGCGCTGCGAGGTCGACCGCACGCGTCTGCTCCTTCAGCACGCGCTTGCGGTAGTTGTCGAACTCGGCCTGTAGACGCTGGAGATGGTCGCGGTACTCGGCCGCCTCGGCTCGAACCCGTTCGAGCTCATCCGTGTCGGGCTCTTCGGGTCGCTTGGCAGCCTGGGACACGGACGCGTCGGAGGAGGCGGGGGGTTCCCCCTCCGACGACTCCGTGAAGCGGCGCCGGTCGACGACGCGTACCTTCGGCCGCCTCTCGTCGTGCTCGTGTCGCTCGTCGTGCTCGGTCACTTGGTCTTGACCTGGATCTTCTTCGGCTTGGCCTTCTCGGCCTTGGCAACCTCGACGGTGAGCACACCTGCGTCGAACCTCGCGTCGACCTTGCCGGGATCCACCTGCGGCGGGAGCGTCACCGCACGGCTGAACGAGCCGTACCGGCGCTCGATCCGGTGGTAATGCTCCTCGTTCACCTCGGAGGAGAACTCCCGCTTGCCGTTGACGGTCAGCGTGGAGTCCTCGACCTGAACCTCGACGTCCTCGGCCGACAGGCCGGGCAGCTCGACGGTCACGACGAGCTTGTCCTCGGTCTCGTAGACGTCCATCGCCGGCATCCACGGCGTGTTCCTCTCGCGCCCGAACGCCCGCTCGATGAGCCGGTCGAACCGGTCGTCGAAGAGCCTCATGTCCGGCAGCGCGTCACCCCACAGCATGATGCGGTCTTTCACTGCGCACCTCCTTCGTCCACGATCTCGCCCTCGACCACGTCGTTCTCGCCCTCACCGGCGGCGGGCGTGGTCCCACCCCCGCCGGCGGCCGCTGCCTGTTGCGCCTCGGCCGTCTGCTGGTACATCGCCTGCCCGATCGCCTGGAACTTGCCCATCACGGCCTCGGAGCCGGCCTTGATCTTGTCGACGTCCTCGCCCTTCAGCGCCTCCTTCAGCTCGTCGTTGAACTTCACGAGCTCGGTGCGGTCGGCCTCGGAGACCTTGTCGCCCCACTCCTCGAGCGAGCGGTCGACCTGGTAGGTGAGCTGGTCGGCCTGGTTCCTCGCCTCGGCAGCCTCGCGCCGCCGGTGGTCCTCGGCCGCGAACTTCTCGGCGTCTGTGAC
>Ga0209520_10002504_pt1 | contig 10600 bp, 9 predicted proteins | sample Rifsed16ft1_FD_184009 | JGI IMG/M metagenome (GOLD analysis project Ga0209520, IMG submission 184009) | Soil microbial communities from Rifle, Colorado, USA - sediment 16ft 1 (version 2) | ecosystem: Environmental > Terrestrial > Deep subsurface > Rock core/Sediment | place: Rifle, Colorado...
CATTGCCGCGGCTACATCATCGTCAACGGCGTCGTGCAGAGGCAAGGCGGCAAGCGCACCGTGTGGATCAACGGCGTTCCGCAGGACGCCGGACGCGGCAATGATGAGACGCCGGCCAGCGTACCCGTCACCGTGCCGGGCAAATCGCAACCGGTCCGCACCAAGGTCGGACAGCGGGTATTAATCGAAACGCCCCCAACAGCAGGCAAACCCTGAAGCAGGGGACCGGCATGCGCACCCGCCCCGAATCCGCAATCCGATCTCGCCGGGCGCAGCGCGGTGCGGCATTGATGATCATGGTGATTGTCATGGTCACCGGACTCACCACCCTGCTGGTCAGATCGCTCAGTAGTGTGGACATCCGCAATGAACGCCAGACGAAAACTTCCGCCGCTCTCGCACAAGCCAAAGATGCACTGATCGGTTATGCCATCACTTATGGCGACACTCACATTGGCGAAGTGCATGGCTACCTGCCATGCCCGGATATCGACGGCAGCAGCGGCGAGGGCAGCAGTGAATCGCCCACTTGCGGATTGCAGAACGTCAGCCAGATCGGCCGCCTGCCATGGAGGACACTCGGGCTTGGGCCATTGCGCGACGGCAATAGCGAGTGTCTGTGGTACGCAGTCTCCGGTACCTACAAAAGCAGTCCCAAGACCGGGCTGATGAACTGGGACACCAATGGTCAGTTCCAGGTTTACGCAGCGGATGGCACAAGACTGGACAGCAACAACAACCAAATCGTCGCAGTGATCTTCGCGCCCGGCACGGCACGAGATGGCCAGAATCGTAGCGGCAGCGGCGCCCCCATTTGCGGCGGCAACTACAATGCGCCTGCCTATCTCGACAGCAACACTGCACACAGCATCAACAATGCCAGCGTAAGCACGGTTGCTTCCACTGTGAGCAAATTCATTCAGGGCGAGAACGATGGTCAAGTGAACGACCGCATGGTGTTCATCACGCGTCTGGACCTGTGGAACGCAATGCTGAAGCGCTCCGACTTCGTCCAGAGACTGAAAGACATGACCAGGGCCGTGGCGGGATGCCTGGCCAGTTATGGCCGCAACAATGACAACCCGGACAACTACAGCCTGCCCTGGCCGGCACCGCTCTCACTGAGCGATTATGCGATCAACGACAATTACAACGATGACGACCATACATACGCCGGGCGCGTCCCGCACCAGGTTTACACTTCGAAAAATGATTCCGATAACGATATGTCCGGCTACCGACTGATGACCTCCGGCAACGGCCTGAATTGTCCCCATTTCGACGCCACCCCTTCCAACGAACTGGAACGCCTGTATCCATGGTGGGACAACTGGAAGGACCACCTGTTCTATGCCTTGAGTGAAGAATACAGGCCACGGACTTATGATACTGGCTCATGCGTCGGCGATTGCGTCTGGCTTCGAAACAACGGCCACCGCTATGCGGCGATCGTGCTGTTCGCCGGCAGCGCGCTGTCCGGGCAGGATCGCGCCAGCACCTCTACCAACAACACCGAGCGTGGCCAACTTGGGAAATACCTGGAAGGATTGAATCTCAGCAGCTACCCGAATTATGGCGGGGACAACGAGTATGAGGCCGGAAATCCCACAAGCAGTTTCAACGATATCCTGTATTGCATTAACACCGGAAGCAGCCTGAACGTAGAGGAGTGTCCGCTGTCATGAGATATATCGTACCTTGCGCATGCCGCGGCTTCACCCTGGTCGAATTGGCCATGGTGCTGATGATCGTCGGCCTGCTGCTGGGAGGATTGATCGTCCCGCTCAGCGCACAGATGGAGCAGCGCAGGGCTACGGAAACTCAGAAGGCACTGGAAGAAACCAGGGAAGCCTTGCTCGGTTACGCCGTCATCAACGGACAGCTTCCTTGCCCGGCGGACCCAAGCATTCCGACCGGCAGCGCCAATGCAGGCATCGCCAATTGCGCCTTTTCCTCGGGCGTAGTTCCCTGGGCCACCTTGGGAACCAATGAGACGGATGGGTGGGGCAACCGCTTCACCTATCGGGCGGACACCAATTACACCGACGCCGTTGGCACCACCTTCAACTGCACGCCAGTCACCACTCCTTCACAGTCTTCGTTCGCCTTGTGCACGACCGGCAGCTTCACTGTGCTTTCAGCCGCCGCGGGAGGCACGAACGTCGCCATCCAGGTACCTGCCGTCGTTATCTCGCATGGCAAGAATAGTGCAGGCGCTTACACCCAGTCGGGATCGCAAATCCCGGCGAGCGGCAATGCAGACGAAGTCGAGAACAGCGACGCCGACAGCAATTATGTCAGCCACACCGCAACACCGGCTTTCGACGATCTGGTCGTCTGGATGTCGAACAACATCCTGCTCAACCGCATGGTTACAGCAGGCAAACTGCCCTAAGCTCGCCGCCAGCTTGTTCCCTGCGGCGTGTCCTCCAGCACGACACCCGCTTCCAGCAGTTCCTTGCGGATGCGGTCAGCCTCGGCGAAGTTCTTCGCTTTCTTGGCGGCGATGCGCGCCTCGATCTGGGCGCCGATCGTCGCATCGTCCAGGCCGCCCTCGCTCGAACTACCTTGCAGGAATGCTTGCGGCTCGCGTTGCAGCAAGCCCAGCACCCCGGCCAAGGCCTTGAGCTGCGTCGCTGCTTCAGTTGACTGACTGCGGTTCACTTCGTTGGCGAGATCGAACAACACCGCCACTGCTTCCGGCGTATTTAGATCATCGTCCATCGCGGTCTTGAAGCGTTGCGCATAGGCCTCGTTCCAGTCCACGCCGCCATGCTCCCGTAGGTCAGACTTCAGTCCGACAGTGTCATGTCGGGATGAATCCCGACCTGCCAAATCCATCCCTTTCAACGCGGTATACAGCCGCGTCAGCGCACCCTTGGCGTCGTCCAGATGTTGGTCGGAATAGTTCAGCGGACTGCGATAATGCGCGCGCAGGATGAAGAAGCGCACCACTTCCGCATCGTACTTCTTTAATACTTCGCGGATGGTGAAGAAATTGCCCAGGCTCTTGGACATTTTCTCGTTGTCCACGCGCACAAAGCCGTTGTGCATCCAGTAGTTCACGTACTGGCAGCCATGCGCGCCCTCGCTCTGGGCGATCTCGTTCTCGTGGTGCGGAAACTGCAGGTCCGCACCGCCGCCGTGGATGTCGAAGTGATTGCCAAGAATTTCGGAACCCATCGCCGAGCACTCGATGTGCCAGCCGGGGCGGCCTTTGCCCCACTTCGAATCCCATTTCACTTCGTCCGCTTCGCTATCCTTGGCGTGTTTCCACAGCACGAAATCGAGCGGGTCGTTCTTGTCGGAGGCGATTTCCACGCGCTCCCCCGCGCGCAGGTCTTCCAGCGATTTGCCGGAGAGCTTGCCGTAGCCGTCGAACTTGCGCACCGCGTAGTTCACGTCGCCGTCCGCCGCCTGATAGGCCAGGCCGTTCTTCTCCAGTTGTTCGATCATCTCCAGCATCTGTGGCACATACTGCGTAGCCCGTGGCTCGCGGTCGGGGCGCTGTACGCCCAGCGCATCGGCGTCCTCGTGCATCGCGTCGATGAAGCGCTGAGTTAGCGCATGGATGGATTCACTGTTCTCCGCCGCGCGCTTGATGATCTTGTCGTCGATGTCGGTGATGTTGCGCACATAGGTCACGTCGTAGCCGGATGCCTTGAGCCAGCGATACGCCATGTCGAACACCACCATCACGCGCGCATGGCCGAGGTGGCAGTAGTCGTACACCGTCATGCCGCACACGTACATGCGCACCTTGTTCGGTTCGATGGGTTTGAAGTCCTGCTTGTCGCGGGTGAGGGTGTTGTAGATTTTTAGCATTTGAAAACCTTTTTATCCGCAGATTACGCAGATTCACACAGATTCAATCGGCGTCAATCTGCGAAATCTGCGGACAATGTTTTAGCCTTGTTCCTTCGCCCAGGAATCCTTCAAAGTCACGGTGCGGTTGAACACCAGCTTGCCGCCGGGCTCGTGGTCGCGGCGGTCGGTGCAGAAATAGCCCAGGCGCTCAAACTGGTAGCGCGTTTCCGGCACGGCGTCGCGCACAGCAGCTTCCACCCAGCCCTGCACCACGGCGAGCGAAGCCGGGTTCAGGTGAGTGCAGAAATCCACGTCCTTGTCCGCATCCGGCTCCGGCACGTTGAACAGGCGGTCGTACAGGCGTATTTCGGCGGGCAGTGCGTGTTCGCACGACAGGAAGTGGATCACGCCTTTCACCTTGCGCCCTTCCGGGTTCTTGCCCAGCGTGTTGTGGTCGATGCTGCATTTCAGTTCGATGACCTTGCCGGAAATATCCCTCACGACTTCGTCGCAACGCATCACGTAACTGTGACGCAAGCGAATTTCGCCCCCGAGTGTCAGGCGCTTCCAGCCTGCGGGCGGCACTTCGGCGAAGTCGTCGGCTTCGATGAACAGTGAGCTGCTGAACGGCACGACGCGCTTGCCGAGTTCGGGTTGGTTGGGATGGAAATCCGCCTCGCGCGTCTGCGCGCCGTCGGCATTGGTGATGGTCACTTTGAGCGGGTTGATGACGGCCATCACACGCGGTGCGCGCAATTCCAGGTCTTCGCGGATCGCGCCTTCCATGACCGCCATGTCGACGCTGTTCTCGCCCTTGGACACGCCGATACGTTTGGCGAATTCGCGGATGCCTTCCGGCGTGTAACCCCGGCGACGCATGCCGGTGATCGTGGGCATGCGTGGGTCGTCCCAGCCGCTGATTTTTTTCTCGTTCACCAGTTGCAGCAGTTTGCGCTTGCTGGTGATGGTGTAGTGCAGCTCCAGGCGCGAGAACTCATACTGGCGCGGGTGGCAGGGGATGGTGATGTTGTCCAGCACCCAGTCGTACAGCGGGCGGTGATCTTCGAATTCCAGCGTGCAGATGGAATGGGTGATGCCCTCCAGCGCGTCGGAGATGCAGTGCGTGTAGTCGTACATCGGGTAGATGCACCACTTGTCGCCGGTGCGGATGTGGTGCGCGCGGCGGATGCGGTAGATGGCCGGGTCGCGCAGGTTCATGTTGGGCGAGGCCATGTCGATCTTGGCGCGCAGCACCATGGCGCCGTCGGCGAATTCGCCGTTCTTCATGCGCGTGAACAGGTCGAGGTTCTCCACCACACTGCGCTCGCGATTAGGGCTGTTCTTGCCGGGCTGGGTCAGGGTGCCGCGATATTCGCGCATCTGCTCGGGCGTGAGGTCGTCCACGTAGGCCAGGCCTTTGTTGATCAATTCCACGGCATAGCCGTACAGCGCATCGAAATAATCCGACGCCCAGTGCACGTCGCCGTCCCACTGGAAGCCCAGCCAGCGCACGTCTTCCTGGATGGACAGCGCGTATTCCTCGCTCTCCTTCTCCGGGTTGGTATCGTCGAAGCGCAGGTTGCACTTGCCGTGATAATCCTGCGCCAGTCCGAAGTTAAGGCAGATGGATTTGGCGTGGCCGACGTGCAGGTAGCCGTTCGGCTCGGGCGGGAAGCGGGTGACGATGCTCTTGTGTTTGCCACTCGCAAGATCGGAATCAATGATCGTGCGGATGAAATTCGAAACCGGTGCGGATGGTGTAGGTGCGTTGCTGCTCATTTTTGTTCGAATGGTGTTGGCAATGAAGGTGCGGAATTCTACCCGAAAAACCCCTCCCCCTGACCGGCTGCAATCCGTGTGAGCCCGCCGCTTATTTGATAGAATCGCGGCTCCCCGGGCGGGCTTGAGCCGCCTGGTCTTTTTCGGAACGAATACACACGATGAATAAGTTGAAAAAATTGAGCCGCATCGCTGCGCTGTGCATTTTCCTGTCGGCTTCCTTCGCTGTGCAGGCTGACGAGATCCAGGATGCCAACAAGCTGTTCAAACAAGGGCAACATGCCCAGGCGATGGAAAAGGTCAACAGCGTCCTCGCCGGCAAACCCAAAGACGCGCAGGCGCGCTTTCTCAAGGGCTTGATCCTCACCGAACAAGGCGACACGACCAACGCCATCAAGACCTTTACCGAATTGACCGAAGACTATCCCGAGCTGCCCGAGCCTTACAACAATCTCGCCGTGCTGTATGCCGGCCAGGGCCAGTACGAAAAAGCCAAGATCGCACTCGAGATGGCGATTCGCACCCACCCGAGCTACGCCACCGCGCACGAGAACCTCGGCGACATCTACGCCAAGATGGCGAGCCAGGCTTATGACCGCGCGCTGCAACTGGACAAGAGCAACACCAGCACGCAGACCAAGCTGGCGATGATCCGCGATCTGTTCGGCGGCAGCGTGAAGAGCGCCCGCCCGGCCAAGCCAACCGTCCCCTCGCTGGCCGACAGCAAGCCCGTAGCGGCTCCTGCCGTCGCACCCGCTCCTGCCGTTGCACCTGTTGCAGCGACCGCGCCTGCAGTGACGCCAGCAGCGCCGAAGCAGGCTGAAGCAGCAACCGACGCGGCAGCAGAGGTGTTGAACGCCACGCAGGCATGGGCTGCAGCATGGTCTGCCAAGGACAGCACGAAATACCTGTCCTTTTACGCCAAGGAATTCAGGATACCGGGCGGCGAAAGCCGCAGTGCGTGGGAAGGGCTGCGCAAGGAGCGCATCGCCAAGCCCAAGTCCATCCGCGTCGAAGTGCGCGATGCCAAGGTCAAGTTCGCCGACCCGGCGCACGCCAGCGTCAGCTTCAGGCAAAGCTATCGAGCCAGCCATCTGAACGCCAATTCCAGCAAGACGCTGGAGTGGGTGAAGGTAGACGGTCAATGGCTGATCGCGGAAGAGCGCTCAGGCAAATAGGCCATGCGTAACGTCGCGTCCCTTTTGCTGCTCGGCTCGTTCGCCCTGCCTGCATCGGCAGAGGCGCCCTCGCGCGACCTCGAGCTGGCGCTGGCGAAGAGCCTGCAGGCCGTAGGCAACAGCCGTCTGGACGTGGCGTTGAACGAGGTCGATTCGCTGCTCAAGGCAAATCCCAATTTCAAACTGGCACAACTGGTCCGGGGCGATCTGTTGCTGGCGCGCTCGCGGCCGATCAACGATTTCGGCGATGCACCCAATGCGCCGAAGGATCGCGTGCAGGACCTGCGCGAGGAAGCCAACGCGCGACTGCAGCGCGTGCAGCAACAGCAACCTGTCGCCGTGCCGAGGTACTTGTGGCAGCTCGCCCCCGGACAACGCCATGTCGTGGTGGTGGATACCGGCAAGTCCACGCTCTACCTGTTTGAGAACGTGAACGGCGAACCGCGCTATGTGGCGGATTTCTACATCACCCAGGGAAAGAAGGGATCCGACAAGGCTGCCGAGGGCGACCAGAAAACCCCGCTCGGCGTGTATTTCGTCAACCAGCACCTGAGCCGCGACAAGCTCACCGATTTCTACGGCTCGGGCGCCTACCCGATCAGCTACCCCAACGAATGGGACAAGAGACTGAAGCGCGACGGCCACGGCATCTGGCTGCATGGCACGCCGAGCGATACCTACAGCCGTCCGCCGCTCGCCAGCAACGGCTGCGTGGTGCTTTCCAACGACGACCTCACCCATCTGGGCAGCCACCTGCAGGTCGGCGTCACGCCCGTCATCATCACGCGCCAGATGGAATGGAGCGACGAGGCCGATCGCAGCGAGCGCGCGGCCTTGTTGAAGGAGATCGAGCGGTGGCGTAGCGACTGGTCCAGCTTGGACACCGAAGCCTATCTCGCGCATTACGCGCGGGACTTCTCCAGCGGCAGCGCGGACCTGCCCGCCTTCGCGCAGCAGAAGCGCCTGGTCAATTCCGGCAAGACCTGGATCAGGGTCAAGCTTTCCAGTCTCAGCGCCTTCCCCTACCCCAACCAGCCGGGATTGGTGGTGGTCAACTTCGAACAGAATTACGAGAGCAACAATCTTTCCAACCGCATGCTCAAGCGCCAGTACTGGATGAAACGGGACGGGCGCTGGCAGATCGTTTATGAGGGTTCCGCATGAAATCGATACGCATCATCCTGACACTCCTGCTCGCCGGCCTTTGCATCCTGCCCGCGCACGCAGCTTCTTCTCACCCAGCAACCAAAGGAAAAATGAACATGGTCAAACTCCATACCAGCCACGGCACCATCACCCTGCAACTCGACGCCGAGAAAGCGCCGCTCACGGTCAAGAACTTCCTCGACTACGTGAACAGCGGCTTTTACAGCAACACCGTCTTCCATCGCGTGATCCCCAACTTCATGATCCAGGGCGGCGGCTTCGAGCCCGGCATGAAACAGAAGCCGACCAGCGCATCCGTGAAGAACGAAGCGGCGAACGGCCTGAAGAACGACGTCTACACCATCGCCATGGCGCGCACCGGCGATCCGCATTCCGCCACGGCGCAGTTCTTCATCAATACCGCGAACAACGGCTTCCTCGACTATCCCGGACAGGACGGCTGGGGCTACTGCGTGTTCGGCAAGGTGGTGGAAGGCCAGGAAGTGGTCGATGCCATCGGCAAGGTGAAGACCGGCAGCAGCGGCTTCCACCAGGACGTGCCGAAAGAGGACGTCGTCATCACCAGCGCGGAAGTAGTCAAATAAGGATCGAGGAACGGGGATTGAGGATTGAGGGGAAACCGCTGCACCGCCTTTAACTCGATCCCCGATCCTCAATCCGCGATCCTAAGATGCCGCATTCCCTCTTCATCTCCGACCTGCACCTGAGCACTGCGCATCCGCACAGCACCGACCTGTTCTTGCGCTTCGCCGCCGATGTCGCGCCCAAGGCCGAGGTCCTCTACATCCTGGGCGACCTGTTCGAATACTGGGCGGGGGATGACGATCTGGGCGACCCGTTCCATCAACGCATCACCGGCGTCTTGCGCGGTCTGGAAGGCCGGGGCACACGCATCTTCATCATGCACGGCAACCGCGATTTTCTGATGGCCAAGGAACTCGCCGCAGCCTGCCACGCCAAGCTGCTCGACGACCCCGTCCTGCTCGACTTGTACGGCACGCCCACCCTGCTCTCGCATGGCGATGCGCTGTGCACCGACGATGCCGATTATCAGCGCTTCCGTGACCTGGTGCGCAACCGCGACTGGCAGACGCAATTCCTTTCCCAGCCGCTCACTCAGCGCAAGGCGCAGATCGAACAACTGCGCATGCAAAGCGAATCGCAGAAGCGCAGCAAGGAGATGGCGCTGATGGATGTGAACTGCGACGCAGTGAATGACTTGTTGCGCCAGCACCATTTTCCGCGCCTCATCCACGGCCACACCCACCGCCCGGCACGGCACCTGCACCATCTGGAAGGCCACACCTGCGAACGCTGGGTGCTGGGAGACTGGGACAGCAAGGCGAACGCGCTACGCTGCGATGGCAGCGGCATAAGCTGGGAAACCATTCCGTCCCCATAGCCAGGTAACTACTGGCGGCGTATTCCCTTCTTTTTCCTCACAGGCACTCCGGCCTGTATGCCGAATAGTTGTTGACAATAAGAGTCGACTATAAGACAATTTTCAGACGGCATCTGCCGCCCCGTCCGGCGACGGGATGCCCCTCGAAGGTCATGAGGAGGTAATCATGAAAACCCTCAATGCTTCCCAACCGTCTTCTGGCGGTTCCCCTGCTTCCCGTTTTGAATCCGCCAAGGCACTCGCTTTTTCCATTGCCGAGTGGCCCTGCAAGCTTACTTGAGCGCACGCAGGCGGATGTCTGCGCATTGCTGTCGTCCCATGCGCCGCATGGGCCAGGAAAGGAGAAACACCATGTTGGATATCAATCACATCATCAACGACGAAGCGCTTCAACGTCATGACCCCGAAGGTCACATGTACGACCTGGAACACTGGTCGCCGCTGACGGCAAAACAATTGGCCATGGAAGAAGGGCTGGGTGAACTGACCGAGGCTCATTGGCATGTGATCTACGCGTTGCGCAACCTGTACCGGGAACAGGGTCGCGCTGCGAACGCGCGTGAAGTCATGCACATTCTGGAACAGGATTTCGTCGACGAAGGCGGACGCCGCTATCTCTATGAGCTTTTTCCGAAAGGACCGGTCAGCCAGGGCTCCCGCCTGGCAGGCGTTCCAGCGCCGCCCTACTCCAGCGATCCTTCATTCGGCTGGGCTGGTTGAATGGCTATTCTCTACCCGGCATCCGAACGGCGGCAAACAAGGGAACCAAGAGCCGGTCAATTCTTGCTCCCACATAAATCCTCGCACGGCTTGCCATCTTCGTTCCGATCCAGCGTCTTCACGCCGCAGCGCGTGAGATAGAAACGCGCTTCGTCGCATGAAGTCATTTGCGAGCAAAGGCGTTTCTTTCCGCACTCCTGGTTCTGTATGGATGGTTTGGGGGGATGGAGCTTGCGCCATTGCCAAGGCGGCTGCGCGTCGGGTTGTGCCCACAACCCGTGTTTGGTCTGTTGCGCCTCGTTTTGCAGATCAAGGTAGGTCTTGTCGCTATGGTAGTGCGAATATTCCCAGGCCATGCCGCGCTTCACCTGCTCCTGATTCACGCTGCGGCCGTCGATACTGACCAGAGCGACGATGCGCCCGTACTGATCGACAGCCTGGGTCTCGATCTGCACCTGTTTCTTGCCCACCATTTCCAGCAACGATTCGCGCGACTGTTTGCCGAAGTCCTGGCCCCTCTCCGGCGCGTCGATGTTGGCCATGCGCA
>Ga0209520_10002506_pt1 | contig 10589 bp, 9 predicted proteins | sample Rifsed16ft1_FD_184009 | JGI IMG/M metagenome (GOLD analysis project Ga0209520, IMG submission 184009) | Soil microbial communities from Rifle, Colorado, USA - sediment 16ft 1 (version 2) | ecosystem: Environmental > Terrestrial > Deep subsurface > Rock core/Sediment | place: Rifle, Colorado...
ATCTCCTGGCCAGTGCTGCGCTCGACCTGGCCGGGCTTCCAGAGCGCCACGCCGATCTTCGACATGACGAGCCCCACGGCGCGCGAGACGCCGGCGACGGCCGCCACCACCGGGTCGGGCCAGCAGTTCTGGGCCGCGACGACGTAGCCGTCCGGCGCCAGGTGGCGCAGCGCGAGTTGCGTCGCCCACGCGGTGTCGTAGACCTTCATCGCGACGAAGGCGATCTCGAAGTCGCGCGGCAGGCGCGCGGCCTCGCCAAGGTGCACCGCTGCCGGGCGTGCCTGGAACGGCTCGTGCGGGCCGGTCACGGAGAGGCCGTGCCGCCGGACCGTCTCGACCTGCTCGGCCCAGGGGTCCACGAGCGTCACGTCGTGGCCGGCGCGCGCCAGGAACGCGCCGAGGTAGCTGCCGATCGCTCCGGCACCGACGAAAAGGATCTTTCGGGTGGTCATGCGGACGACTCTCGGCGGTCCCCGGCACGCTGTCAAGAGGGCCGAGGCGTCCAGCCGGAGCTCCACGCCATGCGGGATACAGCGCAGGGCTAGCGCCGTCCGGCCGCCTGCTGCAGCTCGCGGACGTGCTCGGCCCAGTGGCGGGCCAGCAGCTCGAGGCGCTGCCGTCCCGTCAGCACCTCGCCCGCCGCCCGCTGGAAGCAGGGCCGCTCGAGATCGGGCGCGCGCCGGGCCGCGTGCAGGAGCCGCGCGTGCGCCTGCCGCGCCTGCGCGAGCAGCTCGTCGTAGCTCTCGTGCTCGTGCAACCGCCGGCACACCTCGTTGACGGCGTCGGAGTCGGCCGGCACCGGCCAGACCGGGCCGCCGTGCGCCGCCGACTCGATGCCCCACGCCGTGGCGTCGTGGAAGTAGAGGAAGTGCATCAGCACGTCCCGGGCCTGCCAGCGATCCACCCGGGCGTCGGTCGCCCGGCCCGGCCCCTCGAACCAGGCGAGCGCGTCGCGCACCACCCGGTCGAGCTCCGTGAGCGGCCCGTCCTTCGACGGCGTCGTCGTCATCCGCGGCCTCCTGTCTCCGTCGCCGGGGGCTAGGGGTGATCCACGGGGGGCGCCGTCCAGCCGCCGCGCGTGAGCCCCAGGGCCGCGAGCGCGCGGCCGAGCCGCCGGCGCCGGCCCGCCGGGCCCGTGGCGACCGCGCGGCTCGTGGCGCCGAGCCAGGCGCCGAGGTCGTCGAGCAGGGAATAGGCCACCGGCGTCGCCACCAGGGTCAGCAGCAGCGACAGCGTCTGGCCGCCGATGATGACCACGGCGATGACCCGCCGCTCCTCGGCGCCGGGGCCCGTGCCGACGGCCAGCGGGATCATGCCCGCCACGAACGTGAGGGTCGTCATGAGGATCGGCCGCAGCCGGTCGCGGTTGCCCTGCAGGATGGCGGCGAGCCGGTCCATGCCCGCCGCGCGGAGCGTGTTCATATGATCGATCTGGAGGATGGCGTTCTTCTTCACCACGCCGAAGAGCACGAGGATCCCCAGCGCCGAGTAGAGGTTCAGCGTGTTGCCGGTGAGCCAGAGCGAGAGGAGGGCGAACGGCACCGACAGGGGCAGCGAGAGCAGGATCGTCAGGGGATGGACGAGGCTCTCGAACTGCGCGGCCAGGATCATGTACATGAACACGATGGAGAGCGCGAACGCCCACACGAGCTCCCCGAACGTCCGCTCCAGCTCCCGCGCGCGCCCGGAGATGATCGTGTCGTACCCCGGGGGCAGGTCCATCCGCACGACCTCGTCCCGCAGCGCCTGCACCCGGTCGGCCAGCGCGTAGCCGGGCGCCACGTTCGCACGCAGGCGCGCCTCGCGGTGGCGGTCCAGGCGGTCGATGCGCGAGGCCGTCCAGGCGGGCGTCAGGGTCACCAGGTTGTCGAGCCGCGCGAGGCCGCCGCCCGCCCGGGGCACCCACAGGAGGCCGATCAGGCCGGGGTCGTCCCGGTCCTCCGCGCGCAGCCTGAGCTGCACGTCGTACTCGTAGTTCGCGCGCGCGTCGTAGAAGCGGGTGACCTCGTCGTCGCCGCCCACCATGAGGCGGAGCGCGGTGGCGATGTGGGCGGTGTCCACCCCGAGGTCGGCCGCGCGGTCGCGGTCGATCCGTACGCGCAGCTCGGGCTTGTCGAGCTTCAGCGTGGTGTCGGCGTCCACCAGGCCGAGGTCGTCGCCGCGCTGCCGGAGCCGCTCGGTGTACGCGGCCAGGGCGTCGAGGTCCGGGCCGCGGAGCACGAAGTCGATGTCGATGAAGCCCCCGGCGAACCGGAAGCCCGCCGGGTTCCGCACCTGGATGCGGACGTCCTCGCCGGCGGCGCGCCCGAGGCGGCGCCGCACCTCCTGCATCACCGCCTGCTGAGAGCGGTTGTCGCGGAAGGCCGCGCCCGGGTCCGCGCGCAGCAGCCCCCCGGCCAGGCGACCGAGCGAGAAGACGCGCGCCTCGTGGGGCACGAGGCCGACGTAGACGCGCGCCTCGTTCACCGCGCCCAGGAACGAGCCGCCGGTCGTGGCCAGCACCAGCCGCACCCCCGGGACGCTCCGGATCTCGGCATCGATGCGCCGCACGAGGGCGTCCATCGCGGGCAGGCTCAGGCCCTGGGCCGCGGTCACCCGCACCTCGAACTCGCCCTCGTCCACGCCGCTCGGCAGGTAGTCCTTGCCGAGGAGGCCGTAGAGCGGGACCGCGGAGGCGGCGACGGCCACGGCGACGGCGCTCACGGCGAGCCGGTGGCGCATGCAGAGGGCCAGGGCGGCCGTGTAGCCGCGGTCGAGCCCGCGGTAGAAGCCGCGCCGCGAGCGCGCCTCGCCGGCGCCCGCGCTCTCCGGGTGCAGGAGCCGCGCGCTCATCATGGGCGTGAGCGTGAAGGAGACCAGCAGGCTCACCAGCACGGCCACGCCCGCGGTCAGGCCGAACTGGTAGAGGAAGCGCCCGGAGACGCTCGACATGAACGACACGGGCACGAAGATCACCACGAGCGACAGCGTCGTGGCCATGACGGCCAGGCCGATGTCCGCCGTGGCGGCCCGGGCGGCCTCGAACGGCCGCATCCGCTTCTCCTCCATGAACCGGAAGATGTTCTCGAGGACGACGATGGCATCGTCGATCACCACGCCGACCATGAGCACCAGCGCGAGCATGGTGACGCTGTTCAGCGTGAAGCCGAGCGCGCGCATCATCGCGAACGTGGTGATCACCGAGGCCGGGATGGCGACGGCCGCGATCACGGTCGAGGCCCAGTTCCGCATGAAGGCGAGCACCACGAGGGACGCCAGGATCGCGCCGAGGACGAGGTGCACGTTGATCTCGTGCAGGGCCGCGTAGATGTAGCGCGACTGGTCCTGGAGGACCTCGACCCGGACGCCGCCGGGCAGCCGGGCGGCGGCCCGCGCGAGGTTCGCCTTGGCCGCCTCGATCGTCGCCACCGTGTTGGCGCCGGACTGCCGGCGGACCTCGAGGATCACCGCGGGCGAGCCGTTGAGGCGGGCGAGCGAGCGCTGCTCCTTGGTGCCGTCCTCCGCGCGCCCGAGGTCGCGGATCCGGACGGGGACGCCGCCCACCGTGCTCACGACGAGCTCGTCGAAGGCCCGCGCGTCGGGCAGGCGTCCCATCGTCCGCAGCGAGTGCTCCCGCGCCCGGCCCGTGACGTTGCCCCCGGGCAGGTCGGCGTTCTGCCGCACGAGAGCCTCGCGCACCGCGGTGATCGGCAGCCGGAAGGCGGCCAGCCGGTCGGCGTCGATCCAGACGTTGATGGCGCGCTCGAGCCCGCCGACGATCTGCACCTGGCCGACGCCGCTCGCGCGCTCCAGCCGGAGCTTGACGACCTTGTCGGCGAGCTCCGTCAGCTCCCGGATCGGCCGGTCGCCGGACAGCGCCACGGTGAGCACCGGGGCGGACTCGTTGTCGAACTTCGAGACGATGGGCGGCTCGGCGTCCTGCGGCAGGTCGCGCAGCACCGTCGCCACGCGGTCGCGGACGTCCTGGGCCGCGGTCTCGATGCTCTGGGCGAGATCGAAGGTGATGATGACGATCGAGCTGCCGGCCGAGGAGATGGACCGCAGCTCGTCGATGCCCGCCACCGTGTTGACGGCCTCCTCGATCCGCTGGGAGATCTGGATCTCGACCTCCTCGGCGGAGGCGCCGGGGAGCTGCGTGCGGATGAGCACGGTGGGGAGATCCACCACCGGAAACCGGTCGACGCCGAGGCGCGCCCAGGACACGGCGCCCACCACGACGAGGGACAGGATCAGCATGGCCGCGAACACCGGCCGGCGGATGCAGACCTCGGCGAGCCGCTGCACGGGCGCGCTCCGCTAGCGCCGCCGTCCGGGCGGCGCCGTGCTCACCCGCGCGCCGTCCTGGAGCTGGGCGAGGCCCGAGGTGGCGACCTGCTCGCCCGCCCGCACGCCGGTGACGGCCTCGATCATCCCGTCCTTGCGGGTGCCGAGGGTCACCGTGCGCTCGCGGGCGGTGCCGTCCGCGACGACGAAGACCCGGGTGAGGCCGGCGAAGTAGGACACGGCGCTCTCCGGCACGAAGGCCACGTCCCGGTCCTGGCGCAGCACGACGGCGCCGCGGGCGAACAGCCCGGGCTTGAGCAGCCCCTCGCGGTTGGGCACCTCGGCCTCGAGCAGCATCGTGCGGCTCGTCACGTCGACGGCGGGGCTCACGCGCGTGACGCGTCCCGCGAAGGTGCGGCCCGAGGCCGGCTCGGCGCGCAGCCGCACGGTCTGGCCCGGCCGGACCTCGAGCGCCGCGTGCTCGGCCACGGTGCCCGTGAACTTGAGGGGGTCGCTCCGCATGAGCGTGAACACGGGGGTGTTTTCCGGCACGTACTGGCCCGGGTTCAGGTGGCGCCGGGCGACGGCGCCCCCGATCGGCGCGCGCAGGGTGGCGTCGGTCAGCTTCTTCTTGGCCAGGCCGAGCTCCGCCTGGCGCTGCCTCCCGTCGGCCTCCGCCACGCGCACCGCCGAGCGGTCGCTCTCGAGCTGGGCCTCGGCGACGCGCACGCGGTCGGGGTACTGGCGCAGCTCCACCTGCGCGATCTCGTGCTGCGCCCGCGCGGCCTCGTACTGGGTGCGCGACACGTCCAGGTCGCGCTGGGCGATCAGGCCCGCCGCGACCAGCGTGCGCATCCGCGCGAGGTTGGCCCGGGTCTCCTCGAGCGCGGCGCGCGTCCGGTTCAGCGCGGCCTCGAGCGAGCGCCGGCTCTCGCGGACCTGCTGGAGCTGGGCCTGCGCGGCGTCGGCCTGAGCGTGCGTCCGGCGCAGGGCGTCGCGCGCCGCGCCGAGCGCCGCCTCGGCCCGCTCCACGGCCAGGTTCGACTCGCGCGGGTCCAGCTCGGCCACCACCTGGCCCGGCCGGACCCGGTCGCCGAGGTCGACGAGCAGCCGCGCGACGGTGCCCGCGATGGAGGTGTTCAGGACCACTTCCTCCCAGGCGAGGAGGCTGCCCGTCACGTCCACCGTCCGGTCCACGGCGCGGGCCTCGACGGGCGCCACGCTGACGGCCAGGGCGCGGGCCGATGCGGCCTTGGCGGTTTCCACCGCGCTCGACGGGTCTCCCCAGCACCCAGCCACCGCCACCGGAACGAGCAGCAGCGCCACTGAGCGCGCGGTGGGCCGGAGGGCCCGCCGGCGGCCGCGCGGTTCACCGAATCCTGGCTGCACGGTTCCAGTGTATGCCGGGCCCGCGCCCATCGGCGACACGATCGCGCCCGGCCGCCCGGCCCTCAGCCCGAGAGGACGCGCGTCCAGGGCCTCGGGCTCCTCACGGGAGCCCGAGGCGTGGCACGATCTCGCGGGTCGTCCGCTCGAGCTGCTCGGCCTGGTCGCCGCCGCCGAAGCGGAGGACGATGTGGCGGACGCCGGCGCGCACGAACCCCTGCAGGCGCTCGAGGCAGCTCGCGGCGTCGCCGGCGTGGAAGCCCTGGACGCGCGCGATGGCCTCGTAGGGGGCCGCGTAGTAGCCCTCGACGAACTTCCGGAGCTCGGCCTCGGCGGTCCGCGCGTCGCGGCCGACGTTGAGCGTCGTGTAGAGGGCGGGCGTGAGGTGCGCGGTCCCGCCGCGCTCGGCCCGCGCGGTCGCCAGGACGCGCGCCCAGCCCTCGGCCCACGCCTCGGGCGTGACGCTGTTCGGCATCCAGCCCTCGGCCAGCCGGCCGGCCCGCTCGGTGGCCGCCGCCACCTCGCCGCCCATCCAGACCGGCGGGCCGCCCGCGCGCGCGGGCGTCGGCAGCAGGCGCGCCTCGTCGAGGCTCCAGTACCGCCCCTGCACGCTCACGGGGCGCTCACCGGCGTCGGCCCAGAGCTGGCGGCAGATCGCGAGCGACTCCACGAGGCGGCCGACCCGCTGCGCGAACGGCACGCCCGCGTTCTCGAACTCGCGGCGGACGGCCTTCGAGTCCGGCGCGATCCCCACGCCCAGCACGAGCCGCCCCTCGGCCAGGCGGTCCACCGTCGCGACGGCGTGCGCGAGGACGAGCGGGTGGCGGAGGGCGGGGAGCAGGACCGCGGTGCCGAGCCGGCAGCGCCGGGTCCGCGCCGCCACGGCGGCGAGGAGGGTCAGCGGCTCGAAGCGCGGCCGGGCCAGGAGCGAGTCGCCCACCCAGAGCGACGCGTAGCCGGCCGCCTCGACGCGCTCGGCCAGCGCGAGGAGCGGCGCGGTCTCGAAGCGCCCGGACATCACGGCCTCGCGCGTGGGCAGCAGGACCCCGACCTGGATCGACTCGGTCGTCATGGCGCGGTATCGTAGCACGCCATGGACCCGCTCCCGCGCCGCCGGCTCGGCCGGACCGACATCGTGGCGAGTGTCCTCGGCTTCGGCGGCTCCGAGATCGGCTACGAGCGTGTGAGCGTCCGCGCGGTCGCGCGGCTGCTCGGGAGCGCGCTCGACGCCGGGCTCAACGCGATCGACACGGCCGAGTGCTACGGCGACGGCGAGCGCCTCATCGGCGCGGCGGTCGGCGCCCGGCGCCGGGAGTTCTCCCTCTTCACCAAGTGCGGACACGCCGCGGGGTGGGGGCGCCCGGACTGGCGCCCGGCCGCGCTGCTCGCGAGCATCGAGCGGAGCCTCTCGCGGCTGGCGACCGACCACCTCGACCTGATCCAGCTCCACAGCTGCTCGCTCGCCGAGCTGCGGGCGGGCGACGCGATCGACGCGCTCGAGCGGGCGCGCGCGCGGGGCCTGGCGCGGTACATCGGCTACAGCGGCGATGGCGCGGCGGCGCGCTTCGCGGTCGAGTGCGGCCGCTTCGACACGCTCCAGACCTCGGTGAGCGTCGCCGACCAGGAGGCGCTCGAGCGCACGCTGCCGCTGGCGCGCGCACGCGAGATGGGCGTGATCGCCAAGCGGCCGCTCGCGAACGTCGCCTGGCGCCACGCGCGGAAGCCCGCGGAGCCCTACCACCAGACCTACTGGGCGCGCCTGCGGGCGCTCGACTACGCCTTCCTGAAGGGCGCGCCGGACGTGGCGGTCTCGACCGCGCTGCGCTTCACGCTCGCGGTGCCGGGCGTGCACACCGCGATCGTCGGGACCACGAAGCCGGAGCGCTGGCAGCAGAACGCCGCGCTGCTCCAGGCCGGTCCGCTGCCGCCCGACGAGTTCGAGAAGATTCTGGCGCGCTGGCGCGCCGTCGCCGACGCGTCGTGGGAGGGACAGGAGTGACATGGACGCGATCGACTTCCTGCTGCTCCGCTACGGCGACCTGCACCGCCGCCTGATCGACGATCTGCTCGGCAAGCTGGCCGAGGGGCAGGTGCGCGGGCGGCCGCATCCAGGCGTCAACACCGTGGCGTGGCTCCTCTGGCACACGGCGCGGATCGAGGACGTCGGCGTGAACCGCTTCGTGCTGGACCGTTCTCAGGTCTTGGACGACGGCTGGCTCGAGCGCCTCGGCGTCGGGCGCCGCGACGTCGGCACGGGCATGCGCGACGCCGAGGTGGACGAGCTGAGCGCGCGCATCGAGCTGCCGGCGCTCCGCGGCTACTGGCAGGCGGTGAGCGCGCGGACGCTCGCGGCCCTGGAGACGCTGCGCGGGAGCGACCTCGAGGTCGTCGTGCCCGCGGAGCGCGTCCGGCGCGTGGCGACCGCGGAGGGCGCGGTCGCCCCCGGCGCCGAGTGGCTCACCGAGTTCTGGGCGGGCGGCCGCAGCCGCGGCTGGGTCCTCGCGCAGACGCCGCTCCTGCACGTCTACGGCCACTACTTCGAGGCCCGGGTGAGCGCGGGGCTCTGGGGCGTTCGCAGCCCCTAGCGCGGACTATTCGCGAACGGTCACCGCGCGAGGCCCACAGCGCGCGGCACGGCGGGGACCGCCCCTGGCGCCACCCGCCCGGTCGTGCCAGCGCCGTTCGCGAATGACGCGGGCTAACGGCGGCGCCGGGGCGGGCCGCCCGCCTCGGAGAGCGCCGAGCGCAGCGCGGCGAGCAGCGCCCGCGCCTCGGCGCTGAGCGGTCGCTGGCGCGGGTGGATCACGTCGAGGCTCCGGCTGATCGGCTCGGCGTCCACGATCTCGATCGCGACGAGGGCGCGGCGCCGCAGCTCGCGCCCCACCGCCAGGTGGGGGAGGAAGGCCAGCCCCAGGCCGCGCTCGACCATCTTCTTGGCCGTCTCGATCGTCTCGACCTCGAGCGCGACGTTGGGGACGAGGCCCGCGCGGCGGAACAGGCCGTGCGTGAGCGTCCAGTCGCTCGAGCCGCGGTCGAAGAAGATCAGCGGGCGGTCGGCGATCTCCTCGAGCCGCGCCCGGCGCGCGCGTGCGGCGGCCTCCGAGGGCCGCGCGACGAGGATCAGCGGATCGTCCCGCAGGCTCACCGTCTCGACCGCGGGGTGGTGGAGCGAGCGCGCCAGGCCGAGCTCGGCCTCGCCCCGGATCACCATCTCGAGGACTTCCTTGGAGTGGCCCGAGCGGACCGTGATCATCACCCTGGGGTGCGCCGCCTGGAAGCGCTGGAGCACGTCGGGCAGGAGGTAGGTGCAGATCGAGAGCACCGCCGCGATCTGCAGCGCGCCGCCGCTCGCGGGGCGGAGGTCGTGGACCGCCTGGCGGGCGAGGGCGACCGCGCGCAGGAGCTGCTCGGCGTGGGGCCGGAGGACGCGGCCCGCGGCCGAGGGCGCGAGGCCGCCGCGCCCGCGCTCGAAGAGCGGCACGCCGAGCGACGCCTCGAGCGCCTTGATCCGCGCGCTGACCGCGGGCTGCGTGATCCGGAGCGCGTCCGCGGCCCGGCGGAAGCCGCCGAAGGTGCCGACCGCCAGGAACGCCTCGATCTGCGGGATCTCCACGCTGATCAATATCTCTTATCTCGCCCATAAGAACAATCACGTTGCTTTGCATCCCCGGCAGGCCGCACAGTGCGGGAAACACACGCGCCGTCACGCCGCGCGGCGGACGGGAGGAGGGACGCGATGCCGACGAATTGCGAGTGCGGGATGCGTATCGAGCCGCCGTCCACGCGGCTGACTCCCTGCCACGAGTGCGGGACCGTGCGGTGCCGGTCCTGCGCCATCCAGCTGGATGCCACGATCTACTGCCGCTGGTGCGCGATCTCGCTCGCGCCGGCGCACAACGCCTAGATCGACCCCAGAGGAGGACGCCGAGCCGTGGAGAGCCAGGGCAAGAGGTTCCGCCAGCTGCTGCAGACCGAGCCGTACCTGTTCACCGGCGGTGTCTACTCGCCGCTGGACGCGCAGATCGCCGAGCGGGTGGGCATCACGTCCATCTACCTGAGCGGCTACTCGATGGCGCTGGCCAACGGCTGGCCGGACATGGGCTTCCTGACGCAGACCGAGGTCACCCGGATCGCCCACATGGTCGCGAGCGCGGTGGCGATCCCGGTCATCGCCGACGCCGACGACGGCTACGGCAACGCGCTCTCCACGATCCGGACGGTGCAGGAGTACGTCAAGACGGGCGTGGCCGGCATCCACCTGGAGGACCAGCGCTTCCCGAAGCGCTGCGGCCACATCGCGGGCAAGACCATCGTGCCGCTCGAGGAGGCGGTGGGCAAATACCGGGCCGCGATCGACACGCGGAACCGGCTCGATCCCGACTTCGTGATCATCGCGCGCACGGACGCCTACGGCGCGGTCGGCGGGAGCCTCGAGGAGGCGATCCGGCGCGGGCGCGCGTACGCCGACGCCGGCGTGGACCTCGTGTGGTGCGAGCTGTCGAGCGCCGCGCGCGAGCCGGCGATCGCCTTCGCCCGCGCGATGCGGGCGAGCCACCCGGACCTGCCGCTCGCGTTCAACTACTCGTCCTCGTTCCGCTGGCACGCGGACCCGAACCCGCTGACGTTCAAGGAGCTGGGCGCGCTGGGGTACCGCTACATCTTCATCACCATCTTCGCGGCGCACGCGGGCACGTTCGCGGTGTGGAACGCGATGGAGGAGCTGGTGCGCGACCAGGAGGAGGCGCAGTGGCGGCTCGAGAAGACGAAGGTCGGCCACCCGACCGAGAGCCACCACGTGATGGCGCGCGTCGCGCAGTTCCAGGAGCTCGAGAAGCGCTACATCCCGGGCACCGAGGAGCGCATCAAGGCGTCGGCCGGCTACGACGACCGCCGCGCGCACTAGGTGCGTGGGGGGCCCCGAGATGGCCCTCCTGATGGCG
>Ga0209520_10002511_pt1 | contig 10585 bp, 10 predicted proteins | sample Rifsed16ft1_FD_184009 | JGI IMG/M metagenome (GOLD analysis project Ga0209520, IMG submission 184009) | Soil microbial communities from Rifle, Colorado, USA - sediment 16ft 1 (version 2) | ecosystem: Environmental > Terrestrial > Deep subsurface > Rock core/Sediment | place: Rifle, Colorado...
GTTCAGCAGGAACTAGTGGAAGTTTGCCGCGAGGCAGGCATGCGGCTCATCGGCCCGAACTGCATGGGGATCGTCAATACCGCTCCAGAAGTCAGTCTCAATGCCCAGTTTTCCCCCTTCAAGCCCAGGCCGGGCAAAATCGGCTTCCTCTCGCAGTCAGGCGCTCTGGGAATCGCCATTATTGACCATGCCAGCCGGTTGGGGCTGGGAATGTCCACCTTCGTCTCCGTTGGGAATAAGGCAGACATCTCCGGCAACGATCTGATTCAGTACTGGGAAAGCGATGACAACACCGACCTGATCCTGCTGTATCTCGAGTCTTTTGGCAATCCGAGGAAGTTCGCCCGCATCGCCCGGCGTGTGGGCAGAAAAAAGCCGATCGTCGCCGTGAAAAGCGGGCGTTCGGCGGCGGGTTTCCGAGCGACCCAGTCGCACACGGGCGCCCTCGTCGCCGCTTCTGACGTCACGGTGGACGCTCTCTTCCACCAATCCGGGGTGATCAGGACAGATGTCCTCGCCGAGACGTTCGACGTGGCTGCGCTGCTCACGACGCAGCCCGTCCCTAAAGGAGATCGAGTCGCCATCGTCACGAACGCGGGAGGGGCGGGCATCCTCGCGGCTGATGCTTGTGAAGACCTGGGTCTTCAGGTGCCTGAGCTGTCCCCTGAGACACAGGCTGCTCTCAAAGGTTTCCTCCCTCCGGCAGCCGGGGTGAAAAACCCTGTGGACATGGTCGCCTCAGCCTCCTCGAGCGACTATGCGCGCGCCATACGTGCGGTGGCGAGCGATCGGAGGGTGGACGCCCTCATCGTCATCTTCATCCCGCCCATGGCTCTCCGCCCGGAAGAGGTAGCCGGTGAGATCCTGAAGGCGGCGCGGGAATTGGGCGGCCGCATACCCATCCTCGCCACTTTCATGGCGAGCCATGGCCTGCCCGAAATCCTCTCAGACGGTCGCAGCCGCATCCCGTCCTACCCATTTCCAGAGGCGGCGGCCCGCGCTCTGGCGCGTGCGGTGCAGTACGGCAAATGGCTCGCCACTCCCGAAGGTAAGGCGCCGAGTTTCCCCGATGTGCGAAGGGAAGAAGCCGCGGCGATAGTGGCTCAGGCCCTGCGCGGGGGCGGCAGGTGGCTCTCTCCAGAGGAGACCCAGAACCTGCTCGCCTGCTACGGTATTCCGCTGGTGAAAACGATATATGCCACAACTCCAGAAGAGGCGGGGCGCATCGCGACGGAGTTGGGCGGGCAAGTCGCCCTCAAAGCCGTCGCGCCCGGACTGGTGCATAAGACCGAGGCGGGCGCGGTTCGCCTCGGTCTCGCTGGCGGGGAGGAGACGGAAAAGACGGCAGAGGAGATGCTGAAGCGATTGGAGTCGGCCGGCGTGAGGAGAACCAGTTTTCTCATCCAGCCGATGGTGGCCTCAGGCGTCGAGATGCTTGTGGGCGTCACACACGACCCGGTCTTCGGACCCGTAATGGTTTGTGGCGCTGGGGGCGTTCTCGTCGAACTCCTCAAGGACATCGTGGCGCGCATCACGCCTCTGACGGATCGAGATGCCAGCGAAATGGTCCGGTCGCTCAAAACCTTCTCGCTCCTCACCGGATACCGCGGCGGGCCCCGTTACGATGTGGCCGCGCTCGAACAGGTCATCCTCAGGGTGGGCGCCTTGGTGGAAGACCTCGTTGAGATAAGCGAATTAGACCTCAACCCGGTGATGGTGTCGCCCGAGGGGAAGGGTGTGTCTGTGGTAGACGCCCGCGTCCGGGTGGCTGCGACTCTGCCACCCCTGCCTCTCGGTGCCAAGAGGCGCTGATGTTAAGGATGAGCGCGGAATCAAAACAACGACAACATTGGATAGCGCTAGGGCTGATTTTCGCGCTGAGGTTGCCGGCTTGCGGGCGACAGACAGTGATGGCTGCTCGTATGGGAGGGTGGTCGTGAAACTTGAAGATCTCTCGCGCGAAGCTCTGATCAAACTCATCGAAGTCTACGCCAAGAACTGGCTGGCCCACGACGGCTGCTGGTTCCTGGCCGCCGAAGAGAAGTTCGGCCTGGAAACGACAATCGCGCTGGACACAAAATCCTGGGAACGTTTCTCGCCGGTCGAGGCGCGGCGCATTATGCAAGCCTTCGCCATCGAGGAAGTCGGCGGTCTGGACGCGCTCGAAAAGGCGTTAGGCTACCGGCTGTACGCCGCCGTCAACCGGCAGGCCGCCGAGCGCGTTGACGCACACACACTGCGTTTTCGGATGATCGAATGCCGGGTGCAACAGGCGCGGCAGCGCAAGGGCTTGCCGCCCTTCCCGTGCAAGCCAGTGGGACTGGTGGAATACTCGCAGTTCGCCCGCGCGGTTGACTCGCGTATCGAAACGACCTGCGTCCATGCCCCACCCGACCCGGCGACGGACAGTTTTTGCGAATGGGAATTTCAGCTGCCGTGATCACGTTCCTTTATCACAGACAGCAGGAACTGCCGAAGATGTCCAGGCAATCCCTTTTCTCGATACTGCTCATTCTGGTGCTGGCGCTGGGATTGGCGGCCTGCGGCCCCTCAACCCAGCCAGCAGATAACAATCGGCTGCTCGTAGTCGCCAGCATCCTACCGCTGGCCGACTTCGCGCAGCAGGTGGGTGGCGACCGCGTGCGGGTCGAAGCGCTCGTGCCGCCGGGAGCCAGCCCGCACACGTATGAGCTCATTCCAGCACAACTGCAGGCGGTCAGCCGCGCTCGCGTGCTGGTGCTCAACGGTGTGGGACTGGAATACTGGGCCGAGGAGGTGATCTCCGCCGCCGACAATCCAGACCTGACCGTGGTTACCACGGCGGATGGGCTGGAAATCATTGGCGGAGACGAGCACGAGTCGGGTGGCAATCCGCACGTCTGGCTCAGCCCGCGCAATGCGATACATCAGGTGGAGAAGATCTCCGACGCGCTGATCCAAGCCGACCCGGCCGGAGCAGACACGTATCGCGCGAATGCCGATCAATACGTCGGCGAATTGCAGGCGCTGGATCAAGAAATCCGCGAGGCGGTGGCTGGTTTCTCCTGCCGCCAGTTCATCGCCTTCCACGCGGCGTGGGCTTACTTCGCCCGCGACTATGGGCTGGAGCAGGCGGCCGTCGTCGAGCGCACGCCCGGCGCAGAACCCTCGCCAGCGGAAATCGCCGAGATCGTGAAGACCGCCAGAGCCATCGGCGCGAAGGCCATCTTCGCCGAGCCGCAGTTCTCGTCGAAGGCTGCTGAGGTGATCGCCGAAGAGAGCGGCGCCCAGGTGCTCTTCTTGAATCCACTGGGTCAGCCGCCACATTACGGCTACCTCGAACTGATGCGTTATAACCTGAACGAGATCGGCAAAGCGTTGAAGTAGGACAACATGGCGAACACGACGTCTCCCATCATTCGACTCACCCACGTGGACGTGATATTTCAGGACGTGCTCGTGCTGGAGGACGTGAGCCTGAACGTCGCCCCTGGCGATTTTCTGGCCATCATCGGCCCCAACGGCGCGGGCAAGACGACATTGCTTCGCGTCATCCTGGGCCTGGTGCGCCCAGCCAGCGGCGCGGTGCGCCTGTTCGGCAAAGCGCCCTGGGAACTCAATGGAGAGCGGCGGCGTGTCGGCTACGTGCCGCAGGTGCTGTCGGTGGATTTGAATTTCCCGGTGCGCGCCGAGGAGGTTGTGCTTATGGGCCGCTACGGGCGCGTCGGCCTGTTTCGCCGCCCATCCTCGGACGATCGCGCAGCGGCCCGCCGGGCGATGGAGCGGGTGGGGATCGCCGACCTGGCCGATCGGCCGCTGGCGCGCCTTTCCGGTGGACAGCGGCAGCGTGCCTTCCTCGCCCGCGCCCTCGCCAACGACCCCGATCTGCTGCTGCTCGACGAGCCGACCACGGGCGTGGACGTGGCTGCTACCGAGAGTCTTTACGAGCTGTTGCGTCGTTTGCACGAGGAGGGCATCACCATCCTGGTCGTCTCGCACGATGTGGGCGTGGTCGCCTCTTACGTGGACGGCGTTGTGTGCGTCAATCGGCGGCTGGTGGCGCACGGCCGGCCCGAAGAGGTGCTCGGCTCCGAAGCCATGACGCAGATGTACGGTTGTGAGGCGATGTTCTTCCACCACGGGCGCGTGCCGCACATCGTCGTGGAGAAAGAGCCATGACGGAAGTTCTGGGCTACGCCTTTATGCAGCGCGCGCTGCTGGCCGGCGCGGTCATCGGGGCCGTGTGCGCCATCATCGGCGTGTACGTCGTGCTCAAAGGATTGTCGTTCATCGGCGCCGGCATTGCCCACGCCAGTTTCGGCGGCGTGGCCCTGGGCTTCCTGCTCGGCCTCAACCCGCTGCTGACGGCGATTGGCTTCTGCCTGGCGACGGCCTGGGGCATCGGGCTGGTGGCGCGCAAGAGCCAGGTCAAGGAAGACACGGCGGTCGGCATTTTCTTCGCCTCGACGATGGCGCTCGGTATCCTGTTCATCGGCCTGATGCAGGGCTACAACGTGGACCTGTTCGGCTATCTGTTCGGCAGCATCCTGGCCGTGGGCGAGCAGGACGTGTGGATCACGCTCGGCCTGGGCGCCGCCGTGCTAGTCGTCGTCGGGTTATTCTTCAAAGAACTGCTGTTCGTCACCTTTGACCCGGAGATGGCCGAGGTCACCGGCGTGCCGGCCGGCAGAGTGTACTTCCTGCTCATCAGCCTGGTCGCGCTCACGGTAGTGCTGTCGATCAAGGTGGTGGGCATCGTGCTGGTGTCGGCGCTGATCGTTACCCCAGCCGCGGCGGCCTATCAACTCACCGAGGACTTCCGCCGGATGATGGCGCTGGCCGTGGTCATTGGTGTGAGCAGCACGGTGGGCGGGCTGTTGCTCTCGTATCCGCTCAACACTGCCTCGGGCGCCACCATCGTTTTGCTGGCGACCCTGGTCTTCTTCATGGCCGCGCTGGCCTCGCCCAGACGCTGGCGACGGCCTGCGGCGCATCATCCGGTGGAGCAACCATGAAACCAGAGACTCCTTTGACGCTTCACAGCAAGCTGATCTGGTTACTGCCGCTTTGTATGGCCGGGCTGTGCCTGGGACATTACTTACCGTACTTGTTCTTCCTGCCAGCCCCTGCGCCAACGCCGCCAGGCCGACAGATGCCCGCGCAGCCTACGACGGCGGCTGCACAGAGAGTCCTCCAGACTCCCCCGGCGCTCACACCGACGTGGATTCCGGCCCCAATAACAGGAGTTACCGACATGCCTGTGTCTCCGCCTAATCCGGTCATGGTGACCATCCTATACGACAACAACCCCTATGAGTCTGGCCTCACAACGGCCTGGGGATTTGCCTGCCTGGTGGAGAGCGGCGAGACGACGGTGCTTTTCGACGCCGGGGGCAGCGGGCCCACGCTGTTGAGTAATATGGCCGCCCTGGATATTGATCCGCGTACACTGGATGCAGTGATCCTTTCGCACGGTCACAGCGATCACACGGGTGGGCTGGACGCAGTGCTGGCTGTGAACGACCGCTTGGCAGTATACCTGCCGCAGTCCTTTGCGCCCGAGTACAAGACGTGGGTGAGCGAACGGGCCAGCGTCGTGGAGGTCAGCGGGCCGGTCGTCGTCGCTGACGGCATTCGCACCACGGGTGAACTGGGAACGACCATCGTGGAACAGTCGCTCATCGTCGAGACGGACGAAGGGCTGATTGTGCTGACCGGCTGCGCGCACCCCGGTGTGGTTGAAATTGTCCGGCGCGCAGAAGTGTATGGCGAGGTGTACCTGGTGATGGGCGGGTTCCACTTGAAGGATAAAAGCGCGGGCGAGATCGGGGCCGTAATTACGGAACTCAAGCGGCTGGGTGTACAGAAGATCGCGCCGTGCCATTGCACGGGCGAGCAGGCGATCCGATTATTCGAAGCGGCATTTGGCCCCGACTTCATCCGGGCAGGGGCGGGGCTGCGGCTGCTCATTCAAAAATGAGTGCTGCCGGGGGCAAGGGAAAGCACAATCACATCGCTCACTGAGGGGCCGAGAGACAATGAGACAGGATGACTTCTCTTGAGATTTTTGAAATGCAGGCCCGGCTTTGCCAGGCCATGAGTCACGCGGCTCGCTTGCAGATTGTCCACCTTCTGCGGGATGGCCCTCGCCGGGTCGGCGACCTCGCCCTGGCCGCCGGGTTGAGTCAGGCCAGCATTTCGCGTCATCTGGCGGCTCTGCGGAACAACGGCGTGGTCATTGCCAAGCGTCAGGGGCAGCATGTCGTCTATCACCTCGCTAACCCAAGGATCGTGGACATCTGCGATCTCATGCGCGAGGTGCTGGCCGAGCAGGCGACCCACCAATCCGAGATTGCCAGAGCCCTGGATGAGCGGACGTGACAGAAACCGCCTTTATGGGAGCGATGATAGCGGGAAAGTCAACCGGCGTCAGTACGGAGGCATAGATGACCATCACAATTGCCGTGGCTGGCAAGGGCGGCACCGGGAAAACGACCCTCGCCGCCCTCCTTATTCGGTACCTGGTTGTCCATCGCTTGGGCAGGGTCCTGGCTGTTGATGCGGATCCAAGCAGCAACCTGCATCTCGTCTTGGGCATGCCCTTGACGAAGACTGTGGGCGAGCTCCGCGAGGCTGTGCGCGATGACGCTCCGGCCGGCATGTCTCGGTGGGAATGGCTCGATTACGCTGTGCGTATGTGCGTCGAGGAGGGAGACAACCTGGATCTGCTGGCGATGGGCCGTCCGGAGGGGCCCGGCTGCTACTGCGCCCCCAACCACATGCTGCGCAGCCTCCTGGATGGCATCTACGCCACGTATGACTTCGTGGTCATGGACAACGAAGCCGGCATGGAGCACCTGAGCCGGCGCACAACGCGCGACGTGGATCACCTGCTGTTGATCAGCGATGCCAGCCCGCGCGCGCTGGCCGCTGCCGAAGCGATGCTGGCTCTCAGCAGGCACTTGAACATCAACGTCCGCCACACCTGCCTGGTGCTGAACCGTGTGGCGGGCAGCGAGTTGCCAGCAACCGTGAGCGCCAGGATCGCTGAGATGAACATTCCCTTGCTGGCGACGATCCCGTATGACCCGCTTCTGGTTGATTTCGATAGCAGCGACCGTTCGCTGATGGAGTTGCCGGACGATGCAGCCATAGGCCGCATCATCGATCAGCTCGCCCACCGGCTGCTGGCAGCAATTTATGTGGGGGCGGGGACGTAGATGCAGGATGAAAAATCGCTGGCCCGGAAGGCGATGGTGAGGCCGGACAGTATGCAAATGCTGATTGACTTGGAAGCTGGGGCGCGCGGCGTGGTGCGCCAGTTACGCGGCGGGAACGAATTTGCCAATCGGATAGCGACGTTAGGCTTCACGATTGGCGCAGAGATTTCCGTCATACAAAATTATGGCCGTGGCCCGGTCATTGTGGCCGTGCGCGACACGCGCGTGGCCCTGGGGCGCGGTGAAGCAGCGAAGGTGCTGGTAGAAGTAGTGCGCGCCTGATGGACGATTCAACCCGAAACTCAATCACGGTGGCGTTAGCCGGGCAGCCCAACGTCGGAAAGTCCACCGTGTTCAATATGCTCACCGGCCTGAGCCAGCACGTGGGCAACTGGCCGGGCAAGACGGTCGAGCAAAAGCTTGGTGAGTTCTCTCAGGACGGAAGAGCCGTGCGCCTAGTGGATCTGCCGGGTATCTACAGCCTGACGGCGAATTCCGAGGAAGAGCGCATCGCCCGTGATTTCATCATCCGCGAGCGGCCGGACGTGGTTGTGGTCATCGCCAACGCGGCGGCTCTGGAGCGCAACCTGTATCTGGTCGCCGAATTGCTCGCGCTGCCTGTTCCGATCGTCGTCGGGTTGAACATGCTTGACGTGGCCGAGCGGCACGGCCTCCGCGTGGAGCCACACGTGCTGGCGGCGACGCTGGGGGTGCCGGTCGTGCCGCTCATTGCCTCGAAGAACAAAGGGGTGCGCGACTTGCTGGATGCAGCCCTATACGTGATGGATGCGCCCGCTCCGGAGTCGTGCACGCGAAAATGCGCCTTCTGTACGGAGTTTGCGCCCAACCGCCCAACGATCCGCGCCGAACACCGCCCGGTGCTGGAGCAGATTCGCACGCTCGTCCACGGCAGAGTCCCACTGCCTTATCCTGAGGATTGGGTTGCGCTCAAGTTGTTGGAAGGCGACGCCGAGATCGCGCGCCTGATGCATGAAACCACGCCGGATGTGTGGGAGCGGATTCACGCGGTATTGTTGCAGCACGAAGACGCCTACCTGGATATCGTCGGTGGGCGTTACGAGTGGGTGGAGCGGATGGTGCGGGCGGCCGTCGTCCACCCCAGGACCGGCGTGGTCTGTCTGACCGACCGCGTGGACAGGGTCGCCACGCATCCGCTGTGGGGGCTGGCCCTGCTGTTAGGGCTTTTCGGCCTGGTATTCTGGCTCACGTATACCGTCGCCATGCCGATTGTGGACTGGCTGGATGCGGCCCTGATCGGGCCGTTGACGGAGTGGGTCAACGCCACGTTCACGCCGGTATCGCCCTGGCTGGCGGGCCTGATCGCGGATGGCATCCTCGGCGGCGCCGGGACGGTGCTCACCTTCGTGCCCATCCTGGTGATATTCTTTGCGGCTCTGGGTGCGCTGGAAGACGTAGGGTACATGGCGCGAGCGGCCTACGTCATGGATCGCTTCATGCACTGGATGGGATTGCACGGCAAATCCTTCCTGCCGCTATTCCTGGGCTTCGGCTGCAATGTACCGGCGGTCATAGGCGCGCCGCGCATCATGGACGATCGCCGCGCCCGGCTGTTGACCATCCTGCTGGCCCCGTTGGTTCCCTGCACGGCGCGCCTGGCCGTCATCGCCTTTCTGGCCCCGGCTTTCTTTGGCCGCGCGGCGACATTGGTGTCATGGGGGCTGGTGGCTGCTAACCTGGCGATCCTGGCGCTCGTCGGCATCGCCATCAACCGGCTGATCTTCAAAGGCGTGCACACGGCGTTCATCATGGAAATGCCGCTCTATCACCTGCCCAATGCGCGCACCATCGGCCTGTCCGTCTGGCACAATACCGTGGCTTTCATCCAGAAGGCCGGCACGATCATCGTGGTGGTCTCGATCGTCATCTGGGCGCTCTCCATGCTGCCAGGGGGCGATGTGGAAGGCAGTCTGCTAGCCGGGCTGGGACGTGGGCTATCGCCGCTCGGTGGGTGGATGGGCCTGAGCGACTGGCGTCTGATTGTGGCGTTGCTGACGAGTTTCATCGCCAAGGAGAACACCATTGCCACACTGGGCATCCTGTATGGCTCAGGGGAGGCAGACGCAGGGTTGGCGGAACAACTCACCGGAGTCTTGGGCCCGGCCGCGGCGCTGGCCTTCCTGGTGGTACAGATGACGTTTATTCCCTGCGTGGCGACCGTGGCCGTCATCAAGCAGGAAACGGCTTCGTGGAAGTGGACAGTGTTCAGTGTCTGTCTGTTGCTGGCGATCTCTTTCGCCGCCGGTAGTGCCGTTTACCAGACGGCGGTGTTCTTCAACATACCAAGGTGATGTGCAGAACCGCGGGAGGGGATTGAAGCTCAGACTGGCTTCAAGGAGGAGTTTATGGAACTGATGCCCACCCTCAGAATCGGCTGGCTCAATGGCTGGCTTCTCCTGGGCCTGTTAGTCTTGACCGACGGGATCCTGTTCTCGCTCTTTCCAAAGGACGTGGTGGTGCGACTCTTTGATCGATCGGGTTGGAGCCGAGAGCAAGTCGTCTTCACGATGCTTGGCAAGCTGTGTGCTCTGGTTTGCCTGATACTAATTGTCCTCACGCCTCTGAAAGCCGGATCTTCTGTCCTGGTCATTGGCTCGGTCATATCACTGGTGGGCCTGGTCGGTTTGGCAAAAGCTCTGTTCGACTTCAAGAACACACCCCTGGATCAGCCCGTTACGCAGGGCCTCTACAGATGGTCTCGGCATCCTCAGATCGTCATGTCCACCGTTGTGATCGTGGGGGCTTGTATCGCGATTGGCTCATGGCTGGCGCTGGTGATGTCAATCGGAGCGCGCGTCTTCGGGCATTTTGGCATTTTGGCGGAAGAAGAAGTGTGTTTGAAGCGATATGGTGAGGTGTACCGCGCGTATTTGAAACGAGTTCCCCGGTACTTCGTGTTCTGTTAGTGGCAGGTTGGTGACCTTATGACAGGAAAGAGACGACCATGAACCTCTTGGATGACCTGCTCAACAGCCTGCCGCCGGACGCGCCGGCGCGCTCAGTGCTGGTCGGCGCTCACTGGACAGTCGTGTGCAGCCGGGGCTGCGGCCTGGCTTCGACGCTGATGGATGACAAGCCGCACGGCCACGCGAAGGTCCGCGACGTGGGCCGGCTGCACCTGAAGAGCGCCCACGAACTGGCCGAATATGCGCGTTCGGACAATCCACTGGAGGCCAGCATCGGCGTGGCGGCGATCAACTCGCTGCTTGAGGTGGACGAGTCGCGCGCCGTCGAGATCAACGCCGGTGAGGTGCTGGTCGAGCGCGGACGAGGCAAGAATGTCGCGCTGGTTGGGCACTTCCCGTTTATCCCGCAACTGCGCGAATCTGCCAGGCAACTGTGGGTCA
>Ga0209520_10002525_pt1 | contig 10550 bp, 6 predicted proteins | sample Rifsed16ft1_FD_184009 | JGI IMG/M metagenome (GOLD analysis project Ga0209520, IMG submission 184009) | Soil microbial communities from Rifle, Colorado, USA - sediment 16ft 1 (version 2) | ecosystem: Environmental > Terrestrial > Deep subsurface > Rock core/Sediment | place: Rifle, Colorado...
CCAGGTTTTTATTATCGAATATTCGGATTTGGAGTGTCCTTTTTGTAAGCAGTTTCATCCCACGGTTCAACAGATTGTCGATGAATACAAAGGAAATGTGGCCTGGGTTTATAGACATTTTCCTCTAGATTCACTCCATCCTAAGGCTGACAAAGAGGCAGAGGCGGCAGAGTGTGCGTTTGAACAAGGGGGAGAGGCTGGTTTCTGGAAGTTTATAGACAAGATTTTTGAGGTGGCCACTTCAAACAACACTCTTGATTTGGCAAAACTCCCCACATATGCGGGTCAGGTTGGTCTAAACCAGACCAAGTTTAAGACCTGCCTGGATAGCGGCAAATACAAAGACGAGGTAGAAAGGCAATACCAAAGCGGAGTAAAAGCAGGAGTCAACGGAACGCCGGGAAGTTTTGTTATCAATAAAAAAGGAGAAATTTGGTTGGTTGGGGGAGCAGTTCAATTCGAATCTCTTAAGTCAACGATCGAAGAAGCCCTCAAAAGTTAATTTTTGTCTTCTTTTCTGATATAATTTGAACCTGATAAGCTTCGGCGCCATCGTCTAACGGCTTAGGACGAGGCCCTTTCAAGGCCTAAATACGAGTTCGATTCTCGTTGGCGCCACACCCTAATAAGGGCCCATAGCTCAATGGTAGAGCAGATGCCTTTTAAGCATTTGGTTGGGGGTTCGAATCCCTCTGGGCTCACATTTCATTGCGGGGTCGTCTAATGGTAGGACAGGCGCCTTTGGAGCGTCGAATCGGGGTTCGAATCCCTGCCCCGCAGCCAAGTGATATGATTGACATATGATTTTGGCAACACATATTATACTGGCGATTATAAGTATTGTTTACGTTTCTTATGCCGCTATATCACCGTCTAAAGTTAAGCTTCGTATTACATATTTCCTAACTCTTGGGACAATTGTAAGTGGTTTTACAATGGCTCTTATTAATCCAGTTCAACTGGGGCGAACCTGTATAAGTGGAGTTATATATCTAGGATTTATGATTATAGTTTCAACTATAGCTCGAAAAAGACTTGTCACAGTAAACCAGAATGCGTAAATTGCAAATTTGCTTAAATTACGCGTCCGATCGGGCCTAGACCGGCCTGCTCAACTAAAAGGCCTCAATCTATGGAATCACCCCAGGTAGAAAAACCCAAGCAAACCACAGAGCAATTGCGCTTGTCCAAGGAAATTCTCGATAAAGCAGATGTGCTTCTAACCAATGATGGCAAGAAAGTAACAGTTTTTAAGAACGTGGGCCCGAGTAAAATCGCCAAATACGGGTTCGATTTATCCAATCAGACAATCGGAGGAGAGAAGGCCCTACCAGAAAGAACCTTTGCAAGTGAGGTAACATGCCAAGTCACTCTTAATCGCACCCCCGCAGATGGAGAAGCACAAAGGACCATAGTCCTAATTAGGGTTTTTGACGAGGGAAGCCAGGAATTAAGTTTTACTTTGGCTTTTCTAAAGGGCAGACCGGCTTCTTTTCAATACCATATGGAACCAGGAGAAACGGGCCATAACCGATTTTATGTAAGGGAAGCAACGCGCGAGGATTTAGAGGATTTTTTGGATATTCTGGAAAAACCTCTTTACACAATCGATCGATAAATAACCTTCGATTAAGGATTGGAATTTGGAGGGAGATTGGAGTATGCTTCGGCCATGAATCCTCTCGAAAGGTTTTTGGGTAGGTTTCAGATAGAATCCCTCATTGCCGAAACCGACTATTCTCCAGCAAAAACGGTCGGAACAGTCAGGGTAAAAGACGTTCTTACCATCGGGCAAAACCCGTTATTTGAAATAGTTTTCTTGGATTTGAAAGAAGAAGGCAAAGCTGATTGCAGCCGTACGATTTCCAAAGTTCCACCAGGGTTATTTAAACCAGGAGCGATTGCCGAGGTTATTGTTAAAGCCTCAGAAGGGAATTGGTACGACCCGGCCGGGATAAGATGCGAAGTTGCGATCAGACCTTTTCGTCCAAATACCTATGGAACTCCCATTGATGAATCCGACCCGGAAATTAAAGAGATGTTTGAAATCAATGTCAAAGACTATGTTACTTGTCCCGCCTTCTTCAACAAGTTTATGAGATAGAGCTTTGAATTTGGGGGACGAATATAGTATTAATAAGGTATGAGTCAAGAGAGGAAAAGAGAAAGGTCTAATAAGCTTGTTCCAGTTGAGGGGATAACCGGGGGGTATCACTTTTCCAACCTAGAGCCTCTTGGTCTGGCGGCGAGAGAAAAGCTCATTCGCGAAATCAGAAGAGATGTGGCGCATCTTGAGGCCGAAGATAAACGAACGAGAGCAATTTAATCATCAATCGGATAAGAATTTGGGATGAAGGCATTGACGAACTTCAGATTATCCGCTATTATTACCTTTACAAATGAGAAAGTGACCAGATGCGAGATGCTATTGGCAGCCGCCATCTGGCGGCTTTTTTCATTTTTGGGAGGTTAACTTCCCCTAAGAGGGTAACAACTCCAGAACCTTAAAGGTAGTAAGACACAAGTTACAAGTAAAGAAAGATCTGTAAGTTTATTTTTTAGTTTTTCTGCCTACTTGTCGCTTGTTTCTTGCCACTTTTTTGGATTGTTCTTTGACAATCAAGATGTGACTGGAAGCGAAACAAGACGTGCTCACCGAATCGTCATGGTGAGACACCGTCACTTTTTGAGGATTTGATCCTGGTCCAGGATGAACGCTGGCGGCGTGCTTTAAGCATGCAAGTAGAGCGGGCCCCGCAAGGGGCAAGCTGCGAACGGCTGAGTATAAGATAGGAATCTACCCAATGGCTCGGAATACCTACTCGAAAGAGTAGCTAATACCGGATGACCTCGCAAGAGAAAAGGGCTTAACTGCCCACCGATGGATGAGCCTATCTCCCATCAGCTAGTTGGTAGGGTAATGGCCTACCAAGGCTACGACGGGTAGGGGACGTGAGAGCGTGACCCCCCAGAATGGGACTGAGACACGGCCCATACACCTACGGGTGGCAGCAACTGGGAATCGTGCGCAATGGACGAAAGTCTGACGCCGCGACGCCGCGTGTGGGATGAAGGCCTTCGGGTTGTAAACCACTTTTGTTTTGATGGAGACATCATTAAGAATAAGCACCTGCTAACTCTGTGCCAGCAGCCGCGGTAATACAGAGGGTGCAAGCGTTATCCGGATTTACTGGGCGTAAAGCGTTTCGTAGGCGGTAGGGAAAGTTGCTCTTTAAAGATCACGGCTCAACCGTGGGAAGGGGGGCAATACTTCTTTACTTGAAAGGTCTCGGGGCTACTGGAACTCTCGGTGTAGGGGTGAAATCCGTTGATATCGAGAGGAACACCAAGGGCGAAGGCAGGTAGCTAGGGACATTTTGACGCTGAGGAACGACAGCTAGGGGAGAGAAAGGGATTAGAGACCCCTGTATTCCTAGCCGTAAACTATGCTCGCTAGTCCCCCCGATTTTTTCGGGAGGGCGTAAGCTAACGCGTTAAGCGAGCCGCCTGGGGAGTACGGCCGCAAGGCTAAAACTCAAAGGAATTGACGGGGACCCGCACAACCAGTGGAGCATGTGGTTTAATTCGAGACGAACCGAAGGACCTTACCCGGGTTTGACATGCTACCGTTTTAAGTTCCCAGAAATGGGGACCTATCCGTAAGGATGGTAGCACAGGTGTTGCATGGCCGTCGTCAGCTCGTGCCGTGGGGTGTTCCCTTCAGTGGGGTAACGAGCGCAACCCCTGCCGTATGTTGAATATTCATACGGGACTTTCCGCCTTTTGGCGGAAGGAAGTGGGGACGACGTCAGGTCAGCATGGCCCTTATGTCCGGGGCGACACACATGCTACAATGAGGCCTAACAATGGGTTGCCAAGTCGTAAGACGGAGCTAATCCCATCAAACGGCCTCTCAGTGGGGATTGAGGGCTGCAACTCGCCCTCATGAACGCGGAATTGGTAGTAATCGCGGATCAGCTATGCCGCGGTGAATACGTTCTCGGGTCTTGTACAAATCAAATTGCGCCTTCCGGTTGCAATTTCTATCCGGTGTAATTCCGGTCAAGGAAAGATAAATTCTTTGAAGCGAAATAACATCCTTTGACAGCGATGTCAGAGAGAAAAGGGTTAAAGTAGCAATTTTCAGCTTGAAGTTTAAACGGTTCTATGACTTTTGCGACCATTCGTACAGATTGGGAAGCGTTTATCATATAAAGCATAGAATAATTGGGCTCAAGATGAAAATAAAATGAAATTACAATCACGAAGGGAGATCTGATATTGACCTTTTATCAAAGGAAAGTTTTGGTGCGAACCAACTCTTTGTAAATATCAGAAGTCTGCTGTATTCGTAGTACTTTTAAACTCTTAAAAGGAAGGAATACTTTCTATTTTAATTAATAGAACGTCCGCCAGGGTACGGGAAAACCGTGCGCCCGGTGGGGAGAGAAGCATAAAGAGTAATCTTAGTGACTATCTCAGAACACCGCCGATTTTAATCGCGCGTGGCAGTCATATTTTCTAGTAGGTTAAAATCCTACCTTAGTAGCCAAAAAAAATAAGCAGTCCTGGCAGAGTAATCTGCGGGGCGGAGGGCTTGAGGCAAAGGGCAGGGATAGTACTATAAACTTAGGCGACTTCTGTTGGGCGGTCAGAAGGAAGTCTCCTACAAAAAAGTTTGCTATTCATGTCTGGAAAAGAAAATATGATGACCCATGGAGATCCCAATAAGATTGAGGTAATTGCTTGTTGGGAAGTCAGCTCTTCCATAGTAGGGTATTGACACTTTCGGGTTTTATTCGTATTCTGAAAGTGAAGATATTTGAAGGGAAGGACGAAGTGTTAATTGCCGACTACATAGTTGGTTTAACCGAAGGAGAAGGTTGTTTTCTAGTCTGTTTGAGGAAGGATAATCGAATTGAACTTCGATTTTTCATCGCTCAAGCGATTGGAAATAAACCTCTTCTGGAAGAAGTACGAGAGTTTTTTGGAATAGGAAGCGTTTACCAGAAATCGAATGTAAAAGGTAAACTTCCTGCTTATGTTTTTGAGGTTGCACGAAGAGACGAAATTTATAAAGTGATTATCCCTTTCTTTAAAAAGCATAGGCTTAAGGGGATAAAAGCGAAATCTTTCGACACCTTCAAAGAAATTGCAGCCATTATCAAAGGCAGGCAGGATAAAAGAAAACTTACTTTCGAAGAACTTGAGTATATAACCAACTTGAGGTTGGGAATGAATAAACACTACGGCTCGCTAAGTGCGGCAAATCCGCTCGCTTAGTGGGAACGCACTATAACCTTAATGCAGTGCAATCCGTCAAGTTAGTGAAGTTGGGAGCACCTGAACCTCGAGTGATCGGGGGAGGGTGAGACCAGCGACAAGAATTAAGTCGTAACAAGGTATCCCTACTGGAAGGTGGGGATGGATCACCTCCTTTCTAAGGAGTGTGAAGTTACACCCCCTTTTAAGGTGTGGGTTTCAGGTTAGAAAACCGCACTCGCTTCCGGTTACATCTTGATTGCCAACAAAAAACCCACCGAAATTCGGTGGGTTTTTTAGTGTCTTAATACGTTTCGTCTTGCCCCTATAAGGGAAGACTCATCAGTCCTTTTTTAAAGGAGACGTACTTCCGACAGGAGATTGAGACTTGAGACTAATTCTAGCGGCATTGCTGCTAGTTTCATCAAAAGTGACAATCTTCTGTCGGGTAGGGAAGAGGTGCTCCCCCTAGAAAAAGCGGGGAGCACCCCATTCCCAGAACGAGCGGGTGGCCTTAGCGGCTGATCGCTGGAAGCTCCATGAGCGTTCCGACAACCAGCGGGCCCTCCGGCAGGTGGGAGTTGACCCACTCGATTGCGAGTGTACCGCGATGCTCTTCGCCGACGAAGAAGGCATCATCCTCGCGGATGAGGAACTCGAAGATGTCCGAGCGGTTCATCCCGTTTCGGACGATCAAGAATCCCTCTGCGGTTGTGTCCTGCCATCCCGGAGCCACCGAGCAGGCGGAGTACTTGTAGACCGGGCCGTAGTTCCGGAACCGATCATCTTTGCCGTCCGCCCCCCAGAGGATGAAATCGCCGTCCCCGGGGTCAAACTCCAGGACGTACCAGGTGTTGCCGTCGGCACCGATCGCCTCTCCGGCAGCCAGCAGTTCACCGTGGATCTCCACGTAGAACATGTACTGGCTCCAGGCGCGGACCGTCTCGGTCAGCTCGATGCACCACTTCTCCCAGTCGATAACACAGGGAGTCGGGGAGAACCAGACCAGGGCCATGCCGTCATAGGATTGCTCCCAGACGGGCGCCCCGCATTCCGGACAGCGAGGGATCTCGCGGCCCGGCTGGTCGCAGCTGCCCCAGAGGTCTTCGGTGTTGCTCACCAGGGTGATCTCTTCGTCACCCAGCCGCAGGATGACCACATAGCTGTAGAGGTCAAGCCTGTCGTAGTTCACGTCGTTGGCTGGGTTGCCACCTGTCAGGTTGTTGTCCCCGATGGCGGCGACGAGCTGCTCCTTGGTCAGACTGGAGGAGAAGATGTTGGTGCCCACAGTGAGGGCGACATCTCCAAGCGACGTCTCCCCAGTCACGAAGGCGTTCCCGTTCGGGTAGTACCACAGGACAGACAAGCTGCCGGTGGTGTTGTACGGGGTGCCAATGACCGTATCGAAGACCATCGCGTCGTTCGCCTCACAGCTGGAGGTCGTGCTGATCGAGAAGTCGCCAGGCGGCAGGCAGGTCCGGTCCTCGTAGATCGTGGCGCCAGACACATCCTGCTCGTAGCCGTCTGCCCAGACGACATGCCAGATGGGCTCCTGTCCCCCGTTGTTCTCGAGGGTGTACACGTCCAACCATGGCCCGCTCTCGGCGCCGGAAACAAGCGTGATGCTCGTCGTCGGCTCAGGAACGGCCAGAGCGTAGTTCCAGCCCAGGACGCAGTCCTGGTCGGGCGTGACGGTATAGCTGTGCTCCAGGTCGACCTCGCAGTCCGCCGGTTCGTCGAAGTGCTGGGCCGGGATGGTTGTCAAGCTGTAGAGCTCCCCGGCGTTGGTCGGGATGTCGAATGCGGGTGCATCCACATCCTCGGTCACATACGGATCGGTCCAGCTGTAGGTGAAGTAGGGGACAGGCGCTCCACCATCGATCTGGTAGAAGGCGACCGCGCCCTCGCAGTCCGGGTCGGCGTCATAGCTGACGCGATGGACCTGCTGGCATTGGCCGTCCTCGTTGATCGTCGGACCGGTGATGTCTTCTTCATGCCCGTCTGCCCAGACCACATGCCAAGTCGGCTCCTGCCCAGAGTTGTTCTCCAGGATGAACGGGAGCGACCAGGCGCCGCTTTCCGCACCGGACACCAGCGTGATGCTGGTCGTCGGCTCGGGAACGGTCAGGGTGTAGCCCCAGCCCAGGACGCAGTCCTGGTTCGGGGTCACGGTGTAGTCGTGGGTCAGGGGCGTGCAGAAGTAGTTCCCGGCGTAGTCCCCAGGGTTGTGGAGGTAAACGGTGTAGCCGTCCACATCCACGCTGGCCGCCGTGATGTTGTAGTAACCATCCGGCAGATACGCCGTGTAGTGCCAGACATTGCCGGTGTGCGCACCTCGTGGCGCTTGCCAGAGGTTGACTCCGTCAGTGAAATCGACGAAGGCGCCCGGCGTGATGTCATCCGGCACATCGAGGAGCACGAAGTGCACCTCAACGTAGTTGCCGCCGACTCCTTGCTGAACGCACTCGATGTGCGACAGATTCAGCTGGTAGTCGGGCTGGCAGTCCAGGTCGTCTTCGATCGTGTGGCTGTCCAGGATAGCGCTGGTGGCGCTGTTCCTGATGGCCACATAGGCCTGGACGTCGCCGGAGGTTCCGACAGGCGGATTCCACGAAATGGTTGCCCATTGGTTCCAGGCGACGGTGCCGCTGTCCGTAAAGACGGTGACGCCGTCGACTTTCACCCACCCCTCGTAGTAGCGGGTGATGTGGGAGCCGCCGTTGTTCTTGATCCGCACCATCACCTCGTCACAGTCGATGTCACCGCCCGTTGACCAAGCAAGGGCCGGGGCGACGACAAGCGACAAAAGGACAAGGCCCAGGGGGATCCCCAACAAAAGGCGTCTGGCCTTCATCCGACTCTCCTTTTTTCTGAAAGGTTGACTGCGTCATTAGGTGGGCTGGCAGGGCCCGGCATAGACGCACGTTCGCCTTATACGCCTTCTTCTCCTTTTTTGTTTTATATGAGTTCTTCGGTTGTCAAGGTTCCTTCCCACGACGACAAAACTTCAGAAGCGGGAATCGAGAAATTATATCAAAAAGATTGGGAAAAGCAATGTTATGGGGTAATTTAGAAGACTTGCCGAACGAGAGAACAACACAAAAACCAAAAGGGAGATTTTCCCGCAAAAGAGGGGAAATTCCACTTAGTGGTTTTTGCGAGCAATTGTCTCTCGTTAGGCCGACAGGGGAGGGTGCCCCTAGGAAAAAGCGGGCACCCTCCAAGGGTAGCGCTCAGGACTTTACTGGGTCCAGGGCGCAATCTCGACGACGTCGAGAAGGTCCTTCTCCCCGGCCGGCGCATGCAGAGGCAGACGCTTGGCGTTCGGATTGAACGCATTGGCGGCAGCGTCGCCTTCCCAGTGACCGAACGGGAACCCATTCTCGTACACGTCACCGTGCGTCAGGAGGGTAGCCCCGTCCCACCAGTTGGGCGAGTCATCCGTGAAGCAGATCCTACGGACGTCGTTGTCTTCCTCGCTCTGGGTCGGCCGAGTCAGCGACAGGATATAGCAGATGTTCCTGTCCACAGCCGGATGGACGTAGCCCCAGAGTCCGGTGACGACGGGTTCGGGGACTGCCGCAGATTCGCAGGGGCCGCCGACGATCAGATCTGACCAGATCCAGTTCTCGAGGACCCCATCCCAGAAGACGAAGAAAGCGTCTGCGTAGACGACCTCGTCCTCCCAGGTCTCGTGGGCCTCGGAAGGCGGCTCAGGCATGTAGCTGATGAGCTCACCGCCCTCGACGAAATTGACCAGGGTATCGGCGACCATCCAGCCGTCGAAGCCAACCACGTGTGTGGCGTTGCCCTCGAAGCATACGCTCCCGACTTCTTCTGGCGGGGTCACGCAAGGCCGGCTGGCAGCATACCACAGGGGCTCCGACCATTCCTCTTCCTCGTCGTTCCAGTAGGAGACGAGGGCGCCGGCGTAGCCCAGTGGGCCTTCGCCATTCTCGGGAACGGTGATCCAGCCGATGCCGCTCCAGGGGTCTTCGAAGTTGTCTTCGTAGGTCTGACCGAAGCAGTCCACGAAGGAGTAGGCCCAGACTTGGACGTCTACCCCATCATGGATGAGATGCGCCTCCAGGCCATCTTCATAGATGTCCCAGTAGATGTCCGGCGGACCGTCACCGTTTTCGGCGGCGGCCGGGACGGCGGCGAGCAGCATGGCGGCGATGACCAAGATCGAGGTGAGCGCAAATCGACGTTTCATGGTCGTGCATTCTCCTTCTACTAATCGTTCTCGGTTTCCTCAATTTGGGGTTTCGCGACCCCTTTGGCTAAGACGTATTGTCGCTAGATGCCTCCTTTTTTAAGATTTTCCCCGGATTGGGAATACGCTAGATACCAAAAATAAAGTCTTCATATCCACCGTACTCCCAACCAAAGGAAATCTTTTTTCAGTTTTGAAACAATTGCTCCCCTCCACAAGCTTTCGCAGCGGAGGGTTTGTTCTCTCGTTGTTAAAGTACAAAATCCTGCTTTTTCGGCAGGATTGATTTCATTCCACAATAAACCTGCAATAGGCTATCACGGAATTCTGTCTAAATTTTAACAGATGGGGTCAAGGAAGTCCAATTATAGGCTATTATTTCTTAGCCCAGCGCTCTCGGGATATTCTTATAACCTTGTCCCTGTTTTGGTTACTCGATATCGGAAGGGGTAGGGTATGGGCCAGGAAAGGTCGGGTGGAGTGACCTTCAATCATAAGCTTAATGGCTACCTGATAGTTGGAAAGATTTACCAGGTCGGTTTCCGAGAAAACTTCCGCAAATTCCTTGAAAAGAATTCCGGCATCGTTGGCCCCGACCGAGAAGGAGATTATCGAGCCGGCATTTCCCAGAATTGCTTTTTGGACCTCTTCGGGAATCTGGGCCATATACTGGTTGGCCAGCATGATATTTAATCTGTATTTTCTGGCCTCAGACATGATTTTGATGAAGGAGCCAGTGGCAAAGTTTTGGAACTCGTCAACATAAAGGTAGAAATCGCGTCTGGCTTCTTCCTTCATATCGACCCGGTGCATGGCCGCCAGTTGCAGTTTGGTAATAAGCATGGCTCCTAAAAGGGCAGCATTATCCTCTCCCAATCTTCCTTGGGAAAGATTTGCAAAAAGAATTTTTCCGTCGTTCATAACATCGTCAAGTTTTATGGTTGACTTGGGGGAACCAATGACAGTTCTTATAAGGGGTGAGGTTACAAACTGCCCGACCTTGTTGAGGATGGGGGAGATGGCCTCCTTTTGTAAGTTGGGCGGCATTTTATCGAATTCATCAACCCAGAAA
>Ga0209520_10002533_pt1 | contig 10527 bp, 20 predicted proteins | sample Rifsed16ft1_FD_184009 | JGI IMG/M metagenome (GOLD analysis project Ga0209520, IMG submission 184009) | Soil microbial communities from Rifle, Colorado, USA - sediment 16ft 1 (version 2) | ecosystem: Environmental > Terrestrial > Deep subsurface > Rock core/Sediment | place: Rifle, Colorado...
CCAAGATGAACGCCTGTACGTCAAGTCTGCGTCAGATCAGGCCTTTCTTTTCTTTGTCATCCATGACAGGTCTGCGCAACGGTCCGTCGACGTCGATGCGACAGTTCCAGACAGCCCAAACCGTATGTGAAACTCCGCTATGGGAATGCGCAGTGACCCGCGTACTCGCGTGCTCGGAATGTCTCCCTTTTCAATCGCGCGGTACGCCGTTCGAACCGAAATTTCAAGGAGTGTCGCCACCTCTTCGACACGGTAAAACAATCGCTGGATTGGCATACTCATGAGTGGTTTATCTCAACACATGTCGAGTCATTCAGTAAGCACCTTGTGCAGTAACTCCGCGATTTTTATAGTAGAAAATGCTGTGAGGTTCGGTAGAGCTTTCGGCCCTCGTCCTTTCTTGGCGATCTCCTTCATGAGGTTGGCGGCCTGAAGGATGTCGGCGTCGGCCCAGAGTTGCTGGCCATTGAAATGTGGGTATCTCTGGACAACTGGCGTCATCCTATATTTCACCCAATGCGTGTTTTCAGCCGGCAAGAAGTCCACGTGGCCACCGTACGGCACCGCGATGACCTGGTTCCCCATGGCGGCGGCATCCAACAAAGGAATTCCGAAGGCCTCCCCACGGGATAAGGACACGTAGCAGTCCCCTCGAGCATGGAGGCCCCAGAGCATGGGATCCGTCCATTCCCCGCCGAGCAGACGGATCTTTGGCGGATCCTGGATCTGCATGTCCGTGCACAAAGCTCCGACGAAAAGAGCGGCGTCCTTGACAGCCTGCTGAGGATCCACACCAGCAACCTTGATCAGGAGCGCGACGTCATCCTGCCACGTAAAGGCATGGAGGAACGCGGTCACGAGACCCATGATATTCTTGCGCTCTTGGAGGGTGGTTACACAATAAAATACGTACGAGCTATCGAAGACCCCGACGATTGCCTGCCGGTTCGGGATGTTCCGTTCATCTGTATACGGTGGCATGACCAGCGGATACGGGACCACGGTCGTCGCTATGCCAGCTCGTTCGAAGACCTCCTGGTTGTGTTTGGATGGTACGAGTACCTGATCGACGAACTTACAGCCTTCGATCTGGATACGGTGTAGGCGATCGACCTCTACACAAGTCATGCCGATCCGCTTCGCTGTCATGAACGGTGGCCGAAACTTATCGAAATCCATCGCAGCGCAGTGGATCATATGAACGTCGGCTGGGCCAGAGAGATCGTAGTCGATGAATGCTTTGAGCGCTGGCGTGATCGGCACTTGCCAGCCCCCGTCACTGATGATTCGCTTCCCGCCCTTGAGGATCGCTGGACCGACTTCGACGTCGTCAAGAAGTGACAACGCAGTCAGTACTCGACGAGCCGCTTCCCCCATGCCCGAACTGTCAGCTAGAAACGACGAATACCCCACGCGGATCATCGGTAGAGCGCCTGCAGATACAAGACTATTTCCTGCCACCACGAGAGCTTCTGATAACGGGTAGTATACTTCCTTCGTACACCTTGACGAATATCATATTCTGAGCGCATCTCCTCAACTCTGAAATCTTTCCCACACTCCGAGCAGACAAATTGACCTAAGCCGATATCCCACAGTGGTCCATCGTGAAAGCACATATGATGTCCGAAATCGTAGATTGCGTAATCTCCTGTGTGCTCAACACCACAACGGCAGAAATACACTGGCTCAGTCTTGACACCGTCGAAGCGATAGTTTGATATAGTGTTCATTGCGTCTCCTTAGTATCTTTCCACGCCTGTACCATATTCATAATACAATCTACGTTTCGCAACATAGCCTCGCGCATCTTCCCATCTTCCGGCAACTGACCAGCTAGTGTGAGTAACTTGTCCACATAGTCTCGGATCCAGTCAGACGGAATATCTTTCATTCGAGCGTGACCCGACACCACGGACAGAACACGATCGACACGTGCACGGTTGATATCCAATCGTAGCAATCTACGTCAAGCTGGAGATACCACCCAACGTGGACGTTCGCAATCAACGCGTTATCTTTATCAACTGCAACGATCATCGCTCGTGTGTCCGGTGGCTTCTCTCCTCCGGGACAGACATGAGTACGGTAGAATGCACCCCTAGATCCCATTACCATGTCCTCCTTTGATTGACTATTGCCCGACTTCCTGTAGCCGCTGTTGCCCCCACTTGGCAATGAAGCGACGACGATTTAACTCTTGCTGAGGGAAAGCCTTCACTCCCCCCTCGTGTACAGTTCTCGAGTGGTAATGAAGCACTAAGGAGTTCATAGCACGGCCGTAAACTATATCAGCGTCTTTCATGCGGATGACATAATCCAGATCTTCGAAATACGCTTGACGGAATCCTTCATCGAACGGACCAATCATCTCAAATATTTTCCGTGAGATAACAAAGCCCGCGAAATCCGGTGGCTGCTCCAGCACATGCCGCCGCGCTTGCTTCAGCAGCGTTTCAAGGTACGCGACCGAGTGGACGGTGATAAAGCCCCCTGTCTCCTCGTGCCAGCGCTCGAGGTTCGGGATCGTATCCACGTCGTACACAACATCGTTATTGCTCACTAGTACGCTGTCATGGCCGTCAGCAAAGGCTTTTCGGATCCCGAGGTTCCAGGATGCCGCCACGCCAAGATTATACCTCTGGGGCAGATATCGAAGTCTGCCAGCGTTGGCCTCTGCCTGCGCCCACTCGCGCGTGCCGTCTGTCGAGGCGTTGTCGATGAAGTAGAGATCGCTGCGAGGATGCGCGGACGCGACCGCTTGCTTACTATAAGAAACGCAATTCACACACGGCATAACGATGGGTAGCATTACACAGCCTCTGTCTTCGGGCGACCAAGACGCTGCGTTATAATACGAGGTCCACGATAATTCAACAAATGTAGCTCATTTTTCATCTCTAATTGCCATCCAAGCTGAGCCCTCAAAGACGCAGTCAGCATTTTTTCTTGAAACTTCAGGGCAAGTTCTACCTGCGGTTTCTTTATAAAAGAATACTGTAGTATCTGACGAAGAATAGCAGCAGCGGTCTCACTGCCGGCGACCCAGTAATAACTCGGCTTACTTTTATATGTTCCTGCCCTGCCAAGAACAACATTGCCAACCCCGGAAATATCCCTACATCTTACAAGTGCTTCTGAGTTCGTATTGGACAATGTTATCTTCATAGCATATCGGACTGAATACTTACTTGAGCTTTTGTAGATGATCACGCAACCTTCGCCATCGAACAGGCCTGCTAACCAAGCAGCGTCTTCCTTTTTCATCTCTAACGGCATTGCCCCACGTGGTGAAGAAAAGGACGGGGAAAATCCCGCGCATCTCACAGAACAATACTTTTTCTTTCTCATTGGTCCACATGCACCGCCAACAGCAAAAGATTCTCCACACGCTGGGCATGTTTTTTCCCAAATCCTGGTGGCTCTTTTCTCAGCACCCAACGTCATCGTTCACTCTGCGTCTTGTCCAGCATCGCTTCGCGCAGTTCTTCGATGCTATGACAGCAGCGCTGGATGCCGTTAACGGTGACCTTCGTATGCATTTGGAATGGCAAATGTGGGCAATAGGTGAGCGTATATAAATCGTCGTATTCTAGCTGGCACGAAGAACAGGTTACGATCACGCGGTGAACCTCCGTGTTGAAACTACAGCTGCACGCTCCGACGCATTCAAGAGTTCACACTGTGCTCGCGCCGCTGATCGTGTGTCGAAGTATATCGGCTGCCCGTGTAGACTATGGACATCCCGTGATACGGTCGTGGTGGTTTGTCGATATCGCACACAGAGGAACTCGTTATTCAGCGCAAGTTCCGGCATCCACCGATCGAACGAGAACGCAGACATTACAGTGGCTCCTTCATCGCTTCGCCATTGCATCTTCCACGGTTGTTCTGAACGTATCCAGTCCTTGTACAAGCACTTCACAGACTTCCAGTAAATGCCACGCTATACCTCGGAGCACCTCAGGCGGAATATCGTCAATTGTAATGAGCGCGCGACGATAGGCGGCAAGACTCTTGTACAGTTGTACGTTCTCAGGTCTGACGCCGATCATTACAGTGGCTCCTTCCTCAGCAGCACCGTGATAAACGCTTCCGTGGCCATGTCTCCATAGACCGTCGGGCCTTCGATGGCGATGAGGTTCGCGGTAATGCCGATCGCGCGACCACCAAATATTGTCTGGCGCTGATTGAGATAGAGGAACGTCCGCGGTGAAAATAGCGCGACGTGAGTGGGATCTTGGACTGCGCCTTGTGATAAGAAATGCGGCACGATTATGCGCACTGTTCCGTTAACTCGGATCACCCGATCGAGTTCATTGATCAGTGGGAGGAGGCTTTCCGATCTGACGTGCTCAAGGAAATTGTCAGCCTCCGCATGATCAAAATACCCATTAGGGAATGGAATACCTATTATGCAATCGAAAGTCATGTCCGCCCCGACATCCTCGCGAATATCCGCGTTGATCCATTCATCGAAGCCCTCATCCCCAGGCTTCTTGAGCTTCGTCCCGCACCCGAGGTTCAGAGCACGAGTCATGTCTCATCCAACCGAAGTTGTGGCCGCCGCTGTCTCTCCGCCTTGCAAGACAATGAGCACGTGCTTGTTTTCGCCACCAGTGAGGGCTTCACGTAAAACTTGCCACCACACACGGGACATATAAGTTCGGCACCACGTCGCTTTGGCAGGACATGCGGGGAAGAGACCCTCATGACGCGGTATATCCACACGCACGTCGTTCACAGGCCCCAGCCACGGGGTCGAAGCTCTTCCGCTTACACTGTGGGCACCGGATTAGCATGATGCCTGCTGCGCCCGCAGGCGTTCGGCCTCCGACAGTGTGTCGCCTATCAGTGTCACGGCATCCGGAATCTCCGCACCCACTGGAATATCACCGACACCAGCGCCATGACGCAGGTCCGCTGGGATCGCAGGCTCTTCGACACAGTCGCGGTCGTAGAGTTCCGGATACGCATGACGAAAGCAGATGTTGACCATGGCCACGGCGTTCATGGATTGGGCACCGTTAACCTTTCATACCCAGGAGATCCTCCCCACTTATTAAAGTAGATCCTCTGGTTTTCATGGAAGAGCCTATCGGCCTCTTCCTGGCTATGGTACCGAAGATATGACGCGCTGTGCGGCCTACCATCAGCGCCGTGCGTTACCACGATACGCTGAGTCACGCCACATTTCCAACCACCTAACTTCATGCGACGCACTGCGTCGTCGTCATCGTGGCCGTACGCGTGAAACCGTTCATCCATCGGCCCTACTGCGTCCCACGCCGTGCGCCGGATTATCACTGCAACGAAGCACAGCGTCTTCGTGGCCTCGACCACGTCCGGTGTCTGCCAGAACACGCGCTTCTGCTCCGGGTTCCCCACGCCTCCGTCGATGGCCAGCGAGATCATGCCGTAGCGCTCGAGATCTGGGGATCGGAGTAGGCGCTCAGCACGCTGACGCCAGAACGTACTCACCATAGTCGTATCATCGTTCAGGATGAGGATGTCCGCGCTCTTTGGAATCTTGGCCACCGCGAGGTTGATGGCTTGTGCGAATACGAATGGTTGTGGCGTCGGTTCGAACGTACACATCATCTTCCAGCGATCTTTGAACTCTTGACTTAGCCCATTATCAGCGATCACGGCATACCCGAGCATGCCTGGCTCGGAGACTTCCATGGAGGACAGGAGCGCGTCGAGGTAGGCGTCAGTTCTGGACGGGATGACGGCGTAGATCATGCGAAGTTTGGCCTTGCGAATTCGCCAAATGCTTTTATTGCTGCTGAATCATAAGCCCTAGCGGCTTCCACCTCGGACTTAAAAAGTCCAATATGTCTTTGAATGCCCATCTCCTTAATCGTTGCTCTCCATAAAGAAGATTTCTTAGACCAACATACTCCTTTATATTTACTAGATAAAACTTTGCCACGTTTTCTCTTTTCAGCGTTGCGCATATTCTGACCATTAGTACATTCCCTTAAATTGATCAGTCTGTTATCAAGCCCATTACCATTTATATGGTCGGTATATTTGTTCCCAGATGTACCAAGAATCATTCTGTGCATGTATTCTTGTTGACGACTTGGCACTCTAATATTTGTTGCGGCGTACCAAGTATACTTTCCTCTAATCCTATGCCACGGCCAATTACTAACTAAGGGTAAATCTTCCTCGTTAATAAGTGCCCAGTCTCTACCGGCAAGATCTATATACGCTATACCGTCTTTTATAATTATAGGTCGGCGTGTTCTCGCGTTCATGTATCGCTCCAGGATACAAATTCCAATGGTCCAGGGGCATGAATATCACTTCTTCCTACAATATGTTCGTACCGCCCTTCCGCGTCGTTGGCCGGATCCTGAGCATTATAAAAAATGAACTTTCGTTGCCGGAGTTCTTCAGACACGTACCCAAGGTGTAAAACAGGAAGGTGGGCATTCCCAGACGTCGGCTCAGCCCCGAGAGGTCGAAAGTTCTGGCGAGGCACACTGCCTCCGTGAAGACTCCATTGTGTGCCATGCCACTGGAAGGTAGAATTGTACAAAGAATGTTCGTTCAGTCGAAGAATGGTAAAGAGCCTCGGGAAATTCAACTTCGCGAACGAACTACCAGGGATGTCCCCGTAAATACCGTCCACGCGACGTCGATCTTCTGCATCCCAAGCGTAAAGGAACGGAATGTGCAAGATGTCAATGCCCGAGCGCATCTGTTCGATAGCCGACGACCAATTACGAATGGCTGCCAGCGTAAGAATTTCATCGCCATCAAGACAGAGTATGTAGTCAAAATCCACGGTCGCTTTAACAAACCGCCAGAGTATCACCTTATCCACGATTTCATTGACTGACTCTCGTGGCCGCACTACATTGTACCGAAACGGAGAACGGATTACATACAAGCACCGATCGTTGTACGCCACAGCAATGGGATCTGGCGCAGCCAGCAGGCGATCAATGACATCCGTACTCGGCAGGACGGTCTCAAGCGCCTCACGTATAGTTCTGTCTTCAGATCCGTCGTCAAACAGCACAACGGTCTTTGCCACCTGGTAAGTCCGCTCAAGTGACCTTTTTAGCCATCTTTCTTCGTTCCTCACTCTCATCATGCACGCCGTCCGATCTCGCACCGCCGAATCAATCATGCCAGTCTCCGAAAATACCCACGCGGGTTAAACGTGACGACGTAGCGCTGCTCGAGGACCGAGTCGAGCACAAACTCCGGATGCTCCGGCAGCCATTTGTCCACAGCTTCCCACGGACCAGGCCCAAACTCCGACCCCACGGGATGGCCGTTCAGGTTCGTGTCCTCCACGATAAGGTAGCAGTCTGGCGAGACCAAGCCAGCGTAGGCTTCAAGTTCCGCACTCACATGCGGCTCATGATGATCCGAATCCAGAATTACCATCACACGTTCGCTGGGTTGGATCTGCTCTCTGACCTGCCGAAGTATCGCCGAGTCCGTTGAACTGCCCGTGAGATACGTCACGCGGGGATGGACGGGTCGACTGGTCACCATCAGATTCGCTGTGGTCGGATCAATGTCAATAGAAAGAATGCGTCCCTTCCCGATCAACTGACAAACTGCTGCCATAAAATACGCCGAGCCACCGAAAGCCGTGCCGGTTTCAATGATCACATCCGGCAGTGTTCGGCACAGAATCTCCTGATAGATCCACATATCAATAGGGGATTTGAGCACGGGCACCCCGAACCATCGCAGCGTGTCGAGCCTGGAGTAATAGACGCCGTGGAATGCGTCGATCACGTTCTCTTCGGTCAAGTTCACGGTGACAGCTAAATCCACCGTCGGTGCACGACCATAGCTCATTACCGATCCCTCCGAAGCCACGCGAATGACGTCATGAGATGCCGCTCCCGCGTCACATCCTGCACGAATTCAGGATGCTCGCGACAAAACTCTGCCACCGCCAGCGTCCCCCAGTACGGATCACCGATGTCGAGATCCGCAAGAATCGCTGGCGTGAACTGCGGTCCGCGCTCGGCGGACGCTTCGTCAAATATCCCGATATCCTCGACAACACAATACTGCCCCGGCGTCACCAGTGGTGCATAGACCGCCAGTTCTTGTTTCACGTGCACGTAGGTATGCGTAGAATCCAGCGAGACCATGGTCGCCTTCCCCCGTGCGCACTCTCGCATTACAGACATAATCTCCTCACTGAGACAATCGCCGACTAGATACGTAATCCTCGGATGCTCTCGCCGGAGATGGAGATACACATCGACGTCGACCGTGACCACGTGGCCCTTTCCGATGAAATCGAAGATCGAGGCAAAGAAGAACGCCGACCCTGCTCCACTCGTCCCACATTCAAGTAACACATCCGGCTGAGTCTCATACAGCAATTCCTGATACACCCACAGATCCATGGGACACTTCGACACAGGTTTCCCCATCCACGACGTGGATTGCCATGGTGCTAGGGCACTCGGGTCTCCGGCATCACGGCGCTTTTGTGCCAGACCACCGCTATACAGCGCACGGAATCGTTGAATCGCTTCGGAATCTGTCATGATATTTTATCCAGCGGCCCGAACATCCGTTCTATGTGGTCTACGATCTGTACCGCCGTGCGTGCCCATGAGAACGTTTGCGCTGTTATGAGACCAGGAAGCAGTAAATGTACATTCGTTCGCGTGACCATAGGCCACGAGGCATCCAGCATCGCCGTCCGCATGGCACGGCGCAAGGCCTCGCGATCCACGCGATGGGCTATGCCCACGAGGTCCTGAAAGTACGCGAACTGTTCCTCCACGCACGGGACCAATATCGAGTTGGATGCGTTGGCAAAGACCCGGTGCGCACCCTGCTCCGTACAGATCACCGGGATCCCGCACGACATCGCTTCCAACATCGTCATACCAAACCCTTCTAGGCGCGCCGGATGGACCAGGCAATGGCAGGCCGTGTAGAACCCGCCCATCTCCGCTTCCGGGATATTATCATCATGCACGACCAGGATGTGCGGGGCATTGGCCTCGAGATGCTCCGTCCACGCGGACGCGTCATCCCATCCTCCTGTCTTGACCACCAGAGTCACGTCGTCGGCGTCCGTGAACTCGTTCAGGTAGGCTTGGCGCACGAGATCCGACCCCTTCCGGGGCTGCCCGACGCCTATGTGGAGGAATCGGAAGGCCCTGGCGCCTTCGAGGGCTCTCGGAGGGCGGTCTGGATTGAACAGCCGGCGATCCACCCCTAACGGGACGCCCCACACTGGCGTGGGAACGGACGCTCGGCACAGTTCCCGCTCTATACGGTCAGCAGAGAACGTGGAAATGGTCAGGATGACGTCGACCGTCCGTATATTGTCCAGCCATGTCGCCGGGAGATGTTCGCTTTCCCATGGGAGGAGCCCTATTTTGATTTTCCCTTGGATGGTATCCCAGTTGTAGGCAGGGCTGTAGTACGGCTCGCACCGTGGCCAGCTTTGGCGGATCGTGATCGCGTTGTCGTAGTCTTTTGGCTTCGCTGCAAGCTCGTCCAGAAGATCGCGGTCAATGAACGACTCGCGGTGAGGTTTCTCGCGTCCCTGTCCCCATGCCTCGAGGCGCACGTCATAGCCTAGACGATGCATGGCGCAAACAATATTGCGGTTGACAACGCAGAAAGAATTTGGCTCGTACACATTACCATCAACAACAATGTGCATTCTTCTAGGCCCTTTTTCCCAACGAACGCCTATAGCGCTGATAATGTTTTTTACACACATCTTTAACGAACACCGGAATTCCGCATTCTGACATTTTACAAATTGGGCGATTCATATCTGACTGCCTATCCTTGCGGTACTTTCTCTGACACGTTAAGCAAGTCCGTCTCTTGCCCTTGATACCCGTATACACAGATACATTTTCACCAGATAATAAATGCCCATTGAAACAATGCGTTTGGAATTTATGTGACATAGGCCGCAATTTCCAGAGAGTCAACTTCTTCAAAACCTGATCCCGGCGCTGAGGAGATAAAAGTGAATAAAGCGTCATAGATAAACCTGCCGCCGTCGGTTTTAGAGGGATAAAAAGATATACTGCCTCCAAACATATCTTTTAGTTTGTACAAGGGCCATGCCTGTACCTGTACCGCACCTACTCGCATGCTATAGCCAGTTTTCCTACATTTTGGCTACCGTTAGAAAAATCGAATGTGCCTTCTCCCTCTAAAAACCCAGCAGTCCATTCAAGATCACAAGTAGTAATAGTCTTAAACTGACATTGCCCAGCGTGAGCAGCCGACATCTTCATGCGTGTTTCTGCACTGGGAACTCGTCCAATATTAGCGGCTACAATTTTAGCCTTAGAATCTTCGGTATGATGCGAGCCTAAGCGCATTTATTCAGCCGGCTTAAGCAGATTACACGGCCACTTGTACCCTTCGTACTTCTCACCAGTCAACTCGAACCACTTGGCGATCGCACGATCCCGGTCATCGAGGTATCCAGTCCCACGTGCCCAGTGCGCGTATTCGTTTGTAAGCCCAACGATACAGAAATACCACGCCCCA
>Ga0209520_10002542_pt1 | contig 10516 bp, 8 predicted proteins | sample Rifsed16ft1_FD_184009 | JGI IMG/M metagenome (GOLD analysis project Ga0209520, IMG submission 184009) | Soil microbial communities from Rifle, Colorado, USA - sediment 16ft 1 (version 2) | ecosystem: Environmental > Terrestrial > Deep subsurface > Rock core/Sediment | place: Rifle, Colorado...
CGTCACGATTGCGAAGTCCCCGCAGCCGGGGCACCAGTCGATGTGGACGTCGGTCTTGAAGTCCTTGGCGGTGAGGCCTGCCTCAGTTGCCAAGGGTCATCACCTCACGGGGGCGCGCCTTCCCTTTAAGGATCCGCTCGGCGTGGTCGGCAACCTCGGCGGGGACGATGGGGCGGCCGTTCGTCTTCACGAGGCGGTGGGGTGCGAGGAGCCCCGTGCGCATGGCGATGAGGTCGGCAAGCTGCCCCGATTCGTTCGCCTCGACGACCGCGAAGGTCGCGGCGCGGGCGAGCGCATCGCGGACGAGGGACACGGGGAATGGCTCGAGGAGCCGGAGCTGAAGGAATCCCACCGAAAGGCCCCGCGACTCGAGGGTCGAGAGCGCCTCGAGGATCGCGCCTTTCGAGGAGCCCCAGCCGACGAGGAGGAGCCCGGGGTCCTTGCGGCCGAAGGAACGGGCCTTGAGCCGCTCCGGGATCTCGCGGGCGGCCGTCTCGAGCTTGCGCCTGCGCTTCTCGACCATCAGGTCGCGCACGAGGGGATCCTCCGTGATGTGCCCGACTTCGTCGGACTCGTCGCCCGTGACGTAGAAGATGTGGCCTTCAAGCCCGAAGACGGGCCTCGGCGAGATCCCCGACTCCGTCACTTGGAAGCGGGGGAAGGGGTACGCGGGGCCTGCGCCGTGGTTCTTGAGGATGAGGGCGCCGCGGTCGATGGTCACGGCGTCGAGGTCGGGCAGGGGCACGGTCCCCGAGGAGACCGCGAGGGCCTTGTCGACGAGGTGGATGACCGGGGTCTGATAGCGCTCGGCGAGGTCGAGAGTCCAGGCGCCGTCCTCGATGAGCTCCTCGATGTCGCCGGAGGCCACGATGAGGCGCGGGAACGTGCCGTGGCCGGCGTGGAGAGCGAACATGAGGTCGCCCTGCTCCGATCGGGTCGGCATGCCGGTCGAGGGCCCCGAGCGCTGGTAGAGCGTGACGACGAGCGGCACCTCGTTGATGCCGGCCCACCCGAGGCCCTCCATCATGAGGGAGAAGCCGGGCCCCGACGTCGAGGTCGCCGCGCGGGCGCCGGCAAGGGCCGCGCCGGAGGCCATGGTGACGGCGGCAATCTCGTCCTCGGTCTGGACGACGACGAGGGCCTGGCGCCCTCCGCCCTTGAGCGGGATCGAGTCCCGGGCCTCGAGGAACTCGCTCTCGTCGGAAGCGGGGGTGATGGGGTAATAGGTCTGGAAGCGGCAGCCGCCGGCGATCTTTCCGAGCGCGACCGCCTGGTTCCCCGTGAGGAAGAGGCGCGGGCCGCGCGGGGGCTGCGCCGCGAGCTTCTGGGGGAAGCGGGCCGCGAAGGGGCGGGCCGCGAGGAACCCGGCCGCGGCCCCGAGCGCGTTCATCTCGAGGAGTTTGGGGCGTTTTCCGAAGACCTCACCAAGGCTCCGGTCCAGGTGCTCGGGGGGAAGGCCGATGAGGGCGAGCGTGGCGCCGACGGCGACGGTGTTGGCCACCCGCGAGATCTGCGAGCCGTATGCGGAGCCCACCTTCGGGGCAATCTCGTTGAGGAGGTCCTCGAAGGGCAGGGGGACCGGCAGGACCCCGCGGGCGCTCTCGACTTTCACGAGGCCCGAAAGGGTCGCCTCCTCGCCGTTCGCCTTGCAGTAGCCGGCGAGCAGAGCGGCGATGCGGGGCTCCAGTGTGGGGATCTCTTGGGGGTCGACCCCCGCGTGCGCGGGGTTGTAGATGATCGCGCCGCCCGGCTCTACGTCCCTCGCGTGGCGCATCGTCGACTCCGCGTCGAGGGCGACGAGGAGGTTCGCGTGCTCTTCGTGCGAGAGGACAGGGGAGGGCGAGACCATCACGTGGTAGTACGAGTGGCGGCCCTTGATGTTCGAGTAGAACTCCCGCTTGCCGAGGACTTCGAGGCCGGCGTGGGCGCAGGCCCGCCCGAAGGTCGTCGCCGACGTGTCGACGCCGGACCCCTGCGCGCCCCCCACAATCCAGGAGAGCTTCGTCGGGGGCATGGCGGGGGAGTTCGAGGGCATGGGGAGGCGTGATTTGGATTGCCGCGCTAGTATCTGAGCATGCCCCCCAAGGATTGTGGGGGGCCGGGCCTTGGCCTTCGGGCGGCAACCTTCATCCCCGGCCTGAGGCACTCCGAAGGTCCGAGGTGAGACTCCACGGCCGTCGACCTTTTCTTCGTTTTGGCCTTCGCCTTCGGCGCGGGGATGGTCGCGTTCTTCTCACCCTGCTGTGTCGCGATGCTGCCCGCGTACATCGCCTTCGCGCTTGGGAAGTCGCACGCCGACGCGGGGGGGGAGGAGCCCAGGGTCTCGCGGGGGCGGCGCGAGGCCGGGGCGGTCCTTGTCTGGGGCGGGCTCCTTGTCGCGGCGCTCGGCCTCGGGCGCCTGGCGCTTGAAGCCCTCGCGGTCTTCCAATTGCCGGCGGGCGGCACCTCGCCGGAGGACCGCAACCTCTCCGTCCTCCTCTCGGCCGCAGGCATCCTTGCCGTCCTTGCAGGGCTTTGGTCGACGGCCGATGCGCGCCGCTTCGCGGAAGGGCTCCTGTTTGGCGGCCTTGCGACCCTCGGGTTCCTCGTCGTGTTCGTGGCGATTGGGTTCCCCATCGCCTACGCGGGAAGCGCGATCAAGGGGGGCCTCGGGTGGGTCGCCGTGGCCGTGGGCCTGGGGCTCGTGGGGCTCGGCGTCTGGACCCTTGCCGGGCGCCGCCTGCCCATCCGCATCCCGACCTTCGACCCCACGCGTTCGGGGCGGCTCGGCTTCTTGCTCTACGGCGTCGCCTACGGCCTCGCGTCCCTTTCGTGCACGTTTCCCATTTTTCTCGTCGTCGTTTCGCTCTCCTTCAGCGTGGGCGGTCCAGCGGGCGTCGCGGCTTTTGCGGCCTATGCGCTTGGCAAGGGCTCGCTGATGACGCTGGTCACGGTCCTCGCGACCGCCTCGCCTTCGGCCGTGGAGGGCCGGCTCAAGAAGATCTTGCCCCGGTTTGACCGGGTGATGGCGACCGTGACGATCCTCGCCGGCGCGTTCATCGTATACTATTTCGGGGTCGTGTACGCGCGCCTCTAAGGCACCCGGGCGCTCCAGGGGCGGGAGGGCGGCGAAACCCTTTTCCCAGGCGTGCCCGGTGCGATGGCGACGCCGATGGCGACCCGAGCCCTCCCTCAAGCCCGAAACGGGGGCCCCGGGCCTCGGCCGCGCAAGGGGAGCGCGGCGGGACGCTCGCGTGAGCGGTGGGAGGCGGAGACCCTGCGCCCCTTCATGGAAAGGTCGCCGGAGCGGGCTGAGGAGTTCACTACGACATCCTCGGTGCCCGTGAAGCGCCTCTACACCTCCGAGGACCTCTCCTCGTTTGACGAGCTCGAAGACCTGGGCTTCCCTGGTGAGTTCCCCTTCACGCGCGGCGTCTACCCCACGATGTACCGCGGGCGCCTTTGGACCATGCGGCAGTTCTCGGGGTTCGGCACGGCCAACGAGACGAACGCGCGGCTCAAGTACCTGCTCGCCCACGGGCAGACCGGCCTCTCGATCGCCTTCGACCTGCCAACACTCTACGGGTACGACACGGACGACCCGTGGGCGGGTGGCGAATTCGGCAAGTGCGGTGTCGGCGTTTCCTCCCTCCAGGACATGGAGGCCCTCTTCGAGGGGATCCCCGTCGGCGACGTGACGACCTCGATGACAATCAACAGCCCGGCCTCCACGATTTGGGCCTACTACATCGTGAACGGACTCAAGCGGGGCGTGGCCCAGGAGCGGATGGGCGGCACGATTCAGAACGACATCCTGAAGGAGTACATCGCCCAGAAGGAGTTCCTTTTCCCGCCCGTGCCGTCCATGCGGCTCGTCGTGGACACCTTCGAGTACGCGGTCGAGCACATGCCCCGCTGGTACCCGATCTCGGTCTCGGGCTACCACATCCGTGAGGCCGGCTCGACGGCGGTGCAGGAGCTTGCCTTCACGCTAGCCGATGGCTTCGCGTACCTCGACGCGGGGATCGAGCGGGGGCTCAAGGTCGACGACTTGGCGCCGAAGCTCTCGTTCTTCTGGAACGCGCATAACGACCTCTTCGAGGAGGTCGCGAAGTTCCGGGCGGGGCGGCGGATCTTCGCGCGCGTGATGCGCGACCGCTACGGCGCGAAAAACCCCCGTTCGTGGGTCCTCAAGGCCCACGCGCAGACGGCCGGCTGCTCGCTCACGGCGCAGCAGGCGGAGATCAACGTGGCGCGCGTGACAATCCAGGCGCTCGCGGCGGTCCTCGGCGGCACGCAGAGTTTGCACTCGAATTCGCTCGACGAAGCGCTGGCGCTTCCCTCGGACAAGGCCGTCCGCATCGCGCTGCGCACCCAGCAGATCATCGCGCACGAGTCGGGGGCGGCCTCGACGGTCGACCCGCTGGCGGGATCCTACTACTTGGAGGCGCTCACGGAACAGATGGAGGAGGAGGCGATGGCCTACTTCGACCGGATCGAGGCGCTCGGAGGGGTGATCGCCGCGATCGAGAAGAACTTCTTCCAGCGGGAAATCGCCGACGCCGCCTACCGGTACCAAAAGGAGATTGACGAGAGGAAGAGGGTCATCGTGGGCGTGAACGACTTCACGATTGAGGAAGACCTCTCCCCAACACTCCTGGAGATGGACCCTGAGGGGGAGCGCAAGCAGGTCGAGCGTCTCAAGCGCCTCCGAAAGACGCGCGACGGAAGGCGAGCGCAGGAAGCCCTGCGCCGCCTGGAAAAGGCCGCGGAGGGCGATGCGAACACAATGCCCCACATCATCGAGTGCGCGAAGGCCTACGTGACGCTCCAGGAGACGACGGACGTCTTCCGGCGCGTGTTCGGCGAGTACCGGGAGAGGTCCGTTTACTAGGTGGCGCGGGGTTCCCCCACGGGCCCCTCGACTCGATTCTTGATGTCTGCGCCGCACCATTCGCACTTTGCAACTTGATCGTCGCCAAGGTTGAAGTGCCAACCCTCCTCGTGAAGGCGAACCGCGTGCGGCCCCGCGAATTGCCATCCCTTGGGCCGAACCGGGAAATGCTCGCTGATCCATTGCCTAAGTACACGGAAGGCCCGCTGAAGCTCGGGGTTGTTCGGGAGGGCCCCGAACGAATTGCCAGACTTTGCCTTTGAATCGAAGCCCAAAACCCCGGCGGCCACGACGCCCGCCTTTGGAGCGGCGCGCTGAAACTCAATTAGCGGCCGACCGCGCGGGTTGTGCCATTTCTCTCCCACGGGTAGGAACTCCGGCTTCCCGAGGATGCCTGCGGACTCGTAATAGATCCACCACCGCTCATAACGCGATGGGTTTGGTTCGAGTTTCGTTGGCGCAACCGTTTCGAAGTCGGCCGTTGGGGAGTAGTCGGGTAGCAGAACCCCGCCCGTGCCCTCGACGAACCCGAGGAAGGCCTGCTCGTCTTCGTGCGCCATAAACAAGATCAGGGCAGGCATGCGAGTCGACCAGGCGATTCCCGGGAGATTTAGGTTGCCGCGTTCGTTGGGGCGTCACTGGTGCTCCCAAGGCCTGGCAACGACGCCGGGACGCCCATCTCCGCCATACTGCGGCCGCCGCTCGCCGTTCGCGCATCCAAGCCTAAATACCGCGCACAACGTGCGACCATCGATGGCTGGCGCACGCAAGTCAAAGCGGTCCGCCCGCTCCCAAGGCGTGGCTACGGCTGCTGCGCGGTGGGAGCGCGAGGTCCTGGCGCCCTTCACGAAGGGCACGCCGGAGGGCGCGGGGGGCGCGAGCGCGGCGCCTGCGGCGCTGCGCCGGGCGATCTACACATCGGCGGACCTGCGCCGGGGCGACGACCCGCAGGCCCTGGGGTTCCCGGGCGAGTTCCCCTTCACGCGCGGGATCTACCCCACGATGTACCGGGGCAGGCTCTGGACGATGCGCCAGTACGCGGGCTTCGGGACCGCGCGCGAGACGAACCTGCGCTTCCGGTACCTCCTTGCCCACGGCCAGACAGGCCTTTCCACGGCGTTCGACCTGCCCACGCAGATGGGGCTCGACTCCGACGACAAGGCCGCGAAAGGTGAGGTCGGGCGCGCAGGCGTGCCCGTGGGTTCGATCGAGGACATGGAGGCGCTCCTCGAGGGGATCCCCCTTGGGAAGGTCTCGACCTCGATGACGATCAACGCGACCGCCTCCGTGGTTCTCGCGATGTACCTCAGGGTGGCCAAGGGCCAGGGCGTTGGCTGGGAAGAGGTCCGCGGGACCGTTCAAAACGACCTCCTCAAGGAATACATCGCGCGCGGTACGTACATCTTCCCGCCCGGGCCCTCGCTTAGGCTCACATGCGACATCATCGAGTTCTGCGCGAAGCGCGCGCCGAACTTCAACCCGATCTCGATCTCGGGGTACCACATCCGCGAGGCGGGCTCGACGGCCGTGCAGGAGGTGGCTTTCACACTGGCCGACGCGATCGCCTACACCGAGGCGGCGGTGGACCGGGGGATGGCCGTGGACACGTTCGCCCCCCAGCTCGCCTTCTTCTTCAACGCGCACAACGACGTCCTCGACGAAGTCGCCAAGTTCCGGGCCGCCAGGCGCCTGTGGGCGCACATCATGCGCGACCGCTTCGGCGCGCGCGACCCGCGCTCGATGATGCTGCGCTTCCACACGCAGACGGCGGGCTCGACACTCACGGCCCAGCAGCCGGAGAACAACCTCGTGCGCGTCACGCTCCAGGCGCTCGCGGCGGTGCTCGGCGGCACGCAGTCGCTCCACACGAACGCGCACGACGAGGCCCTGGCGCTGCCGACCGAGAAGGCCGCGCTCCTGGCGCTTCGGACTCAGCAGATCCTCGCGCACGAGTCGGGCGTCGCGAACACCGTCGACCCCCTTGCGGGCGCCTACGCCATCGAGGCCCGAACGGCGGAGATTGAGGAGGAGTCGGCCGCGCTCATCGCCAAGGTCGACTCGATGGGCGGGATGGTCAAGGCGATCCAGGACGGCTTCCCCCAGCGGGAGATCCATGAGGCGGCCTGGGCGCACCAGCGGGCCGTCGAGCGGGGCGAGGCGCGCATCGTGGGCGTGAACCTCTACAAGGACGGGGAGGGGGCTTCGCGGGCCCCGGCGATCCACCGCGTCCGGCCGGAGGCCGAGGCGGAGCAGGCCGGGCGGCTGAGGGCGCTGAAGAACGGGCGGGACCCCGCGAGAGTGCGGGCGGCTCTCCGGGCCCTTGCGCGCGACGAGTCGGGCGGCCTGAACCTCATGCCCGCGATCCTCAAGGCGGTCGGGGCGCGCGCGACAGTGGGCGAGATCTGCGCGGTGCTTCGCGAGGCGTGGGGCGAGCACAAGGACCGGCCATTCCTGTGACGGCCCTGCCTTTGGCGCCGGGCTCAAAACTCATGTAGGGCCGGCTCTATGGACGGCTTCGGGCGAGGGGCTGGCGGCGACGGAAGGCGCGCCGGCAAGGCGCCTTGAGAAGGGGCTCCTCCACGTCTACACGGGGACGGGGAAGGGCAAGTCGACGGCGGCAGCGGGGCTTGCCGCCCGCGCCGCGGGCCACGGGCTCGCGGTTTTCGTCGTGTGGTTCCTCAAGGAGAGGGTCGAAGGCGGGGAGCGCGCGGCGCTCGAGCGGCTTGGAAACGTCACGTACGAGTGCTTCGGAAGGTCAGGGCACGTGAACCGCAAGAACCCGGACCCGAAGGACGTGGAGTCCGCGCGGGGGGCCCTTGCGCGGGCGGGTGAGGTGATCGGGTCGGGCGCGTACGACGTCGTGATCCTGGACGAGGTGAACGTGGCGCTCCAGTACGGGCTCCTCGAGCTCGGCGATGTGCTGCGCGTGCTCGAGTCCCGGCCCCTCCACGTGGAGGTCGTCTGCACAGGGCGCGGCGCGCCGATCGAACTCATGGGGATCGCGGACTACGTGACACGCATGGACGCGCTCAAGCACCCCTTCGACCGCGGGGTCGAGGGGCGCAGGGGCATCGAGGAGTAGGCGGGATGGTCGAAGTTACCGAGATCGAGGCGCCTGCGCGCGCGGGCGGGGGCGCTGACGATCTCCCGGAGGTTGCCCGCCGGACGCTCGAAGAGAGCTCGCCGGGGGCAGCGCGAAGGCCCGCGAAGGAACCCGAGCTGCCGCGTGTCCAGACACCGTCGGCAAGCGCGCCCGGGGCGCACCGCGTGCACATCCTCATCGCCGGCGGCGGGCGCGTCCGGGAGACGGTCTCGAACGACCTCGCCGACGTTGCGCGCGCCATTGAGGAGGCCGGGACCCACGAAGTGTGGGTCGACATCGAGGCGGAGGACGCGGAGCGCGCGCTCGCGCCCTTCGACGCCAAGGTCACCACGGAACACTACCTCGTGCAGAACCAGGACAAGCGCTCGGTCCTCGGGTGGCCCTACCTCGTCCGCGACCTCGTGGCACCCCGCTTCTGCGTGCTTGTCGCGGCGGGCGACACGGCCGTTGTGACCGTGCACCCGCCTGATGTGCCGCACGACCCGGTGGCCGACGCGCGGAAGGTCATGGACAGTGCGGTCCACGCGCGGACCGACGGGGGCTTCAAGCCCTTGGGGTCCTTCCGCGAGTTCGTGTTCCTGCAGATTGCCGAGTCGTGTGTAAGCGAGATGATGGGGGCGATCCAGCGGCAGTCGAAGCGCCTCGGGCAGGTCTACGACAACGTCTACGACAAGGAGTTCGCCCCGGCCGCGATCCAGACGGCGCTCTTTGACGTGCACCGGTACCTTGAGCAGTCTTTCTCGCCGACGCTCTTCCTCGACCGCGAGTTCCTCTTCACCCTCGAACGCGGCGGCGCGCGGTTCCTGCCCCTCGAGGGCGTGAAGGGCGACCTCGCGCGCCTGGCCGACGAACTCGACCGCCTGATGGGGCTGAAGACGAACATGGAGACCACGATCGAGCTCGTCTCGAACGCCGTGCGGGCGAAGCTCTCCGAGGAGACGCTCGCGGCCTCGTGGCGGCTCCAGCTTGCCGTCGAGGTGCTCGTCCGCGTGTCGCTGCTCATCATGATTCCGACGGCCGTGTTTTCTCTATGGCCGATGATGCCCTTCCCCGTCAGCGAGCCTTTTGACCTCTTCGGGATCCGGACGTACTCCGTCGTGTGGACAATCTTCACGGCCATGTTGCTCACGGTGGCGGCCCAGCTCATGCTCTCGAGGATGTACAAGCGGGCCTACGGTCTCGAAGGACTGCGGGGCGCCTCGCGGCTCAAGGTCGACAAGAAGTAGGCGCAGGGGCCCCTAGGGTGCGAGTTCGCCGGCCACAAATGCGCGTGTGCGGGGGTCTTTCGGGGCCTCGAAGAACTCGCCCTTCGAAGCGCTCTCGACGACCCGGCCGTCGACAAGGAGCGTGACGCGGTCGGCAAGCCGGCGCGCTTGGAAGAGGTCGTGGGTGACGAGGAGGACGCCGAGGCCCTCATCGTGGGCCGCGGAGCGCGCGGCCTGCTCCAGGGCTTTGACGTTGGCGGGGTCGAGGTTGGCTGTGAACTCGTCAAGGAGGAGGTACTCGAGGGGCAGCACGGTCGCGCGCGCGAAGGCGAGCCTCTGGGTCTCGCCGCCCGAGAGCCTTCGCGCGGGCGCATCGGCGAGGGCCCGGATCCCGTGACGGCTGAGGGCCGCGTCCACGCGGGCCGCGACCTCGTCGCCTTCGATTCCGCGGACGCGAAGCCCAAAGGCCACGTTTTCGAACACGGTGAGCCGGAACGCGACGGGCTTCTGCGGCACGAGGGCCATCCTGAGGCGTGCGCGGTGCTGGGCGGCGTTCAGGGGCGCGTGGGCGCGCGCGATGCCGACCGGCTCGCCGTCGAGCGCCACCTCGCCCCCGTCGGCCGCATCGAGGAGGTTGAGGATGCGCAGGAGGGTCGTCTTGCCCGCCCCGCTGGGGCCGAGGACCGCGTGGACCTCGCCGCGCCCGACGCCAACGGACACTCCTGAAAGGACCGTGCGCCCCGCGAAAGCCTTCACGATGTTGGTCGCCTGGAGTGCAGGCGCCGGGTGCGGTGCCGGAGGGCGGGCGCTCATCGGGGCTCCTCCTGGAGGAGGGTGAGCCCGGCGAAGACGAGCACGGAGAGCGCGAGGAGCACGAGACCGAGACCGACGGCGAGAGCAAAGTCGCCGCGGCCGGTCTCCTTCACGATCGCGGTCGTGAGCACCTCGGTCTCGCCCTGGATATTGCCGCCGACCATGATCACCGCGCCGACCTCGGAGATCGCGCGCCCGAAGCCGACCATAACGGCGGCGAAGATGCCGGCGCGCGCCTCGCGCACGAGCGTGAAGAGGTAGGTCCACCGCTCCGCGCCGAGTGTGCGGGCCGTGTCCTTCACGGCGCCGTCGATGCCGGCCACCGCGCTCCAGGTGAGCCCCGTGACAAAGGGGAGTGCGAGCAGGAATTGCGCGAGGACCATTCCCTGCACGGTGAAGAGCCAGTGGAGGCCGCCCAGAGGGCCTGTGCGGGAAAGGGTGAGGTAGAGGAGGAGGCCGAGGAGGACGGGCGGGAGGCCGTAGAGCGCTTGGAGGAATGCCCGCAGGAGCCGACGCCCGCGG
>Ga0209520_10002550_pt1 | contig 10501 bp, 9 predicted proteins | sample Rifsed16ft1_FD_184009 | JGI IMG/M metagenome (GOLD analysis project Ga0209520, IMG submission 184009) | Soil microbial communities from Rifle, Colorado, USA - sediment 16ft 1 (version 2) | ecosystem: Environmental > Terrestrial > Deep subsurface > Rock core/Sediment | place: Rifle, Colorado...
CGTGAGATAAGAGTGGCCCCCGAAGTAGGCGTCCGTTCTCCAATGCCGGCTCCATCCCGTGTGCACGAGCACCGCCTTGCCGCGCACGTCGAGCCCGGCAAGACAATCGGCGTCGACAGCCCGCCCCTGCTCGTTCGGCGCATGCACGACGATCGTGTCGAGGTTCGCAAGGCTCTCGAGCGGCAGCTCCGCGAGATCCATGCCGTCCGCGTAACGATGAAACGGCGCGTCGATGTAGGTGCCGGTATTGGCGACCATGTCGATGCGGCCGATGTGAAACTCCGTGCCCGCCGCGTACAGAGCGCGCGATGCTTCCCGTGACAGGTAATCGCAAATGACGGGCGCCGGCAGACCCTTGTAGGTAACCATGCCATGCTCGACGGCGTGGCTCAGATCGACGAACGGCATGCAGCTTAGGCGACGGCGCGCAGCTCGGTGTGGACGTCGACCGAAATCGAGACGCGGCAGCGAGCGAGCATGGCAAGCGTCGACGGCGACAGATCCAGCGTGAAGTCCTCGGCGCCGAAGATCTCGATGATGAGCCTTGCGGTGCCGCCCTCCGTCAATAGCAGATTCCAAAAAGCCTGCGACCGTTGAATCCTGAGCAGCGCAAACATCAACGCGTTGTCCACCGGCAAATCCGGAATCGCCTCGATGGCCTCGGTCGGCAGCCGGCCGAGCCAATACGTCTCGCGATACCTCGCGTCGCCGGCATCACTCGAGGCGTCACGCTTACGCTCGCCGGCGCACCACGAGTATTGCGGCGCGAAACCGAGCTTTTTCGTGAGCTCTCGGGGGTCGATGGACGGGTGACGGATGCGCAGCGATACGGTGTAGTCGAAGTCGCTCATGGGTCTCTTGGCTCCGGACGGGATGGTCGTTAGCTAAAACCCTAGGCCGACGCCGTGGCGAGGTCAAGTCCGGGTGCCGCGCCTCAATGCCGCGCTACTTGCGACATGATGGCAAGCGGCCGACCCTCGGGATCCTTGAAGAACGCCATCCACTCTTCCGTGCCGTCGGCGTGCGTATAGATATTGTGCGGCGCATGCGTAAACTCGACGCCCTTCGCCGCAAGCTCGTCGCGCGCGGCTTCGATGTCGTCGACATAGAAATAGAGCACCGACTCGTTAGGCCCGTACTCTTCTCCTTCGGACAAGTACAATCGCGTGCCGCCGCAATCGAAAAACGCGAGCTTACCGAACGTGTACAAGTGAGGCAGGCACAACACGTCGCGGTACCACTTCTCGGCCTGGCCGATATCCTTGACCGTTCGCGCGATTTGACCGATTCGTCCGATTTCGGGTTTTGCTTTCACGGGTTCTTCCTCGCGCGCGAGCGCACTGTGTTTCGGTACCTTGAACCACTGCCGCAACGCCTTGCGGTTCTCGAGGCCGAGCTTGGCGAGCGCGTTTTCGATGTGATACTTGACGGCATCGACGCTGATGCCGCGCTTCTCTGCGATCTCGCGGCTCGTCATGCCGTGCTGGACGGCGTGCACGACGCGCCATTCGGCGGGCGTGAGAACGTCGTCGTGCGGAGGCCGTCCGCGGCGCAATGTCTTGGCCATGCCGGGAATCCTACTGCGCCGAACGGGGAATTTCCCTCCCCCTAGCGCTCGCCGCCTTCTGGGCCATAAAAGAAGACCCAGGTCGCGAAATCCGAGGAAAACTCCTCGAAACGATGCTCTTGGCCAGCCGTCACGAATAGGAACGAACCGGGCTCCACGCGTTGCCGCGACACGCCATCGAAGAACTGCCCATGACCGCGCACGACGACGTAGATTTCGTCGCGCGTATGCGGCTTTTGTGGATCCTTGCCTTTGGGCGCATAGAGCTCCGCTTCGAGGGAGCCGTGCGCGAACACGGGGACCGCGAGATTTCCGGGTGGCGCCAGTCCCATGCTAACAGCCTGCGCGAGGCTTACGTGAATCGAAGATGCCATAGATGCCATCGTAACCGACGCGGCCGGAGGCCGCTGCTACGCGTGGCGCAAAGCGTCGGCAATGACGCGCGCGACGTGCCAGGCTTCACGCTTCGCGCCGTCGCGAATCTGGTGCCGGCAGCTCGTGCCGTCGGCGACGATGATCGTGTCTGCGTCGGCCGCGCGCACCGCCGGCAACAATGCGTCTTCGGCCATCGCCATCGAGACGGCGTAATGACGGGCGTCGTAGCCGAAGGCGCCGGCCATGCCGCAGCAACTCGACGTAATCGATTCGACCTCTAGATCCGGGACGAGCTCGAGCGCCGCGACCACGTCCGGCATCAAGCCGAACGCCTTTTGATGGCAATGGCCGTGCACCAGCGCGCGCTTGAATTGCGGCGGCTGCAACGGCAGCTCGAGTCGGCCCTCACGTTGCTCACGGACCACGAATTCCTCGAAAGTGAGCGCCGCCTCGGCGAGCGCTCGCGTAGCAGCCCCGGGCAGGAGCTTCGCGAACTCGTCGCGCAACCCGAGCAGGCACGAAGGCTCGAGTCCGACGATGGCGACGCCCCGCTCTACGAACGGCGCTACCGCCGCAACCACGCGCTTCGCTTCGGCGCGGGCTTCGTCGATCATGCCGGTCGCGAGATAGGTACGTCCGCAACACAGCGGCCGCTCGCCGTCGGCGGCCTGCGCCACTGTCACGCGGTAGCCGCCCGCCACGAGGACGCGCACCGCGGCGCGCAAGTTCTCGGGCTCGAAGTAAGTATTGAAAGTGTCCGCAAGCAGCACGACTTCGTGGCCCTGCCGCCCGGCCGGAACCTCCTGCTGGCCGCGAAAGTAGTCGCGGCGCCATACGGGCAGGCTCCGCTCCGCCGCCATGCCGATCGCCTTCTCGACAACCCAACGCGCGCCGGGAATCCACGCGCGCAGCCGCGGCAGCTCCGCGAGCCTAGCGACGCGCGAAGCGTAGCGCGGCAAATGTGCGACGAGTTTGTCTTTGAGCGATCGCGGATGGCGGCGATGGTAGTGATGCAGAAACTCGATCTTCATGGCCGCCATGTCGACTCCGGTCGGACATTCGCGCTTGCAGCCTTTGCACGAGACGCAAAGCTCCATGGTGCGGTAAAGCTCGTGCGACGACAGCGCATTCCGGCCCAGTTGACCCGAGACGGCAAGCCGCAGCGTGTTGGCGCGGCCGCGCGTGAGGTCTCGCTCATTGCGCGTGACGCGGTACGAAGGGCACATCGTGCCCGCGTCGAACTTGCGACAATGTCCGTTGTTGTTGCACATCTCGATCGCGGCGGCAAAACCGCGCCCGACGTTGTGCTCGCCGACTTCGTATGCCGACCAATCGAGCCCTGTTGCAACGGGCAACGTCGCGTAGTCCGGCTTGTAACGAAACAAGCTGCGGTCATCCATCTTGGGCGGCGCGACGATCTTGCCGGGATTCATGAGCCCTTTGGGGTCGAACTCGCGCTTGAGCGCCGCGAATGCGGCCGCGAGCCTAGGGCCGTACATGGGCTCGATCCACTCCGAGCGTACGAGGCCGTCGCCGTGCTCGCCCGAATACGATCCCTTGTACTCGCGCACGAGCGCGCAAGCCTCCTCGGCGATGGCGCGCATTTTCTTCGCGTCGCGCGCCATGCGCATGTCGAGAATCGGCCGCACGTGCAGGCAACCGACCGACGCGTGCGCGTACCACGTACCGCGTGTGCCGTGCTTCTCGAATACGGCAGTCAGCCGCGCGGTGTAGTCGGCGAGGTGCTCGAGCGGCACGGCGCAGTCTTCGATGAAGGATACCGGTTTACCGTCGCCTTTCATCGACATCATGATGTTCAGGCCGGCTTTCCGCACTTCCCACACGTCGCGTTGCAGATGCGTGTCCACGATCTCGACGACGCTGCCCGGCAGGCCGAGATCGCCCATGAGCTCTGCAAGGTGCTGCAACTGTGCAATCTGCTCGTCGCGCTGCTCGCCCGCGAACTCGACGAGCAGAATCGCGTCCGGGTCGCCGTGCACGGCTGCGTCGATGACGCTTCTGAACGCGGGATTCTCGCGCGACAAGCCGATCATTGTGCGGTCGACAAGCTCGACCGCGGTGGGCTCGAGCTCGACGACGTGCTGCGTGAGCCTCATGGCCTCGTAGAACGTCGTGAAATGCACGACCCCGAGCACTTTGTGCGCGGGCAGCGGCGCGACTTTGAGCTCGATCTTGCGGAAATAACCGAGGGTGCCTTCCGAGCCCACGAGCAGATGCGCCATGTTGAACGAGCCCATCGACACCATGTCGAGGTTGTAGCCCGCGACGCGACGTAGGACCGTCGGCACGTGCGCCGCGATCTCTTCTTCCTCAGCCGCGTGGTACCCGCGCACGATTTCGACGAGGTGCTGATAATGCGGCGACCCGCTCACGCGCGTGCCGATCGGGCCGACCTCCGCAAAACGAGCGATCTCGCCGCTCGTGAGCCAAGTCTCGACGGCAGCAATGTTGTGCACCATGTTTCCGTAGCGAATCGAGCGCGCGCCGCAACTATTGTTCGCGGTCATGCCGCCGATCGTTGCCTGCGCCGACGTCGAAACGTCGACGGGGTACCAGAGCCCGTGCGGCCGGAGGTACGCATTGAGCGCGTCGAGAACGACGCCGGGCTCGACCCAAACCGAACCCTTGGCCGCGTCCAGGCTCAAGATGCGGTTCAAGTGCTTGCTGTTGTCGATGACGAGCGCCGCCCCGACCGTCTGGCCGCACTGCGAAGTGCCGGCGCCGCGCGGCAGAATCGCGACGCCCGCGTCGGCCGCGATCTCGAGCGCACGCACCGCATCCTGCTCCGTGCGAGGTATTACTACGCCGATCGGTTCGATCTGATAGATCGATGCGTCGGTCGAGTATCGTCCGCGCGAAAATGCATCGAACAGGACGTCGCCCTGAATCTCCGCCTTGAGTCGCTGCTCGAGCATTCGTGAATTGTATGCCTATGCGCGTCGCGCAGCCGTGCCGCAGCCGTGCAGCGACCTAGACGTTCCGGTTTGCCCTGGCGATTGCTCTCACGATTTCTGGATCATCGGGTGTGTATCCCGTCTTTTCGTATTCTTCATGAAGGCGAAGAAAAACCGAATGGACCTTTATCGCCATCACCGCGAGGTGTGTCGCATTACTCGCTGATCCACCGGCGAAACACTCTGGATGTTTGCGCAGAAAGGATGCAGCAGCTTTTACCGCGGCATGCCGCGCGTGATCGTCTCGACTCGGGTAGTCAAACACCCAGCGCTGTGCTTGGTGTGCGATCAGCGGTTTTTCGTTTTTTGCCTCCTCAATGCCGGCTGCGGAAAACACGCGGCAATCGTAAGTTCTACACGTCCTCGGACGATGCGAGTAGATGGAGCATTTGTCATCGACCAACATTGGACAACACCCATGCTCGTCATAACCCATCAGCATGTTGCCTTCTGGCTGTCCGGGAGCAGGGAACAACAGCTCCTTAGGGATTCGGGAAAATGTTTCCGTCTCTTTGCGCTCTATGTGAACGAATTGACTTGACCGACAGCAGGCAGTGCAATTGCCGCAAGGAACGTCAACGGCGCCGCCAGCCCCAAGCGAAGCTTGAACCTCCTTCAACCATGAAGCGAATGAACCGCTCGGTAACGACTCTCCCCGATTGGCTTCCTTTAGCATAGTGATTCCAAGCCTATCGTACTTTCCGGGTTGGAGTCAGTCGGAACCGGTAGCCCGAGCGAGGCGGTGGGCTGCGAGACCCGCAAAGAGCAAAGCGAGTCCGACCAAAACGGCAACACACATTTCCACGCTTAGGGCACTTTCTCCGAGCAGAATGGCGTAGAAGATCTGGTTCAGATAGAACGTCGGCCAAATCATCGCCCAGGGTGCGAGGGCGTCCGGCAACGGGAAAAAGGTGCCTGACAGGTAGATCATCGGAAAATAGATGAGATTGACGACGCCGAGCGCCGCAGACCCGCTTACCAGAGAGCCGATGAACAAACCGATCGCGCAGAACGCCGCCATGCCGAGCAAGCCGGCGACAAAAACCTGCCACGTCTGCGTGACGCTGAGCGTTACGTGACCGAATGATGTGGCAAGCACAATCAGAATACTCATGACGATTGCCACGCACACCAATGCGCTCAGTATTTTCGCAATCAGGTACGCACCGGCAGGCATTGGCTGCGATCGTTTGAGCGTGAGCACGCCGGATTGACGTTCGATCGCGAACGCCTGCCCGAAGCCATACATTCCCGAGCTCGTGACGGCGAAAACCAAGAACGCAGCGAACATGAACGCGGGAAGTTGCGGGTCTTCGACGACCTTCGGGCCAATCAACATGATGCCAATGAGCAAATATAGGAGAATCGGCATCAGCAACGTCGGACCTGCATACATCGGCATCCTGATGAGACGCAAGAATTCGTACTTCGTTTCGATCCAATAAGCACGCAACGTTCGTTGCGAGGTCATTGCTCCTTGCGGCACTGTGCAGACATAGGGATTCATTCACGCAGCCTCCTGTGTAATTTCGGCGAACGCCTCGGCAAGCCCGGCGCGGGCAACCTCCAAGTCGCGAAAATTCGGGTCTTCTTTCGCCAAGCGACGCATCACGCTATCCGCATCGCTTGCGATAGGCTCAACCGTTCGCCGTCGCGACTCACGCTCATTACACCGGGCCAGCGACCGACGCGCTCCGCGTCGAGTCCCGTGATACAGCTCAGCTGCGTGCTCGCCACGCGCGCTCGAACTTCGTTCACGCTTCCGAGTGCGACGAGCTTGCCTTTGGCAAGGACTGCAATACGATCTGCCAGCGCCTCGGCTTCGTCGAGATAGTGCGTGGTCAACACGATAGAGCATCCGTTGTCCACGAGGCGGCGCAGCGTTGCCCATACCATTTGCCGTGCCTTAAGGTCCAGCCCTACCGTCGGCTCATCGAGGAATAGCAGCTTCGGACGGCCGCATAGCGCAATCGCGAACTGCACGAGGCGCTTTTGACCGCCCGAAAGCTTGGCATAGGGACGCTTTGCGATCGATGTCGTGAACGTCATGCGCATCACTTCATCCACCGGCATCGGCGCCGCATAGTAGCTCGAGCTCAAGTCGACGAGCTCGCGCACGCGAAGCTCCGCTGGGAGATCCACGTTCTGGAGCATCGCCCCGACTTGGCGACGGCTCTCGATAGCGCGCGGCGATGCGCCGAACACCGTGGCCGTTCCTGCGTCGGGGTCCTGCAAACCGAGCAAGCAAGAGACGGCCGTCGACTTTCCGGCGCCGTTCGGGCCCAAGATCGCAAGCAACTCGCCGGCGCGAATCTCGAGATCCACGCCCTCGAGCGCCACGATCGCGCCGTAGCGCTTGCGGACGCCCAAGAGCTCGGCAACGCACGCCGTGCGGGTCGCATCTCGTGCGGTCGTGCAGGTCGCAATCGGCGATGCCGACGTACGCCCACGCATGTACCTGCGGCCGTTCAATATCTCGCCGATATAAGTGGGTCGAACGAAGTAGTGGTAGCTCGACAGCAGAAGTGCGACGGCTACACCCACGATCAATGGAAACTTGATGCTCCAGTGCACGGGCCAATCGAGCACCATCATTTGCAAGGCAAACACCACTGGAAGATGCGCGAGATACATCCAGTACGATGAATCCGCGATATATCGACGGACGGCGCTTTCGCCGGAGAAAAATCGCAGCGCGGCGCCGATGAGGCCGAAGACCCAGTTCCAGACGGCAAAGGCGTAGCTCGCCGCATAGGCGAGCTTGATGTAAGGCTCGACAGCCATCGGATCCGGCGCCCGCTCGACGAGCCATAGGCTCGAGCCAGTGAAGGCGACAGCCAGAGCGAGATGCGTCACCCAACGCCGCTTCCACACAGAGAGCAACTCGCTCTGCCGGTGCAACAGCCAGCCGAATACGAATGCCGTCCCGAAGCCGATCATGGCCGGCGCCTGCGGGCTGAGCCCGATATCCGGCGTCGGGATGCCGCTCCACATGATCCAATCGGGAGTGAGACAAAGAGAAGCTGCGATCGGTGCCGCGAGCAGCACCGGCGCCGCGTACCCTTGGACCCCCGCGCGCACCCAACTGTCGATGCGCGCGCGCTGCTTGCCCTGTCCATCGAGAAGTCTTACGAAGCAGCTCCTCAGGGCCAGCGTCGCGGCATAGAGCAGCAGCAAGTAGTACAAAAACCAAAGATGCAGTAGCGGAAATGCGCTCTGCGGCGGCGGCGGCGGCGCCCCTTCGAGCGACGGCCCGAGCCCGATATAGACCAGCCCCATGGCGAGCGGGCCAAACAACACCCAGCCGACCAATAGCGGCACGAGAATGCGCTTGGCTCGATCGCGCAGGAATCCCGCCGCACCTTTGCGGTGAAACATCAAATGAGCGAAAAAGCCGGCGATGAAAAAGAACAGCGACATGCGAAACACGTGGATGACGTAGAACAGAATTTGCAGTTCCGGGCTCTGCGAGCTATCGGCCGGAAATCCGGCGCTCGTTAGACCGGGCATGAAGGTCATCGTCGCGTGCAGCACAATGCCGCTGAGCAATGCGAATGCGCGTACGGCGTCGAGTGAATGAAGGCGTTCTTCGGTGTGCATGAGTACTCAGCCCGAGGTTTGGAACCTGAGTACAGTCTGCGAGTCGCCTAGAGACCGAACCAGTGTAGATCGTCATGCGAACGGCATGACAAATGTCACGTTTGACGGAGAGTGTCGCGAGCTACAGCCAACCCTTGCCGCGCGCGATGCGAGCCGCGTCAATGCGATTCGCGGCGCCGAGCTTGTCGATCGCCTCGGACAGATAGTTGCGCACGGTTCCCGCCGATAAGTTCAATTGCTTCGCAACATCTCCGGTACTGACGCCTTCCGCGGCCAGGCGCAGCACCTGTCGCTCCCGATCCGTGAGCGGGTCGGTCTCCACCCACGCTTCGGTCGCGAGCTCCGAATCGATCACCCGCAATCCCTGGTTAACGCGACGCACGGCGTCGGCCAGCTCGCGTGCAGGTCGAGCCTTCAGCAGATATCCGCGGGCGCCGGCTTCCATCGCTCTGCGCAAATAACCCGGACGCGCAAAGGTCGTTACCATGATCACTCGCGTGGAGCTTCCTTTGAGCGCGCTCGCCGCCTCGAGCCCGGTCATCTCCGGCATTTCGATGTCGGTGATGAGGACATCCGGTTTGTACGCGCGGACAGCCTCCAACGCTTGCCTGCCGTCGCGCGCTTGCGCGACGACTGCGATATCGCCTTCCATCTCGAGTAGCGCAGCCAGCGCGCCGAGCACCATCTCCTGATCTTCCGCGATGACCACGCGGATCTTCCTTTGCGGCGCGCTGCGGGTCATTCGGCTTCTCCGCCCGCGCGAGCGGCGATCGGAACCGTAATGGTCAGCTTCGTTCCGGGCCCCGCAGCCCACGCCACCTTGCCGCCGATCGCCGCCACTCTTTCGCGTATGCCGCGCATCCCCATTCCTTCCTCATGGACACCACCGCGGCCGTCGTCATGGACCTCCAACCGATAAGCACTATCCGTCTCGCGGAGCGTCAAACGACAACTCTTCGCCTGTGCATGTCGTACGACGTTGGTGACAGCTTCGCGTAGCACCAAGGCCAGCACTCGTTCCTGGGCGAGCGGCATCGCTACCGGTTCATAGTGGCACTCGGCGGCGATGTTGGCCGTCTCGAGAGTCGATTTGGCGCGATCGAGCTCGCCCACGAGATCGCCGGCGTGATAACCGACGATTGCCTCTCTGACCTCGGACAATGCGTTGCGCGAGATTCTTTCGACATCCTCGATCTCGGCCCTTGCTCGCGCCGGGTCATGCGCGAGCAGTCGACTCGCAAGCTCCGACTTCAGAATGATGACCGACAACGTGTGTCCCAGGATGTCATGCAGATCGCGCGCGATTCTCTCTCGCTCCGCTGTCTTGAGAGTCCGCCGCAAAGCGATCTGTTGCCGCGCGACGAAGGTAACTGCTGCGCCCACCAGGAACGCGTTGATTGCAACGACATACGGCATGGGAGTGGGCGGCCACAGCAACCACGATTCCACCAAGATAGCCAAGACCGCACCGGCGATAATCGCCGCCGACCCGGCGATGCTCCCGCTCACGGCGAGAGGTCCGAAGCCGGCGACGAAAATGAAGAAACCGACCCCGCTGGGCCGATAGGCCGTGAAAGCCACAGCCAACGCCGCGATCGCGACGCAGACTCGCTGGATGACGTGCTTTCTCGACCAGTAGATCACGCCAAGAGTGCAAAGGACGAAAAAGATCGCGAACGCGAGGCCCGTCCACATCCATTCGATCCATGAGGCATCGTTTTGGTAGGGATCCACGAACACGTAGGCCATGCCGACGATCCCGAACAACCCCGCCCATGCCGGCTTCTCCGCCCCTGTCGGTAATTTGAGCCACTTCATCGTGTCGTTTTCATCCGGACCTTCGAGCTCGACGTAATCGTGAGGAAAGCGGCGTGCTTCGGAGTGCGCTCATAGTGTGCCGGAGCTCCGACCGCTTCGCCCGTGACAGTTGTCATGTCTGCGCTTCCCGCTACAGCGCGGTCGTGGCTTACGCTGCTGGTGAGTC
>Ga0209520_10002560_pt1 | contig 10480 bp, 9 predicted proteins | sample Rifsed16ft1_FD_184009 | JGI IMG/M metagenome (GOLD analysis project Ga0209520, IMG submission 184009) | Soil microbial communities from Rifle, Colorado, USA - sediment 16ft 1 (version 2) | ecosystem: Environmental > Terrestrial > Deep subsurface > Rock core/Sediment | place: Rifle, Colorado...
ATGTAATTGCGATGGCGTGACATGCAAACCAGCACGCCACACATGAACCTCGTCGCATCCCAAGGTCAATATCTCTGGTGGGAGGCACCATGAAACATCAGGACATGTTACATAACTAGAACTCAAATTGGATTGCTCCCCAAATTAGACGGTTCTTGTTACACTACTTGAAAGATAAGTAAAGTGTGCTTATTTCCCTTAGATCAGTGTCTTTACCTTTTTTAAATCTATGATGAGCAAAGAGAACTTATGAAGTATCCAGCACGTAGCAAAGGTCCATCCGCTATACAAGTAATACAAGAAATGTAGGGGGATGGCAAAAAGCAAAAATTTTATCCCTCTCTTATGGAAAAAAAATGCATATAAATTTCGATTTAGAAGAAGAAGACTAATGATCAACAGCAGAGAAATAGAGATAAAAACAGAATTTATATTAGTGCCAAGGAAATTAAGTGCACCCAAAAGGGTGAGAGTTAGCATGATGATCAATAAGGAGACTAACACAGCGCTTACCCTGTGAGATAGTTGTAAGTTCAAATCACTTGGCAGATTACGGCCGTCAAGAATTAACTTCGACCAAGGGATGGCGCGATAGAAGATGTCAGTGAAGATAACGGAACGGAGGGACCATCGCTTCAGATGCGTCACCTGGATTGATTTATCCAAGAGTATTCGATAGCCAGCTTGTCGTAGACGGTACCCCAATGCAATATCCTCGATGGAGGATTTACGGAAGCTGTTCTCATCAAAGCCGCCAATCTCTTCAAATACTGAGCGGCGAATCGCGCCGAATCCAGCCCAGAATGTCGAAGCCTCAGGGTTTCCATTCTGGTGAACAAAGTGATGAAATAGGTTCCGATACTGGGATACTACACCCTTGTCTCGGGGAAAGGAGTCGTAGGAGCCAAAGACGGCAGCCACATCCGGATGCCCTTCAAACACCTTTACCATTCGGCTTATCATCCCTGGAGAAACGACGATGTCGGCATCGACAAAGATGAGGATCTTGCCCTTCGCATGACGGGCTCCATGGTTCCGCGCTGATGCAGGCCCTGAGTTCTCCGTAAGCCGTATGACGCGCACCCCCGTCCTTGTGGCGATTAAATGGGTGTCATCCGTGGATGCATCGTCAACGACTATAATCTCCGAATTAGGGGTGGATGAGGCCTTAAGTGCCGAAAGGCACTCGAGTAGGTCCTGAGAGTTGTTATACGCTGGAACGATTATGGAAATATATGTTGAGTTACTTGGCATCTCGTAATCGGTGGTGCGGGATGAAACTGAATGCCCTAAGGCAGAAGCTCTCCTGTTCTGATTCACGGACCTAGCTTGCATGCCTGGCCAGGACCAAGACTACCTGCTCCTTCAGGTGCAGAAGGCCACGGCCGAATGGCACTAGCTCCCGAGGGCACCATCAACACTAGTCCTGAGGTTTTGTCGTATGGCCCTGGAAAAATCAAGAGCTCCTTTATAATTAAGGCAAGCAAGATTATATAAGGAATTGTAGTTCTTGCTCATTCGAAATCGATATTTGTTGATGAGGCTCAGATAATAATGCAAGCTGGTTGCTCTACACATTTGATCGCAATTATGATCAAAGCTGAGTGACATTGGATTGTCTACCTCCAGAATCCTGGGACTTGGTAAAAAGTTTCAACCTGCAATTACAGGCGATTTAACGCAATCAACACCCTCAAGACAAGGTGTTCAAAAGTCGATTGATGATATATCTCACATGACAATGCATAACGTAGCCGATCCCACCAGCACCGCTTCCTATTCGCAATAAAACGTTCTAAGATTATTTTATGCTCATCAGAAAGAGACGATCCGTATATGCGCATGAATTCTATAGCCTGATTCATCATAAGATGGAATTGACCAGTCTTAAAACGGTGGAGTTTGACCCTCCATCTGTCTATTAATCCAAAGTAGACCCCTAAAACATTAGAAGCATGCTTTCGGTATAGGATTCTAGATTCCTCATCATAGATAATATTGCCAAAGCAAGACAGAACCAGATAAATCCACCAATCATGACTATAGACCTCCTTCGGGAAGTCGTAAAGCAGTTGACGTGCCTTCTGATTCAAAAGAATGGTGCAACCCAACCCCTGCGGGCATTCGACAAGTGCATTGCGAAATGATAATCCTTTTCTTGGTAGTTTGGTATATCCTAGCGGTTTTAAGTTTTCATCTACCACTGCTAACCTTGAGTAGTAAAGTGCTGGGATATCTCGTGGGTAGTGGCTTAGGAATTCAACCGCTCGAGAAACCTTATCCCGTAGCCACACATCGTCCTGATCACATAATGCAATATAGCGAGCGGTAGGCGAGGAAATCTCAAGGAGCTTAAAAAAACTTTTTGCAAATCCAATGCTTTCACCTGGGACGATCTTTATATTCGTACGGGTAGCAGCGTATTCCTTGAGCAGGCCGACCGTGCCGTCGTTTGATCCATCGTCCCGCACGAGAATCTCCACGTGGGGATAGTCTTGATCCAGAAGACTTTCCATAAGAGGTTTAAGGTATTTGGTCCCGTTATATGTGGATAGAAGGATTTGAACCATCATATATCTTGCAAAAAGACTTCGTTAAAAGAGTAAAGCCAGGCAGGGCAAAATAATACCCTTAAGTCCACCGCCCTGAGGAGGATATAACTCAGCTACTCTTTTTTCTAGAAGCCCGAGCACATACTGTATATATTTTCTTCCCTGTCTCGGAGGAAAAGCCTTTATTATAATATTTCCACATGTCCAATACATCCAGTCTCATTTTCCTTTCCCTTATTCACTTTTTTATGTTATGTACAAAGCTTTATTAGTCTGTCAATTTCCCTAATAGATAGTTTTTTATGGGTTTGTATTAATTTTCTCTTTGATAAAAGCCTTGGTATATCTATGATTCCTCTAAAAACGCCAGATAAAAATTGTTTTATGTGTCTCGGTTTAAATAATATGTGATAGCTAAAAGTTAAAATAAGCCCTCCGATAATGTATGGAAGGTATATTAGTATTAGAACTGAAGGCATATTTTTAATAATGATGTAAATTCTATTTCTGGCCAAGAAAAAGGTCTTTTCTCCGACTTTCTCATTCCCTAAAATATCTTTGGTCTCATTAAACCCTATATCCTTTCCCTCTGATGTACCCCCTCCAACATGGTATACAATTGCTCTAGGAACGTACAAACACCTAAAACCCAGTAGCTGGGCACGAAAACTCAAATCCACATCTTCGAAATAAGCAAAAAAATCCTCATCGAAGTAACCTACAGTCTCAAAAAGCTCCTTTTTGTATAGGGCGGCGCCAGCAGAAGCTCCGAAAACTAATTCTGTAATGTTATATCCCTCAGAAACTTTCCCCCCCATCCCTCTTTTAAATGGAAAGCAGCTTCTAGGAAAACAGTCTCCTGCACCATCTAAGGTGTCCCTATGATAATAACTAATCATCCTTGAAGCACAGAATGCTATATCTGGGTTTCTTTCTAAAGCATAGTATAGCTCCTTTAACCATTCTAGATCAGCTTCAGTATCATTATTTAGTAATGCGATGTATTTGCCTCTTGAAGCTTTGATTCCTTCATTAACTGCTCTACTAAAGCCAAAATTCCTAGTTAACGGAATAATCCTACCTTCTGCATAATTCCTGGCTATATAATTAATAGAACCATCCGTCGAACCGTTATCGACAACTATAACCTCAAAATCTTGAAAGCTCTGTTTACGCAATGAATCTAAACAAGTCTTTAAAAACCTTTGGCCATTAAAATTGGGAATTATAACTGAGATTTCAACCACGATAATCTATCTCCAATTTCTTCATCTTTTTGTTCAATCCTTCTCTTTGCCACCACTCGATGTTATTTGAGGGCTGCTCCATCCGGCTGAATCGTAGCTTCCGTCGCCTTTAGAACCACCGGTAGTTTTAAATACGAAAGACACCTTTTGTCCAGTAAAAGCCTTTAGATCAAGATTGTTATCAAACCACTTCCTGTCTTCTACATTATTTTTAGGGTCAATGTATCGTGTAAAGACTACATTGTTCTGTGATTTTTCATTAACGATAGTAATCTCAAACAACACACCATCACCTGACTTGTCCCAGGCAGTTTGGTCTATCCCGACCCCAAACTTTAATTCTGCATTTTCGTTGATGGATACATCTTTAAATACCACCTCAGAATTTGGATGTTCGAATAGAACCTCTCGCTTATCATTATTAATTGTAAATTCTGTTTTTGCCACCTTTACATAATCTGCATTCTCTGCGATGACCTCAGCACTTCCCAGGTTATCTAAAAAATGATATTTTTTTTCAACTGAGGTAGTTTCTCTTTCTGATTCCTGTGAACAACCGTACCAATAAAAACTTATAGCTGTGATTATGAAAAAGATTAAAATAAACCTTTGTTTTTTGTATAGCATAGCTTCATATCTTCAGCGTGAATATTTTTTTGACTCTTTTGAAACAACAAATAATTCAGAAAAATTTATGGCTGCAATTTAAGATAAAAATAATGACCCAGACCTTATACCCCTATACTTCAACCTTCTTTGAGAAAAACTCAGGATAGTTTTATCGCAAATAGGTCCATAACTTATAAGCATAAGGGTTAGTAATAGTATTAAGCATTGAACTGCGATACACCCTATATCTCCCTAGGATCTCAGAGACAAGGATACCCCATCCTTTCATCCTTGCAATTTTAAACCAAAAATTAAAGTCTTCCCATCCCATGACTTCCAAAGTAGAATAACTACCTACCCGCACCCATACGCTTTTACGGAGCAGAACCATAGCATCTATTGTATTGTTATGCTGCAGTGGGGCCGGATTCCATGGTTTAGTGTTTTGAAAACAACTTACATCTTGGCAACTCTCATTTACGATTCCTTATTAATCACTTTTATTATTCATCAACCTTTAAGAGTAAATATAGATTTTCAAAAAAATCCTCTTACAACAAGCCCCCACACTTTCCGATTTCCTGTCATTTAAGTGAGAATTCCCAATATCATAAGTGAATTTGTTGACATTGTGCTCTGTAAAGAACTCATTTAAGTTATTTAGCACTCCTAGTGTAGTTTCAAAGTTGTCACTTGGAAGGTTTATCTTGTAAAATACTTAGGTCAATCATAATATGAGCTTACCTATCAAACTCATAAAAACCTGATTCAGCAATAAAAAATGGTGATCACTTTAAAAGTAGTACCATAATAGCGATTTACATCAGAAGACTATATTTTAACCCAGATTATCATGCAGATCCGAACGGGGTGCTGCCAATAGGTGACTGAAGACTGGTAAGAATTTAAATACAGGACTTCTTGAGATAGAAAAATCGACTGTTTTAAAAAAGAAGGTAATTAGTTTGGTAATGGATAACCTAGAGGGATCGCCTTATCTTCTATTGACTTTCACCTCAATAGGTCACCACTTTTACTGACAACTCATAACTTTACATCTATTATTTTTATGTCCATTTGTGTGATTTTGTAGCTAAGTAGTTACACTACCGAAGAAAAACCTATATTTGAATCTCTCTCTTTCAGTCAATTCTAAGACTTCTCTACGGCAATCCATCCCAGTCCCCTACAATCGGTATCCAGCCTCCCCCTGCCGGGCCATACCTGAATGTATAATATGCATAGCCAGCAGAGTTTGAGTCCCTTAAGTAAAAAGTCCCGCTTGTTGGATTGAAAAGCCCTATGGTGTCAGAGTTAATCCCCCCTGAAGAGCTCAGGTCTGCCGTCATTGTTGAGCCATTGGTACTGATATTTGTAACGCTGACATTACTTGCACTTCCGTTATAGAGGTTACTGTTTGGCGATGATGCGCCTGTGAAAGACGTATTGGCAGGAGAATAATAGGGGTCCCCTGAGTCGCCGCGGTTTATGTTCATTTCAAGGTCCCAGAGATTATCAGCCTGCACAAGGGCGACATGGTAATGTTGTGAGGCACAGGAAGGCCCGCCCGGATAACATTCGTTTCGGTTTGTAGTCACGCTCTCATCAATATGCCATATGAGAAGGTCTTCTCCCGGCAGCCCTGCATCAAATCCTGTATTCTGCCTATTTTCCACAAGAAAGCATTCTCCTCCCGTAGACGGACTTCCGCTAAGCAGTTGATATACATCAGCGGCAGTGGCTGCCTGAGTAATGGACTCACTAGTCAGAGTCCCTGTAACCTGTGTTAGTGTTGCCCAACCGAGGGCATATTTGCACCATGCATCCATGTGTGCAGGACGGTCACCCGCCACCGTCACAGAGTTCCAAGACCCGACTGCCATCAGGCTCCAATCACCAATGCCCTCCGAACTCCCGTCAGTGTCATAAAGGTCAGGCAGGCCGAGGGCATGACCGTACTCGTGGGCAAAGACACCCGTTGTCTGCTGACCTCCCCAGAGGGTCTCGGGCTGTATTACATAATCATTAGCAATGATATTGCCACCTCCAGGACAGGGGTCATTTGTGGTATATGCACCGTAGTGGCTATACCCCCAGAACAGGGCTCCATTAAGGCTCCATCTATGGGACCAGATGTCTGTTGCAGGACCTCCGGCTTCTTCACCAGAGCCCTGATGGATTATATTCACCACATCCACATAACAGTCGCCATCCTGATCATAAGGGGCAAAGTCAAATCCAGCACCATCTGCCGCTGCTACAGCTTCATAAACGAGATCTCCAGGCCCCCTGTCATTACCACCTGCATCATTCTGTCCATAGTAGTCATGGCCATTGGCTGCTGTATACCATCCCACAACACCACCTGGGCCTGCTGATACGCTGAATACCCCGTAAGAGATCTCCTGGTAGTAATCCTTCATACTGTTGTTACCAGTGCCAAAGAGAAGGGTATTGAAATTTGCGGCAGTGTATATCGTGGTTCTATCACTAAAGTTAATAAGTATCACCGGAATGTTTGCGGTCCCAGTAGGTGAAACCACCCTGGAAGGTGTGCTCAGAGACTGTATTGCTTTTCTTTCACGGATATCTACCCGGGGTCTCCCTGATGGCCTGAGGTGTTTCTGTATGTCAGGGGGCAGATCCCTTCCAACAACCCATGGAGAGACCACAAGCCTTCCATCAATGTCCATTATGGCATAGGTCCAGTCTCCTTTATTTTCGTCAAAGACGACGGAGTAGCCATCCGTAGTCTCCCATCCATGTGACCACTCATCACCTCATTGTCTGGCTGTAAATTGGGTACTATCTGCCTGACTCAAAATATATTCACCAGGAGCAGCAGGAACTGCATGGCTTTCTTCCATACGAAATAGGCCAACAATAACGTAAACAAGGAAAAAGCATAAAATCGTCTTTTTAAATTTGTTTTTCATCTCTTTCTTCTTCCATCAATTTATTTTACCACAATTTATAGTCCAGTCTTTTTTGTCCTTTGGATATATAAACCCATTTTATGCATAAAATTTTTCTATTTCCATTATCTTGCAAAGATTAGTATTCGTCGAGAAAAATTTCTCTCTATCAACCCATTTCCTCGTAAAGAAACTATTTTTGCCTTCACCCATGGCCGTAAATTCAAGTTGTTCCTAATTCTTTCTTTTTTCTTGAGCAAACATTGCCTTATAAAGGCTTTTCTCCTTAGTCTTTTTACCTTCTCCTTCTATTTCCTCTATGCTATGTTACCTAGACCATGGCCCCAAGCCTTCTCTCCGACTCAGTATACTCAATCACGACGTATGATCGATTTACACTTTAGCGATTTGATTAAAGAATGCTAGTGTTTCCTTTGCCTCCCGCTTATGGCAATAATCCTGGACCGTCTTAAGGCCCCCTTGCTCGAGGATTTCCTTAAGGCGATTATCTTCGAGTATCCGCACTATAGCTTGGGCGAAAATCTCTGGTTTCTTAGGCGGTACCAGTAAACAATTCTCTCCATGCCGTGCGTACTCATTTACTCCACCTATGTTTGTCAAGACACAGGCTGTGCCACAAGCCATCGCCTCAAGTGCCGGACGACCAAACGCCTGCCAGTCTGAGCCATCGAGAAACACATCCGCAGCTGAATACAGCTCTGCAAGGCGGTTCTGGTCAGTAACCAACCCTGCATGCTTATAAGGGAAAGGAATATTAATCTTTGATACGCCTTCACCGAACAAAACGATCTCGATTTCGGGAAGGGCGGCTTTTACGGATTTAAGCGCTTCGATAACAGAAGGAAGGCCTCTCCAGGGTGTACTCGGCCGAACCATCGTAAGCACTACACGATGTTTTGGTTTTCTGACCTCACGCGGATAAAATATACCTAGATCCATTCCGAGACGGATTTTTATGGCTGAAAAACCATCTCGCTCTAATAATCCTTTCAACCAATCAGATTTCACTATCTTATTTGGGATAAGATCATATGTTCTCATTACATTCGTACGCGAGTGGAAATCGCCTTCCGGATAAAACCAGCATTCGTAGTCTTGTATGAAGTAGACGGCCGACTTACATCGCCCTGACTTAACCAAATGGGCGACCCAAGGCGCTGTTGTCCAATGCGTTGCAACGGCGATGTCAGACTCTGGAAAATGATTTAACAGGTGTGGTAGCCGACGGAAGATCATAGGCTTAGAAAAAAATTTCCAATTATAGGTACTTGAGTGTTCTCGAAGCGCCGCAATACGAGCCTCAACACCAAGGAGAACCAATTCATTAGCCAGTTGAACAACGGAGAGAACCCCTCCTGCCATCGCAAGGTCATGGAGCACGTATGTTACTCTTAGACGGTCGGGACGGGTAAACCTTTCCACGCATTGCGGAGTTATGTGATCGCGTTTTGCCGTTGGAAGGCGTCTCAGCCCTTTATAAGCCTCCCGCACGATACCCAATGGCCTGCCGTTTCGCCAACAGTCCCGCATACACCAGTAAGTCTCTCGCATCGAATGTATCAAATCCCAACGCTCGGGCAATGGAAATAATGTTCGGACGTGCTTCAACGGATCTGCTGCCTGAAAATCATTAAATTGGCGTTTGTACTCATCTGCCCATCGTGCATCAAAGATTTTACGATTGTGCAGGTACCGCTCATGCCGATCTGTAAAAGAGGTGCTCCCCTTATGGTAAACATACACATTATCAGCAACGACTGTGCGAAACCCTTTAGCAACTAATCTCATACAGAGATCGGAATCTTCACAGTACCCTCTCCCGTAAACCTCATCAAATAAACCAACCTTTTCCAGTGCCGACCGCCGTAACAGCATGCAAAAACCAACACCGGTCACCACATCTGGATATTTACATGGTGAACACTGAGCTAATACCATATCCATGCCATAGAAATTGGCGCCTGGTGCTATGGGAATATTGATTTGAGAGGCCCGGTTCGTAAGCGGATTAACAGAGGCAATACACGAGTCCGATTCCGCACATTGGAGCAAACGGACAAGCCAGCCAGGTGTTACGATGACATCACTGTTGATGAGTACTACATACGGTGCCTTACCGAGCGATACACCGACATTGCATGACTTCACAAAACCAAGGTTTTCAGGATTTCGATGAAGGGAGATTTGAGCGTTGTATCTAACAATTTTATCCAGGTACGCCCTGGTAAAGCTATCGCTACAATCATCCACGATATATAGCTGGTATGAGGAGTCAACCGTGTGCTCAAGGATTGAGTTTATACACTCCTTGACGTGGGTCAGCCCGTTAAAAACAGGTAAAACAATGTCGCATCGTGATGAGTCTCGATCCATTTGTCTAAAGACTTCGTCGTAAGTTGTCCTGCATGAGGCAGATCTGAAAAGTGTTCACATCTAAGGAGTTAGCATGTCACCAGTTTCCCACCAGATTCCAATCTACGATATAAACAGGCTCTACCCTGACTGGCGCTTCAGCGTCATGAGAGGGCTGTCCGTTTTTTTGGATTAGCATTGAAAGGACGCCTTCGGTTTGCCAGCGTATCCGATCTATCACAGGTTCTGAATATTCAACTGGCTCTTCCCAGAGAATCCTCATCTCAGCCGATGGTATATAGTTGGGAGGCGTCAACCTTTGCACCGCCATGCGGTTTCCAGTCAGATCTCCCCTGTATATCACGTAGACATTATCGGCATCGTCGATAACAATCTCCGGGCGGCTTATCGGAATCTGTAGTGTTCCTAGTGTACCGCCTCCGGCTAATAGAAAAGGCTTGGTCCGTTTACTTATGAAATTATGTTGCCATTGCTTACCGTCAAACCAGACATGCTGATACTGAGGTACATCATCAGGATCATTCGAATATAAAACAATGTGTGGATTACCTTGTGTATCCACGGCGCTACTAGTTTGATTAATAAGATTCGTCCCTGGAGACACAGCATAGACCGTTTCGGAATTGACCTGAGTAATAGGCAATCGGAACCTTCGCCCCTTTGATGAACGCCAGGTGCGGCCCCAGTCTTCGGAGACGGCGTAATCCACATTAATGTTGTTGATTATCTTCTCCTTGCCTAAAGAATGGGTGCGCTAGGTAAA
>Ga0209520_10002564_pt1 | contig 10474 bp, 9 predicted proteins | sample Rifsed16ft1_FD_184009 | JGI IMG/M metagenome (GOLD analysis project Ga0209520, IMG submission 184009) | Soil microbial communities from Rifle, Colorado, USA - sediment 16ft 1 (version 2) | ecosystem: Environmental > Terrestrial > Deep subsurface > Rock core/Sediment | place: Rifle, Colorado...
ACAACCCTTCCATAAAATTAAATATTTTTCTTGACCGTTTTAATTGATTTTTTTACCGTCTTGCGCGCCTTTTGAGAAATGCCTTTCCAATCATGTTTCAGCTTCTGAGCGAAAACTTTGATCTCTTTTTCATGAGCTGCGTATTGCTTGGCATAATTTTGGGAGATGGCATCCACCGCTTTGTTGTATAAAGGAACAGTAACCTCTTTTACTTTCTTGATCTCGCTTTGCGCTTCTTTCTTCATTTTTGAAAAGAGCGCCAAGGCTTTTTTTTGATGCGCTTTGCTGTTCGGACCTAAGAGATAATACACGCCCGCGCCAATTGTCGCTACCCCCGCCCCGATTGCTACTTTTTTACCAACAGACATTTTTTTATTTTTTTTCATATTTATTTATTTTTATTCTTCTTACTTTTAAAAAATTTTATAAGAAACTGAAACAAACTGCTTTCTCTCACTTCTTCCAGCATCTCTTTTGTCGTATCACCAATACTATTTATGTCTCCTTCCACTTTGTTAATAATTCGTGAAAAAGTGCGACTTATGCGGATAAGATAAACTAAAAATACAGCGATTAAAATCCACAAAGTGACAAATCCGACTGAAGATATAAAAAAGAAAACTTGTGTTTGATCGATTGCGTCCATGCTTTAATTATAGCATATCTCCCATATTTAGTTATATAATTCATACATGCAATTACAGGACAAGCTGGAAACAAAATTTCGACTGAACCCAAATCAGAAGCGAGCCTTGAACAGACTCAAGCTCTTCTCGGTGGCAGATTTGCTTTTTCATTTTCCCGTTAGGTATTCGCATATCAGTGAAATCAAGCCTATCAATCAATTGGTAACAGGAGAGTTTGCGACCGTCTATGGAAGATTTTGGAGTCCGGATATAAAAATAGGATATAAAAGCAAAGTTCTGAGAGCCGAAGGAGAAGTTATGGATGAGACTGGAAAAATAAAAGTTGTCTGGTTCAATCAGGCCTATGTGGCTAAGATGATCCGTTCCGGGCAGTTTGTGGAATTTACAGGCAAAGTGGTGGAAGGCAAAAGAGGCAAATACTTAGCCAATCCGGAATTTAAAAAAGTTGACTCAATGCCCATAGATATACACAATTCTTTGTTTAATTTTGAAAAGAAAAAACAAAGCGAGGTATTTGGTTTTCCAGTATATGTTGAAACTCGCGGTATAACTTCCAAGTGGTTCTATCACATTATCTTAAAAATTATAAAAGATAAAACACTGGATAACCCAATAGATTACATACCAAAAAAAATACTAGAAAAATACCACCTCCCTTCTTTAAAAACAGCCTTAGTTTGGATACATTCGCCAAAGAATGCAAAAGACGCGGAGAGTGCCCGCAAAAGATTCGCCTTCGAGGAAGTTTTCTGCATTCAGCTCGAGCGCCAACATGACAAATTTGAATACCGGAAAAATAAATCTTTTCAGATAAAAGAAATCGGGAAAGAAGCAGAAAAATTTATCGGACGCTTTCCCTTCGAACTCACCAATTCGCAAAAAAAATCTATTGAAACCGTATTAACCGATATGGCCAAAAACTTTCCCATGTCTCGCTTGCTCGAAGGTGATGTGGGGTCGGGAAAAACTGCGGTGGCTGCTACTGCAAGCTATGTAACGGTAATGCAAAGGCCAAATGGGCAAAATTTTGGCAATTTACAGGTCGCATATATGGCTCCCACTGAAATTCTGGCAACCCAGCATTTTGAATCTTTTATTCAGTATTTTTCACCCCGCCCCGAAACGGGCGGGGCAAGCATTCCCATTAATATTGGTCTAATTACCGGCAGTGGCTGTCGAAAATTTCCCTCCAAATTAAATCCTGAGGGGTGGACCACTATCTCGCGTACGCAACTTTTGAAATGGGTAGCCAATGGAGAAATCCCAATTCTGATCGGCACCCATGCTCTGATTCAAAAAACGGTGAAATTTAAAAATTTGGCACTAGTAGTGATCGATGAACAGCATCGCTTCGGCACAGCGCAAAGAAGAAAGCTTGTTCGAAAAGACAATATCGCTCCGCATTTACTCTCTATGACTGCCACTCCGATCCCCCGCACCCTCGCCCTCACCATCTATGGCGACCTTGATCTCTCCCTCCTAGACGAGATGCCACACGGCAGAAAAGAAATAATTACCGAAATCATAACACCAGATAAGCGCGGAGAAACTTACGAAAAAATCCGCGAAGAATTAAAAAAAGGGCGACAGCTGTATGTAATCTGCCCGAGAATATTTGAACCAGAAGAAGCGGAGGCAGAATTTTCTTTGCAGGGTCTCTCGCAGGACGACGGCCCGAGAGGGAGCGCTCGGCGAGCACGCCGAGACAGCGACCCTGGAAAGAAAGATTCTGCTGTAGCGAAACTTGAAATGAAAGCAGTCACCACCGAAGCCAAGCGTTTAAAAAAAGAAATTTTTCCTGAATACGAAATAGACATACTGCACAGTAAAATGAGCAAGGGGAAAAAAGAGGGGGTAATGCAAGAATTTACCGGCAATAAAATAAATATTCTATGCGCCACTTCAGTAGTGGAAGTAGGCGTAAACGTCCCCAACGCCACAGTCATAATCATAGAGGGCGCAGAGAGATTTGGGCTAGCACAATTGCATCAACTCCGCGGGCGGGTGATTCGAAGCACGCATCAAGCCTATTGCTATATTTTTGCCTCCGACTCCGCTAAAGCTTCGCCGTACAAGGGAAGCAAAAGTAAAACCCTTGCAAGACTGAAAGCTTTAATCACCGCCAAAAATGGTTTTGAATTGGCCGAATTAGACCTGACCCTCCGCGGCGCGGGCGAACTCGGAGGCACCAAACAATGGGGCATCACCGACCTCGGCATGGAAGCGATAAAAAATATAAAAATGGTGGAAGCCGCTCGCGCCGAAGCCATTCGCCTAATCGAAGAAGACCCGGAACTTGCAAAGTATCCGCTACTTAAAGCTAAAGTAAAAAGTAAAGCGGGAGAATTTCATTTCGAGTAACTAGCTACAAATTTAATTTTCCCAAAATATTTTTCTTGCTAGCATATCCTGGCTAATTACTTCTACAAATCTTCGCATAATTGGAAAATGTTCAGTCGCTCTAAATTTTTTATCAAAATCTTTTCCATACGAATGTTTAAGCCTTTTTAACGAGCGTTCACTCACAGGATCCAATAACTCAAAAAGGGGTTCGATTTTATCCAGAGCGCAGATAAACTGCGCTTCTTTGCTTCTTCGTTCCAGGTAATCTTTCCAGTTATCTTTGGCTATTTTTCGCAAGAAAACTGGAAGAGAATTGAATATTATTTTGGCATCTTTCCGTTCTTGGGCTTCATGCTCCTTGGTTTTTAAATGATACGGTATATCTCCATGCAACATTTCTCCAAAATCATGAAAGGTAATAATCTGATGTATGCGTTCCATGTCAAGTTTATAATCCGGGTCTTCCAGTGGTTGGAAATACAAGGCAAGATAATGAAGAGCAAAAAGATGTTCAGCCACTGATTCACTATGCACTGAAAAATCACGCTTGGTAAAATAACGCAGTGTGCGTTTCAACTGGTAGGCTACCCGAAGCGCTTTCGTTTCTTTCATCACATATTTATCTGACCACTTTGCTAACTTTTTTTTGCTCATATTGTCCGCCCTCTAGGATTCGCGCCTAGGACCCCCGAGGTATAAGCTCGGTGCTCTAACTAACTGAGCTAAGGGCGGATATACTTATACAATAAATATAGCAAAATAAGAGCAAAACGCAATTTTAGATTTCTTTTTTCCGCAAAGCCACAATCGCTTTTTTATGGTGTTATAGATAAGCTGAGCATTAGATTTGGGTCTCAGTTGGAGCTATGATTTCTTTCTTTTTTAAAAGTATCCCGTGCGCAGTCAGTATTTTTTCATATTCTTCCTGTTCGAGAGTTTCAACTTCAATAAGCTTATGCGCAATAGCATCAAACGCTTTTCTGTTCTCAGTCAAAACTTTTTCCGCCGATTTTAACCCATCGCTCACTATGCGGGAAACCTCGGCGTCCACTTTAGTCGAAACTGTCTCTGAAAATTCTTTTTCTACCATCTCCCCATATTGCGGCCGGCCGCCTGCACCGACGAGCGCGATTGGTCCGATGACATCCGACATGCCGAAACGAGTGACCATGGCTCGCGCCAAATTCGTCGCCACTTGCAAGTCCGAGGACGGTCCAGTGGTAACATCTCCAAAGATCATCTGCTCGGCGACATACCCGCCCAAAGACATCGCGATGTCATCAATAAATTCTTTCTTGGACTGCAGGCGCCGCTCTTCGAGCGGCAGTTTCAAAGTGTATCCTCCAGCGTTGCCGCGGGCGATAATCGAAACTTTATGCACCGGATCGGCATAAGGCAAGACTGAAGCCACTAAGGCGTGTCCGGCTTCATGATAAGCGGTAATTTCTTTTTCTTTTTTGGAAAGAAGATGACTCTTGCGTTCTGGTCCAAGCATGACTTTCTCGATCGCCCGGATCAGGTCAAATTGGAAAACTTTTTTGCGATTTTCCCGAGCCGCCAATATGGCGCCTTCATTCATGAGTGAATAGAGGTCAGCGCCGGAGAAACCCGGAGTGCGTTCGGCAATTAATTTTAAATTGATATCCTCAGCCAAAGGTTTTTTCCCGGCATGAATCTGTAATATTTCTTCGCGATCGGCGCGGTCCGGCAAATCCAGCATTACTTTCCGGTCAAAACGGCCCGGGCGAATAAGCGCCGGGTCGAGCACATCCGGACGATTAGTCGCCGCCATCACGATCACTTTATCGTTTGGCTCAAAGCCATCCATCTCCACTAATATTTGATTCAGAGTTTGCTCGCGTTCGTCATTGCCCCCGCCAAATCCCCCGCCACGGGTGCGCCCGATGGCATCAATTTCGTCCACGAAGATTATGGCCGGAGCAGATTTTTTAGCCATTTTGAAAAGGTCTCTAACTCTGGAAGCTCCAACGCCCACAAACATTTCCACAAACTCGCTTCCGGACAAGTGGAAAAACGGCACCCCCGCTTCCCCAGCTACGGCCCTCGCGAGCAAAGTATTGTGATTGATGAATCCATTAGCCAAAAAGTTATGAGTTACAGGAACAGTGAGGTCATACACAACTGCCCTGCTTTTTTTGATTTCACTAATTTTAGTAAAGAAAAACTTTCCTGAAGATAAATTCTTCAAATGAGCTATCTCTGGCATGCGAACAAGGTTTGGAGAAAGCCCCAAAATTCCATTAATAAAAGAATTCATGCCATTTTGTGATGGTGTTCTTTCGCCCGAAATGTATCTGACTGTATTTTTATACAGCGACTGACTATAGAATTCTCGATTAAGGGTTCTATTTGTCGACATCACAGCTTCTTTCCATACTTTATGCACCAAAACCCCTTGAAGTGGAATAAGGTTGATATTTGTGTTTTTCTGTCTTACACAAACAGCGGATAATCGAACTTTTTTTCTTTCTACTCTGAAACCAATCTGTTCTTGAAACTTCTCCACAAAATCACCATAAATAACAATATATGATTGGAGTTGGTTATTATATTTTTTTCTTCGTTCATAACTTCTCACTACTATGCCAAGATTAAGAAGCATTACTTGAACTTGATCGACTAAAATTTTACTAGAACTTGAAAATGTTACACTGCCGCTCTTTTCTACGCATCCATCAGTATCAAACAGTCCCTGTAAAAACTGGCAAACATATTCTTTTGGAGCAAATCGTACCCACTCTGGAATTTCTTTATGTCGCGCATATGTTTCTTTAAGCCCCCACGAAAGTATTCTTGCTTTAGCTTCAACATTTTTTAATTCGTAATCATATGGGCGTGAGGAATTTTTAGAAAATTCAGAATTAAAAGTTGTTTTTGCCACTTTTTGCATATGTGTAAGAATTTCTGGGTCGGCAGTGGAAAATATTATTCTATCTTTTACTGTCAAACAGCCATCACCTGTAAGAATACCGAGAAAGTATGCCACATCTGGACTTAGAATTTTTGTGTACGATCCAAAAATTTGCGTATTAGAACCAACCACAAGCCATTCATCCTGACTTATATCAATGAGTCTTTTGAAAATAAAATGACCAGTATCTTTGTCTAATGCAATTACAGGATGCTCTGGGGTGCCTTCGATTGTCAGTCCAGAATCTGTAACCATAGATAGAGTTTCTTGCTCACCTAAATGATACCAGTGTGAGGCAAGGGATGATTTTAATAATCCTGTCTTGGCATCTAATGTAACAATGCCAAGTCCATCAACAGTGTTATCGCCATTAACCGAAAAATATTTAGGCACATCTTCGATTGCTACCAATCCTTTTGACGTATGTAAAAGAGTATCGCCAGTCACACATTTCCCTGTCCCTGGTGCGCCGGTCAAAATTACGCCTTTCGGAATTCGCGCTCCAATATCCAAGAACTTCTTTGGGCTTTTCAAAAAATCCACAATTTCTTTTAATTCTTCCTTGGCCTCCTTGCACCCGGCCACATCTTTAAAAGTCACGCGATTGTTTTTGTCATTCGGATCGGTGATACGCGCCTTGGATTGACCGAAAGAAAGCGCTTGCATTCCCGCGCCGCGCACTTGCCGAGAGATATACCAGAAAAAAAGCAAAATAAAAACTATAGGCAGAAGGAAGGGCAGGATATTAAAAATCACAAACACAAATCCACTTTCGTCTTTTATTTCTATTTCGGTCTTCGCGAGCGCTTCCTTGGTCACCCCGTAATTAAAAAGGGTTTGCGATAGAGCCGAGCCGGTTTCTTTTTTAGATTTTTTAATTTCGTCATTTTGATAAGTAATCGTCAGCTTCTCGCCTTCAACTAAAATCTTTTTTACTTCCCCCATCGAAACGCTTTTAGCTAAGTCCGAAATCGGAATCTCCGACATAACCGGAGCATTGTCCGACACGGCCAAATACACCGCCGTGATCAGCATAAAAATAAACATCGTGCCGGCAATACTGCCAGAGAGATTGCTTCCGTTTTTCCCCTTCTTACCCTTATTCGGGCTTGTTTTCTTGTTTAGAAAATTAAGATTCATCTAAAGATATTATCATAAAAAATGAAAAAATCCAAGAATAAAAAAATTATGCTAAGATGAAATTATGTCTCATTACGCGGAAAACCGCAAAGCGAGGTTTAATTATGAAATCCTAGAAAAATACGAGGCGGGTATTGAGCTCTTGGGCTCGGAGGTGAAGTCCGTGCGCGGAGGACAGATGTCGCTCGAAGGGGCATTTGTGATTGTGCGCGGAGGAGAGGTGTATTTAATCAACACCAATATTCCGCCTTACCAAGCCAAAAATTCGCCGAAGGATTATGATCAGTTAAGAAACAGAAAACTTTTACTTACTAAAAAAGAAATAGCCGAACTCGCGGGCAATGAAAAGAATAAAAGCTTGACTATTGTGCCTATTTCGGTGTATAATAAAGGTAGAAAAATCAAAGTAGAAATTGCTTTGGTAAAAGGCAAAAAAAAGTTTGATAAGCGCGAGACTTTGAAAAAACGCGATACGGATAGAGAGATCAGACGGGAGTATCAAGAACGTTGACAATACAATCATGACTTATTTTGTTTATATATTATATAGTCAGAAAGATCATAAGCTTTATGTGGGTTGTACAAGTGACCTAGAGCAAAGACTAAAAGAACATAATTCTAGGAAAGTTACAGCAACAAAAAATAAAATACCTTTAGTTGTAATCCACTCTGAAAAGTTTGAGGATAAAACTAAAGCCTTCAATAGAGAAAGATTTTTGAAAAGCTTATGGTCAGGGAAGTTAAAAAAGAAAATTCTGAAAGAGTATGTAAGTAAAATAAGTCATGATTGATTCATGGTTAACCGACCAGCTATGCTGGGATAGGATCGCCCGAACTTTTTGCATAGCAAAAATTGTTTTATGGCTAAATCCGACAGTAGTCGGATCGCCCGAACTTTTTGCATAGCAAAAAGTTTTAGGGGGATGCAAGGCATAGACAGTAGGCCTTTTGTCATTGATGCATACCGAGCATGAACGTAACCTCGTAAAACTTCGTTCAATAGCTTAATTGCAAAATTAGCTTCCAAAGTGAGAGCAATTGTTTCTCCGTACTTTACGCCGAACCAGTTTGCTTTCGCTTCAGTTTCGGCTTACGCCTAACTGATGTCTCTCTTATAGACTTCCGATATATAAGGGGCTAAATTCGCCTTTGGCGGATCGCTTGAACATTTGTAAACAAATGTTTTAGGGGCACAATATTATCGGGATAAGGAAATACCTGTTCGAGTATTTCACGAAAACCTAGAACTCGATTAAAAAATATTTGGCTCGTTTAAGAATTTTTTAATTTAAACCAAAAAGCGAGCTATGTATGTAGATTTCTTTGCAAAAACCTTCTGCACACGAGTTCAATTCTCGTCATCTCCACCATTCGGGAAAGTTCGAAGAAAAAATGGTCGCACGCTCCCGCGCAATAGTGAGGAGTGGGTGGCTAAAATCCTCGCCCGCTTTGCGGGCGCAAGCGAATTCAGTGGGTGGGCAAAATGAGATTGAGACGGACTTTTCACGCAGTACAGAGTTCGTTCCAATTTTTTTGAAATAGTCTTTAATTTCAAAAAAATTGTCGCTTGAAGTTAATTGCGTGGCTTTTTTAATATCTAAAATCCATTCCCGCAAGGGTTCGACCCAATTCTTTCTCTCTGCTCGGGCAGACTTTAATTTTTCATTGAGCGAGACTTTTTCTTTCAAAAGCTCATTTTTCTTGGCGAGATAGTTTTCCTTCGGTATATCGCCGTCTGGATATAAATTCACGAGTTCACTGAGCTTTTGTTCTGTCTCTCGCTCATACTCTTTGAGTTGCACGAGCAGAGTTCCCGACGAAGATTTTTCATCTTTTTCCCACTCGTCCGTTTGCTTGGTCATCCAGTCTGTCCACTCGTCGGGAAGTGAGATTTTTTGAAGATGTTCCTTGAGTTGTAAGACGAGCCTGTCTTCTCGTAAATATTCTTGGCCATATTTTCCATTCTTTTTCGTACAGCGATAATAGCGATATTTAGTACCAAAGCGATTGGTACACCATTGCGCGGTAATCATACTCTCACATTCTCCACAGCGGAAAAGTCCTGTAAATGGAAAATGGTGTCTGACGGGTACCCCAAATTTTTTACATTTATCCAAATCGATGCCTATCTCTTTGGCATACTCTAAATGAAAAAGACAGTTATCTGCTCCGGAATCCAAAAGCGCAAAAGTATTAATGGTTCTATTGGAACCAAAAATTTCTACATCTACAACTGGACGACGAAAATGCTTACCATTTGGATCACTGTTTAAAACAGTCAGATACGGATATTTCATAAATTACAAGGAAAATAAACCATATCTAGAGGTATGACTTTAAAAACTTTTAACTTACTGTCTTTTTTAATCTTACTCATGACACCATTTAATGTATCAGCGCTAGCAACTACCTCTGAATAGTCTTCAGGCACAGCAACCCACTTATCCTTAAAGGACTTAATTATTTTACTGAAATTTTTAGATAAATTGTCTGTTGTTTTGTTCATAATTAAATTATATACCCATGATTATAAAAAGTCAAACCGCCACAATCTTCCAAATTCCGTTTATGATATAATTGAATCATGAGGAAAAATATAGTTTCTATTTTTTTGGTGATGGTCCTTTTTTCGCTCGGGTTTTTTGAGATAGCATCCGCCCAGACGGCCTCCTTGTCTGTCTTCCCTGCCCACATCCGCCAAGGCGATCCTTTTATGGTCGTAGTGGATGGCACGGAAATTTCGGCAATTCAAAAACTTACTTTTGCTGGAAAAAAGCTTGGAGTTTTTTTGTATCAAGGAAAACCGAGTGCCCTTATCGGCATTGATTTGAACAAAAAACCAGGAACTTATGAACTGATCGCCGAAATATCTAATGGCCGAGAAATACAAGAAATCCAAAAGATAAAAAAGAATATTGAGATCGAAAAGAGGGATAAAGCTTTAACTCCTTTAGGAATTCCCGAGAAGCTCGGCGGCAACACCAAGGCGAGCCAGGATAAATTGGTGGCCACCTTGAATGCCGACAATAAAGTGCTAGCCAACATTCGCACCAACGCTAAATCTCTTTGGACGAAACCATTCATCCCGCCACTTCCGCAGATGGTGGTGACTGCTCCTTATGGCAATTCGCGCAAAACCGGAGAATATTCTATCCCGCACAAGGGCGCGGATTATCGAGCTAAAGACGGCACCGAAATTATGGCATTAAATCGCGGCGTCGTGCGTATCGCTCAGACTTTTCGCAACCATGGCAAAACCATCGTCATTGACCATGGCCAGGGGCTCATGAGTTTTTATCTGCACTTATCTACTAACCTTCACCTAATTCCTTAGCTATGAACAGTCCAGATGCCTTTAGACATCCTCGTAGGAATGAGGATTTATTTTTGCGATTTTTCAATGATCGATACA
>Ga0209520_10002566_pt1 | contig 10472 bp, 11 predicted proteins | sample Rifsed16ft1_FD_184009 | JGI IMG/M metagenome (GOLD analysis project Ga0209520, IMG submission 184009) | Soil microbial communities from Rifle, Colorado, USA - sediment 16ft 1 (version 2) | ecosystem: Environmental > Terrestrial > Deep subsurface > Rock core/Sediment | place: Rifle, Colorado...
GAGCCGCAAACGCAGGTAACTTTTGAATCAGTATGGTATTTTGGATGAATCTCTTTTTTCATATCAAACCATCATCTTATCATATCCCCTGCAATGGATCAATCATGTTTTCTTGAATATCGGTGGCGATTGCCATCACGGAATCGCCGTAAAAAGAGTTAGCCGGTTTACTGCTGTCGCAAGACCGGCCGGAGTAATATTTGCAGGCGGCATTGCGCTCCGCGGTATAAGTGCGGGTGCCGGCGCCAAGATCCGAAAGATAAAGAGAGGAGGCCGTTATAGCGTGTTTAGGGTTCCAAGGGTTGGGCGTGCCGGAGAGACCAAGGGCGCTGTCAATTCGATTCGCAAAAAGTTTCCAAGTCGAAGGAATAAACTGAGACGGCCCCAAGGCTCCGCCAAAGCCCCGGCCGGAATAATATTTATAGCCCGGCGGGCAGGAAACCGGCATCGTGGCAAAGGCAAAACCAAGCGCCGCGGTAATCTGCTCAAAGGGCACCGTATCGCGCGGCGCCTTCATTACTTGTTCGAAAGGCGTGCCAGTATTTTTACCAACCCCATCGCCAGTGCTTAAGTTTTTAACATAACAAGAGCCGACGTTTTCGCCCATGTTCGATTCTTGTTTGAGAATAGCAAGAATAAAGGCCGGCCTGACGCCGGTTTTTTGCGAAGCAATAGTGGCATAATCAAGAGCTTGGCCGAAAGGAATCGCCGCTGTATCCCGAAGGGCAAAAAGGGCGCTCCTAATTTCCGCCGCCTTTTTTTCCCGATCTTTCAAAATAATTTCGTAAGCTTTTTCTTTGCTCTTACTAACGCCAAGTATCTCCTTTTTCTCTGTTTCCTTTTTTTCAACAACGCGCTTTTGTTTTTCCAGATCAAATTTGGCATTTGTTTCCGAATCTTGCTTCTTGGTCAAATTCTCCTTTTCTTTTTCAGTTAAAACTTTCGTGTCTTTGATTTCAAGCAAGCGATTTTGAATAGCTTCTTTGACAAAGGAATAGGATTCGGCATCGCTGTAAAATTCGCTGATGTTTTTCATGCTTACAATCAAATGCACCAGCGTTAAATCGTCAATTTCATTGGTTTTTCGGAGGAGTTCCGAAAGAGAGCCTCTTTGCTTAGAGAGTTTAGTATCAAGAACGCCGATCGTTTTGTTTTTTTCTTTAATTTCGTCAGAGAGTTTCCCGATCAAAGCCGTTTTTTGTTTTATGGAAAGCTTCGCTTTGTTAATTTCGGCGGTCAAAATAGAGACATCCCGTTCGATTGAACCAGATTCTTTGCGTTGAGAGTCAAGAAGGGCTTCTTGGGCTTTGATCTGCTCTTCCAGTTCGGCAAGTTCTGACTCAAGTTGTTTCTTTCTTTCTTCAACAGAAAATGAAGTTTGAGCCGAAACATTAAGCCCAATTAAAAGAAAAACTAAAATTATAAAAAATAAGCGCATAAAGCAAAATTTAAGCTTTTGCCTCGCCTTCCGCCGCTTCTTCCTCCTCTTTCTTACCCTTCTTGATTACTTCAATAGCGGAAAGATCAACTGGTTCGGCCGGCAATGGCGCCTCTTCTTTAATGGCAGAAACGAGCGCAATAATTTCTTCGCCGGGAGTGGCAATGATTACGCCAGCCGGTGCCGAAATATCACTTACAAAAATTCGATCTTCAAGAGTCTGTAATTTTGTTAAATCAGCCTCAAGGTGGTGCGGCAAATTTTTCGGGAGCGCTTTAACGATGATATCGTGCATAACTTTGACGAGTGTGCCGCTACCACTTTTGGCGGCGGCAGATTCGCCGATAAATTCAACCGGTATTTTCGCTTCAATTTCCTTATTAACGTCAATGGCAAGAAAATCGATATGAATTGGGGCGAGCGTCAATGGATGATATTGGACATCTTGGATCATGGCATCAACAGAAGCCTCCTCGGTTTTCAAGACAAGCGGCGCTGAATCGCCAGCTTTATGTAGTTTAGAAAAAGCCGATCCTTCGATTGTAATCGAGATAGAAGCTTTGCCGGCGCTGTAAAAAACCGCTGGAATTAAATTTCCTTTGCGAAGTGACCCTAATTTCTGACCGGGTTGGCGCTTTTTCGCTTCAATAATCAACATGGTCTTATTTATTGTATTGAAATTAACCCGAAAAGTAAAGTGTTTGCCAAGGGCTAAAAATTATGGTAATTTAGGCCTAGTTTGTTCATTTAACACGAAGTCCAACCTTTAATACCGACACCGATGCCGAAACAACTATTGCCGACTCTGGCTGATTTTAATTTCATCAGAAACGATCTTTTCCGCCGAGGTTTCCGATTCATTGGCACTTGGGAAGTTAGAAAGAAATTCGAACGCTTGGCCATTACTTTGCCCAAAAGAAAAAGAGAAGGACCGGAAGCCGGATTTACCTACACACTTGATGGCTATACCGTTTACGTTTGGACGACTTTTAATATCTTTACTGTCCAAGCCAAAAAAAGAGACAGCGGCTGGGTATTAATTACCAAAGGCGACCGCGTTGTTTATTTCGCAACTCCCAAAAGAAGAACCAAAAACTTCGTTAAGAATCTTCTTAATGGGGCTTGGGAAGCCAAAGTCCATGTTGCTAAAAGGCCGCTTTGCGAGGAAAATAACTGCAGAGCCGCAATGGAAATTATGCGCGGCAAAGCCCTTGGCGCGACTTTCTACGGCTGCCGGAAGTCGATCCATCAAGGAAAGCTTATAAGCAAATCCTGGTACTCGGTTTTTGAAGGCAAACCTCTGGCGCTTAAGCACATAAAAGCAAGAAGTAAACAGCAAAGAAAATATTTTGCAAAGCGAAGAAAAATAGGCAAAGATCCTCAAGCCGCCAGAAAAGGAAGGCGTGTCGCCAAAATTGGCAAACCGGAAAACCTGATTTAAAAAACAAATCCCCGAATATTCGGGGATTTTTATTTTATAAAATTCAATTTAAAAAAAGAAAACCGATAGAGGTTAGATAGGGGTGACATTTCTGCCATCCTACCTAACTGATCTGGTCGGTTCTTTGAATGCTTTTTGCATTCGCTTGGGAATGGGGTTACCATCCTCTGTGGCGGAAAGCTCATGATTTCAGATGTTACTCCTAGTCATGTAAATTTCTGCTTTTGGTCTTTCCCTTACGGTAGAAACCTGAACAAAAATAAATCTTTTCGCGACCAATTTTTGACCAAGACAAGCTTGGAGCATCAGAGGCAAGTTTTGACTTAAGGCCGACAGGACCTCAAGATTCTTTCATCTTTCGATAAAAGCGGACTTACGTGACTCAATTTTCAATGGACAAGCCAAAGAAATTAGAGAAAAAAATTGATTTTAATCTAATCTTGGATATTAGCCATGACTAGAGCAACTTTTTCACATATTCTTTTTGTTGGTCCCTCTCGCGAAGGCAAAACGAACAGTTACTTGGTTGCTTGATTTATTACCACATACTAAACTAAACCCAAGGGGTTAACCAAATGAATAGATCTTTTCTGCCATTTTGGGGCAGACAGGGCTTCACACTCCTTTAGAGATTCCCCAGGGTTCAATATTTATATAAAAATGGAAAGAACTTACTCGGATTTATAATACTACTCACCCCGAAAATTTTGGCAAGCCCTAAGGGCTGTGGAAAAATAAAACGGCATAATTTCGGAAAAGTGTCAATTTTTCCGCAAATACTTCTGAATTGCCTCTTTCTTTCCCCCGACTTTCTTGCCGGGGTTAAATAAATTTTTCGGATCGAAAATATCTTTGATTTTTTGGAAGATAATGATCATTTCTTTGCCGAACATTTTTGAAAGATAGGGAGTTCTAATAATGCCGTCATTATGCTCGGCTGAAATCGAACCGCCGAAGCTTATAACAAGGTCATAAACTCTTTCGGCAAGCTCTAAAATAATTTGCGCGCTTTTAGGATCACTAAGATCCATGAGCGGGATGACGTGAAAATTGCCGTCGCCGGCATGACCGGCGATACTGTATTCAATTGGATATTTTTTTAAAATATTTTCAAGGGCTGGCAGAAAGGCAGGCATATCCTCCGGCTTCACGATAATGTCATCAATAAAAGGCGCGGTGCGTTTGCCGCCGGAGTGTTTCCGAAGTAAATTAAAGCTCTCCCGCCTAATTTCCCAGTACTTTTCCGTATCAGCTTTAGATTTAGTAAGACGGTGAAGAAGCCGCAACCGATCGGCAATCGTCGCGGCGGCTTTAGATTTTTTCTCAACTGCTTCAAAGCCGTCAGCAAATTCGACAAGCAAGACAAGCTTGGGCAATCCCCCGCGAAGAAGAATAAAAAGATCGGGCCAAAAGCCCCAGGCGAATTTAAGTGCGGAAAAGAAACTGCGGTTTTTGAGAAAATCAAAAAAGTAGCGCATGGCAAAACGCAGCGTTTTATCATCATAAATTTCAATGCTCTCCGGCTGAAGCTTTCGCAATTCATTGATTAATGGCGCCAAGGGCGCTAAATCTTTGAGAAAAACGACGGTCAGTCTTGAATTCGGCCGCATTTTCACAAGCCGGAAAGTGACTTCGGTAATAATGCCGAGCGTCCCTTGGGAACCGGCCAAAAGGCGGTTTAAATCAAAGATTTTTTCATTCCAAACGTTCCAAAGATAGTAACCGGAGGAGTTTTTACTGACTTTTGGCTTAGCTTCCGCAAGTAAATTCTTGTTGGTATCAATAATGTCAAAAACCGACCGGTATAAATTGCCCTCAAAATTATTTTGGGCCATTTTCTTATCGAGTTCTTCCTTACTCAAAGCCTTGATCGTGTATTCATTGCCGTCGGCCAAAACAATTTTTAGTTCTTCGATAAAATCATCGGTTTTGCCGTAAGCGAGCGTCTTCTCTCCCCCGGCATTGTTAGCCACCATGCCGCCAATCGCGCAAATGCTTTTTGATGCCGGATAACTCGGGAGCATCATTCCTTTTTTCGAAGCAATTTTTTCAAAATCACGATAATACATCCCGGGCTCAACGGTAATTTTACTGCCTTCAAAGTAACTAAGCCTATTCATATATTTTGTAAAATCAAGAATGATGGAATGGCCGAGCGGGCCCCCGGTCATATCAGTGCCGGCGCTGCGGGGCGTGATTGAAAGATCGGGATATTTTTTCTTATTTTCGTTTGCCCACTTAACTAAATTTTTTACATCCGCCGCGTCTTTCGGAAACAAAACAAGCTTAGGCTTAATTTCAAAAAGGCTCGCGTCACGGCTGTATTTTTTGAGAGTTTCCGGATCAAAAGCAACGTCACCTTTAAAAAACTTTTTGATTTCTTCTTTCATTATCACCTAATGAGGCAAAATGTCCTTCCCGAAAGGAAAAGGCATTTCGCCGACAGAACTTAAAGATTGCTAAAAAGTTTGAGTTTATTTTCTACAACCTTTTGAATTTCCTGCACAACCGGCTTCATGATTTTGTAGGGGGTTGTTTCTTCAGGGGTTTCTTGAAGGCTTAATTTGAGCGATCGATGATAAGCCAATCTTATTTCCGTGTTGATATGGACGATTGAAATACCGGCTTTAATCGCTTTTTTAAAGTCAGCATCGGTGATACCGGAACCGCCATGAAGAACCAGCGGCACTTTGACTGCCTCCTTTATGGCTCTTATCCGATCGATGTTTAAATTTGGATTACCGGTTTTCACTATTCCATGAATATTGCCGACAGACGGCGCCAAAAGATCAATATCGGTTGCCCTGACGAATTCGAGGGCTTCCTCGGGCTTAGTCTGGGTCTCCTCGGAAACGCCCGACGGTAATTCCCCAATCACTTTTGAAGACTTTCCAATAAAACCAAGTTCGGCTTCTACTATAATCTCGGGGTTTGCTTTCCGGGCATAATCAACAACTCGCTTTGTTTCTTCAATGTTTTTATCTAAAGGCAGTTCGGCGCCGTCGAAAATCACCGCGTCGAAACCCGCGTCGACCGCTTCTTTCACCCGCTCAAAGGAATAGCTGTGATCGGCGTTAATAAAAATCGGGTAATGATATTCTTCCCGAATACTCTTTACCAAGGCGGCCGCCTGCTTTGCGCCGATAAAGTCCTGCTCCCCTTCGGAGACGCCGATAATAACCGGCAACGCCAAAGGTCGGGCGGCATTGAAAATCGCCCATAAGGTTTCGAGATTAGAAATATTGAAGTGGCCAATCGCGGTCTTATTTTTCTCCGCTTCTTTGAGGTAGTAACGAAAACTGTTCATTCTTTTAGTATACCGTAAATTTAAAAAGCCCCATGTTAATAGGGCCCGTGATTGTGATAATTATTATCCCGATAACGAAAAATTTGCCTCCGAGCGGCATGGAAAAGGAGAGCCAGTATGCCAAACAGCACGGTTAATTGGAAAAAAAGATCCAACTCACCACCACGAGCATCCGCCCATAAACCTAAAAGATAAACGATAAAAGTGAATATAGACAAAGCCATGAATAACCAGAAGAGAAAAGAATATGCCGGTTTCATATAAAGTTAGTTAAGAATTTCTGCTACAATTCTACAATATTTATTGAATTTGCGCAAGGTAAAGCTTCCAAACACGAAGCAACGAGCGTGCTATAATTTTGTTATGAAAAAAATTGATTTCCTCGCGATTGGCGATATTGTTGTCGATGCTTTTATCAACATCAAGGATGCCCATGTTCACTGCAAGATTGACACCCTCGCCTGCGAGATATGCCTTCGTTTCGGCGACAAAGTCCCTTATGAAAGCGTTACGGTTGTTCCGGCCGTTGGCAACAGTCCCAACGCCGCCGTTGCCGCCGCGAGGCTTGGTCTCTCCTCCGCCCTCGTCAGCGCCATCGGAAAGGATAAAAATGGCAAAGACTGCTTGAAAGTTTTGAAGGAAGAAAATGTGAATACTAAATTTATAAATGTCAACAAAAATCAGTCGACCAATTACCATTATGTCCTCCTTCACAATGCGGAAAGAACTATCCTCACCAAACACGCTCCGTTTGAGTACAAGCCGCTTAAAAAATTAAAAAAAGTCGGCTGGTTTTATTTAAGCTCCCTTGGCAGTCATGCCCTTCCCTTGCATCAGGAGATCGAGGAGTTTTTAAAAAGCCACCCCGAAACAAAGCTTTCTTTTCAGCCCGGCACTTATCAAATCAGTCTTGGTTATAAAAAATTAAAATATTTTTACGAGCGGGCGGATATTTTTATCTGCAACAAGGAAGAAGCCAACAGAATTCTTGAAACCCAAATAGAAGATATAAAAGAGCTCCTTAAAAAAATATCGGGGCTTGGTCCCAAAATTACCGTTATTACTGATGGTCCAAATGGCGCTTATGCTTTTGATAAAATAACAATGTGGTCTGCCCCGATGTATCCTGATATTGCCCCGCCGGTTGACCGTACCGGAGCTGGTGATGCCTTTTCCTCGACTTTTACCGCTGCTATTACCCTCGGCAAAACTATCCCGGAAGCGCTTCGTTGGGGGCCGATTAATTCAATGTCGGTTGTCCAATATATCGGCGCGCGCGAGGGTTTGCTTAGTCAGGAAAAATTATTAGAATACTTGCAAAAAGCCCCCGCGGATTATAAAGTCAAAGAAATATAAATTTATGGAAAAGAACAAAAAATGGTTGCCCGAAGCCGGCACCACCCCCCTTCATCCCGATATTGAGAAAAAAATAAAGGGGCGCGATAAAAAGCTTTCCGAGGAGATCACGGAAGAAAGCATCATTGGTGATTTTAGACCGGAAAGCGTTGAAGCGAGAAAAGTGATGGAGCGAGTTAAAGAGAAAGCCAAGAGACTGAAAGACGACATCAAATATTACAATTCTCTTATTGTTAAAAAATATAAGCGAAACACTAAAGAATGGAAAGATTTTCAAGATCTTTCGCAAAAAATTTATGAGGAAAACGAAAAACTTGCTGACATCAGTAAAGTAGAAGAAAATGCGGAGAAGATTCAACAGAAATTTAATCAATTAATGGCGGTCGAACAGCAAATCGAATTATTACTCGCCGCAATTGAAGAAAGAAAACAAAAACTTAGTGCTTTAGAGGAGCCTCAATAAAAATATGACCGAAAAAGAAAACGAGATTATTTGGGAAAAAGCAAAAAAAGGTGAAATACCTTATGAGCTTAGCTCATTCGACGAAATTGGGCTAAAGATTGACGCTCTTGAACGCGAGTTGACCGCAACTAGAAAAGAACTCGCTGATTATTTTGCCTTTCGGGATAAACCAGAAGATGTTATCGACCCAAAAGACAAAAAATATGCCGAGATGAAGAAAGAAGATGTAGGAAAGATGGAAAACAAAATAATATATCTGGAGAAAGAAAAAGAAAAATTTCAAAAAATTTATGAAAAATTCCTCCCCAGCAAAACAGAACTTACTGATCCTGAGAGATAAACCAAATCGAAGAAATTAAGACCGGCAGACAATACTTTTGCTGCGGTAAAGAAGTTAACCCGGAGTTTGAAGCTAAAAATGAAAGGGGTTTTTATTTTACGCCTGCAAATTCCATTAGGACTCGCTGCACACCCTCTTTATCCAAGTCATATTTTGCCCATAAATCTTTCGCCGCGCCCGCTTCGGTAAACATATCCATGACACCGTGCCGATAGAGCGGCGCCGGATTATTCTCAGCCAATACTTCGGCTACCGCGCTCCCCATCCCGCCGATAATATTATGATCTTCAACCGTGAACACTTTGCCAGTTTTCTTGGCGGAAGCGATAATCGTTTCTTTATCAATCGGCTTTATTGTATGAAGATTGATGACTTCAATCGAGATTTTGTCTTTTAATTCTTCGGCGATCAAAAGCAGCCAGTACAAAACAAAGCCGTGACCAATAGCCGTAATGTCTTTTCCTTCGCGGAGGATTTGAGCTTTCCCCACTTCAAACGGCGCATTCTCGGCTGTAAACATCGGCGTGGCTTCTCTGGCATTGCGGATATACACCGGGCCTTTGAGATCATAAGCGGCTTTAACCGCTTTCCGTGACTCTTCGTAATCGGCCGGGCAGATAACGGTAAAATTCGGCAAGCATCTTGTGATGGAAATATCCTCCGTCATCTGGTGGGTCGGACCGTCTTGACCGGTGGAGATGCCGGCATGGGAAGAAACAAAAATCACGTGGCGTTCCGGGTAAGCAATCGTGGTTCGGATCGGCTCCCAAGGCCGGCCGATAAGAAACGGCGCGTAAGTAACCGCGTAGGGGACTTTGCCTTGATAAGCAAGGCCGGAGGCAATGCCGATCATCGCTTGTTCGGCAATGCCGCATTGGATAAAGCGTTCCGGATATTTTTCCGCAAAAAAGTGAGCTCGGGAGGATTCCATCGTGTCGGCAGCAAGCACCACCATATCTTTTTTCTCCGCGCCAAGTTCCATCATGCCAATACCCGATCCATCGCGCATCGGCTTCCACTTGATATTTTTTTCATCCAAATAATTTTCAGTAAACATACTTTATGATATTTTAGCTAGCCAGAATCTTTTCTTCCGTCACTTTAAGTTCAGCAAGCGCCATTTCTGTCTGTTTATCCCGCGGCACTCTGTCTTCCGGGCCCTGACCGGGCGGCACGCCGTGCCAGCGATAGTCATTTTCCATGAAAGAAACTCCTTTGCCGGGAATAGTATTGGCGATAATGCAAGTCGGGCGCTCGGTGATCGCTTTGACTTCTTCAAGAGTGGAAATAATTTCCTGCATATCGTGACCGTTCATTTCCATTACATGCCAATTGAAAGACTGATACTTGTCGGAAAGCGGCTCAAGCGGCAAAACGTCCTCGGTCGTGCCGTCAATTTGAATGTTATTCCGGTCAATGATCACCGTTAAATTAGAAAGTTTGTATTTAGCGGCAATATTAATCGCTTCCCAAGTCATACCTTCATCGTGCTCGCCGTCGGAGGTTAAACACCAAATATGGTAATCTTTTTCTTTCTTATCAAACCGGGCCGCCAGTGCAAAACCAACCGCTTCCGCCAACCCTTCACCAAGCGGACCCGAGGAAGTCTCAAGAGCGGGCATCCGAAGATAATTAGGGTGGCCTTCAAGACGCGAGCCGATTTTCCGGAAAGTTCCTAGCTCTTCTTCGGCGATATCATAGCCGGCGGCATACATCGTCTGATAACGCACCGGGCAAATATGGCCGTTGGAAAGGATAAGCCGATCGCGCTCGGGCCACATTGGATTTTTGGGATCATGCTTTAAGACGTGAAAATAAAAAGCGGTAAAGATATCCGCCATGCCCAAAGGACCGCCGGTATGACCGGATTTGGCAATGCTCACCATTTTAATAACACCTTGCCTGATTCGATTGGCAATTAATTCCAGTTCTTTTAATTTTTGTGGGGAAATGTATGACATTTATTTTTTAAAATCATGAAATAATGTTCCGAGCAGAGACTTGCGAGGCCGACGGGCCGAGCACGAGGAATTTTTCAGCAGAAAAATATCCGTGCTCTGCGAGGAATAGTATTTCATGATTTTACCATAATTATACTACGAAAATCGCTGATTGTTTTGTGAATAT
>Ga0209520_10002569_pt1 | contig 10469 bp, 8 predicted proteins | sample Rifsed16ft1_FD_184009 | JGI IMG/M metagenome (GOLD analysis project Ga0209520, IMG submission 184009) | Soil microbial communities from Rifle, Colorado, USA - sediment 16ft 1 (version 2) | ecosystem: Environmental > Terrestrial > Deep subsurface > Rock core/Sediment | place: Rifle, Colorado...
CGGTCTCAACCTCGCGCACCTCGGACTCGGTAGACCGGGGCACGGTCTGGTAGCTCGACCGGGGCAACGAGTTCGGAGCCCTTTGATGAATGCCGATTCCGTCCGTGTCGGTCAGGCCCGAGCGCGCGAGCGCGACCCCCGAGCCCCTCTAGTCGAGGCGCTTGCGGAAGCGGAGGGCGGCCACGGCGAGCAGGAAGAGGCCCATGCCGAGCAGCATGAGGGCCTCCGGCCACAACACGTCGATCGCCGAACCCCGCAGGAAGACACCGCGGATGATCTCCGCGTAGTAGCGGAGCGGGACGGCATAGGTCACAAGCTGGATCACGCGCGGCATGTTCTCGATGGGGAAGATCAGGCCCGAGAGGTAGATCATGGGCACCATGGCCGTGAAGACGGCGGCCATCATCGCCTGCTGCTGCGTCTCGACAAGCGTCGAGACCAGCAGCCCCAGCCCCAGCGTGTTCAGCAGGAACAGCACGGTGAGACCGAGCAGCAGCGGGAAGGAGCCGCGCAGGGGCACGGAGAAGCCGAAGACCGTGACCGCGGTGACGAGGAAGACCTGGATGACGCCGATCGCGCCGAAGGGCGCGAGCTTGCCGACGATGAGCTGCCAGGGTCGGATGGGGGTCACGATGAGCTGCTCCATGGTGCCAATCTCCTTCTCGCGGACGACCCCCATCGCCGATAGCAGCATCGTCATCACCATGAGCACCATGGCGAGGACGGCGGGGACATAGAACCAGCGGCTCTTGAGGTCCGGGTTGTAGAAGACCCGGGGCTCGAGCTCGACCTGGCCGGGGCGTGCGAGCCCCCCCGCCGCCCGCAGACGCTCGAGCTGGATATCCGCGCCGAGGCCGCGGACGAGGGCGCCCGCGTAGCCGAGGGCGATGTTGACGGAGGCGGCGTCGCTGCCGTCGGCGATGACCTGCAGCGCCGCCCGTCGCCCGGAAGCGAGCGCGGCGCCGAAGCCAGGCCCGATGACGAGCCCCAGCTGGGCGCGCCCGGTCACGAGCCAGCGGTCGACCTCCGAGGCCCGTTCCTCCACGCCCACGAGCTCGAAGTAGCCGGAGCGCACGAAACGGCGGAGAAGGTCGCGGCTGGCGGCGCTGCGGTCCTGGTCGACGAGCACGGTCGGGACATCGGTGACGTCGGTGTTGACCGCGAAGCCGAAGACCGCGATCTGCACCACGGGGGCTACGAAGATGACCGGGATCATCCTCCGATCGCGGCGGATCTGGAGGAACTCCTTGACCATCACGCGCCAGAGGACGCGCATCGGCCTCAGGCCTCCCGCCGCGCGAGACGCGTCGAGGCCAGAGCGACGACGATGAAGCCGTAGAGAGCGAGCGCGAGGACCTGAGTCCAGTAGGTGGCGAGCCCTTCGCCCTTGAGGATGATCCCCCGCAGGATGACGAGGAAGTAGCGAGCGGGGACGAGGTACGTGATCCCCTGCAGCCAGGCGGGCATCATCCGGATCTGGAAGATGAAGCCGGAGAGGAGGATCGCGGGGAGCATCGAGGTGATGAGCCCGGCCTGGAAGGCGAGGGCCTGGGTGTGGGCGATGGTCGAGATCAGGAGCCCGAACCCCAGCGCCCCGAAGAGATAGAGGAGGACGACGACGAGGAGATCGAGATACGGGCCCCGGATCTCGACCCCGAAGAGCAGCCACGCCGCGACGAGGATGATGAGTGTGGCGAGGAGGGAAAGGCCCAGATAGGGGACGGTCTTGCCCAGGATCAGCTCGTGGGTCCGCAGTGGCGCCATCCGGAGCTGCTCCATGGTCCCCCTCTCCTTCTCGCGGACGACGGAGAGGGCGGTGGAGAGCACCGCGGTCAGCATGAGCAGGAAGCCGATGAGGCCGGGGACGAGGAACTGCGTGGACTCGAGCTCGGGGTTGAAGAGGACGCGGGGCTCGAAGGCGATCGGGACGGCGGGGCGGCGTCCCCTCCGCGCGAGGGTGGAAGCGACGAGCTCGGCGTTCGCCTCCGCGACGAGCGCCCGGGCGTAGCCGAGGACGGTCGCGGCGGTGGTGGAATCCGCGCCGTCGACCAGGAGCTGGACGGGTTCGGTGCGGCCGGCGGCGAGGCCCTCGCCGAAGCCCTCCGGGATGACGAGCACCGCGCGCGCCCGGCGCCGCTCGATGAGGGCGGGGAGGTCCGCGCCCGGCTCGGGCGTCGCCACGAGGTCGAAATAGGTCGAGTGGACGAAGGCCCCCACGAGGTCGCGGCTGGCGGCGGTGCGGTCCCGGTCCTGCACCGCCAGCCTCACGTGGCGCACGTCGAAGTTGAGGGCGAAGCCGTAGAGCACGAGCATGAAGGCGGGGAGCACGATCAGCATCAGCAGCGAGAAGGGGTCGCGGCGGATCTGCCGGACCTCCTTGACCGTCACCGCGAGCAGGCGCCTCACCGCCGGCCCTCCCGGGCGCCGGCCTCCGCCTCCTCCACGTGGTGGATGAAGACGTCCTCGAGCGAGGGGACGATCCTCTCCACCGAGGTCGGTCCGTTGCCCTGGGCCGCGAGCAGGGCCTCGATCTCCCGCCGGCCCTCCTCCGCGTCGTGGACGACGACGTGGATGCGGGTGCCGAAGACCGAGGTCTCGAGCACCCAGGGGGCGGCGCCGAGGGCCTCGAGCGCCTCCGACACCCGCGGGGCCAGGACCTCCAGCACCACCCGCCCCGCGAAGACGCGCTTGAGCTCCGAGACCGTGCCCAGGGCCACGAGCCGCCCGGCGTGGATGAGTGCCAGGCGGTGGCAGTGCTCGGCCTCGTCGAGGTAGTGAGTGGTGACGAAGACCGTGATGCCCTCCGTCGCCATCTCGTCGATGAGCCGCCAGAAGCGCCGGCGGGAGATGGGGTCGACGCCGCTCGTGGGCTCGTCCAGGAAGACCACCCGCGGGCGGTGGAGCACGGCGCAGGCGAGGGCCAGCCGCTGCTTCCAGCCCCCGGGCAGCTCGCCGGTGAGGCGACCCTCCTTGCCCTCGAGGCCCGACATGTGGAGCGCCCAGGCCTCGCGCTCGCGCGCCTCGGCGCCGCGCAGTCCATAGACGCCTCCGAAGAAGCGCAGGTTCTGGGCCACGGTCAGGTCCTCGTAGAGGCTGAAGCGCTGGCTCATGTAGCCGATGCGGCGCTTCACCTCCTCCGGCTCCATGGCGACGTCGATGCCCATCACGCGGGCGGAGCCGGAGGTCGGGCGCAGAAGCCCACAGAGCATCCGGATGGTCGTGGACTTTCCGGCCCCGTTCGCGCCGAGGAAGCCGAAGATCTCGCCTTCCTCGACCGTGAGCGAGACCCGGTCGACGGCCTTGAAGGCCCCGAAGTGCTTGCTCAGCTCCCGAAGCTCGACGGCGAGGTTGTCAGTCATTAACCCCCCACCCTATCCCTCCCCACGCGAGTGGGGGATGCGGGTGACTTCGCCTGCGTGTCTGCATCATCGAGTCACGCTTGCGCGGGTGAATCGCGCTTCGCGTGGCGAACGAGACACTCCGGCTTCGCCACCCGAACGCGGGGAGGGAACCGCCACATCTCATCGGCCGACCGCCCTGTCCAGGGCGGCGGCGGTGAGGCGCACGGAGGCAAGGGCCTCCGTCCGCGCCAGCTCCGCCCGCTCGAGCGCGGTTTCGGCGTCGAGGAGCTCGGAGGAGGGAATGACGCCCTCGCGGTAGCGGTCGGCGGCGACCCTCCGGTTCTCCTGTGCCGACTCCAGACTGCGCTCGGCGACGGCGAGGAGCGCCTCCGCCGTCCGGAGCTCGAGCGTGCGCTGGGTGACCTCGAGGCGGATCGCCCGGTCCAGCTCCCGTAGCTGCTCGCGGGCGGCGTCCGCCTCCGCGCGGGCCCGGGCCTCGGCGGCGGAGCGTCGACCGCCGTCGAAGACGCTCCAGGCCAGGCTCACCCCGACGTCCCAGGTGTCCTTCCACGTCGCCTCCGGGGGGACGATGTCGCGGTTGGGGTTGGCGTAGGTGTAGCCGCCCCCGAGGGCGAGCTGGGGAAGCCGTGCGCCGCGTTCGATCGCCACCCGCGCCTCCGCCCCCGTCACGCGGGCGAGAAGCGCCGCCCGGTCCGGCCGCGCCGCCTGGGCCTCCGCCACCAGGGCCTCGAGGTCGGCGGGCCCGGTCGGGGCCGCCTCTGCCGGCTCTGCCGTCTCGACGCGGGTGGCGGGCGGGAGGTCGAGGAGCCGCCGCAGGTTCGCCTCCGCCAGCTCCGACGCCGCGTCCGCGCGGAGGCGGTCGAGCTCGGCGCGGTCGCGCTCGACCTGCACCGCCAGGACCTCGTTGCGCGCGGCCATGCCGAAGCGCTCGCGGTTCCTCGCGTCCTCGAGGTGGGCGTCGAAGGCGCGGATCGTCTCCTGCCGCACCCGCACGTCCTCGCGGGCGGTCGCGAGCCCCCAGTAGGCCGCCTTCACCTCCAGGATGAGGTCGGCCCGACCCGCGCGCAGATCATGTCCGGCGGCGGTGTGGCCCTGCTCGGCGGCCTGGATCTGGCCCGCGATGCGACCGCCGGTGTAGAGAGGCCAGAGAACGCCCGCCCGCAGGCGGTAGTTGTCCTGGATGTTGGGGAAGATCGTGACGAGCTGGATCGGCTGGGTCGGATCCTGCGTCGGGGAGACGATCCTCAGCTCCGGGACCTCGGAGCGGCGGGTGTAGCCGGCGCCGAGCTCCACCTGCGGCCAGCGCTCAGCGCGCGCCCCGCGGCGCTCGGCCTCCGCCGCCGCCCCGAGCGCGCGCAGCCGCGCGAGCCGGGGCGAGGCCTCGAGCGCGCGCGCGACCGCCTCCTCGACCGTGAGGCGCACGACCTCCGCCGCGGGGGCGGGGACGGCCGGCCCGAGAGCCAGGAAGAGAGCCAGAGTGTATCCGCGCCTCATCGCGTCACCTCGTCCGTCCGGGCCGCGCCCTCGCGAGCGCGGATCCGGCCGATGAACACGTCCTCCAGCGAGGGGGTCGTGGAGCGGGCGGAGAGGACCTCGACCCCCGCCGCGCGGAGACGCGAGGCGAGGGCGGAGACGGCCTCCCCTCCCTCCGCCGCCACTCCGGAGGGCAGCGTCGCGTGCAGCCGCTCGCCGAAGACCTGGACGTCAGCCACCCCCGGCGCCGCCCGCAGCGCTTCCGCCGCTGCTCGTCGCGGCTCGGCCACGATCTCGACGAGGATCCCCGCCTCCGCGGCGCGGAGAGCGTCGGGGGCGTCCACGGTGAGGAGACGGCCCTCGTCGATGAGCGCCACCCGCGAGCAGCGCTCCGCCTCGTCGAGGTATGGTGTCGTGAGCAGGATCGTGAGGCCCTCGCGCTGCAATCGGGAGAGCAGCTTCCAGAAGTCGCGCCGCGAGACGGGGTCGACGCCCGTGGTCGGCTCGTCGAGCACGAGCAGCTCCGGCGTGTGCACGAGGGTGCAGACGAGGGCGAGCTTCTGCTTCATCCCGCCCGAGAGCTGGTCCGCCCGCCGGGCGCGGAAGGATCCCATGCGGACCATCTCGAGGAGGGCGTCACGGCGGGCGGCGTAGCCCCGCACGTCGTGGATCTCGGCGAAGAAGGCGATGTTCTCGTCCACGCTCAGGTCCCCGTAGAGCGAGAAGCGCTGCGAGAGGTAGCCGACGCGGGAGGAGAGCCGGCGGCGCCGGCGCCAGGGGTCGAGCTCACAGGTCATGACCTCCCCCGCGTCGGGGCGGAGGAGCCCGAGGATCATCCTCAGGGTGGTCGTCTTGCCCGCGCCGTCGGGGCCGATCAGGCCGAACATCTCGCCCCGGCGCACCTCGAAGCCCACGTCCTCGACGGCGGTGAGCCTCCCGAAGCGGCGGACCAGCCCCTCCGCGCGGACGAGGATGTCGCCCTCGGGCCCGGTCATGACCTCGCCCCCGCCGGCCGGATCCGTGCCTCCGCCGGCATCCCGGGCTTGAAGAGCCCGTCCGCGTTCTCGAGCGCGACCTTGACCTTGTACACGAGCTTCACCCGCTCGTCGCGGGTCTGGACGTTCTTTGGGGTGAACTCGGCCCGGGAGGCGATGAACGACAGCCGACCGCGGCGTGTCTGGCCGTCGTCCGTCACGACCTCGGCCTCCTGGCCTAGCCGGATCCGGGCGAGGTCGGGCTCGGCCACGTAGACGTTGAGCCAGGCGCTCGCGAGGTCGGTCACCACCACGATGCCGGTGCCGCGCTGCGCGAGCTCGCCCGCCTCCGCGAGCTTCTCCGTCACGACCCCGGCCACGGGGCTCGTGATCACGGCGTCCTTCAGCTGCTGCTCGAGCTGCGCGATGCGGGCCTGGGCCGCCCGGAGCCGCGCGCGGGCGGCGTCTTTTTCCTCGGTCCGGAAGCCGGCCTTGAGCCGGCGGAGGCGCTCCCGGGTCGCCTCCAGCGCGGCCGCGGCCACGTCGTGCCGGGTGCGGGCGTCGTCGCGCGACTTGGTCGTGCCCGATCCGGCGGCGAGCAGGCCCTCCATGCGCTCGAGGTCCTTCGCCGCCCCCGCGAGGTCGGCCTCGGCGCGGGCGACCTGCGCCTCCGCCTCGCGGACCTCCTCCTCGCGCGAGCCCGCGAGGTGCAGGCGCAGATCCGCCTCCGCCAGCGCCCGCTCCGCCTTGGCGGCGTCGAGGGCGAGCCCGGTGTCGGTGGTGTCGATCCGCGCCAGCTCCTGCCCAGCGGCGACGGTCGCGCCCTCGTCCACCGCAAGCCGCTGCAGGATCCCCGGCACCTTGGTGGAGACGAGGACCTCCGTGGCCTCCACGTGCCCGGAGGCGACGATGGGACCGTCCTCGGCCCCGCGGCGGCACGCGCCGGCGAGAAGGGTGGCTCCGAGAAGGGCCAGTGTGAGGCGCTTCATGAGCGCGCTCCTTTTCTCTTCGGGGAGGGGGGATCGGGGGCGAGCCCCCGCAGTGTCACCTCCTCGAGGTGTCGGATGAAGGCCTTTGGCGTCGGCGGGTCGAAGGGCACCAGGCCCTGGGCCTTGGCCTTGCGGCGCGCCCGCTCGGTGCCGAAGAAGAACGCGAGGCTCCCCACGAGGCCGAGGTGAAGCAGAAGAGGATCCACCCGACGGAAGATCCCTTCGCGCACCCCGCGCTCGGCCAAACGGCGGGTGACCCCGATGATCTTCACAAGGTGGGGGACCACCGCGGGCTCGATCCCCGTGGAGAGGGCCTCCCGGAGGAACAGGATGGGGAAATCCGGCCGCTCGCGAGTCATCGCCGCGAACGCTTCGACGAACCGGTGGAGCCCCTCCCGTGCGCTCGTCGCCTCTGCCTCGATCGCGCGCAGCCGGTCCGCCATCTCGGCGAAGGCGGACTCGAGGACAGCGACGTAGAGACCGCGCTTCCCCCCGAAGTGGTAGCTGATCAGGGCCTTGTTCACGCCCGCCCGCCCCGCGATGTCTTCTGTCGAGACCCCGTCGAAGCCCTGCTCGGGGAAGAGCGAGGCGCCGGCGGTGAGCAGCGCTTCCCGCGTTGCCGTCGGGTCCCGTCTCTCTCGCCGGTGCCGCCCCTGTTGCATCGGTTTGATCAGTCGTTTGAATTAACTAAACGACCGATTAAAAGATAGGCCAGGGACGCTCGCCTGTCAAGGGCGGAAGGTCACCGCGCGGGCGGGAGAGCGGCCGGCTATCCCGCCGTGCCCAGGAGCGATTCCCCGCCCGCCTGGCGGAAGGCGGCGAGGGCCGCCTCGCGCCGGCTCTCCGCCCGGGCGCGCAGCGCCTCGAAGCGGGCCAGGCCGCGCAGGGGGTCGAGAACGGGGTCCTTGGCGAGGGCGGGAGCGACGAGGTAGCCCCCGTCCACCGCCTTCTCGATCATGTCGACCGCCCGCTCGGGGTCGCCGACCCGGGCGAGGAGGGTGCCGACCGTGTAGTGCCACTCGGGGTCGTCGATGGCGGCGAAGCCCTCCTTGAGGGCGGCGCGTGCCGCGGCAGGCTCGTCGAAGAGCGCCGCCCGCGCCGCGTTCGCGGTGGCACGGTAGGCCGCGGGCATGTGGACGGCACCCATGCGCTCGAAGACCGCCTTCGCCTCCTCCCGCCGACCCGCCCGGACGAGGGCGACGGCCTTGGGCTCGAAGTCGCTGGCCTCGTCGACGTCTTCGCGCAGGAGGCGCTCGAACTCGCCCTTGAGGAGCAGCGTGAAACCGACGCTCGTCAGCAACCGTGGGTCCAGACGCCGAGCCTCCTCGTGCGCGGCCAGCGAGGCCTCGAGGAGGCCCGAGTAGCGGCAGGCGTGGACGAGGCCCGCGAACAGCTCCGGGTCGTTGCGGTCGCGCTGGGCCTGGCGCAGGAGGCGCACCATGGCCTCCGGGGCCCGCCCGCTCTCCGCCTCGAGGTGGGCGTAGAACTTGTGGGCGATCGAGAGGTCGGGGTTCAGCTCCAGGGCCCGCTTGAAGGCCCCTTCCGCCCGCTTGCGGTTGGCGGCCGATTCCTCGAAGTACTTCCCGATGACCCGATGGCAGCGCCCGAGCCGTGCCCAGGCGGGGGCGAAGCCCGGGTCTTCCTCGACGCTGCGGAGGTAGAGGTCACGTGCGACCTTGAGCTGGTCGTATTGGCGGGCGAGCTCGTTCGCACGCAGGAAGAACTCGTAGGCGCGCGGACTCGCCGGCGCCTCGCCGCGTGCCGCGGCACGCCCGGTCAGCGGAAGCGCCAGGGAGTCCACGATCTTCCGGGCCAGCTCGTCCTGCAGATGGAAGACGTCGCCGACCGCCGCCTGGACGGTGTGAGAGGCGACGAGCGTGCCCGAGGGGGCCTCGACGAGCTGCGCGCTCACCCGCACCTGCTCCCCGGAGCGGAGCAGCGTCCCGAGCAGCACCAGGTCGACGTCCGCCTCCGCCGCCACGCGCTTGAGATCCGGCTGCGGCTCGGAGGCGATGCGCGCCGCGGCCGCGCTCGAGCGGACGACGAGGGAGCGCAGGCCGGCGAGCGAGGTGGAGACGGCGTCGGCGAGGGAGAAGCTCAGGAAGTCGGTGTCGGGATCGGGCCGCAGGGCGCGGAAGGGGAGGACGACGAGGCGGGTCAGGGCCCGGACGGGCGTGGCCGTATCCGAGCTGCCGCCGAAAGGGATCGCCCGCAGCTCGCCCGCCATCGCCTCCGCGCTCGCCGGGCGGTCGGCGGGGTTCTTCGCCAGCGCCTTGCGGATGACGCGATCGACGGCGGCCACCGCCCCCGAGCCCGTGAGGGCGGGGGGCTGCTCATGGAGCGTCGCGTAGAGGACCTCCACCACAGTGTTGCCGCCGAAGGCGGGACGACCGGCCAGCATCTCGAAGACGATGGCGCCGAGGGCGAAGAGATCGGTCCGGGCATCGACCGTCCCCCCACGCACCTGCTCCGGGGCCATGTAGCGCGGAGTCCCCACGATCATCCCCGACTGCGTCAGCTCGCTCCCGAGCTCCGCGCTCTCGGTGAGCGTGTCGAGCCGCTCCGTCTCACGGGCGAGGCCGAAATCGAGGACCTTGGCCCCGTGCGGGGTGAGGAAGACATTCGAGGGCTTGAGGTCCCGGTGGACGAGGCCGCGCGCATGCAGGGCCTGGAGCGCGGAGAGCGATTGGAGCGTCAGCTCCATCGTCTCCGGCAGGGGCAGCGGTCCGCGCCGCAGCCTCTCCGAGAGCGGCTCGCCCTCGAGCAGCTCCATCGCGATGAAGAGGCCCCCTTCGTGCTCGCCGACCTCGTAGAGCTGGCAGATGTGGGGGTGGTTGACGCTGGCGGCGACGCGGGCCTCGCGCCAGAAGCGCCGGGCCATCCTCTCGTCGGCGCCGGGAGCGATCGTCTTTATGGCGAGCGTCCGTCCCAGACGCTCGTCCCGGGCCGCGAAGACGACGCCCATCCCGCCCTGGCCAAGCTTGTGGAGGAGCCGGTAGGGGCCGATCCGGTCCCCGGGCGTTCCCAGCGTGCGCGTCGCGTCCTCCGGGGGCGTACCCTCCGGTCGTGGCGTCGCGCCCTCTGTCGCGCCGCCGAGGCCGAGCAGGCGATCGCGGAGCTTCTGCAGGCGCGAGGGGATCTTGCCGCTCATCGCCGCTGCGAGCGCGTCACTGCCCCGACTCGACGCGGTCGATGATCCACGTCTCGCCCGACCGGCGCAGATGGAAGACCTGCGGCCGCGGCGGGTTCTTCCCCGCTGGCGTCGGCTTCGGCGTGTAGGTGACGAGACAGCGGGCCAGGCCCTGGTCGCCGTCGACCTGCACCTCCTGCACCTGCAGCTTCACCCGGTACGACTGCACGCGGGCGAAGAGCTCGCGGTGGTGCTCGTAGTCCACCCCGGGGTAGATGGCCCGGAGCGCCCCCGCGTTGCGCGTCTCGAAGGCGGCGCGGTAGCCCTCGAGCGTGCTGCCGATCGCGATCCTCGAGGCCTCGATCTGGGCGGGCGTGAGCGCGGCGGCGGCGACGGTCGTGGGCGGGGGGGCGGACGGGAGCGACGGCGGGGCGACCAGAGGTGGGGCCGGGAGGGGAGGAGCGGGGGTCGGGGTGGCCGCGGCGGCCACCGCCGTCGGCGCCGGCGTCGCCCGACGCTGCACCTCGCGCGCGAGCCGGCC
>Ga0209520_10002571_pt1 | contig 10467 bp, 9 predicted proteins | sample Rifsed16ft1_FD_184009 | JGI IMG/M metagenome (GOLD analysis project Ga0209520, IMG submission 184009) | Soil microbial communities from Rifle, Colorado, USA - sediment 16ft 1 (version 2) | ecosystem: Environmental > Terrestrial > Deep subsurface > Rock core/Sediment | place: Rifle, Colorado...
GGCTGCCGGACTGCCTCGTTGCCTGCGTGGGAGGCGGGTCGAATGCAATGGGCCTGTTCTATGAGTTCCTGGGCGAGCCATCCATCAAGATGTACGGTATCGAAGCAGGGGGGCTCGGCATTGAGCGGGGAAAACATGCCGCCAGGTTCGCCGGTGGGTCTCTCGGAGTGCTACAGGGCTGCAAGACCTTCGTGCTCCAGGATGAGCAGGGTCAGATCGAGATGACCCATTCTGTTTCCGCCGGCCTTGATTATGCCGCTGTCGGACCCGAACACGCCCTCTATCACGATACAGGCCGTATCGAGTACACGTACGCTGTTGACGAAGAAGCGATGGAGGCGTTCGATCTTCTCTCACGCCTCGAAGGGATCATCCCGGCGCTCGAGAGCGCCCACGCAATTGCCTACTGCCTCAAGCTTGCGCCGACGCTCGGGAAGGACAAGGTCATCATCGTTAACCTCTCCGGCCGCGGAGACAAGGACGTGATGCAGGTGGCGAAGATAAAAGGCGTTGAGCTGTAGCTCCGTTCAAACCGTATAGACAGCAACAACTGAGCTCCTTTGCCACTTCAAACGCCGGGCATTCGTTAGCCAGCCGATAATTTTGCTATAATAAGCAGAATGCAGCACGTCGTGAGAGACGTGCATGAGGTCTGTGCGGGCCGGATAGGAGCACATGAATTTTCAGAACTCTTTACCCCTGTCTCAGAACATGATGATCCTCGCGGCTGCTTCGGGGGACCAGATAAGCGGGACCTATGGGGAAAAGGGGCACGGGCTGTTCACCTATTTTCTGCTAAAAGGCATTAAGAACGAAGATGTGGTGAAAGAAGACGGCACCCTGGAGACGAAGGACTTGTTCTCCTACCTCAAATCCCAGGTAGAGCGCATCGCCAGAAAGCAGTACAACAACGAACAGACGCCGCAGTTGCTCGAACCGAAGAAGTAATGATCGTAGTCGTCGCGGGCACCGTCTGCAAGGATGTGATTCAGGCGGCGAGGATCCGGGGTGTGGAGTTGCGATTGCGAGTAACAAGAGGAAATGAATTATGAAAAAATTATCAGCATATATTTTAATCCTTGCAGCATTCAGCTTTCTTAATGGATGTGTGTCTATGACACCTTTAAGTTCGGCAGCCAGAAGTGGCGACATCAAAGCTGTTAAAAACTTATTGGCTAAGGGCTCTAATGCGTGTGAAAAAGGAGGCTTTGGATCCACACCATATATGTGGGCTTTTATGAGTCTACCGGATACCAATGCATGCAAAAATGAAATTTACAGAATATTGATGGACAATGCGTATGAGTTATTCACTAAGGGCGGTCAGTGCCCGTTATTACTGTTCTATGCCGCAGGCGGCGGGTGCGATGATATAACGAAGAAACTTCTGGAAAAAGGATACGATCCTAATGAACGATATGAGAATTTTACCGCGTTGAGTTTTGCGGCATTTTACGGTCAACTGGAGACTGCAAAACTATTGATCAATAGAGGCGCGGATTTGGATTCAGCGATAGACGGGCTGGAAGGACATGCATCGGCAAATTTGCCTTACTTGAGCTCTCCCGATAATAGAAAAGCATATGATAAGGCCAATTTGGCTGTTAAAAAGCTCAATAGACTTAAGTCCGGGCAGGGAGAGCCCAAAACGAATGTTGCTGCAGAAACAACGGCTGTTCCTGTCCTGAAAAACTCAATAATAAAATCCGATATTGACGAACTGCCCGCAACAAAGGCAAAGCCCAACAAAAACGCATATGCAATACTCATTGGAATCGAGAACTACCGCCAGAAACTGCCAACAGCGGATTTTGCAACTCAGGATGCGAAGCTGGTAGCAGATTACCTTATAAAGGTCATGGGATATCCTGAAGAGAATGTTGTAATGCTTATGAACGATCATGCGGCACTGGGGGATTTTGTAAAATATTTTGAAAAGTGGCTGCCGAACAATGTGGAAAAGGACAGTACAGTGTTTGTGTATTATTCCGGGCATGGGGCGCCGAATCCGAAGAGCGGCGATGCATATCTTGTCCCCTATGACGGCGATCCATCCTTTATCGCCGAGACGGGGTATTCGTTGAAAAGAATGTATGATGCCCTCGGCAAACTGCCTGCCAAGGAGATCATTGTCGCTCTCGACTCCTGTTTCTCCGGCGCCGGAGGCAGGTCGGTCATCGCAAAAGGCTCGCGACCACTGGTCATGAACCTTCAGACGGCAGCGGCTTTACCGGCCAACATGACCGTCCTGTCCGCATCCTCCAGTGAACAGATCAGTTCGACCTATGACGAGAAGGGGCACGGCTTGTTTACGTATTTCATGCTCAAAGGCATCAAGAATGAGGATGTGGTCAAGCCGGACGGCTCGATTGCGATCGGTGATTTATTCGGCTATATTAAACCTCAGGTAGAGCGGATCGCCCGGAAGCAATACAACAACGAGCAAACGCCGCAGTTGATTGGAGCGAAGAAAGATTAATGTATATGAAAAATATTCTATATATCATCGTAATTTTATTAATTCCTATAATCTCCTTTGCTGCTGAACAGCCTGTTCTCGTCGAAGCGACGGGCGAGGCGCAAATGGGAGAAATGGACACGCCGAAGGAAGTGATGGCGCGGGCCAAGAGGGACGCCCAGAACAAGGCGGTTGAAAAAGCGGTGGGGGCCTTCATCCAGGCTCATACCCTGGTCTCGAACAATCAGGTCGCCGAAGACCTGGTGTATGCCTCGGTGCGGGGGAAGATCGAGAAGACGGAGATCATTCGAGAAGGCTGGGATGAAAAGGACAGGAACCTTTATCGCGTGGCTCTCAAAGTTCTTGTGGAACCGGTCTATCCGGAAAAAGGCCAGGGCATATCCCTGAAGATGTCCCTTTCGAAGAGCGTTCTGAAAGAAGGGGAAGAGGCAAAGGTCTTCTATCAGGCGAACAGCGACTGCTACATTTATATCTTGTCGATCGCCGCGGACGGATCGGTGACCCTGCTTCTGCCGAACTCCGTGGATAAGGATAATCATGTCACACAGGGAAAGGCGTACGAATTCCCTTCCGCGGGCAGTCCCATACGGCTGCAGGCGATGTTCCTTCCCGGTTACAAGGAAAAGTTCGCCGAGGAGAGGATCAAGATCATCGCGACGAAGAACGAGGAGGCCATTGTGCCCCTGGGATTTCAGGAGGCTATGGTCAAGGTGTACGACGCAAAATCCACGGGTCTGGTCAGCGAGCTGGTGAAGAGACTCAGCCAGCTCGAGCCGGCCGAGTGGGCGGAGGCATCGGCAGTGTACAGGATCGTGAGGTAGGTGTAAAAGATCGACGAAGAAGAGTAATAACGCCATATAAAAAATATCTTCAACCGTCTCAAGAAGAAAAACGAAACAGCGCTGATTCCCCGGCGGACAGATGAGCACGGCGGTGCATGTGTCCGGGCATCCTTGTTGTAAAGCAAAAGAAGCACAATGAGAAGGAATATATTCTATGCGAATAAAACTTATTATTCTATCAATCGGAATTTTGTTGTCCGGATGCTCTGCCGTTGTCAACTCAAGGGATATGGCTTTAGACTTGCGGTCTGCGAAAAGCGTAACGATTGGACTCAATAAAAATGATGTTGATACATCAAGAGCAAGCCAGCCTGTCTTAATTGATACGCTACTATCGGAATCAAAAGGGACGGTGAGCGAGTTTACGAACCAACCGCTCATTATGTCGCTCGCGTTTCGCTTTAAGTCCGAGTTTCAAGCGAGCGCGCTTATCGGCGTGCCGTCATTTTTCCTGCCGTTCCTGGCATTTGTGCCTGAATCGAACAGTGAAATTTATCGTATTAATTATGTGATCAGAGACAGGGCCGGCAATGTGGTGCATCAGCGTTCTCTCCAGGGCACGGTAGAGGGGACGATAAAGGGGTACTTTATCGGGAGAATTAACGCCGCAGAAAAATTAAAGGCGCTTGAAGCACAATTCGCGGCAAAAAACGGCGCGCGGCTGATTTTAAAGGATATCGATGAAAATTCCGAGAAACTTTTTGCGGCTGCCAATACGGTGCCCGGTGTGCCGGTATCTTCAGCGTCGAGTGATAGCAGATCAGAACCGATAACTCAGCCAACTCAACCGCCTGCCGCTTCAGATGAGGACTCCCGCGCATATCAGCAGGCAAAAGCACCCATCAGGCGTATGCGGAGTTTCTTAATATCCACCCTTCCACGTCAAGCAGGCGTGAAGCCCTCGCGGCCATGGTTCTTCTCATCAAGAATCAGAAGGGCTCTTTAAAGGATTATAAGAAGTTCCTTGATGAATACGAGGACGGAATGGAGTTCGTGCCGTCTCAATACTGCCTGTCGCTCACGGGTCCCAAAGGGATGCGGGTCCATGATCTCCTGAAGCTCCTCAAACAGGGTATCGAGGACAAGGTGATCGCGGCCAAGATCCGCATGCAGAACGCCATTTATAAGGATTTTGGTTTTGAAGAGATCGGGACGCTGAAAAAGATGGGGATGACGGGCGTCCTCATCGAGGCCATGCTCGATTCCACGACCAGGGCAAAACGTGAGCAGGAGGAACTTCAGAAAAAAGGGGAGATGGAGAACCTTTTGGCCGAGATCCAGCGTACGCAGAAAAAACTTGACGCTATGAAGGCGGCCCAGGATCAGCAACAGTCCCGGGCGCCGGCTTCTGTCGCTCAAGGCAGCGACCCCTCTTTGGGTGATACCGTGAAAAACTGCGCAGCCCAGATCGCGGCCCTCGAAGCCTGCAAGCATCTTCCCTGGTACGGGCAGGCCGTGTGCAAGGCTGCTGCAAAATCGAAGTTTCCTTGCCAGTAAAAAACAGGGTTGTAATAGCGCAGACAGCCCCCGGCTTGTGCGGTTAAGAAGTGCATAGGGAAAAAACATCCTGAATTCAGACAGCAATAAATATCTTGAGGTGACCTTTAAAACATGATGGCGATAAAGTAATAATAGTTGCGGCTGTCGATGGAGGATATTGTCAAGCTTGCAACCGAGAAGCTGATGATGATGGAAACAGTATAAACAGGAAGTCAGGAGTTCAGGGGAAATATGTCCAGAATTAAAAACACATTCAACCGTCTCAAGAAGAAAAACGAAAAGGCGCTCATTCCGTACATCATGGCGGGCGATCCTGACCTCGGAACAACGAAGAGCCTTATCTTCGAGATGGAAAAGGCCGGGTGTGATATAATTGAGCTTGGCGCGCCCTTTTCCGATCCTCTGGCTGACGGGCCGACGATCCAGAAGGCGGCGATCCGGGCGCTCAAGAACCGGACGAGCATCTCCGATGTCCTCGGTCTTGTTGCCGAGGTGCGGAAAGACAGCAAGATACCGCTCATCCTCATGACGTACTACAACCTCATCTTCAAGTACGGGGAAGAGCGTTTTGTTCACGATGCGGTAACCGCCGGACTTGATGGACTGATCCTGCCGGACCTTCCGCCCGAGGAGGCGGGGACGTTGATGCCTGTTGCAAAGAAGGCGGGCCTCGATACCATATTTCTGCTCGCGCCCACGAGCACGGATGAGCGCATCAAGCTGGTGAGCAAAGTGTCGCAGGGATTCATCTACTATGTATCTCTCACCGGCGTGACGGGCGCGAATCTGGGACTTCAAGACTCGTCCATCAAGGACTCCATTGAAAAGATCAAGGCGGCAACGGACAAGCCCGTCTCGGTCGGTTTCGGTATCTCCACCCCGGACCAGGCCGCCCAGGTCGCGCTCTGGGGGGCGGACGGCGTGATCGTGGGGAGCGCTCTTGTGAAAGTGATCGAAGAGAACATGGGTTCGCCCGAGCTTGTGCCGAAGGCCGTCGGTTTCGTGAAGGCGCTGAAGCAGGGGGTGCTTGCGGCGGGGAGAGGATAGAAGACAGAAGACAGGAGACAGGAGACAGAGGGGATACTACTTACCAGTTGACGCAAAAAGCGAATTCGTATTGATGCAGCCGACCTCGGAGTGATGGATGGGCGCGACGGGAAAAAAATTCGCAAAAAAGTCAGTGCAGGTCGCGGATGACGATTTGCTTGCTCTTCGCACTGAGGCGAAGGCGCTCAAAAAACTTGTCCTCCTCGAGAAAGTGAAGCAGAGGCTTCTCCAGCGGAAGATGATCGGCCCGGCCGAGGTTGACACGCTCCTTGCCGATTACCTCAGGGTCATCCTCAGCCTGACGAGGACGTCCGCCGGTTCGATACTCCTTTGCAACGGAGGAGACCTTGTCTTCCGTGCCAGTCGCGGACCAGGCGCCCGCGGTCTCGTCGGTAAGCGAATGCCTGTTGATGAAGGTATTGCCGGGTACGTTGTCAAAAGCGGCAAGACATACCTGAGCTCCGATGTAACCCGGGACAGGCGCTGGAGCAGCAGGATCAGCGCCGAACTTCATTTTTCAACTAAAAATATCCTCGCCTCACCGCTCCGCGTGAACGATGAGGTGATCGGCGTTGTTGAGGTCATCAATAAGGCGGGCGGCGGACCGTTCTGCAAAGACGACAAAGAGATGCTCGAGTCGCTCGCGGGCCAGCTTGCCCTGGATGTGGCGTACGCGAACCTTCTGGCCGAAAGCCAGAAGGAAGCGGGCCGCAGGGTCATGCAGATGCAGCTGGCCAATGTCCTGAACTCAACGCTCGACCAGCGCGAGATACGCAAGAGGGCCATGGAGGCCGCCACGAGCCTCGTGGACGCGGAGGTGGGTTCGCTCCTTCTTGTGGATAAAAAGACAAATGACCTTTTTTTCGAAGTGGCGCTGGGAGAGAAGGGAGAGCGGCTTAAGCAGATACGCCTGAAGATGGGCGAGGGGATCGCAGGCTGGGTCGCGGCGAACAACGAGGCAGCGCTTGTCAACGATGTGGCGAACGACCCGCGGCATTTCAAAAAGGCCGGGGTCATCACCCGGTTCGTGACCCGGAACATGATCTGCGTTCCCGTTCGCTCCAAAGGAAGCGTTATCGGCGTGCTCCAGGCGATCAACAAAAAAGACGCGGGCCTTTTTACGGAAGAAGACCTGGAAAACTTCTGGACGCTCTCGAACCAGGTGGCCATGGCGCTTGAGAACGCGCACCTGTACGAGGAACTCAAAGAGACATTCATAAATACCGCTGAGGCCCTTGCGGCGGCAGTCGAGAAAAAGGACCCGTACACCGGAGGCCATATCAAGCGCGTTGTAACGTTCAGTATGGCGATCTCCCGGCATCTGGCCAGACCCCTTGATGATCCGGAGCAGCTCAGGCTTGCGGCGGTGCTGCACGATATCGGCAAGATCGGCATTAAAGACAGCGTGCTGCTCAAGGAGGGGAGGCTTGATCCCGAAGAGGTCGCGCTCATGCGCGAGCATCCGCTCGTGGGAGCGGACATTTTGGGACATGTCGAAAAGATGAGGGAGGTCAGCAGGATCATGCGCGCTCATCACGAAAAGTGGAATGGGTGCGGATACCCGGACGGTCTGAAGGGTGAGGCAATTCCCTTCCTTGCGCGGATCATTTCCGTGGCCGATACTTTTGACGCCATGACGACCGATCGGCCGTACCGCAAGGCCGCGGATTTAACGACAGCGGTAGAGGAAATCAAGAAATTTTCAAACAGGGAGTTCGACCCCGTGGTGGTCGAGGCGTTTCTCAAAGCCTGCGAGACCGGTGATATAATAGTGAATCAGGAGACAGGAGCCAGAAGTCAGAAGTCAGAAGAGAAGTTCAAGACAGCTCCATGATTCAGGCACCATTACCATAAGGAGGCATTCATGGGCGAAGATATTCAGGTTCAGCTCTTTTCAAGGTTCGGCAAAAAAGTACCGGCGGGCACCGTGATCTTTCACGAGGACGATCACGGCGCCGAGATGTTCATCATCCAGTCCGGCAGAGTGAAGATCAGCAAGCGGATACGGGGAGTGGAGAAGACCCTTGCGACGCTCGAAAAGGGCGAGTTTTTCGGTGAGATGGCAATATTGAATGATAAACCCCGATCGGCATCAGCAGAGGCGGTAGAAGCGAGCGAGCTGCTCGCGATCGACCGGAAGACGTTCGAAAGCCTGATACGGGGGAATGTTGAGATCGCCATCCGGTTCATCAAGAGGCTCGCGGACAGGCTGCGTGAGGCCGATGATCAGATGGGAGCGCTCATGATCAAGGACAACACGAGCCGTCTGGTAAATGCGCTCGCCAAGCACGTGAAGAACCAGAAAAAAGGCGGCGAGATATCCATCAGCATTGATGATCTCGCCGGCATGGCCGGCATGGAAAAGCAGCAGGCAAAGACGATCGTCGAGAAGCTGGCAAGCGTGAAGATCGTTGAACTCTCGGGCGGTGATACGCTGCGTATCCTGAACCAGGAGCAGGTTGACAGGCTGCTCAAGTATCTCGAGATGCGCGAGATCTTCGGCGAGCTGCTGTAAAAAGCAAGAGGGAAGAGGGAAGAGGGAAGAGGGAAGAGGGAAGAGGGAAGAGGGAAGAGGGAAGAGGGAAGAGGGAAGAGGGAAGGGATCATCCACCCTCCTTTGCCAAAATAACCGGAGTCATGATGAAAAAATCTTCTATCAAAAAGGTCGGTATCTATATAGCACTCGTTGTGGCGATCGCCCTCTCGGTCCTTCACGTCCGGCACTTCAGATTTTTTGAAGTCCTCGAGGAAAAGACGCTCGATCTCAGATTTACCATGCGCGGTAAGGTGGCGCCAGGCCCGGAGACCGTGATCGCGGTGATCGATGAAAAGAGCATCAACAAGCTCGGACGCTTCCCCTGGCCCCGCTCGGTCTGGGGGCGCGTGGTGGACCGCCTTACCGAGGAAGGGTCAAAGGTCATCGTATTCGACGTGTTCTTTTCCGAGCGTGAATCCGTGGAATCGGATGATCTGTTCCAGCGGGCCATCATGCGGAGCGGCCGTGTCATTCTTCCGGTGGTATTCGATTTCAGTGAAACGGGGTACAAGGAATCCGGCTTTACCGGCAAAAAACTGGACTTCATGACGCCATCGGCGTATTCCATTCTCAAGAACGCTGACGAGCCGTTCTTACCGCTCAAGGCAAAGATGGTCTTGCCCACCTTGCTGCGATTCTCCGCGTTCGCCAAGGCCCTTGCGCATATCAACATGATCCCGGATATGGACGGTACGATCAGGTGGGAGGTGCTCGCTATCCAGTACCAGGGCGATTACTACGCTCCCATCGGGCTCCAGGCTGCGCGGTTGTACCGGGGGCTCAAGAGTGAAGACCTTGCGCTCGACTATCGCGGTTCCGTGCAGCTCGGCGACACAACCATCCCGGTTGACGGGTTCGGACGCATGCTGATAAACTTCCGGGGGCCGAACAACACGTTCCCGATGTATTCGATCTCCGACATTCTTGACAGGACGATCCGTGCCCGGGCATTTAGGGACAAGATCGTGCTCATTGGCGCAACTGCCCAGGGCATCTACGATCTCCGGGTCACCCCGTTCTCGACCAACATGGCCGGGATCGAGAAGCACGCGAGCGTGGTGGACACCATCCTGCGCAAGGATTTCATCTACCGTACCGAGGCCACGGTCATTCCGCTCATCCTTCTTTTCGCCGGGCTTCTCGGGATATACCTTCCCCGGCTCGGGGCAAAGGCCGGGGCCGGACTTTTTCTCGCGCTGTTCGTCGGGTACGGGTGGATCGTGTATTACCTCTTTATTTCGAAGGGCATATGGTTCAACTTTGTCTATCCTTCTTCCGCCCTGGTGTTCGGGTATACGAGCCAGACGGCGTACCGGTTTTTCACGGAGGAACGGCGCGCCCGGGACATCCGCAAGATGTTCTCAAGCTACGTGTCGAAGAGAATTGTGGACGAGCTTATCAGGGACCCGAGCAAGGCCAGGCTCGGCGGCGAACGCAAGGAGATCACGGTGCTCTTCTCCGATATCAGGGGTTTTACTTCCTTTTCAGAGAAGCACCAGCCCGAAGAAGTGGTCTCGATGCTGAATGAGTATCTCGGTGCGATGACCGATATCGTGTTCAAATACGACGGCACGCTCGACAAGTTCATCGGTGACGCCATCATGGCGCTTTGGGGAGCGCCGATCGGCCAGCCCGATCATGCGGAGAGGGCCGTGCGGTGCGCTCTCGCCATGGGCGAGAAACTCGGAGAGCTTCAGAAGAAGTGGGCCGACGAGGGGAAACCGGTGCTGGATACGGGGATCGGCATCAACACCGGCGAGATGGTCGTCGGCAATATGGGCGCCGAGGGGAAAAAGATGGACTACACCGTGATAGGGGACCATGTGAACCTCGGCGCACGGGTAGAGAGCTTGACACGGCAATACAATAATCATATTATCATAACAGAGTTTACCTATGAAAAGGTCAAGGACATCGTTGAGGTGAACAAGCTCGGATCAGTGACGGTCAAGGGCAAGGAACGGCCGCTGGTGATCTATGATCTGGTGGGAGTGAAAGGGTAAGGAGAAATCCCAAATCTCAAATACCAAATTACAAATAAGCTCCAATGGGCAAATACCAGA
>Ga0209520_10002582_pt1 | contig 10447 bp, 8 predicted proteins | sample Rifsed16ft1_FD_184009 | JGI IMG/M metagenome (GOLD analysis project Ga0209520, IMG submission 184009) | Soil microbial communities from Rifle, Colorado, USA - sediment 16ft 1 (version 2) | ecosystem: Environmental > Terrestrial > Deep subsurface > Rock core/Sediment | place: Rifle, Colorado...
AGTTTAGAGTTTGGAGTAGGGTGGGCTATGCCCACCAAGAGAAAAAAACCAAAACAGGAGGTTTAGAATGAAGAGACTATTTTTAGCATTATCAATTGTGATTTTATTCTATGCACAAGCTATGGCCATGGAGACACCCATAGGCCTGCCGCAATCCCTGTATGGCATGGAAATAGCAGCGGTCTATCTTCAGGCCATTGAGATGGAGCCAAAGGGGATTATGAAAGCGCGGGGAGAGTCGGATATCCATCTGGAGTGCGACATAAGGGCAGCAGAGAATAATCCCAACGGTTTTGCAGCAGGGGAGTGGATACCGAACCTTATCATCCACTACACCATTATAAAACTGGACACAAACCAGACCATTGAAGGCATTATGGTGCCCATGGTGGCAAATGACGGCCCGCATTATGGCGATAATGTAAAAATGCCCGGTGCAGGTAAATACAAGGTTATCTATAAGATAAACAACCCGCTCAAAAAGGGTGAGTTTGGCAGGCATACGGATAGAGAGACCGGCGTCCGAGACTGGTTCAAGCCCTTTGAAGTAGAGTGGGAGTTTAACTTCTTCGGCGCAGGCAAAAAGGGCGGTTATTAAAATTTTTAAAATATTATTGAAAATAATAATCAAAGTCAACGGAGGGCTTAATGGAAAACATAGTTAATCTATGCAAGATAAGGCGTCTATCGCTGCCGGCCATTATCGTGCTTATCCTCTCTTTTCCTCTCCTGTCTTTTGCGGCAGAGGAGCAGTTGAAAAGGCTTGAGCAGAAGATAGAGGCCATTGAAAAAAGGGCTGATGATCTGGAAAAAGAGATAAGGCAAGAGCATAAACCTTTCTTAAAAGAGATAAGCGAGCATATAACCACATTGGAGAAAGAGCTGGATATGGTTGACTACCGGACAGGAAGGATAAAGGCCCTGCAGGAGAGGGTGGATGCCTTCAGTATCGGAGGAGACCTTTCTTTCTTTCTTCAGGGTATCGGAAGTAATAGCAAGGGTTACGGAGAGAAGGCCGACGTCTCTTACTCGGCAGACCTGTTTCTTATCATACCGACAGGCCCTTATGGGAATACATATTTTAGGGGCGATATAGGCCAGGGGCAGGGCATTGCCCTCTTTTTGCCACCTACCTTTTCCGGCCCTAATGATGATTTAGAATTGAACGAAGCAAAGTTTGAGCTGGTAGAGGCGTGGTATTGGACCGAGTTTGCCATTCCGGACATAAGGGATAAAAGGCTGGAGCTTATAATGGGCAAGATGGATCCTACCGCCCTCTTTGACGCCAATGCCGTTGCCAACTCGGAGACAAATCAATTTCTGGCGGATATATTTGTCAACAACCTTGCCCTTGAGTTCGGCGGAGACGCAAATGGCTATGGAGCAGGTCTCTCCATGGCTTACCGGTTTACCTCCATATACGACAAAGGCCTGAAAGTAGTCGGAAGGATTGGCATGTTTGAAGGGGATGGCGATTTTAAAGATGTCCTTGACCGCCCTTTCCTCGTCGCAGAATTGGATACATGGATGCCCTTCTACGGACTGAATGGGAACTATCGCATCTATGGATGGCTCAATAACAATAAACATACAGACCTTCTTGATTCAAGCAAAGATAACCTCTCAAATCAGGGCTTTGGTGTAAGTCTTGACCAGCAGGTGTCAAATGATATAATCCTTTTTGCCCGCTATGGCATGCAGGATGAGGATGTCTCAAAAATTGACCGGGTTTTTACAGCAGGCGGCCAACTCATCGGAAATGGCTGGAGAAGGGCGAATGATGTTATCGGCATTGCCTACGGCGCAAGTCATGTGAGCGGCAAATATAAAGAGGCATCCCTTGCGCTTGACAGCTATTCGGCGAATGCGTCATACGAGCATTACCTGGAGGCGTACTATAAATATTGGGCAAATAATAACCTAAGCATATCGCCCGATATCCAGTATGTCATAAATCCAGGCGGCGATAATGCAAAAGACAGCGTATTTATTTATGGGGTAAGGGTGCAGGCTGCATTTTAGATTCTTTTCTATCTTATCTTAAAAATAGATTGGCTCACCTTCTCTGACAACATCATCTGTTTATATACACTTGATTGCAAAACAGTGAAATCCTGCTATATTTTGATATACAGGAATAATAACAGAATCAAGGAGGTCATTATGAGGCAACTATTAATAGGTTTGATTATTATTGGATTGGAGTTGATTTTTGCAGGGCAGGTTTCAGCAAATGCGAAAATTCATGAAAGCCCTGTTGAGTATAGTTCTCAGGGTGTTGTGCTAAAGGGTTACCTGGCATACGATGAGCATTTAAAAGGGAAACGGCCCGGAGTACTGGTTGTTCATGAATGGTGGGGGCATAATGAATATGCGCGCAAGCGTGCCAGAATGCTGGCGGGATTGGGGTATACAGCCCTTGCTATAGACATGTACGGCGACGGCAGGCAGGCCGGTCATCCTGATGAGGCAGGGAAATTCTCATCAGAGCTTATGAAGAATTTTGATGTTGCTCAAGCCAGATTTACCGCAGCGCTGGAATTTCTTAAACAGCAGCCCACCGTTGCTGCAGACCGCATTGCTGCTATCGGCTACTGTTTCGGCGGAGGGGTTATACTCAATATGGCGCGGCAAGGCAGCGAACTTAAGGGTGTTGTCAGCTTCCACGGCAGCCTTGCTGCAATTAAGCCTGCACAGGCTGGCAATGTGAAGGCAAAGATTCTCGTATTGCACGGCGCTGATGACAAACTTATTTCTCCTGAGCAAATTGAGGCATTCAAGCAGGAGATGAAAACAGTGAAAGCCGATTTTCAGTTTATCTCCTATCCGGGAGCCATTCACAGCTTCACGAATCCGGATGCAGACACCTATGCAAAAAAATTCAATTTGCCGCTCGGATACAATGCAGATGCTGACAGGAAGTCATGGGAGGAAATGAAAAAATTCTTCAAAACAATTTTCAATAAATAGATTATTTAGCTGGAAAACAGTATGCGGCAAGAGTCTGAATGGGGAGGGTAATGATGCATTCTGCAAGGGGCATAAAAAAAATCCTTAAAAGCGCACCGACGATTGAAGGTGCAGGCGTACACTTAAAGAGGGCGTTTGGTTACCATCAGGCGCCGCAGCTTGATCCCTTTTTGTTGCTTGATGATTTTCATTCATCACATCCCGCTGACTACCTCAGCGGTTTTCCCTGGCATCCTCATCGCGGCATTGAGACAATCACCTATATATTGCAGGGTCGGGTCGAGCATGGCGACAGTCTTGGCAATAAAGGAATAATCTCCTCCGGTGATGTGCAGTGGATGACCGCTGGGAGCGGCATTATCCATCAGGAGATGCCGAAAGGGCGTGAAGACGGTTTGATGTGGGGATTTCAACTCTGGGCCAATCTTCCCGCTTCACATAAGATGATGGAACCCCGCTATCGGGACATTAAAAGAGAGCAGATTCCTGAGATACGATTGGATACCGGTGTGAAGATCAAGCTCATTTGCGGTAACATCAATAATGTCCGGGGGCCGGTACAAGATATCGTCATTGACCCCGAGTATCTCGATGTGACAATGCCGTCGAAAACTGAATTTACGCATCATGTTCAGGCAGGGTATACCGTATTTGCCTATGTGATAAAAGGAGAGGCGTACTTTGATTTGAACAAAGAGAGAGCCATAGGGGCTGAGAGTTTGGTAATCTTTGAAGATGGCGACGAAGTGAAGATTTCAACGGAGGAGGAAGGGGCACGATTCCTGCTTATATCCGGCAGGCCGCTGAGAGAACCTGTTGCCTGGCGTGGTCCGATTGTGATGAATACGCAGGAAGAGTTGAAGATTGCGTTTGAAGAATATGAGCGTGGAACTTTTCTCAAACATCAATAAAGCAACACTAAAGAGAATAATGGTGTTCAAATGGGGAACAACACTGCCCAATTAATTTGGACATGCGTCAGAAACTTGTTATTGGGATGTGTCCCTATTTCCTTTTTGGGGCAGTTTTTGAGCGTGAACGATCGTGAACGATAACAACGCTTTTTCTGTACGAACGAGTTATTTGGATATTACGAAAGTAAGCATATCAAAAAAGGCCTGAAAAATCCTTAAGTTTTTGAATTGGTGATTTCAAGTGAAAATGCTATACTGTCAAACGAGCAAGGTACATGGATCTAACCACTATTATAGGATTCATCGGCGGGACATTAACAACCATATCGTTCCTTCCTCAAGTCATCAAAACATGGAAGACAAGGTCAACCCATGATTTTTCCTTTATCATGGTTTTTTTGCTTTGTACCGGCATCTTCATATGGATAATTTATGGTTTTCTGATTCATTCCCTGCCTGTTATTCTTGCCAATATGGTGTCGTTCATTCTGATATTTATTATTTTGCTTTTCAAACTGAAATACAAATAAAAAGGATACATCTCTTGAAACTCCCTTTATTCCTCATCCTCTGTCTTTATCTTCTGAAAGAACTCTTTGAATACGCAGTCCTTTATCTAAACCTCAGACACATGAAGAGGGCAGGTTCATTTGTTCCAAAAGAGTTCGAGGGAAAAATAGATGACCAGCTTCTTAAAAAGATGCAGGACTATGAAGCGGATAAGTCCTATTTCAGCATCATTGCCTCATTATTCGGAAATGTAGTGGCGATTATCTTCTTTTTCGGAGGGCTTCTCAATATTTACAATTCCTACATTGCATCGCTCAATCTCTCGTTTCTCGTTTCAGGATGGCTCTTTTTTCTCCTCCTTTCCTACGGCGAGCAGATCATCTCCATACCCTTTAGCCTTTACAGCACCTTTAAGATAGAAAATAAATACGGCTTCAATACCATGACCGCAAGGCTCTGGATCGCTGATTTCGTTAAATCGCTCATTATTTCTACAACCCTTTATTCTTTTCTCCTCTTTGCCGCGCTCTTTCTCATTCAGTGGAGCCCAAAGACCTGGTGGTTCTGGGTATGGTCTTTTATCCTATTATACAGCCTCTTTATCATGTTCATATCCCCTTACGTTATTGAGCCGCTCTTTAACAAATTTACCCCGGTAGATGACGAGTCGCTCAGACAAAGGATTGCCGCCCTGGTGGAAAAGGTCGGAATTCATGCGAAGAGAATCTTTAAGATGGACGCATCAAAGAGGAGCAAGCACACGAACGCCTATTTTACCGGTATTGGAAGGACAAAGAGGATTGTCTTGTATGACACCCTTTTACAGGGGATGAATCATGATGAGATTATTACGGTCCTTGCGCATGAGACAGGGCACTGGAAAAAGAAGCATATCCTGAAGATGATGCTTGCAGTCCAACTCTTTTCCCTGATAGCCTTGTATGTCTCTTTTCAGATAATCCAGAGCGATTTTCTTTTGAGGCTTTTTAATATCAGCGCGCCGTCCCTCTTTCCAAAGTTCTTGATCCTCGGATTTCTTGCAGGCATCATTTCCCTGCCCTTACAGCCGATCGTGAATTGGATTTCAAGAAAACACGAATGGCAGGCAGACAGGATTTCCTATGAATTGACCAGCGATGCCGAGAGCATGATAAGCTCCCTGATAAAACTCTCCAAAGAAAACCTCGCCAATCTCTATCCTCATCCTTTGTACGTTTTCCTCTATTATTCCCACCCGCCGATGCTGGAGAGGGTAGGGTATATAAGGGAGTTTAGAAGGGTGTGAAATATGAAATACGGGGACTGTCCCTTCCCTCCTGTTTCCCCGCAGACAGTATTTTGAGTTTTTCTATGGTGTCCATGGGATTCCCGGCAACAGAAAAATATTCTTGTTTCTGACGATGGGGAGGATTATATCATAGACTATGAATTTAATGATACTTCATTGCAATTTATTCATACGTGTGATAAACAGGAAAACAAATACTAACTTGTAGATTCTATTCGAGAGAGACATATATGGATCCGGCACCACAGACATACGTCGATTTGGTTAAGGTAATACTCGACTTCATCGGACAGCATTTATGGTCGCTGATTGCGTTGGTTTTCCTCATAATCTGCCGGAAGTCGATTGCCAACCTTGTTGAGCGAATAACCAAACTAAATTTTTCATGGGGTTCCGCTTCCGGCGGCGTTGAGGCTGCTGCGCCAATTCCCACACCCGAGGCAAGTCAACGAAGCGAAACAGTATCCACGGCATCGCAACCGAGTAGCTCCGCCCCAGAACTCCCAGAGCTGAAGGAAAAAGAAGAGGCGCAGGAATGGTTCTCAGAAATGCACAAAGCATTTATTGACGGTAAGATTGAGAAGGCAAAACAAGTGTTTGAAGCAAACCAGAGAGAGGAACATGACGCTAACCGACGACATTCAAATGAAGCCGTATTTCTATTTTTTCTATACACCAAAGGGAATGATGCAACAGCGTTGTCGAGACTTGAGGCACTGCATGCCCGTAGCGCAAATGACAAACAACGAAATGACTCCATATTTTGGCTGTTATGGAGTTATGAGGTGTCAAAAAACCACGACAAGGCTGAAAGGCTTTTGCAGAGTACCATATCGATGGTCACGGACGAAGCCGAGAAAACGTCACACATTATAGATTTAGCCAACGTATATAAAAGCAAGGGCGAGCCTGATCGGGGCATTGAATGTCTAGAATGCCAACTTCAGGAAGTAACTAACCCCGAACAAAGAGTGTCTCTGTACCAAGCATTGTCGAATCTCGAAAAGGAACAAGGGAATGAAGAGATAGCAGCAATTGCCCTGGAAAAAGCAATCGAACTATCTCCTGGAGACCGAGACAAGCTATTTGACGCGGCATACGCACAGAGCAAAGTAAATCTGCGGCTACTTTCTGTGAGCAACTACGGAACCTTATTGAATCTAAGTCCTAGACACGCCGCTGCTTTAAACAACATGGGAGTATGCGCCAGTGAGTTTAAGCTGACAGGGAAGCCGGTATCAATGTACCGACGCTCGATGGAAGAAGGATATACGCTGGCTATGGCGAACATAGCGAATTTGTTCATGAGCAGTGGGTTTTGGGAGGAGGCGAAACAAATACTGGATAAGGCCCGCGTTGCCGAAAGTCCTCACGAAAATGTCGGCAATGCACTTTATCGATTGCAATCCCTTCAAGACGATGAAGATAAGCGATGGACGACGCTGACGAAGAAGGCAGATGAATTTCAGCGTCGTGTGCGCGAATATGGCGGCGCATGTTTCGATAGATCTTTTTCGTCCTTTAACTGTGGTGGAGTCTGGTACACCAAGCGAGGGGCAGAAGTAATCATCGAACTATCTGGCCAGGAGGTCAAGGGTAAATGGGTAGAGCAGCTCACCATGGGACTTCGAGATAGTTCCATTGAGTATAAGGTTTCTATCTCGGGTATCAGGCGTAATCGCTCAGTTGCCCTCACCTACCGTCGACGGCCAGAAAGCGAACGGCCGCCAACCTTGCTTGGAGGATCTCTTGACAAAAGTGTGAAGTGTTACTCATACTTCTCCCTCGACAAGCAACTATGGGAGATATTTTCCAGTGAGTTGGATGAAGAATTAACGTTGACTCTCCAGCGAAACCCACCGAAATAGGAAATTAAATAGGAAATTAGGGACAGCGACCGTTTTGGAAAAATAAGGAAGACACTTTCTCACAGTTCTACTTGATGAGTCAATAATCCCAAAGTTTTATTGAATTTCTACCCCTTGTTTCAGGATTTCTTTTACAAAGGGATTGTCTTCGGTAAAATCTTCCGGCCGAAAAGGGTGCGGTTCAATCCGAAAATCTACTCCTCAGTCCACACTACACCGCTATCTTTAATTCTATCTCATCATATTTAACCGTTAATATAGACTCTCTCCGCCCTTCCTTCTTGTCTACCAGTCCAACCTGCTCTAAATATTTCACATCATCGGCTACATTTTTGACATCTCTTTTGGCCGTCCTTGCCAGTTTATTTATGGACTCCGGCTTTTGGGTTTTGATGATGTGTAAGAGTTCAAGTCTTTTGGGAGTCAAGACCTTCCTGAATGCCTCAAGACTGGTGAAATAAACCCCTGTTTGTTTTTTTACCTTCTTTCCTCTCTCTATTGCCTCACCTGTCTTTACAAAATCATCTAAAACTTCTTTTACGCTTTTTATCCCTATCTTAACCTTTTTAATCTTCATAATTTACCTTCCTTGTATTTTTCTACGTCTTTATAGAAAAAGAGGGGGACATTTCCCCTATTTCTTTGCCTTGCTACGTTTTTAGAATAAAATGTTACTCTGACCCGATCTGGTTTGTTGTGCACGTCCTAAGTCCGGTTCTGGAAAATCTATTTCTTAAAAATAGCACTCAGGAATCTCTTTAGCTCTTCCCATGACTTTTTGTCAGCATCGGCATTGTATCCCAAAGCAAGGTTGAATTTTTTGGCATAGGTATCTGCATCCGGATTGGTAAAGCTGTGGAGCTAAAGGGGACAACTGTCCCCTTTAGCTCCTTTAGCTTAAGCTTTGCGATCTTTTGAACGATCCTTCGCCACCAGCATGTAGATAGACGGTACGACAAAGAGGGTGAACAGGGTGCCAATCGCCATGCCTCCGACCAACACCAGACCGATCGAATTCCGCGCTGCTGCGCCGGCACCGCTGACCAAGGTAAGGGGAAAGTGGCCGGCGATGGTAGCAGCAGTGGTCATGAGTATTGGGCGCAGGCGGGTAAGGGCTGCTTCCCGAACTGCGGCGAGCTTGTCAAGACCGCGCTCCTGGGCCTTATTGGCAAATTCTACGATCAGGATGCTGTTCTTCGACACCAGTCCCACCAGTGTCACCAACCCGACCTGTGAGTAGATATTTAGCGTGGTGGTCCAGCCGTCGGTCCAGAAAGGGACATTTGGATTGGGCATCTTCAGAAAGGTAAATATCAGCGCGCCGAACATCGCCAGCGGCACTGATCCGGTGAGGATGACGAAGGGGTCCCGGAAGCTGTTGAACTGCGCTGCAAGGACCAAAAAGATCAGGATCACCGCCAGCGCGAAGGCTGGTAGAAACCGGTTCCCTTCTGTACGCAACTGGCGGGACTCACCGGTATAGTTAAGCACATAGCCTTTAGGGAGGATCTTCGCTGCTTCGTCTTCGAGATAGCGCAGCGCCTCATCGAGCGGCCGGACCGAAACCCCGCTGATCTTCACTGCATTGAGCTGCTGGAAACGGTTGAGTGAACGCGGCACAGTCGAGTTGCGGATAGTGGCGACGGTCGACAGCGGCACCAGCTCGCCACTGGGACCGCTAACGTAAATCTGCTGAAGCTGGCCCGGGTTGAGGCGGTCAACACGCTGGATCTGAGGGATCACCTTGTAGCTGCGACCGGCGATATCAAAACGGTTGACGAAGTTGCCGCCGACCATGGCCCCAAGATCGTTTGATACCTGCTGCAGGCTCAGACCCAAAGCAGCGACCCGGTCGCGGTCAATAACAAACTCAGCCTGAGGCTGGTCGATCTTGACATCAATAACCGGCGGAAAGGCAAACATCCCGCTCTGCATTGCCTTAAACTGGATCTGCTCGGCCAACTGCAGGATCTGCTGCGGTTCGGCGGTCGAGGCGATAATGAACTCAACCGGGTAGTCACCGCCCCCCGGCAATGCAGGCGGGGTCACCGGGAAGATGCGGATTGCGGGAATCGCAAACAATTTCTGCTGTACCTCCGGAAGGATCTGGAATATGGTTCGCTCCCGCTCGTCCCAGGGCTTCATCACCATGCCTCCAAAACCAGAGCTGGGGAAGGTAATCTGAAAAGTAAAATCAGTCTCCGGCACACTCAGAAAGGCGCGATTGACCGCTGCAGTATACTGGCTCGTCTGGTCGAGGGTTGCATTGGCAGCAGCATCAACGATACCGAAGATGACACCCTGATCCTCCATCGGAGCGAGTTCTACCGGGGACATTATGAACATGGGAATCGCCAGCAGACCGATCACCACCCATACCAGATAGACCGCTGGTCTGCTGTGCAGACTGACATCGAGGATCCGGCCGTAAAAGTTGCGCAGACGTCCGAAGTCACGGGTGATGCGGCCGGCAAGTCCTCGTTCTCCGATCCCCGGCTTCATGAGACGGGAACACATCATCGGCGAAAGGGTCAGTGCGACGATGCCGGAAATGGTTACCGCACCCGCCAGGGTAAAAGCGAACTCACGGAACAGCGCACCGGTCAGTCCGCCTTGCAGGCCGATCGGCGCATAAACCGCTGCCAGGGTGATGGTCATGGCGATCAGCGGTCCGATTAGTTCGCGCGCGCCGATTATCGCCGCGTCAAAAGGGGTTCCCCCCTCCCTGAGATGCCGTTCAACATTCTCAACGACAACGATAGCATCATCGACCACGAGCCCTACCGAGAGGACGACAGCAAGCAGTGTCAGCAGGTTGATAGTAAAGCCAAAGACCTGCATCAGAAAGACTGCGCCGATCAGTGACAGCGGGATAGCAATGACAGGGATTAAGGCTG
>Ga0209520_10002583_pt1 | contig 10445 bp, 7 predicted proteins | sample Rifsed16ft1_FD_184009 | JGI IMG/M metagenome (GOLD analysis project Ga0209520, IMG submission 184009) | Soil microbial communities from Rifle, Colorado, USA - sediment 16ft 1 (version 2) | ecosystem: Environmental > Terrestrial > Deep subsurface > Rock core/Sediment | place: Rifle, Colorado...
ATCTCGCTTATCTTCTCCATCACGATGTTCAGGACTTCCTTCAAATCCAGGGTGGAGGTAAGGGCCTTGCCCATCTCGCTGAAAGAGGAAAGCTGGCTAAGTCTCTGATCGTGCTCTGAAACGCACACCTCTTCTTTGATGATATTCTGTCCTGTAAAGGCAGCCATATTGTCTAAACCTTAACTTATTTATTGCAAGAAATCAAGCTAAACAGCAGAGAAGATGCTGTCAGCCTGCTCAGCATCAAAAAAGCATGATAAATCAATAGGATAAAACTATAATGCTACTCTCCGGTCATTCTATTTCTCTTTTCTGTCATTCCTACTAAACCTGTCCCTGCAGGCCATTGACACGGGAGGACTGTGTCAAGTGCAGGTAATAAGCAGAGACAGGGAATCAGTGTCTTTCTTATCTCTCGGTTTCCGCCTATGCTGGAGCGACGAAAATTATTATATGGCATGGCTTGCAATTTGCAAATTGTCAGCTATACTTAATGTCAATAATTTTGATGGCATACGGAGGTGTCTCCCATGCCATGCAGCGCGGGGGTTTATCCCCCCGTAAAATGCCTTTCATCAGGGGTGTCTATGCCCTTTAAAATCAGAACAAAACTCATCATTGCGTTTCTTGTTGTGATATTTCCTTTCACTGCCGTAACAGGCATTATTGCATTCTATAATGCAAGTAATATCCGGAAGGCAAATCTCAAGGCAGAGGCCGTACACGAGGAGATGCATCTAATTATGAGCCTCCAGATTGCGCTGGACAGGATACTCATGCCCGGCAATGACTATATCATCACAGGGGATAAAAAATATATTGATGAATTTAAGGATAATTCAAAAGATGTAGAGGATTTGATTAAAGATGTAGAAGATACTCTGGTTATTTTAAAAGGCATGGATACCCCTGATAGATTCATTCAGGGGCAGGCCCCTGAGGTAAGGGAGGAGGTGGAAATCCTTAGTCTTGTCAAGGCCGCATGGACGAATATAAAAGAGATATCACAGAAGATATTTGAAATCCAGAATCCTATTGGCAGTATTGAGGCTGCAAGACTTATGGAAGAGATGGACTACAAATGGGCATATCCTGCTATAAGGGCGCTTGATGAACATCATGAGATAGACAGAAAAGGGCAAGCAAAGGCTTTAAAACAGGTAAACAGGGCATGGAAAGCGGCATGGCTAATAATGCTGGCAGGAGGGGTTATACTTTTGGCAGCAAGCATATTCTTTGCCGTTTTCTATTCCAATCTTTTTGTCAGGCCGATAAAGGCAATTCACAATGGCGCAGATGCCATAGCCGGAGGCAATTTCAAGACAAGGCTTGATGTAAAGACAGGTGATGAGATAGAGCAGCTTTCCAACGCTATGAACGAGATGGCGGCCCAGCTTGATAATTTTTATGCCACATTGGAGGAGCAGGTAAGGGAGAGGACGGGGGAGCTAATGGAAAGCGAGGAGCGGCTGCGTACCCTCACTGAGACAGCAGGCGATGCGATTATCTGCATGAGTGCGCCTGACACTATTTATATGTGGAATAAAAAGGCAGAGGAGATGTTCGGATACACGGCTGAAGAGGCCATAGGCAGGGAGCTTCATAAGCTGATTGTTCCTGATGTTTACAGGGAAAAGGCACACAAGGGAATGAAAGGGTTTTTAAAGACAGGCAGCGGTGCTGTTCTCGGCAAGACAGTGGAGGTTAAAGCCATGCGGAGGGACGGCACAGAATTTCCTGTGGAGTTATCCGTTTCAGCGATGAATATAAAAGGAGAGTGGCACGCCACAGGGATAATAAGGGACATCACCGAGCGCAAGAAGGCTGAAGAAGCGCTGCGGGAGAGCGAAGAACGTTATCGCTCTTTATTTGAGAACATGCTGGAAGGGTTCGCGTACTGCAAGATGCTGTTTGACGAACAGGATCGTCCTGTGAATTTTCTCTATCTCGATGTCAATGCTGCATTCGAACGGTTAACGGGATTGAAAAATGTGGTGGGAAAACAAGTCACCGAGGTAATTCCGGGGATTAAAGAGTCGAGCCCGGAGTTGTTTGATATATACGGTAGAGTCGCGCTGACCGGCAAGTCCGAAAGATTTGAAATTGATTTCAAGTCATTGGCGCTGTGGCTGTCCATCTCGGTTTATAGCATGGAAAAGGGATACTTTATTGCGGTTTTTGATAATATCACCGAGCGCAAGAAGGCGGAACAAGGGCTTGCAAAACATGTGGATGAGCTTGAGAGGTACATGAAGGCGACGGTCCAGAGGGAATTCAGGATAAAGGAACTGAGGGATAAGGTGAAGGAATTGGAAGAGGAGTTGAAAAAAGCGAAAGGGTGAAACGGCGAGAGGGGGAAAGGGCGACAGATGAAAATAAATAGTTATAAAGAATTGGATGTGTTTCAAAGAGCCATGAATCTGGCGATGGAGATATTTGAAATAACAAAACAGTTTCCAAAGGAAGAACAGTACTCGCTTTCATAAATGAATATGTCTGACAAAGACCATATAACTGAATTAGAGACAGAAATCAACCGCCTCAAGTCCGAACTTGAAAAGACAAAGGAACAGGCGCGTGAACTGGAAAAATCCCGGCAGGCTATGCTCTTTATGCTTGAGGACCTGAATGGGATGATGACATCCATATCAACAGCAAAAAAGGAGTGGGAGGCGACATTTGACAGCATTTCAGACCCGCTATTTATCCACGACAAGAAATTTAAGATTGTGAGGACGAACAAGGCCTATAAAGAGGCCGCAGGGCTAAAGTTTAATGAGATTGTTGGCAGGCTGTATTTTGAGGTCTTCCCAAAAATGGACGGCCCTTTTCAGATGTGCCTGAAGGCATCAGAGTTGCAGGAGGAGGAGGAGGAGGAGGAGGAGTTTTCCTGTCCTGTTACAAATAGAATATTTAATGTAAGGTTCTATCCCATTAAAGATATTGATAATAAACTTCTCTATTCCATCCATATCATGGAGGATATAACAGAGAGAAAGAAGGCGGAAGAGAGGATAAGACAGGAGATGGAGGTAAACACCCATCTCCTTATGATTTCTGAGGCCACGGTACATACAACTGATATTGATAAGCTCATGGAACAGGTGGTTCATTGCTGCAGCAGGATAATCAGGTGCAATATATGCCTTTCTTATCTGTGGGATAAAAAGGAAGGGGTTTTTATGCCTTATCAATCCTTTGGCCTTCCGTCAAATAAAGTGCCGCTGTTCAGGACCGAACCTTTTAAGGAGAGCGCTTTCATTCAAAAGTTCTTTAAAGATAAAAGGGTTGCTGTTCTTTCAGCAGGGGATGCTGCGGATATAGCAGGTGCAGGAGGCTGGTTTCCTTTATGGCTTGAGAAAGGCAATATCAAAACCATTGCCATAATCCCGCTTATTGGCAGAAAGGACTATCTCGGCCTTGTAATAGGTTTGTATTCCAATGATGCTGAGTTAGGGGAAAGGGATATGAAGGTCATGGAAGGGATTATGCATCAGGTCTCTGTGGCAGTGGAAGATGCAAACATGTACAAAGAATCCATTGACAAGGCAATGGAATTGTCAAACAAGATTGAGACCATAAAGGCCATGCATGAGATAGACAGGGCAATCCTCTCCACTCTCAACACCAGTGAGATACTTGAGACAGCGGCAAGGATGGTTGGAAGGCTTATTCCATGCGAAAGGGCGACTGTTTCCCTTGCTGACAAGGATAAGGGCGGATTTGTATATGCCGCAGGCTTCGGAGTGGAATCCATTCCAAAGGGGACGGTTGTGCCGTTTAAGGATACATCTGTCACACAGGTAATAGAAACAGGGAGGCCGCAGTATGAAAATAATCTTAAAGATGCTAAGGATTTACTTCCTCTGGAAAAAAGGCTTCTGGATGAGGGTTTCCTTTCCCACATAAGGACACCCCTCGTAGTAAAGGGTGAGACAATAGGTGTGTTAAGTGTGGGGGCAAAGAGGCCTTCTGCATTTACCCCTGAAAGCCTTGAAACACTGGAAAGGCTTGTATCGCAGATAGGGGTGGCATTAGAGAATGCAAGGCTTATTGCAGACCTTGAGGGGTTGTTTTTAGGGACAGTGAGGTCCCTTTCCTTTGCAATTGACGCAAAATCGCCGTGGACAAAGGGACACTCTGACAGGGTTACCAAATATGCCCTTGCCATAGGAAGAGAGGTAAGGCTGGATGAAAAAACACTAAAAGAATTGGAGGTTGCGGGGTTCCTGCATGATATTGGAAAACTTGGCACATACGAGGCTATTCTTGACAAGGCGGGGAAGCTTACAGGCGAAGAACTGAATATCATGAGGCAGCATCCGGGAAAGGGCGCTGAGATACTCTCCCCTATAAAACAATTGAAGGATATTATCCCTGCTATAAAATACCACCATGAGTTTTACGATGGCAAAGGCTATCCTGAAGGACTTAAAGGCGAGGCAATACCGTTTATGGCAAGGATTTTAGCGGTTGCCGATTCTGCGGATGCAATGGGCGCTGACAGGCCGTACAGGACAGGTAGGCCCATGGATGCAATAATCGCAGAGCTGAAAAGATGCTCAGGCACTCAGTTTGACCCGAAGGTGGTGGATGGGTTTTTGAAGGTTGTCTCAGAGAGGCCGGAGGTGTTTAAGACTTCACAGGCTGTTGAAAAAGCCATCAACAGCCCTGATTACACAGATTAGAAAAAATGATTACACAGATATTTCAAGGAGTTTTAATCGGTGTAATCTAATCTTTTATCTGTGTAATCAGAGATTGTTGAGTTTTTCAACAAGCTCTTCAGAATCAGCGGGCGGGGTGTGAATTCAAGATGTGTCAAGATGTCTTTGTGAGCATATATTTATACATCTCCTGAAGTCTTCTGGTTAATGTGCCGGGACTGCCGCTGCCAATAAGTTTGTCCTCTATCTTCACAAGCGGCACAATCTCCATTATGGAATTGGTGAAAAATGCCTCTTTGCAGTTTTTTAAATCCTTTCTGGTCAAAGATACCTCTGAAACCTTGATGCCTTGTGCTTTGGCAAGTTCAATCACAAGCCTTCTTGTGATTCCGGGCAGTATGCCGTCTTTTATGGGAGGGGTCTTGATGCCTTTCCCGTCTGAGATAAAGATGTTTGTGATTGTGCCTTCCAGTATTTTATCTCCGTTTGTAAATATACCTTCCTGAGCCTTTATTTTTTTGGCCTCTATAATGCCTGTAATATTTGGAATGAGGTTTAAAGACTTAATTTGGGGGAGGGGGCGTTTGTAATTTAAGAATACAGCCTTAACGCCTTCTCGCTGGTAATCTTTTATCTTTGGGTTGAATGGCTTAGCTGTGATTGCTAAAGTAGGTTTTAAAGATTTGGAAGGCGCTAATGAGCCGTAATCTGTCCCGCGCGTTACGGTTATCCTTATATTGGCGTCTGTATTATTAAAGTTGTTGCGGCTCAGGAGTTTTTTAATGCAAGATAGGAGATAATCTTCCTTGAGCCTGATTGGTATAGCAAGGGCTTTAATGCCTTCAGATAAACGGGTGAAATGCAAATCAAAGGCAAATACCTTTCCATTGTAAGAGTGCAGTGTTTCAAAGACACCATCGCCGTAAATAAAGCCCCGGTCAAATACAGAGACTTTTGCCTTATCGCGTGGTAAAAATTTGTCGTTTAGGAAAACGATGTTGTTCATAAAATAGATATAGGTTAAGGTTGAGGATAAGGTTGAGTTGATTTTATTTTATGTTATTAACCTTAACCTCAGCATCAGCCTGTTTTTTGCTTACCCCCATTGCCTTTAAAAACGCCTGTGCCTTTAAGAGGGTTTCATCATACTCTTCCGCAGGATTGGAGTCGGCAACAATGCCTCCTCCCACATGCAGATATAGTTTCTTGTCCTTTAAAATTGCAGTCCTTATGGTCATGGACAAATCCATATTGCCTGAGAAATCAATATAGCCGATTGCCCCTGTATATATTCCGCGCGGCGTTGGCTCAAGTTCATCTATTATCTCCATTGCCCTTATCTTTGGCGCGCCTGTTACAGAGCCGCCTGGAAAGAAGGCCTTTATGCAGTCTGCTGTTTCCATTCCATCCCTTACCTTCCCCTTCACAGTTGATACCATGTGATGGAGGGTTGGATACGTGTATATCTTTTGCAATGGGTTTACCTTTATGGAACCGGGGTCGCAGAATCTTCCAAGGTCATTCCTCTCCAAATCCACAATCATTATATGCTCTGATAGCTCCTTTGCATTTGTTTTAAGCTCTTTAATCAAATTCCTGTCTTCTTTATGACCTCTTCCCCTTGGTCTTGTGCCTTTTATTGGGCTTGTCTCTGCAATGCCGTTATGAATTTTTAAGAGCCTTTCAGGGGAATTTGACATTATCTGAAAGTCTCCATAATTGAGGAATGCGCCAAACGGCACAGGATTTATTTTTCTGATGATTTCATAAAGACCGAGGGGAGTTCCAGTAAAATCCATATTAAGCCTTTGCGAGAGGTTTGCCTGATATATGTCGCCTGCGGCGATATAATCTTGTATCCGCTTGATAGCATCTATATATCCTTCTTTAGTAAAATTGGATGTAGAATTTACCACGAAAATACCTTTCAGCCATCCGTCTCCCCCAAGGGGAGAGGGCAAGGGTGAAGGGGTTAAATTTTCATTTCCCTTTGCCCCAATATTTTTTATAAACTGGCCTATCCTTTCTTTTGCCCTAACTCTCCTTTTTATGCCCTCTTTTTCCGGCAGTCCCGAGGAGAGGATGTAGCCTTTTCCTGTTTTGTGGTCATATGCAAATATTGTGTCATAAAAGCCTAATATGCAGTCGGGAACTACCGGTTCTGTAAGCCCCTTTCTTGGGAGGTTTTCTACCTGATTTTTTAAATCATATCCAAGATATCCGACAGCGCCGCCTTGAAAAGGAAAATAATGGGATTTGGATGTTATTTTAAATTCATTTAGCAGAGATGATAGGACAGAAAAGATGTTGCCTGTTGTGACTTTGACGGCTGAATCCCCGATAATCTCGATTTTGTCATCGTGTGCCTTGAGAAGAGCAAAGGGGTTTGTCCCTGCAAAGGAATACCTGCCAAGACCGCAGCTATCCAGTAAAAACGAATATGGCAGATGATATATTCTGCGGAAAAAGTCCACGGGTTTTATGTTGCACGGCTCCATGAGCATGGGAGACAGATTAGCATCAAAGTGTCAAAGTGTCAAAGCGAGGGAAATTTTCGATTTGCGATTTATGGTTGCCTGCCAAACTCGCAGACTCTCTTGATAAATTCCCCTTATTCTGATAAATATTAAATCATGAACGAGTTTCAGGGTATTGCCAGATTTTTAATTATACTGGGTCTCATAATATTCGGGGCAGGTGTATTGTTAAATTTTGCAGGCGGCAGCCTTAAATGGCTCGGCAGGCTTCCAGGAGATATCTATATAAAAAGGGGCAACTTTACATTTTATTTTCCTTTAGCTACCTCCATTATAATAAGCCTTATACTTACCCTCATATTTTATCTCTTCAGAAAATAATGATTCCTGATTATCCAAAATTTTCCGAGTTTTACATGAGGTTTCGCCAGGAACTTCATCCATTATTTCAAGGTCTTAAAGATGGAATTTCTGAGTTTACCTTTGCCAATATCTATCTCTTCAGAGAAGTTCACAGTTATCAGATATCTAAATTAAAAAATAATCTTTTTATCATTGCAGGCAGTGATAATGGAAAATCTTTTTTTATGCTTCCATTTGGATTGCCAGAAAAGGATATTTTGCAGGGACTTTTCCGTGAATTTATTTCCATGAAATGCGTATCTGAAAAACAGGCGCTTCAACTGTTTGATATGGGATATTTTACTATTGAAGACCGGGATAATTTTGATTATCTCTACCTGCGGGAGGAACTGGTGAAATTATCAGGCACTAAGTTTCATAAAAAAAAGAATCTGATTAATGCATTCATCAGCAGCTATTCATACGAGGGTAAACCACTGTTGGATAAATATTTGAATGATGCCTTCTTCGTGTTGGAGTCATGGAGGAAAGTCAAAGCCAATCCCGGTGATTATCATGCCGCAAAAGAGGCATTGGAAAAGATGGAGGAATTGCAATTATGCGGCGGCATCTATTATGTGGACGGGAAGCCGGCAGCTTATACATTGGGCGAGGAGCTGGGGAATGGGGATACCTTTGTGATTCATTTTGAAAAGGCTGTTGGCGAATACAAGGGATTATACCAGTTTATAAATCAATCTTTTGCAGCAATACTTCCGGAAAAGTATAAGACAATAAACAGGGAACAGGACCTTGGCGATGAAGGGCTGCGGCAGGCAAAGATGACATACAGGCCTGCGGGGTTTGTGAAGAAATACAGAGCGGTTGTGAATGCGGATATTTTAAACCGTGGCTAAAATTAAAATTGCAAAAGCTAAAGCCTTGTGATAATTTATGGGCGAATAAATCAGTAGTGCATAAGGAGGCTTATTGAAAAAGCTCGGTTCATTTACTTTTGTCCTGCATTCACACCTCCCGTATGTCCTGTCGCACGGCAGATGGCCTCACGGAACAGACTGGCTGAATGAGGCAGCCGCAGAAACATACATCCCCCTATTGAATGTCTTTAATCGTCTAATTGCAGAAGGTATAAGTCCCAAGGTAACCATGGGCCTGACACCTGTTTTGACAGAGATGCTTGAAAGCCAGTCATTCAAGGCTGAATTCAAAACATATCTCGGCTATAGATTGGAAGCGGCCGGTAAAGACATCACAGAGTTTGAAGCCCTTGGTCAGCCCCATTTTGTAAAAGTGGCAAAGATGTGGAGGGATTTTTACAGGAATATATATAAAGATTTCATAGAAAGATATGAGCAGAATATAGTTAAGGCATTTGCAACACTCCAGAACCATGGTCATATAGAGATAATTACCTGCGGGGCAACGCACGGATATTTTCCGCTGCTGTCGCAGGACATAAGCGTGCAGGCACAGGTGAAACAGGCAGTGGCGTCTTATAAGAGGCATTTCGGGAAACAGCCGAGAGGCATGTGGCTTCCTGAATGTGCCTACAGGCCGGCTTATAAATGGTCGCCACCGGTTGATATAGGCAACAAGACAGAGCCCTATGCGAGAAAAGGCGTTGAGGAATTTTTAAGCGAAAACCAGATAGAATATTTCTTCATAGACGCACACCTGTTAAGGGGAGGGAAGGCAATAGGTGTGTACCTTGACAAGTTTGATGCCCTCCAGAGCCTATGGGCAAGATTCTCTGAACAGTACAAACCATTGCCGGAGAGCAAAGAGAAGACGCCGTATAAGATATACTGGGTAGGCTCATCAAAGGATAAAAAGCCTGTGGCTGTTTTTACAAGAGACCCAAAGACGAGCCTTCAGGTGTGGAGCGGAGAATGGGGATATCCGGGGGACGGAAACTACCTTGATTTCCACAAAAAGAGATTCCCGGGCGGAATGAAGTACTGGAGGGTTACGAGTCCAAAGAGCGACCTCGCTGACAAGAAGGAATACATACCGGAGGATGCTTATGGGAGGGTATCTGAACAGGCGAATCATTTCACGGACCTGCTTAAGGCTACGTTGAGCGCACATCTAAAGGCCGCCAAAGAGCCCGGCATTGTGATATCTCCTTATGATGCAGAGTTGTTCGGGCATTGGTGGTTTGAAGGACCCGAATGGCTTTACAATGTAATAAAGGCTGTTCATACGGACGGAGGCATTGATATGGTGACAGCCGGTGAATACCTTGACAAGAACAAGCCAACAGAGGTCATTTCCATACCTGAAGGTTCGTGGGGAGAGGGTGGTTACCACTGGATATGGTTTAACGAGATGAACCAGTGGACATGGAAGCATGTATACAAGACAGAGAAAGAGATGATAAAACTGGCAAGGGCATACGGCGATAAGAAGGAAGATGCGCTCCTCCAGGATATCCTGAAGCAGGCTGCGAGGGAACTCCTTGTGCTTCAGGCGTCTGACTGGCAGTTTCTTATAAGCACCTTTGCTGCAAAGGATTATGCAGAGGCAAGGATTGTGCGGCATTACGAGGACTTTGAAAGGCTTGCAGAGATGGCAAGGGTGAAGGGAGAGGGGAAGGATATTCCAGAGGGGGATAAAAATTTTCTTGATATGTGCAAGAAAAGGGATGACCTTTTTCCTGATATTGATATTGCGTGGTTCAAAGAGCTGGAATTTAAATAGACTCCAGACCGCAGACCCAAGACCCAAGACTAAAGTCTTAAGTCTGGAGTCTTGAGTCTGGAGTCTTAAGTCTAACCCATGTTAAACATAGAAGAAAAAATCTTTAAGCACATTACCATAGAGGATAATGCCGTTGCAATCGCCCTGTTTGGAGAGGCAGGTGAAAACCTTAAGCGTCTTGAGAAAAAGCTCGGTGTAAAGCTTGATACAAGGGGAAATGTCGTATCCATCAGCGGCG
>Ga0209520_10002589_pt1 | contig 10439 bp, 9 predicted proteins | sample Rifsed16ft1_FD_184009 | JGI IMG/M metagenome (GOLD analysis project Ga0209520, IMG submission 184009) | Soil microbial communities from Rifle, Colorado, USA - sediment 16ft 1 (version 2) | ecosystem: Environmental > Terrestrial > Deep subsurface > Rock core/Sediment | place: Rifle, Colorado...
CAAGCTCTTCATCCTCTATGACCACCCCCTGTTCGGTCGAGGCCTTGAACGGCTTCTGAAGCAGGAAGGGGGTATCGAGGTGGTCGGTGCGGCCCTGCGGCGTGACATGTCTCTTGAGCAGCTCAGGGCCCTTCGGCCGGACGTGATCATGGTCGAGGGAGATGAACCGAGCCTGGGCCCCAGCCTCTGGGAGGTCCTCAAGGAGAGCCCACCGGGACGGGTGGTCAGCATCGACCTCGATGAGGACCGAGCGACCGTATACACAACCCGCCGGGTGATGGCCGAGAAGGTCGAGGACCTCGTCAACGCCGTCCGGTCAAGGAGACGACCAGGAAGGGGCACGGCTAGGGGAACGCCATGAGATGGCTGACAGTGGTGGGTCTGCTGAGTATGGGCCTCCTCGTCTGGGGAGCTTGGGGTCTGTGGGGGGAGCTGGCCACCACGCAGCCGATCGAATTTCCCCACAAGATACATCTGGACTTCCTGCAGTGCACATTCTGCCACGACCGGGCGACGAAGGATGTCGTAGCGGGGCGGCCCTCGATCGAGAAGTGCCTCTCGTGCCACTCGGGTGGGGAGGCCTCGAGTCAGGAACTGAAGAAGCTCCAGGCCTTCGGAGAGAAAGGCCAGGAGATCCCGTGGAAGCGGGTCTGGCGATTACCCTCCCACGTCTTCTTTTCCCACCGGACGCACGTGATGGTGGCGAAGGTGAGTTGCGAGTCCTGCCATGGACCGATGGGGACCCTTGAACATCCGCCGGAGCGTCCGCTCAAGAGACTCTCAATGGATGACTGTATCAATTGTCACGAGAAACGGGAGGCATCCCAGAGGGACAAGACAGAGGAAATGAAGGCGGTCAAGGCGGTGTCAAAGCGACGGATCTCCCCTGATTGCAACGCCTGTCATCGGTAGAGGGAGCGATGCGAGTCACGCGGCGAAGATTCCTCCAAGTGGTGGGCGGAACCGCCGGGGCCGCTGCCCTGGCCAGAGGTCGCCTGACCAAGGCGGAACAGGCAGGCCAGAACCTCGAGCAATGGGCCACACCGGAAGAGGTCGTGGTTCCGTCCGTCTGTCAGCAGTGCCCGGGAGGGTGTGGGATCCTGGTCCGGACGCTCGACGGTGAGGCGGCCGGCATTTCCGGGAATCCCCTTCATCCCATTAACCGCGGGGCGCTCTGCCCCAAGGCCTTTGGCGGGCTCCAGCTCCTGTACGACCCCAACCGCCTGAAGGGACCCATGGTTCGGGATGCGAGGCGCGGCCAGTTGCGTCCCATCGGGTGGGACGAGGCCTTGCGCCTGGTAGTACAGCGCCTGGTTGCGCTTCGCGATCCGGGCCTCTCCCACACGGTGGCCGTCCTTGGGGGCCAGTACCGAGGCTACCGCGATGCGCTCTGGAAGCGCTTTGCCGAGGCATACGGGACTCCAAACTACGTCCGCGTGCGCTGCCTGGCTCCCGAGCGTCCAGCCCTCACCCATCGGCTCATGCAGGGCGTGAACGCGCCCTTGGGGTATGACCTTGCGGAGACCCGCTTGATTCTTTCCTTCGGGACCGGTCTCTTGGAATCCTGGCTCGGTCCCGTTCATGCCTCCCTTGGCTACGCCAGCTTACGCGGCGCGGGCGACCGCCCGAGGGGTCGGCTCATTCAGGTAGATACCAGACGCTCGCAGACGGCGGCCAAAGCAGATCGGTGGATCCCGATCATCCCCGGCATGGACGGGATCCTGGCCCTCGGGATCGCCAATGCGCTGATCCGGGAGCGTCTCTACGATCACGAGTTCGTGGACGCACACACGTTCGGTTTTGAGGACTGGGTGGATGAGACCGGCCAGCAACACACGGGGTTCAAGAATCTGGTCCTCAGGGAGTACGGGCTGCTCACTGTTTCGCGCGCCACTGGCGTGCCGGTACAGACGATCCTCGGGATCGCCCGGGATCTTGCCACGACGAAGCCCGCCCTCGTTATCGGCGAGCGGGGACCGTCCTACGGCCCCAACGATCTTCACACCCGGATGGCGATCCACAGCCTCAATGCCCTCATTGGAAACATCGGTGTCCGTGGTGGCCTGCTGATCCAGGGCGAGCTGCCGCTGGCCCCGTTCCCCCCACTGAAGCGAGACAAGGCTGCAAAGGATGCACTCGGCAAACCGAGAATCGACGGGGCAGGCCTGGGGGAATATCTGCTGGCCTCGGATGCCCCCCAGGCCCTGCCTGAGAGGATTCTGAGCAGGGGTTCGTATCCGCTCAACGCGCTCTTCCTCTTCGCCACCGATCCACTGGCCAACCACCCAGCAAGAGAGGCCTTTGCCAGGGCGATGGAACAGGTTCCGTTCATCGTGAGCTTCTCTCCGTTCCTGGATGAATCCAGCGGCATGGCCGACCTGATTTTGCCAGACCACACGTACCTGGAGCGGTGGCAAGACGATCAGGTCACGCATCTGGCCGGCTTCACCTGCTTCAGCCTGGCCCGGCCCGCCGCGAGGCCTCTCCACGACACCCGCAACACGGCTGACGTGCTGCTGCAGATTGCGAGAGCTCTGGGGGGGACCATTTCCGAGAGCCTTCCGTGGAAGACATTCGAGGAGCTTTTCTACGCAGGAGCTCGGGGACTCTACGAGGCAGGGCGGGGATACGTCGTCTCGAGTCACTCCGAAGAGTCGCTCAGAAAAATCCTCGAGCGCCAAGGATACTGGGCCCCGGAGTTCAAGGGCTATGACGACTTTTGGAATGCTCTCCTCAAGCGTGGGGCGTGGTGGGACCCCACGGGCCTTCCGGTGGGGCGGAGGGCCCTCCTCCAGACCCCGTCCGGAAAATTCGAGTTCTACTCCAGGGAGCTGAAGCGCTGGGTGGACGCGGCTGTGAAACGGGAGGGAAAGACAGGTCCGTTCGTGAGTACCCTTGGGGGGTGGGGGCGGGGAGACTTGCTCTTTCTTCCCGCCGTGATGACCCCGCTGGCGCAGAAGCTGGAAGCCTTCCCCCTTCGCCTTATCACCTACCGGCTTGTCACCCGGCCCATAGGCGGTGGGAAGAACCAGCCCTGGCTGTTGGAGCAACCCGCCGTCCATGTCGGGACATCCTGGGAGACGTGGGTTGAGCTTCATCCAGAGACGGCCAAGGAACTGGGAATCGATGATGGCGACCCGGTCTGGGTCGAATCGGCCAAGGGGCGAATCAGGCTCAAGGCCAAACTCTATGCGGGCACCCTTCCCGACGTGGTCCATATCCCCCTCTTCGGAGGCGATGGCCCGAATCCCAACGACCTGATCGCGAACGAGCTCGACTCTTTTAGGGGCTTCGGTCTCCTCAACACTACCACGGTCAGCATAAGGAAAGCGTGATATGGCACTCTGGGGGATGGTGATCGACCTGGACCGCTGCACCGGGTGTCAGGCCTGCGTCATGGCGTGCAAGGCCGAGAACAACGTTCCGGCCGTCGGGGCGAAGGAGGCCAACAGGGGACGGACCATCAGTTGGATGCAGGTTCTCACCGAAGTGGACGAGCACGATCCTCTCGGTAAGGTACGGTTCCTCCCGCGGCCATGCCTTCATTGTGACGATCCGCCCTGCACCAGGGTCTGCCCCGTCTACGCCACCTACCGGAACCCGGAGGGGATCGTGGCCCAGATCTACGCCCGCTGTATCGGCTGTCGGTTCTGCATGGCCGCCTGCCCGTACAACGCCAAGTACTTCAACTGGCGTACGTACCTGACGGAGGGCCCCGGTCAGAACCCCGATGTCTCCGTCCGTTCAAAGGGCGTCGTGGAGAAATGCACCTTCTGCCACCACCGGCTCCAGAAGGCCCGGGAACGGGCCCTCGCCGAGGGACGCGAGATGGAGCCGGGCGAATATATCCCCGCCTGCGCGGAGGCCTGCCCCACCCGCGCCATTGTGTTCGGCGATCTCTCCGATCCCGATAGCGAGGTGGCCAAGCTCGCCCGCAGCCCGCGCGCCTTCAGGCTCCAAGAGGAACTCGGGACAAGGCCCAAGGTGATTTATCTCACAGAGGGTGAAGCCCGTGGCTGAGGTCGACACGCGCGACGCCATTCTCCTCGCACCCATCGAGCAGACGGGGCGTGGATTCTATTGGGCCCTCGCCCTCCTCTCCCTCGCGATCCTCTGGGGGGGCATAGCCTACGCGGTCCAGCTCAACGAAGGCCTCGGGGTCACCGGGCTCCATCAACCGGTCTCCTGGGGGTTCTACGTCACCAACTTTGTCTTCTTCATCGGGATCAGCCACGCGGGGACCCTCATCTCGGCCATCCTGCGGCTCTCCCGGGCCGAGTGGCGACGCCCCATTACCCGAATGGCGGAGGTGATCACCGTGATGGTGCTCTTCATCGGCGCAGGTCAGATCCTGGTGGACCTGGGCCGGCCCGACCGGGTCATGAACGTCATCCGCCACGGCCGCTACCAGTCCCCCCTCCTCTGGGACGCGACCAGTATCAGCGCCTACCTGACGGCGAGCCTCGTCTACCTCTACCTCCCCATGATCCCGGACATCGCCCTCCTCAGGGACCGGCTCGGCAAGCGAAAGCTCCTCTACACGGTCCTGGCCCTGGGATGGCGGGGGACCAAACGGCAGAAGAAGGTCCTCAACCGCGCCATCTCCGTCATGGCGATCCTGGTGATCCCCATCGCCGTTTCGGTCCACACGGTCGTCTCCTTCGTCTTCTCCATGACGCTCCAGCCCATGTGGCACTCGACGATCTTCGGGCCGTACTTCGTGGTGGGGGCCATCTACTCGGGCATCGCGGCCCTCATCGTCGCCATGCTCATCTTCCGGAAGGCCTACGGCCTTCAGGGCTACCTCAAACCGATCCACTTCCGCTACCTGGGACAGTTGCTGCTCGTCATGTCCCTCCTGTGGTTCTACTTCACCTTCACCGAGTATTTGACAGGCTACTACGGCGGCGAGGTCGAGGAGATGAAGGTCTTTTGGGGCAAGTTCACGGGTCCCTTCTGGCCGTTCTTCTGGGGAATGGTCCTCACCAACTTCCTCATTCCGCTCCTGTGTCTCGTGAGGCTTCACCGTCATTCCATCGGAAAGGTGCTCACCGCGTCCGTATCGGTCCTCGTGGGGATGTGGCTCGAGCGGTTCACCATCGTCGTCCCCACCCTGTCGTACCCGCGGCTGCCGTTCCCCGGAGGGGTTTACTGGCCGACGTGGGTCGAGCTGGGGGAGACAGCGGCGAGCTTCGCCCTGTTCGCCCTCTTCTATCTCCTCTTCACCAAGCTCTTCCCCATCATTTCCGTCTGGGAAATCCAGGAGGGGCGGGAGATGGGCCTGAAGGAGGTGGAGGAGCGGCTCCTCACCTACCTGCCGGAGACCGCCGAGGGTGGAGCTCACGGCAGCTGAAAGAGGAGGATGACATGGTTCGCCCACATCTAGTAGTGCCGGATCGAACCGTGAAAATCTTGCAGTGGGCCATGGCGGGAGGCTTCATTCTCTTCGTGGGAGCCATCGTGACCTGGATCATTCACCTGATCCGCACCGCCTGGCAGCTCCGGGACGTCCCCTCGGCCTCTATCGGCATTTCCCTGGTGGCGATCCCGGTCTTCCTGGTCCTCCTCGGTGTGGTGCTTTACGTCGTTTGGGGACTCCTGACGGATCGGAGCGAGGCATGACGCTCAGATGGCTGGTGGTTGGCCTGGCGGTAGTGGCCGGATGGGGAGCCCTGGCCGGGACATCCTCGGCGAGTCACGAGGCCCTCTCGGCCCTCCTTCCCGGCAATCCCCTCGAGGGAAGCCGGCTTTTCATCGAGAAAGGGTGTCTCCGCTGTCACGCCCTCCAGCAAGTGGGAGGGGTCACGGGACCTGACCTGGGCAGGGGCACCCTGACCCGTCCCCTCCTGGAGATCGCCGGGGTGATGTGGAACCACCTCCCGGGAATGGAGCACGTCTTCCAAAGAGAACGGATCGTGCGGCCCACGTTCCGGTCGGCGGAGATGGCGAGCTTGATCGTCTTCCTCTATTATCTGAACTCCCTGGATCCGACCGGAGATGCCACCGCCGGAGCACGCCTGTTCCGCCAAAAGGGTTGCGAAACCTGCCACTCCTTGGGAGGGAAGGGGGGGATCGTGGGCCCCCCCCTTGACAAGTACGGCCGGTACACTTCCCCCCTTTTCCTCACAACTGACCTGTGGAAAAGAGGGAGGATCATGGCGGAGAAGATGCGAGAGATGGGGATGCCACGCCCTACCTTTGAGGGAAATGACATCCCCGACCTCCTGGCCTATATCCGGCAAACCGGTGGAGCCCTCGACCGGCTCTACGCGCCGCCCGGAAGCCCTGAGCGAGGCGCACAGCTTTTCACGACGAGGCGTTGTGTCCAATGCCACTCGATCCGGGGCCACGGGGGCCGGGTGGGTCCCGACCTGGGCCTCACGCTCAAGGGGAGCCTCATGCGGATCGCCGGCGCCATGTGGAACCACGGCCCCGAGATGTGGGCGGAAATGGCCAAACGCGGGATCGAGGTACCCTCTTTTAGCCCGGAGGAAATGTCGGATCTCGTGAGCTATGTTTACTTTTTCCAGTTCATCGATCCGCCGGCGGATGCCAGGAGGGGACGGGCGGTGTACACGGAAAAGCGGTGCGGCACGTGCCACGGTACCCCGGGGATTGCCGAATCGGTGGCGCCGGATCTGGCGAAGGTGGAGGAACTGGGCACTCCCCTGGATGTCATCACCGGGATGTGGAATCACGCTTCACAGATGGGAGAAATGATGCTCGCGCAGGACATCGCATGGCCGATCCTCAAGGGTGGAGAGATGGCGGATCTCATCGCTTATTTGCTCACCGTTCGGGAGCGATCGCCTAAGCCGGTGAAGGGCCAGGGAGCGGAGCCGGAGGGAAAGCGGCGGTGAGGAGACACCCAACGGCTTCCTCGTCTCGGGAGCCGATGTGCTCAAAAGCAACGCAGAGAGAAAGGAGAAGAGCTTTGAAAAAGGGTCCTGTCGTCAGTGGTTTGGTTGTTTTGGTGGCGTGGCTCACCGTAAGCTTCACGCCGCATTATGGGGGCGAGCTGATTGTGCTTGCCGTCGCGGCTGGACCTGAGGCCAAGAGTATCGCCCGGGGTGGGTTGTTATACGACAAGTGGTGGAAAGGTATTCCGGGCGCGGCCGAGCCCAAAGATGACCATCCCCTATGGTCCTCGCAAACCACCAACAAAGGGAAAGGATCTGCCACCTGGCGCTGCAAGGAATGCCATGGGTGGGATTACAAGGGCAAGGATGGTGCCTACGGCACAGGCTCCCACCGGACAGGATTCCCCGGCGTGTGGGACGCAGCCCAAAAGAAGGACGTCAAGGAATTGGCTGCCATCCTGCGAGGATCGGCTAACAAGAAGCATGATTTTTCCTCAGTCTTGGGGGGTCAAGATATCGCCGACCTGGCGAACTTTCTCAAGGATGGGCTCGTGGACGTGACCAAGTACGTGGACTATAAGACCAAGAAGCCTATCGGAGGGGATGCGAGTCGCGGGAAGACGCTTTCCGTCTTGTGCGAAGGCTGTCACGGGGCTGACGGGAAGAAGCTGAACTTCGGCAGTGAGAAAGAGCCGGAGTACCTGGGCACGGTGGCCCAAAAGAACCCGCAAGAGTTCTTACATAAAGTTCGGGTCGGGCAGCCGGGTTCCGACCCCACCATGCCTTCGGCGTTGGTGCTGGGCTGGAGCATCCAGCAAGCTGTCGATGTGCTGACCCATTCCCAGACATTGCCGGAGAAATAGAGTTGACCGGCGATCAGCCTCACCGAATTTACGGAAGGGGACATTGATCCTCCGGGATTGGGATCGTCGACAATGCGCGGGCGAATCGCGCGTTCGCCTGACGTGCCCCCGCTGTCGTGTCCCCAACAGACAGGGGGGTTCAGAAGATGCGAGGCGAAGGTGTGCGTCACCGTTTGACCACGGGGGGGCTTTTCTTACTCATTCCCGCCGCGATCCTTGGGGCCGTGTTGGTTGAGGATGCCCACGCGCTCCGGCCCTTCCTGGCCGCCACCGACGCTGCCGTGGTGGCCCCGGGGGAGGTAGAGGTGGAGCTCGGGTTCGACGTCAGTCGGAACACCCGGGGGGATTCTGACGAGACGAGCTACGCCCTGCCGAGCGCTGCCTTCAACATCGGCATCGTGGACCGCTTCGAGATCGACATCGGCACCGGGTTTGAGCTGCTGGACGATGACGCAGCGGACAAGGCCCTCGGTAGCGTCAGCGATACGGAACTCACCTTCAAGACACTCTGGTGGGAGGGTGAGGAAGGGGCACCGTCTTTCGCTACCGAACTCGGCTTCACCCTCCCTACGGCCCGGAAGGAGTTTCAACCCGATGAGAAGCGGCGGGTCGGGGTAACCGGCCTCGTGGCCCTCACCGGCGAGGCCGGCCCTCTTCGCTATATCCTCGATCTCGGGGGCGGGGCCGAACCGAGTCCGAGAGATGCCGATTACGTCGGCGTATTCCTCTGGGCGGTGGCGGGCGAACTCACGGTCGCTGACCGGGTGGCCCTCGTCGCCGAACTCCAAGGCAAGGCGATGCCAGATGCCGAGCCCGATACCACGGCCCTCCTCGGACTCACCTATACGACCTCGGGCGGCGTAAAATTCGATATCCCCGGATTTGCGGGCCTTACGGACGGCTCTGACAACTGGGGTATAACCTTCGGCTTGACCTATGCCTTTCCCATTTGGGGAAGATAAATCAGGACATGGGCGCCACGGCCCCGCTCCGGAATGGTGAGACCGCGCTCACGCATTCCGTGATTCCACCTTCCCAACCCAACCTCCTTCGGCACGAGACGCCCGTGCAGGGGCGGGAACGTCTTCGAGAGGCATCCAGGGCACAGCCAACGGGTGCCCTCACGGCGACTCGCCGGTCTCCAAATCCGCGAATCCCTTCCGACGATGATCCACGGAAGGCGAGGCTCGTGGGACATCACCCCTTAAGGTGCGGCACCCCTGTCCCAAGGCATATGTCTGGATAAAGAATTACGGAACGGACCTGCGTGCCGTCAGATTCCAGGATGCTCCGGGACATGTTTGCCCCAGCCTTTCGCCCCTTCTTTCGGTGCCCCCTGAGTCCCGTTTCGATAGACGCCCATTGGATCCAGCCACTTACGCCGATATCCCCTCTCCGAAGACCGCCCGCAGCTACTGGCACCCCCTTTGCTCTGATACTGCGAGAGCCAGGGGAAGGAGGGAGCCGAGATGAGGTGCCCGTACCTTCACCGCCCGACCGACCTGGACGTCCATCACGGCGAGATCGTCCCGGCGACATGTCGGGATCCCGTCTCGGGGCTCTCCCGCGCTCCCGGGTTCTGGGAGTACTGGAACCGCTGCACCAGTCTGAAGCACCTCCGGTGCCCGCGGTACCGACGCCATCAGCAGACCCGCACCACGGGATCCGTCGAAGCCCAGTATCCGCTCCGGAGATCCGCGTGACACCGCGAGCACTTCTGGAGAAGATCACCTACCCGCTCACCCTCTATGGGGACGCTCCTCGGAACGTCTACTGGGAGGTGACCATTGCCTGCGACCTCGTCTGCAAGCACTGTCGGGCACAGGCGATTCCGCATCGCGACCCGGCCGAGCTCAACTTCGACGAGGGGAAGGCCCTGATGCGGGATGTAAAGGCGATGGGCAGCATGCTGATCCTCACGGGCGGCGATCCGATGAAGCGGCCCGATCTCTTTGAACTCATTGCCTATGCCCGCGAGATCCGCTTGCCCCTCGGCATCACGCCGAGCACGACGCCCACCCTGACCCGGGACGCCGTGCGACGATTCCGGGAGTCCGGCGTCGCGGCCGTCGGGATCAGCCTCGACGGCCCCCGTCCCGACGTCCACGACGCCTTCCGCGGTGTCCCCGGGACCTTCGAACGCTCGATGCTGGGCCTCGAATGGGCCCGGGAGTTTCGACTCTCGGTACAGGTCAACACCACCGTGACGCGGGAGACCCTTCCCCATCTCGAGGCCCTGTACCACCTATTACGGGACGACGCATCTCCTCCCGTGCGCCGATGGAGTCTCTTTCTGCTCGTCCCGGTCGGCCGGGGAGCAGGATTGGGAATGCCCTCGGCCGAGGAGGTGGAAGCGCTCTTCGCCTGGGTCTACTCCATCTCCAGGGATGCACCCTTCCATGTCAGCACGGTGGAGGCACCGCATTACCGACGGTACTGGGTTCAGCGCAAGCTCGAAGAGGGGATGGCCCTCGAGGCGATCCAGAGACTGGGGAAGAGAATGGGCTTCGGGGTTCGCGACGGCAACGGGGTGATCTTCGTCTCCCACACGGGGGACGTATACCCCGCTGGTTTTCTGCCCTATCCCCGCCTGGGGAATGTCCGGGAGACACCGCTCTCCGCAATCTACCGAAGCTCTCCCCCGCTGATGGAACTCCGGGATATGGATCGTTTGAAGGGAAAATGCGGGCGGTGCGAGTTCCGCTGGATAGATCGG
>Ga0209520_10002590_pt1 | contig 10437 bp, 8 predicted proteins | sample Rifsed16ft1_FD_184009 | JGI IMG/M metagenome (GOLD analysis project Ga0209520, IMG submission 184009) | Soil microbial communities from Rifle, Colorado, USA - sediment 16ft 1 (version 2) | ecosystem: Environmental > Terrestrial > Deep subsurface > Rock core/Sediment | place: Rifle, Colorado...
CGCGCGATGAGCCCGTCGAGATAGCGCTTCGCGTCCGCGCGGTCGCGGATCCTCGAGAGGTTGACCCCGATCCCCACGTTCGCCACGTCGGACCCCTTCCAGAAGATCCATGCGTACCCGCCGGGCGCACAGCTTCCGAGGTAGAAGTCGTTGAAGCGGGGGTCCCCGTCGACGCCGACCATCGTGTATTGCAGACACGCGTCGATGTCGCGGGTGCGGAGATGGGTCGGCAGGCCGGCCCAGCGACCCACCTGGCTCTCGAACCCGTCCGCGCCAATCACGACGTCCGACCGAACGTCGAAGAGCCGCCCCATGTGTTCGCACTGCGCCCCGACGACCCGGCCGTCCTCGGTGAGGAGGCCGACGGCGGAGGTCTTGATCATGATCTCCGCCCCGGCCTTCGCGGCCTCCCTCGCGACGTACCGGTCGAAGAGGTCCCGCTCGAGGACGTACCCCGTCTCGTTTCCTGCGAGCTGATGGTCCAGCACGAGGGCCGTCCCGTCGGGGGCGATGACCTTGGCACCCTCGACCTCGTGGCAGATGAACTCCCGGCTCGGCGGGAGTCCGATCTCCGTGAGCCACGCCTTCGAGACCCCCTCCCCGCAGCGGACCGGGGTGCCAATCTCGGCCCGTTTCTCGATCATCAGGACGTCCGCGCCGGCCCGGGCCGCGTACTTCGCCGCCGTGCTCCCCGTCGGGCCCGCGCCGACAATCAGGACGTCGACCTCTCGATCCATCGCTCGGCCATCGGATTCCACAGGGCTTCATGAGCCTTTGGGGACGGAAGGATGTGTTGGACGTCGAACGGTCCTTCCTCACCCCGTCCCGGTCGCCGGGGTTGGGTCCCGGACGACGAGAGGGTATCGGGTCGTGTTTTAGGACGCAGACTGGCGGGTCGAAGGGACTCGTCTGGGGATGTGCCCATTGGATACCTATAAGTCTGTACTAGTACCTACGACGGCCCATGGAACTGGAGACGCGTAAGGTCCAGAAGCTTGGCTACTCGAGCCTCGGGGTCTCCCTTCCGAAGGACTGGGCGTCATCGAACGGCGTGCGCCAGGGGGCCCTCGTGAGCATCCAGGTCGAGGACGACGGAAGCCTCCGGATTCGCGTGGGCCCGTTCGAGGAAGGCCTCGTGCCTTCGGAAGCGATGATCGATGCGGACCAGTGGGCGGAGCCCGAGGCCCTCACGCGGATGGTGACGGGAAACTATATCGTCGGGTGCAACACGATCCGCGTCCGGAGCCGCGAGGAGCTCTCCCCGAGTCAGCTTCAGGAGATCCACGAAGCGGTCCGAGGGCTCACGGGCCTCACGATCGTGAACCAGGGTCCCAAGTTCGTCACGATCGAGAATTTCGTCGAACCGACGCGGTTCCCGATCGACGGCCTCCTGAGGCGCCTCCACTACCTCACCTCCCGGATGGAGAAGCTCGCCCTCGGGGTTTTGGTCGGCGAGCCGGCGGGGAGCATCGAGGAAGTCGGCCGCATGGAGGCCGAGGTCGATCGGCTCTACTGGCTCGTCGTCCGGCAGCTCCTGCTCGCCGCGCAGAACCGGACCGTCGCGGCGAAGATCGGCGTCACGGAACCAAGGCACCTGCTCGGGAACCGGGTCGCGGCCGTCACCCTCGAGAACATCGGAGATCTGTGGGAGGAGATGGCGTCCTCCGCCGCGCCTCTTCTCGTCCCGAGGCGTCGGTTCTCGCAGGAAGCCGCCCGAGCGATCCTCCCCCTGAAGGAGAAGCTCGAGGACGTCATCGAGGAGACGATGTCCGCGTTCTTCGCGTCGAACCTCCAGAAGGCGAACGAGGCCCTCGACCTGCAGAGCGCCTTCGTGCGCCAGGTCCGCGCGTACACGGAGTCGCGGCCGACATCCCGGCCGCGGAACGCGCGCACGGGGCCGGGTTCGCCGCTCGGCTTCCTCCTGCGACCCGTGGAGCACATCGCGAAGTACTACGGCACGATCTCGCAGATCACGATCAACCGGGCCCTCGAGTCCCCGGCACAGCTGCGGCCCGCCGGACCGACACCGCCGTCCTCGTGAGCCGACCTAGGTGCGCCCCTGGCGCGCGAGGTAGTCCCTGCGGAGCTCCGCCATCGTCAGCGTCTTCCCCGGCCCCGCCTGGGGCAGGTCCGGCACGAGGACCACCTCGTGGACATGGGCCAGGAGCGGATTCAGGCGCTCCTTGATCGCCTTCTGGAACTCCGTCCGGAGGTGAGCCGCCAAGCCGCCGGATTCCATCTCGCTCGGATCTTTCGGCACGGCATACACGACGAGTCGATGTTGCCCGCTCCCGTCCACGTCGACCGCGAAAGGCTTCGAATCGTATACGAGCTCGTGGAGGATCGACTGTCGGATCTCCTCGGCGCTCGTCTTCACCCCGTTGATGTTGATCATGTCGTCGATCCGGCCGTGGTGGCGGAAGAATCCGCCTCCGAGGCGTTCGATCTGGTCCCCGTGGCGGCGCAGGAGCTCGCCGTGCGGGCCGCGCGGGAGGCCCTCGAAATACTCGGCGTCGTGGTCGTAATTCACGAGGTCCGTCGAGAGGCCGATGGAGGGGGGAAGGAGGAAGACCTCCCCGAGATCCGCGGGTCGCCCATCGTCGAGGATCGTGAAGTCGAGTCCGAGCGCCGGCGTCGTGAAGGTGGATGGGGCGCACGGCTGCACGACGGTCCCCGTGATGTATCCGCCGCCGATCTCTGTGCCGCCGCAGTACTCGAGGATCGGCTTGTAGCCGGCGAGGGACATGAGGTAGAGCATCTCGTCCGGCGTGGACGCTTCGCCCGTCGAACTGAATCTTCGGATCCGGCTCCAGTCGAGGCCCTCCATCGAGCCGTCGGACAGCCACGTGCGCACGAGCTTCGGTACGACGCCGAGCATCGTGACCCCGGACCGGGCGACGAACTCCCCGAAACCCCGTCGGTTCGGTGCGCCGACGTAGAGGGCGATCGTGGCGCCGTTCACGAGGCTCGCATACGTGAGCCAGGGGCCCATCATCCAGCCGAAGCTCGTCGGCCACGTGAGAACGTCGTCCGGGTGGACGTCGTGGTGCAGGTATCCATCCGCCGCAGCCTTGATCGGCGTCGTGTGGGTCCACACGATCGCCTTCGGGTCCTTCGTGGTCCCGGACGAGAAGAGGATGTTCGTCGGGTCCCCCGGTTCACGGGGCACGGCGTCGAACGTGTCCTCGTCCCCGAGGAACTCCTCCCACTCCAGATCCCCGTCCCGCAGGACGTGGGAGGGCGCGCCTCCGTCGGGCGGCAGGACGATGGCGCGGGGCGCGCCGGCGGCGACCGCCTTCGCGTAGATCCGCTGCTCCTTCCCGTCGCGAACGTACGCGTCGATCGTGAAGACGGCCTGGGCGCCCGAGATCCGCACCCGCTTCTCGACGTCCAGCGGAGCGGACGCGTCCGCAATCCCGATGGCGCAGCGTCCGGACAGCACGATGCCCAGGTAGATCGCGACGGACTCCGCGGTCATCGGGAGATAGAGCGCGGCGCGACCATCCTTCGGGACGCCGAACCGGTCCAGCCCGTGGGCGACCCGCGCCGCGAGGCCTCGCAGCTCTCCGAGGGTCATGCGGCGGAGCCTCGGAGAGGCCTCGGAGGCGGACACGATCGCCACCTTTCCCGGATCCGCATGGAAGCAGCTCTCGGCGATGTTCAAGCGGGCCCCGGGGAACCATCGAGGGCGCCGCGGGTCCGAGTCGGGATCGAGGACGCGCGTCGGTTTCGTCCGGAAGACGATTCCAAGTCGCCGGACGACGTCCGACCAAAACTCCTCGCGATTCTCGACGGACCAGCGATGGAGATCCGCGTAGGTCGCGAGGTGCCGATCTCTCATCATGCCGGCGAGGTTGGAGCGTCGGATGTCCTCGTCGGATGGCGTCCAGGCGGGACCCGGTCCGTCCCTCGGCCGGCGATTGGCATAGGCGACTCGGTAGGCGAGGCGATGCAGTCCAAAGCGTCCCCTCAGCGCGGGGTCCCCGAGGATCGCGTCCCGTAGTTCGATCCAGAGGCGCACCTGCTCCCCCGGACTGGCGCCCGACGGATGACGCTCGATGATCTCCTCGAACCTCGCGAAGATGCGTTGGGCCTCGGCGGACGGAATCCCAAGGGCCTCCATCTCCTTCGGCCCAAAGGCGGGACGCACGCCCGAGAATCCCGCCGGGCCCACTTAAGGATGCGGACCCGAGGCGGCTCACTTGGCGAACCCAGGGCCCGCCTTCTCGGAGGCCATCGCCTTCTTCGCGTACTCGATCGCGCGGTCGACCGCATCTCGTGGAGTGTTCACAGGGACGAACAGGTGAGGGTCGACGCCGGCCTTGTCCATCGGCCACGAGCGCAGGGCGAAGACGGTCTTCCCGAGGTCGAACGCGTGGGCCATCTCGCTCAAGGTGCCATAGGACCCGTTCACGGCGATGATCGCGTCCGCCGTCCGCACGATGATCAGGTTCCTCGCGGTGCTCATCGCGGTCGCGATCGGGAGGTCGATGTACGCGTTCGCGTCCGCCTTGTTGCCCGTTGGCAGGACGCCGATCGTGAGGCCTCCGCCGCGCTTCGCGCCCTTCGCGGACGCCTCCATGACTCCGTTGAGGCCGCCGCACACCAGGACGGCGTCCGCCCGGGCGACCAGGAATCCGACCTCCTCCGCGAGGGCGAGGCCCTCCGGAGGCGCGGTGCTCCCGCCGCCGATGACCGCGATGATAGGCTTCCTCGCCATGAGGACCTCCATCGACGCGGCGCTGTGCATTAAGTCTTTGCCGAAACATTCTCAGAGGCGAGAACGAGCCGACGGCAGGAGGTCCCGGAGCCCTTCAAGGGACCGGATCCACGGGCACGGGGCGGGAGGCTCCCCCTGCCGCTGAAGGAGGACCGCGTGGAGACCTGCGCGGCGGGCCCCGAGGTAATCCGCCTCGAAGCTGTCCCCCACGTGGACGCAGCGCTCCTCCGAGGCGTTCGCCTGGGCGACCGCCCGCTGAAAGATCCGCACGTCGGGCTTCTCCGCGCCGACGTCGAACGAGTATGTGATCGTGTCGAAATACGGCGCGAGGCCGGTATCGCGCAGCTTCCCCGGTAAGTCGTGGGTGGCGTTCGAGATCACGCCGAGGCGGTACCCGGCCTTCCGGAGGTCCTTCAGAATCGCGGAGGTCTCGGGATACGGCCTCCATGCGACGACCTTCGTGAACTGCTCGTGGATTTCGTCGAGCATGTCATCCGCCGGCTCGACGCCGAGATGCTCGATCAAGCGCGCGTTCAGGGAGCGGAAGAATTCCCCTTCCTGGCCGGCGGGAAACGGTCGGATCAGGGTGACGATCGTCTCCGGCGCGCGAAGCAGCCGGACGATCCGCTCTCGGTCCATCACGTGGCCTCGGGATGCGAGGATCCGATGGAACAGGTCCGCCGGGGACGGATCCGGATTCAGGATCGTCCCCCCAACGTCCAGGAAGACATGGGTCACGTCGTCGATCGTGTGCCCCGGGCCACGCACGCTCCTCCATCTCCCGCGCGGGCGAAAAGCCTTGCCCTCCGCCTTTATGTCCGCGGGAAGCCCTCCCGACGCCCGAGGCGAATCCATGGCCGAGGACCCCACGCGGGCGTACTTCGCCGGCACGGAACGTGACCGAGCCGCGTTCGAGGCGGGCATCAAGCTCGGCTCGATCCTCCATCAGTACGTCGGCACGCCCCTCGCCGCGTCGAGCGTCGAGAGCCTCGAGCGGGCGATCGAGGCGGCGACCCGCGTGCAACCCCTCGTCGAATCCGTCCGCGTGCGGATCGATCGAGACCGCCTCCGGGTCCGCGGGCCGTACCGGTACGGCACGCTCACGGAGGACCTCCTCGATGTCGAGGTGGCGATCCGCGTGGGATCTGAACGGGCCGTCGGCGTGCTCCGGTACGTCCCGGAGCTCGACTATCCCCTCATGTATTTGAACGACATCGGCACGCCGACCAAGGGATAATAAGGCACCCCCTTTCTGCCGCGACCGCATGGCGGAGGGGCGCGGGGTCGAAGTCAAGTTCCGTCGGGACCTCGGCCTCCTTGAGATCACGATGATCGGCCTCGGGCCGACGATCGGGACCACGATCTTCCTCCTCGTCGGGCCCGGTTTCGCGATCACGGGGCCGTCCCTCATCCTCGCGTTCTGCCTGAACTTCATCGTCACGATGTTCACCGCGATGGCCTACATGGAGCTCGGTTCCGCGTTCCCGGAGACCGGCGGTGGGTACCTCTGGGTCCGCCGCTCCATGCGGGATCCGTGGGGCTTCCTCGGCGGCTGGATGTCCTGGTTCGGCCATTGCATCGTGGCCTCCTTCTACATCTTCGGCTTCGGCCTCGGAGCCGTCGTCGCCCTGGAGACCCTCATGGGCACGCCGGAGCTGACCCTCTTCGGCCTCGGGGAGGACGGGATCACGAAGCTCTTCGCGGTCCTCGGGGCGACGTTCTTCATCGGCCTGAACTACCGCGGGACGAAGATCACGGGCCGTTCGGAGACCGCCGTGACGTTCGTCCTCCTGGCGATCGTCTCCGCGTTCATCGCCTTCGCGTTCGTCCAGCTGTTCTCCGGTCCGATCCCGACCTCAAACTACGTGCCCTTCTTCAAGGGTTCGACCGGATGGGAGCAGTTCGTCGCCCTCGTCGGGGCGATGGGTTTCACGTTCATCGTGTTCGAGGGGTACGAGATCATCGCCCAGACGGGCGAGGAGAGCAAGAATCCGGAGAAGAACATCCCGCGGGCCGTGTTCCTTGTAGTCGGGTTGAGCGCCCTCATCTTCGTCCTCGTCGCCGTCGCGGCGATCGGAGTCGGGGGAAACTGCGCGAACTCAGCGAACCCGGACTGCAACCTCCTGCGCGCCGAGGACGGCGTCGTCGTCGGAAACAACGATGGGATCGCGGAGATCGCCGCGCGGATCATGCCCTTCGGCCTGTACGTGGTCGCGTTCGGGATCGTCCTCGGCGCTCTCGCAGCGATCAACTCGATGGTCTTCTCCTCGAGCCGCGTCTCCTTCGCGATGGGCCGGGACGGGACCCTGCCCAGGGCCTTCGGCCGGCTCCATCCGCGTAAGCGCACGCCCCACGTGGCGATTGCGGTCTCCGGCCTCATCATCGTCCTCATGACCCTCACTCTGGACATCAACACGATCGCCGCGAGCGCGGACATCATGTTCCTCCTCCTGTTCCTCCAAGTGAACTGGGCCGCGATCGTCCTGCGGCGGACGATGCCCGACGTGAAACGGTACTACATGATGCCCCTCTTTCCCATCGTCCCGCTCGTCGGGATCGCGACGAAGTTCGTCATCGCCTTGAGCCTGTGGGCGATCGAGCCCTTCGCCTGGTTCATCGCCCTCGGATGGATCGGTCTCGGCTTCGCAGTCCACTACCTCCACGGGAGGAAGGAGATTGTCGTGGGAGTGACCAAGGTCGTCGAGGCGATCATCCCGACGCGCCGTCCTCGCTATCGGATCCTCCTGCCGATCGAGGACTTCGAGCGGACGGAGGTCGTCGACTTCGGTGCGCTTGTTGCGAAGGTCGAGGACGCGGAGCTCACCCTCCTCCACGTGATCGAGGTGCCTCCCGCCCTGCCCATCGACGCGATCGACCGGCTCTACGTGAGCGAGGTCCGCTGGAACCTCGGGAAGCTGCGCCGTCGGGCGGAGGACCTCGGGGCCTACGCGACCGCCCGGGTCGAGGTGAGTCACAAGGTCTTCGACACGATCCTCGACAACATCCGCGAGGACGAGACGGATGTTCTGATCCTCGGCTGGAAGGGCGGTTGGCGGAAGGGGAGGATCCTAGGCGCGAATGTGGACCGGTTCGTCCAGGAGGCCCCGTGCGACGTAATCGTGTTCAAGAGCGCGAACCTGAAGGAGAAGCTCGCGCGGATCCTCGTGCTCAACGCTCCGGAGTGGCACGTGTCCTATGCGACGGGGTACGCGATCCTCCTGGCCAAGCAGCACAAAGCGACGATCACGATCCTCAGCGCCGTGCAGACGGACCGGGAGCTCGAGAAGGAGAAGCCATACAGCGCACGCCTCGCGGAGATGTGCCGGACGCACGGCGTGACGTTCGAGGAGAAGTTCGTCAAGACGCGGAACATCGTGGACCTCGTCGTCGAGGAGGCGAAGGGATACGATCTCCTCGCCGTCGGGGCATCCTCGGAATGGAGGCTCACCCAGTTCGCCTTCGGGCCCATGCAAGACCAGATCGCCCGTCGGACGGAGACCCCGGCCCTCATGGTCCGTAAGGTCCGCCGCCGGGAGGCGTCGGGTCAGCCGGAGCGCCCCGTCCCGGTCCCCGTCCTCGCCGTGCCGTGAGCCACGAGGCTCTCACGGGAGCGTCGCGCCGCATCCTGCACAGAAGCGGTTCTCGGGCGGGTTCTGACGGCCACACTGCGGGCACGCCTTCTGCCACGCCTGCGGGACCGGTGGAGGCGCGGGCGTCGGGGCGTACATGGGCATCGGGGCTGCCGCTTCCGGGGGCCCTTTGAGCGCCGCGCCGGCGATCGTCACGGCGAGTCCGACGAGTGCGATGATCCCGGCCCACAGGGCCACCTGGTTGTACCGCGCCGCGGTCGCCTGGAAGCTCGCGCAGATGCTCTCGTCGTATGTCCCGTTGAAGAAGCTGCCGGGGGAGCAGAAGAAATTCCACGCGGTCTCCGCGCTGCTCGCCGTGAAGTACGCATACCCCAAGGTCCCGAGCGCACCGATCAAGACCACGATTCCGACCACGAGGAGGGCGACACGCATCGATTGCCTCGGCCGGCGGACAAGGATGGTGGGATATCATCGTTTCCGTGTGATTCCCGCCGCGGATTCTTTGGCGGATCGCAAAGAGTGTTTAATAGCGCCAGGCCTATTTCTGTCGCCCCGGTGGGTCGCATGGGAGAGGCACTGAAGATCGGAATCACGGGCCTCCCCGGCGCCGGCAAGACGTACTGCCTCCTCAAGGTCATGGAGATGCTCGAGGCCGACGGCCTGAAGGTCGGCGGCATGATCACGGAGCCGATCGTGAAGCGGAACCGGCGCGAAGGTTTCTACGTGATGGACTGGGCGACGAAGGAGAAGCGCGTCTTCGCGTCGCGGGAGATCCCGTCGAAGATCCTGGTCGGCCGGTACGGCGTCGACATCAGCGCGCTCGAGGAGGTCGGCGTGAACGCGCTGCGGGGCGCGACCGCGAACTCGGACGTGATCGTGATCGACGAGGTCGGGAAGATGGAGGTCGAGTCGCCGAACTTCGTGCAGGCCGTGAAGGATGCGCTCGACGCGGACAAGCCGCTCCTCCTCACGCTCCACAAGAAGTCCCGCAACCCGCTCCTCCAGGACATCCGCCGCCGGGATGACGTGCGCATCCTCGAGGTCACGATGGTGAACCGGAACCTCCTGCCCTACAAGATCGTGAAGCTCATGAAGGGCGAGGTCCTCTGAGGCCGAAGGTCTCTTGCCTTCGTGAGCCTTCGCGGCCGTCGTGGACCTTCCGTTCCCATTGCGCGAGGCGGTCGAGGGCGCCGCGCGGATCCTCGTGCCCGACGTCCCGCGCCGCCGGGGGCCGGGCACGCGGGGACCGTGGCCCTTCTACAACCCGACGATGGCCCTGAGCCGGGACCTCAGTGCGGTCATCCTCCGTGGATGGCCGAGGCGGGTCCGCAAGGCGCTCGACGGCCTGGCCGCGACGGGGATCTGGGGCATCCGGATGAGCCTCGAGGCCCGCGTCGGGGAGGTCCTGTTCAACGATCGCTCCGCCGCCTCGGCCTCTCTCATCCGGGAGAATGTCCGCCGGAATGGACTCGACGCGGCGGTCGTCTCGAGGGACCTGCGCGCCCTCCTCCCGGAGGCCCCGTTCGACGTGGTCGACGTGGATCCGTTCGGACCGCCGACCCCCTTTCTCGAGGCGGCGTTCGGGGCCGCGTCCCCCGGATCGGGGGTCTGGGTCACGGCCACGGACACGGCGCCCCTCTGTGGCACCTATCCGGCCTCGTGCATGAAGCGCTATGGCGCGCGCCCCCTCCGCTGTGACGAAGGCTCCGAGATCGGGGTGAGGATCCTCCTCGGGTATTGTGCGCGGATCGCCGCGGCCCGCGGCACCACCATCCGACCGATCGTCGCGTACGCCGCGGAGCACTACCTGAGGCTCCATCTCCTCGTGGCGTCGGGTGCCGAACGGATGCATCTCGGTCGCGTGGCGCGGGAGGGCCCGGGACGCTTTCGTGTCGTGGACGTGGAGGCGGACGCGCGCGACGCGATCGGTCCCCTGTGGCTCGGCCCCCTCATGGACGCCGCGGTCGTCCATTCCCTCCGGCCGTCCGGCTGGACGGGCGTCCCGGCCGCGCGGCTCCTCGCCGCACTGAAGGACGAGGCGGACCTCCCGCCGTTCTTCGTGACGACGGACGAGATTGCAGCGCACCTCCGAGGCTCCCCTCCGAAGCTCGACGCGTTCCTCGCGAA
>Ga0209520_10002591_pt1 | contig 10432 bp, 9 predicted proteins | sample Rifsed16ft1_FD_184009 | JGI IMG/M metagenome (GOLD analysis project Ga0209520, IMG submission 184009) | Soil microbial communities from Rifle, Colorado, USA - sediment 16ft 1 (version 2) | ecosystem: Environmental > Terrestrial > Deep subsurface > Rock core/Sediment | place: Rifle, Colorado...
AGGGTTTGACTGTGCAAGAGATTGTAACCCGGTACCCACTGGGTATGCATGTGACATTGCTTTTGCTAACGCTTTATGTGCACCTAATGACTGGACTTGTGATACTGTAATCCCAATCGCCCCTCCTAACAATTGTCCTGCCGGGCGTCGTTGCTGCCAAGGATATAGTCGGCCATTAGATCCTCTCCCGTTCCCCCTGCAGCAGGAGTGTACTATCCCCGTTCAGATTGCCTTTAGAACGACAACAGAAACTCCATTGGCCGAGGACGTTTGGAAAAGGCTGGTTGCAAACCCAGTGAGTGTCTTCAGAAGAATATTTCCTCAAATTGAAGACGAGGAAGGAAGACCAATAACAAGGCTTTTTGACATGCCGGCAGCAACCAGTGTTATATATAGCGGCGAGGGAGTAATTGTTGCCGGAAATCCAGGGAGTGGTCGACCTGCAAACCAAGCTGAACTTTACTTCCCCCATATTGGAGGTGTACACGAGTACTTTCTAAAGTGCATACAAAAGACACTCCGTCCAGAAGGATTTGGTGAAGGCTGTATTTCAGGTCCAGAACCTCTTGTCGGTCTTGCTTCTGGAGACTGTGCTACTCCACCGCCATCAGGTGCCATTGGCCCCGGTGCGGGAAGATGCCAACCCGGAACAGGGTTTTGCAGCCCGGGTAATTTGGGTGCTTTTGGCAGCTTAGCAACGGAAGCATCCATCATTTGCAATATGGAATCAGGAGGAAACCCCAATGCTCTAAACTGCGGTTGTTTTTTGGGAAGATCGGTCGATTACAGCGTAGGCCTTTTTCAGATAAACCTCTTGGCACATTGCTCGGGTGCAATGAGCTACACTTGGTCCCCACCTTCTTGTACAGTTTTAGACCAATCGAAAGTGGATGCGTGTCTTGAGAGGTTTTTCGACCCAGATGAGAATATTCAGTACGCGGCTGGTCTTAGAAGAAGGCGTGGCGATTGGGGAGATTGGGCGGGAACTGCCCGACCATGTGGGCTTTATTAATTTATGACAAAAAGGAAAAAGTTTAAGTATCAGTTCAAACCAATTCATCTTTTGGTCTTTGCAATTATTCTTTTAATATTAAGTTTGGCAGTTGCTAGTAAAGGCGGTTTATCTGAAATCACCAATCTAAATAGACAGAATAAAGTAAGCGGTACGGGTTCTAAAAAAGAAAGAGTAGAAATTTCGGGAGTAAAAGTTGCCGATTTCATTGGTAAAACCAGTCAGGATGAATCTCCAGGTTATTACACGATAGCAAAAACCCCTGACTACCACATTTTCTTTCTAGCAGCCGATGAACTTTTCTTCATCTCAATAACCAGTTATCCTTTCGACGAACACCGAGCAAATGCTGAGCAAAAACTTTTAGAAGTCCTTGCAATAACCGAGGACGACTCCTGCAAGTTAAATGTCGATATCACGACTCCTTCTTATGCAAATCCGGATAAGGCGGGTGAAGTTTACAATCTAAGTTTTTGCTCAAATAACAATTGACTTGTGACATGTGACAATTGACTTTATGAAGAAGTTCAGATTCAGGAAGTTCCAAGTTTATAAGGATGCGCTTAAATTTAGAAGCGATATAAAAATGCTAGTCAAGAATTACTTTCCAAATTACGAATTTTATTTATTGGGCGATCAGATAATAAGGGCCGCAAACTCTATTATATTAAACATAGCTGAGGGAGCTGATCGAAGTACAGATAAAGATTTTGCAAACTTTCTGAATAAATCACACACATCCCTTAATGAGGTGGTCTCTTGCCTTGATATGGCACTTATAGATAAATATATTACTGAAAAGGTGCATGCAGAGCAGAATATCTTGAAAGGGCTGAAAACCTAGCAAATCAACTTACAGCTTTCAGAAAAAAATTATTATCTAGTAATTAAAAAGTCACATGTCAATGGTCAAAGGTTAAGTGAATAAGTATTGTTGTAGTTTTTAGTATGTAGTATTATGAAACTGAACATGTTTAAAAAAATCCTCCTCTCTTTCCTGACATCGATTCTTGTCCTTGTTACCATTGCTCCCTATTTCTCTCCTGCACGAGCGCAAGGATTACCTGATACCTGGTATGCTCCAGAGTTTGGAACCTATGTTGATAGAGTTTACGACGAATCTAATCCCGAGGAAATTTTTGGCGAGCGTTATACTCACGCTCAAGTTGTTTGGATACTTCACTCATTAACAGCGGTTCTTCTACCCGAATTTGTCATAACTTGTATGACTATAGACGACCCAGCTGATGCAGGAAGTTGTTTTTTTGGTGCATGGGCCGCAATAACAGCGGTTTTTGACTATTCTCCAAGAAACACTAATTTTGCAAGTACATTTAACTCTCTTGTCTCTGAAAATAGAATATCGGGAGTCGGTTATTTTAAAGAATTAGCCGAAAAATTCCACATAGTCCGTGAGGCAAAAGCACAAGGGTTTGGATTTGATAATCTTTCTCCTATAAGACAAGTCTGGTCTGCCATACGAGATATTTCCTATTTCTTACTAATATTTGCCTTCATAGTTATGGCATTTATGATAATGTTTAGGGTAAGAATTTCTCCTCAAACAGTCATTACTGTCCAGTCCGCCTTACCCCGTCTTATACTTATACTTATACTTATAACTTTTTCTTATGCTATCGCGGGGTTTGTGGTGGACCTTGCTTATCTTACCTTGGGACTAGTCGCAATACTTGGCAGCAACTTAAGCGATCTGACCACTCTAGAACTATTCAGTACATTAATTACCTCTCTACCTATCATTTCCATGTTTATGATTCCCTTTATTGTCTCTTTTTATTTTATTGTTCACCCTAGTGTTTTGGGAGCTCTTTTTTCCGCACCAATTATTATATTAGGGGCAATCATATCAATCATACTTTTTATACTTCTTTTAATAATTGCGATTAGAATGCTATGGCTTTTGATCAAAACATTTATTAACGTTGTGATTCTCATTGCAGCTGCTCCGCTTTTAATTCTTTTCGGAGTCTTTCCAGCCGCAGGAGGATTTAGTACATGGCTTAGAAATCTTGCTTCGCATGTTTTGGTCTTTCCTGCAGTAATAAGTTTGGTTTTCCTGGCTCATTACGTATTTTGGAGCTCACTAAGCGATGGAACCTGGCTCAGCACGTTTTTTTCATCGGACGACAGTCTCAATCCTTATAGAATCCCAACGTCCACAAACACGGGTACGATTGAACTACCCGGATTTAACCTTGGCGACTCAACTTTGTTTGGAGCAATCGTAGCAATAGGCATCATAACTTTGGTCCCTGCGGTTGGCAGCATTATTCAAGGTTTCATCTCCGGTCGTCCATTTGCCTACGGCACCGCCATCGGCCAAGCAGTTGGACCGATAGGTGCTGCTTGGGGCTCCGGCCCAATTTCGGGAGTTAGAAAAGAATTAAGCTTCCAGTCGGGTGCGGCAATGGCAAGTGGTTTAGCGGATTCAAGAGTCGGTCGATGGCTACCTCAAAGTTGGAGTACTGCTTTAAGAAATGTCGGAAGATCACGCAGTTAAGTCTTGAAAGTTAGGCAATTGAATAAGATAGGTTTTTCCTTTTCTTTTTCTCAATTTCCTCATCAATATCTTCTAAAGACCTTCTTGAATATCTGGCTCTAATAAGATTAGTGTTTAAAGCCCTTCCCATATCAGTCAAGCTTTCCATATAGCCAGCAAACCTTCTCGCGATTTCAACACCCGCACCCGTATCGCCTCTTGGAGCATATTCAAGCAAAGATACTTCTGTGTTTCTAGCCTTCCTTTTAACGCTGCCTGGGTAAAAAACACCCGGCTCTGCCGAGCTTTTTAACAAATTTTCCTGAAACGCTAAACCCAATGACGCTAACAAAGGAATAAAAGCCCTGGCTCCTTCATTCTCGGCCAAATTTCTTGTTGCAAGGGTAACTCTTTTCATCAACTCATCGAATTCAAGCATTCTTGGAACACTTTCTCTAGGTACTCCTAAAAATTCTGCCATAGTGTCTCGGTCGAGTGGTTGTGAAATTAGTTTCAACAATTTCGCTGCCTGGCTCCAATCTATGTAACCTTTTCTGTAAAAAACGTCATCATCAATAGCGGCGTATGGCATCTCAGACATTCCTTTACCTTCATAAACTAAATCTAAAATTCTTTTTCCTTTATGATCATAATCACTGTCGTCTATTTTCGCCATGTTAAGAAGCCCCAAGTCAAGCTTCGCTGGAACTTCGTGAATATATAATTCTTTGCCAAGAAAGGTAACTTTCCAGTTTCCGTATTTATCTAAATCCGGAACCCAGCCGGGCTCGTGGTGATTTATCCACCGAGAAGTTCTTTTAGAAAGTGGAAGCATTCCTCGCGTCCAGTCCTTCCATTTATTTCCAGCCTCTGACCTTAACCAATGAAGCGGTGTGGAAATATCTGTTGCTGCTTTAGGTCCACCTTCAGAAACGCCGCGAGAGGTTATTTTCGTTTTCTCTTTCCACATCACTTCATACCCAATTTTCCCCTCCATAATTTCCTTAGCTTTTTTAATTGTTTGCTTATCTATTTTTTTTTCTTCCCCATCTAAAACCAATACTTGATAAGCAAGCTCTTTCTCTTTATTGTCGTTTATTAACTTCTCCCACTTTGCAAGATCATCTACTGTTACTTCATGTACTGTACCGCCAATGCCTTCATCCTTATAATCAAAACCCCAACCAATCCCTGCGGCCTCTGCCGTGTATAGAGCAAAAATCCTCGAAATGTTAATAATATGGTCATTCAGAAGATCAATCGTTATTCCATCTTTAATATCTTTTGTAATATCCTTTGCGCACGCTCGCGCTTCCTCTTCAATATCAATTTCTCTTCTTTCATCTTGCAGCGCATCCCATAAAAAAATTTCTTTCTTAGAACCATCCGGCCCATCAACCTGAACTTTTCTGTCCATCATCCAACTTACCTTGGCCATAATCTTATCAACACTATGCGGGGTCGAATATACAACAAAGGGGTTATCAATCTCGTATGGAGTTTCTTTAAGCAAGGCAACCTTATTACCACCTATAAAGTTTGCCCCAACAAATTGTTCATAACCATCTTTATCAACAGTCTGCTCATCCCCTATAAAAACTTTGTCACCCGACCCCACTCTCCAATCAAGCTCGGTAATGATGTCATTAATGGAATCTTTTTCTCTATTGGCATCAACTTCCCACTTTACCCCGTCAACCCAAACAGCTTTGTTTTGGCGCAATTCCTTTTTTATTCTCTTTAAAACATCACCCTTTAACTCGTATTCTTTTCCAACTAGCACTTTTAGTTCACTATCAATCTCTAAAGCAGCCTTAAGGCCTTTGATAGCGCCTTCCGTGCTACCAAAAATCTCATCTATCGTTACCAACCAATCTTCTACCTTTTTCCCCTCTAATTCTTTAAATATCTTCTCCTTACTGTCAAAAACCGCCTCGATAAATGCAAGTTGTTTCTGGTTAATTTTATAATCGATAACTTCTTCTTCTACTTTTGTTCCCTCTAAAGTTTTATGTTGAGCAACAATATCTTTCCCTCCATTTCTACTCTTCACCCTATGTGCAGCTGCTATTGCCCTAAATATCGCTAAGGCTTCATCTTGCTTTCTTATAATTTCCTCTCCAAATTTCCACTCTCCTTCCACCTTTAGTCCACCCTCCGATAAAGAAGAAAAAACCTTTTTAAGATCTGTCATCCGAAGATCAATTCTTCCTCTTTTTTTAACTGTATATTCCAATTGGCCCATACCACTATGGAATTCTTCCAAAACCATACCCGCTGCTTTAAGCAATACAGCATTCCCCTCCATCCATTCTCTAAGTTTTTGCACCCTTTCTAAAATAAGCCTTGCTTTTTTAGCTTCTTCAGGAAGCCCTTCACCCTTTGCTAATTCACCTATAAGATCTTCTTCCAGGTGCGCCTCAAAATCCTGCATCATGTATATTCCACTATCTAGCGATCTGGTTTTAAAAGGTTCGATGTTGTTATTATCGCCAACCAGCTCGACTGCTTCTTTAATATACTTTTCTAAAACTCCTTCAACGTATTTTCTTTCCTGTTCATAACGATCTCCCTCTTCTTCAAGCGTAGGCTCTTTTTTATCAAGTTCTAATTCTTGTTCTTCCTCCTTTAGTTTTTGGGCACTCCGCTCAACATAATCTCTTGCCTGATCATCAATTGGAGGTGGTGTTCCCCATCCTAAATACTCTATCTTTTGTTTTAACTCTTTAGCCTTCGAAGAATCTTCTCTACCACTGGCTTCCAACAATGCCAGTTCCATGTTATAACGGGCTACCTTTACATACTCCTCATTCATACCGCCGAAATCAGGCGTGCTTCCCTCTAATAAACTTGTCGCCTCATGTTCCAATGAACCAACATTAATCCTTGAAACCCGCTCAATTGCCTGTACGTAATTATCCGTAACTTGAGCTTCAAGTAAAGCTCTTTTTGCACCCTCCAGTGCGCCTATTTGTTTTGCCTCAGTTATTAAAATCTGACGGGCCTCTTTTAGCCCTTTAAGAGTCGCCTTTTGAATTTCCGGGTCAGAATCAGGATTATCAAGAATTTCCTTAATTTTGTTTTGAATCAAATAAAAAAGACTTGCCTCGTAATCCCTTTGCTTCTCTTCTAATATAGAAGCTCGAATATTCTCTCCCTTTTTACCAGTTTTGTCGGCAGTAAGTTTATTATTGAGTTCTTCCTCTACCTTTTTCTCTAACTTTTTTTGTTTATCTTGTTTGCTAGACTCCTTTTTTTCCTCTTTCCCAACTTTCTTTTCTTCTTTCAGCTTCGGTTTCATCGCTTCAACTGGGGTATACTTGCCTGCTATTGATATTTCTTCTTGGTTTGTCATATATTAACTCTTTTATTATACAGTGTTACAGGTCATCTTGGAGAAAATTCCAGGGGTGTTTAGTTAATGCTTGTATCGAAGAATTAGCTTTCGCTATTACCATTTGCAACCTGAGCAGACTCTTCATTTTTAACTTCTTTTCTCTTTTTCTTCACCGTAAAAAGATCAATGAATCCTTCAGTTGAACTTTTTGGCAATCCTCCGCGCACAGAAGACCGATGTATCCCCCTGAAACTCTCCTGACCCTCATCTCGTTTTAGTAACTCCTCTATCAATTCGGGTGGTAGTTCACCTGGTTCTTGGTCTGTCATGGTTTATATTTTACCACCTCTTGGCAATCTTGTCTGTGAAAAAGGGTTCCTCTTGAAAATATACGTTCACAGAAAAGGCTTTAACTAAGGTAAAAGGTAAAAGAGAGCAGTCGAAATTATTGGAGAAGCAAAGAGAAGATTGATATAATAAGGTGTGGCTAAAATTCCTAAAAGCTTACAACCAATTCTTTGGTCGCGAGACGTAAACAATCTCAATCTCAAAAAAGATAGGGCGTATATTATTAATCAGATTTTAGCTTACGGAACAGCTGACCATCTTAAATGGCTGTTTAAGAATTATCCCCGAAGAATTGTGGTCAATACTTTTGTAGAAAAACCTATAAAAGTATATTCTCCCTCAGCATTTAATTTCGTCAAAACAATTCTTCTTTCTAAAGAAAAGGATATTAGGCAAGACAGATATGTCGAAAATCTACCTAGAAATATTCGATGAGGAAAGGCTTTGGGTTTTTGAAAAGCTTGTTTTTTTTAATAAAGTAGGGATTCTGGCGGGCGGAACAGCCATTGCGCTTCAAATTAAACACAGAAAATCTTTTGATTTTGATGTTTTTACCAAAAGTGAGATAACAGAACACCTTCGCCAAAAAGTCAGGAAAGTTTTAGGTTATACCTCCCGAATAATTAAGGATTCAACCAATCAAATAGACGTAATTACTCCCAATAATGTCAAAGTCACTTTTGTAAAACACCCCTCTCTTCCCTTACATCCCATTATTAAAACCGACTCAATTAGTCTGTTTTCTCTCCCTGATTTAGCAAGCAACAAAGCTTACACAATCGGGCGTCGAGGCACATGGAGAGACTATGTTGATCTGTTTTTTCTTCTAAAAGAAGGGCACGTAACTCTAGGCTCTGTAATAAAAGAGACAGAGAAACGATTTGGAGCGGAGTTTAACCAAAGATTATTCTTGCAACAGCTTTTGTACACAGCGGATCTCGTAGAGTTTGGAATAGATTACATAGGAAGAAAATATAAACCGCAACAAATAATAGATTATTTTGAAAAGGTCGTAAAAGACTTCTCCAAAACTAAATTTGCTATTTAGAGAACGAGACCCAGCTGTCTTCTGTGAAAAAGGGTTCCTCTTGAAAATATACGTTCACAGAGTAGGCTTTAACTAAGGTAAATGGTAAATGGTTAAGGGTAAAAGAAATTACTATAACTCAAATAATTTAGGCTATAAAAAACTTATTCTTTATCAAAAAGCTAAAGAACTCGTATTGCTCGTCTATAAATTAACCGCAAAATATCCAAAATCTGAATTATTTAACCTTGTAACTCAAATGAGAAGAGCTTCGGTTTCAGTCTTGGCAAACATTGTTGAAGGTTACTCTAAAGAAAGCTCAAACGAATACGCTCGGTTTCTGACAATTGCAATTGGGTCTATCACCGAACTTGAGGTCTTACTCGACTTATCACAAGACCTTAAATTTATTACTCGAGAAGATCAAAAAAATGTATATAATTTATTACAAGACACTAAGAATTTACTTTATGGTTCACGAAAAGCGGTTAGATTGAAGGCAAAAAAGTAACTTTTACCATTTACTCTCTAGCCTTTTACCTTTACTCATGGCTCAAGATCACATACTAGTCGAAGAACAGCATCCGATACCCCAGCAGATTTCTGCCTTTCAATTCAGATTGGTTGGAGATATGACCTTGAAGCAGTTTGTCCAGCTAGCAGGCGGTGCAATTGTTGCACTTCTTTTCTATGCTTCAGGATTGCCCCCTTTTATTAAGTGGCCTTTGATATTATTTTCTTTTGGTTCGGGTGCTGCCCTTGCATTCCTTCCGCTCGAGGATAGACCTTTGGGAAAGTGGGTCATTTCCTTCTTTAAGTCTATTTATTCCCCAACTGTTTTTGTTTGGCAAAAGGCTGCAAAACTCCCAATATATTTCGCACCTGAAACACAAGCGCCGCCAACTACAACCCCAGCATCGCAGCTAACGAGCACGCCTGCTTTAATGCCTGTTCAGAAGCCAGAAGAAGCTAATCTTGAAAAAAAAGAACAGACATTTCTTGATAAAATAACTACGCTTTCTTCCGCTCCTGTCGCAACAGTGGTCACTAAACCTTTTGTTGTAGTTCCATCTTCGCGTACTGTGTCTGTTGACAAAGACCTTAAAACTAGAGGTTTTGAGTTGCCAAAGGAAGAAGATGTCGCAGAACCCTTTTCAACAACTACTGTTTCTCCTTTTTATGGTAAGGGCGTCCCAATTACCGATAGAGAGGCTAAATTTAGCGATGAGGCCTCCCCTCCGACTCCCCCAACACGACCTAATACCATTGTGGGCCAGGTAATGGATGGCAACGGAAAAATAATCGAGGGGGTAATTTTAGAAATAAAAGATGCACAAGGGAGACCGGTTCGAGCTCTTAAAACCAACAAGCTCGGCCATTTTATGATAGTTACTCCGCTTCTCGATGGCCGCTATGAAATAATTGTCGAAAAAGAAGGCTACGATTTTGAACCGATTACTTTCCAGGCAAAAGGAGCGATAATTTCACCGATAGCTATTCGCGCGAAATGAAAACTCAAAACTAAAATGAATATTCCTTTTATCTCAACGCCGGACAAGCCTCTAACGTCAACAACTCAGGAAAAAATTCCGGTTGCCGATATTACCGAAGATATCATAATCTACAAAAACGGAGGGGCCGCCTTGGTTCTTGAATCCTCTTCTTTGAACTTCGGACTTTTAAGCGAAATTGAACAAGAAGCGGTAATTGCCGCATACGCAGCCTTACTTAATTCATTTACCTTTCCTGTTCAAATAACGGTTCGCTCCCAAAGAAAAGATATTTCAAACTATATAACCTATCTGAACATCGCCGAAGGTAAAATAAAAAACCCAAAGCTTGCAATAATTATGAAGGATTATAAGGCATTTATTTTGGACGCAATCAGAAAGAAAAACGTCCTAAGCAAAAAGTTCTACATTGTCATTCCTTTCACCCCTTATGAGCTCGGGGTTACAAAATCGTTTATCGCAACCGTCAAAAGAGGAGGATCGTCTTTACCTTTTCAAAAAAGCTATGTCGTAAATAAAGCAAGGATTACCCTTTATCCTAAACGCGACCACCTCATGCGCCAGGCAGGACGCCTAAGCATCCAGCTAAAACAGCTCAAAAACAACGATCTTATTGAACTCCTTTACCATACTTATAATCCGTCTCCTCCGCCCAAAAGCGAGGAGTTTGAAGCAATTAAAAAAGCAGAGTCCAATA
>Ga0209520_10002593_pt1 | contig 10430 bp, 6 predicted proteins | sample Rifsed16ft1_FD_184009 | JGI IMG/M metagenome (GOLD analysis project Ga0209520, IMG submission 184009) | Soil microbial communities from Rifle, Colorado, USA - sediment 16ft 1 (version 2) | ecosystem: Environmental > Terrestrial > Deep subsurface > Rock core/Sediment | place: Rifle, Colorado...
CGTGCCTGGGGGTGCCGGGTCTTCGACCAGTACGGCGCGACGGAGACGGGCGGTATCGCGGCGGAATGCGAGGCCCACCGCGGGCTGCACGTCTTCGAGGACCTCGTCCTCGTCGAGTCCGTCGACAGCGACAGTCGGGCGGTACCGGCGGGCGTCCTGGGAGAGCGTCTCCTCGTCACCGTGCTCTTCGGTCGCTCCTTCCCGCTCATCCGCTACGAGCTGAGCGACCAGGTGCGCCTGTCGGCCGAACCATGTCCGTGCGGTCGCCCATTCCGCCTCATCGAGGCGATCGAGGGGCGCGCGGAGGAGACCCTTTCGCTCCCGGGCCGCGACGGCGGGACGGCGAAGCTCCATCCCATCGTCCTCCATCAGCTGCTCGACAAGGTCGCCGCGCGAGCCTGGCAGGTCATCCACGACGAGGCTTCAGGCACGCTCGAGGTCCAGCTCGTGGGCCCGAGCGATGAGGGGGTGGCGGGGGGCCTGGCTGCCTCGCTCGAGCGCACGCTCGCGGAGCACGGGTCCGCCGTTCCGGTCTCCGTTCGCGTCGTGGGGTCGGTCGATCGAGGTCCCACAGGCAAGGTTCCCCTGATCCGGACCGAGCGCGCCGAACGACGGGAGGCCGCTACCGACGCGCCGTGACCTGCCGGTCGCTTGGGGCCGATCGTCCACCCCGCCTGGAGGCGGCGCCAAGAAGCGGCCCGACCGTTCTCATGCTCGCAGCCGACCCGCCGCCACCAGCACGTCGCGCACGGCCGCCGCGCGCACGGGGTCGACCGCGACCCATAGCCCGAGGAGCTCCCGGAGAGAGGTCTCGGGAAGCGGCCGCTCCACGAGCGCGGCGAGCCAGTCCGCGGCCCGGTCGTCCGACAGCAGACGCTCGACGACGAACGTCGAGAGGCGCACCTGCTCCACCGGCGGGAGCGCGGCCGACGCGTCCAGCACGCGGTCGAACGTATCGGGACGCGAGAGGTCGGCGATGCGGATGCGCTCGGTGGGCTCGGGGAGCTGGCCCCCGCGCAGTCCCGCACTCACGAGCGTCGCCCGCCCCTCGGCCCCGAGCGCATCAAGGGGGATGGATGCGAGGATCGCCTCGGCCTCCGGGTGGCGGCCCGCCTCGTACATGGTGATCCCTGCCTCTTCGGCGAGACGCGGCTCGGCGGGAGCGATGGCCCGCAGGTGCTCGAGGACGCGGAGACGGGCTCCGACGTCGAGGCAGCCTTCCACACGAACGACGGCGAACGCGCGCACGGCGGCCTCGGCGATCGGATCGCTTCCTTGCAGGGCGAACACTCCCGTCACCGGTTGCTGCGCCGCCGATCCGGGTGGTCCCGCAGCGGTCGGTACCTCGGCGACCCACCCGAGCGACGCGGCGGGCACGAGATCCACGCCCAGGCCCACGTTCAGCTCGAGCCATCCGGGCCCGCCGACGATCGGGGCGACGAGCACATCGATGGCCCCGTCCGCAGGCACACCGGCTCCGGGATCGACGACGACCGCGGTCGCCAGCTCGTCGTAAAGCGCGACCAGCCGGGCGTCGCGGAGCGCATCCGGATCCAGGTGCGGGTTGTAGCTCGCTACGTGCACGAGATATGGGCGCTCGGTGAGGAAGCGATACGGTGGCTCCAGCGGGGGCCCCGCGGCTTCGTCCGCCGGACCCACGGAGGCGACGCGCAGGAACACCGCCGCGCGGTAGTCGTCGTCGGGTGCCAGCCGCTCGATCGTCTCGCGCCACGTCCGCTCATCCTGCCCCGCGGTGGCGTATTCCACGGGAGGCCGCACAGGCGATGGTTCATCCTCGATGCGGAAGACCCAGATCTCGCTCCGCTCCGAGGGGTTCGGCCCGCCGAGCACGAAGCGTTCCCAGGCCGCCGGGTCGATCGCCCGCGCCCGCGAACCAAGCTCGACGTGCAGCCGCAGTGCGCTTTCGTCTGGCTGCGCCGAGACCACCCGCCCGAAGCGGGCGGCCGTGAAGCGCCGGTATGGCGAGCTCGTGAAGACGAAGAGCGTTTCCTCGCCCGGCTCGGGCCGGCGCGTACGGATGCCCGCCGACTGCCAGCGCAGTCCGTAGGTCGTCTCGACGGTCTCGCCCCGCGGCGCGCTCAGGATGCGCAGGTTCTGGTGGAGGTACTCCTGGCGCCGGGCGGCCTTGAAGACGACGAGCAGTTCAGGCGACCGGGGTAGGGCAGTGAGCGCGCACGTCGTCGAGGAAGGACCACCACGCGTCGAGCGCCCGGCCGGTCGCCTCGAGCGCCGCCTCCTCTTCCGCGGGGGACGGGGCAAGCGAGCGGATCATCTGGCGCTCCGCGGCCGAGTGTTCAACGTCGAGGGTCGAGTGGAGGGCGAAGAAGGCGAGGGTCCGAGCATCGTCGACCCCGTAGCGATCGCGCAGGCCGTCCATCTTCTCGGCCGCGACTTCGGGCACCTGGGCCTCGTAGGCGTAGACGGCGGCGATGCCTGCCGCGAGCGGGGCCTCGGCCGAAAGGCGACGATACGTCTCCACCAGCCGGGCGGTGGCCTCATGGTGGGCTGCGCCGCGAATGGTCGCCCGATCCGTTCCGATCCCCTCCCCGAAGCGGAGCCACAGCTCGGCGTGGTTGGCTTCACCATGCTCCTCGTCCCACAGGTTCTCGAGGAGTGCCTGGCGTACGTCCGGGCGATCGGAACGCGTGTGCAGCGCCGAGAGGAAGCGTGGGAAGTTCGACTCGAAGGCGTAGTACTGGGCGGCGTAGTCCTGGAGCGCCTCGCGCGGCAGCGTCCCCGCCCGCCAGTCGGCGTAGAACGGGTGCTTGAGCAGATGACGCTCGGCGATGAGCGCGTCGATCCTATCGAGCAGGTCCAAGGCACACCTCCCTTCCGCGCTTCCGAGCCCGTCGTCGGGCCAGCGCCGCGAATCGTACCGCGCGCGACGGCTCGGGGCCGTCCTCACGCCGGGGCGGTTCCGGCGGCCACTGCCCCCGAGGGTCCGGCTCCCACGCCCCGGGCCCACTCGAGCGCGTAGGCGACCCCTTCCCGGAAGCCCATCGCCTCACCGGCGGCGAAGAACGCGCGGCCCTCGGGATGCTCGTCGAAGTGCTCGGCCGGATTCCCGAAGTCGGAGATCTGCTGGGCCGTGCTCAGCAGGCCGACGCCCGTCTCTCGCTCCAGCCTCGAGGCGGCTCCCGCGATCGTGAAGGCCGGCTCGAGCTGGCCGAGCAGGTACGCGCCCCACGAGAGGGAGGCGAGGATCAAGGTAGCGGCGCTCATGTCGTCGGCGTCGCTGAGGACCTGGAGTGCCTCTGTGAGCGGGCTCACTGCCTCCTCCCATCGCCCACGCCTTCCCAGGACGAGACCGATCTCGAAGAGCGACCAGCCGATGTAGTAGCGATCCCCGAGCTCGCGGAAGATCGCCAGCGCTTCTCGGAACTCCGCCTCGGCGCCATCGAAGTTCTCGGCGTAGCCGTCGGCATTGCCGAGCGCCCAGAGCGCCCGCCCGATCCCGGCGCGGTCGCCCAGCTCGCGCCAGATCGCCAGTGCCTCCTCGATCGGCTGGCGGCCTTCCTTGCTCATCAGCGCGAAGGGGTTGTCTCCTTCACCAGTGAAGGCGAGGTTGTAGAGCGCCTCGGCGACATGGGGCCGGTCGTCCGATCGCCGAGCGATCTCGAGGCTCTCGCGATAGAGACGGTTGGCAGCGCCCAGGTCGCCTAGCCAGTATTGGATGCCGCCGGCCGCCTCCAGTGCCCGGTACCGGACGCCGGCATCGACGTCCGTCGCGCCGGCCATGGCGAGGGCGGCCGCCTGCCGCCCCGCCGCTTCGCGCAGGTGGCCGCGAAATTGCCAGAAACGCCACGGCGCGGCGACGAGCCGCAGCGCGAGGTCCGCTTCCCCGGCCGCGATGGCCCACTCGATCGCAGCGCGGATGTTGTCGTGCTCGCGCTCGAGTCGTCCCAGCCAGTCGTTCTGGTTCGCCCCGGTCAGCTCCGGTTCGGCCCGCTCTGCCAGCTGCGCGTACGCCTCGGCATGACGCCGCCGCACCGTCGCCTCGGCGCCGCTCTCCGCCAGGCGCTCCACGGCGTACTCGCGGATCGTGGCGAGCATCCAGAAGCGTGGCTCGCCGTCGGGCTCCTCGCTCTGCCGAAGGAGGCTCTGGTCGACGAGTTCGCTCAGCCCGTCGAGGACGTCGGCGTCGAGGTCGGGCCCGCAGACCGCCTCGGCCTGCTCCAGGCGCGCCCCGCCTACGAAGACGCTGAACCGGCAGAAGAGCCGTCGGTGTCCGTCCGAGAGGAGATCCCAGCTCCACGTGATCGCGCCGCGCAGCGTGCGCTGCCGTTCGGGAAGATCCCGCGCGCCCGAGGACAGCAGGTCGAGGCTTTTCGCGAGGCGGGGCAGGATCGCCTGCGGGGAGAGCACCTTGATGCGCGCCGCGGCCAGCTCGATGGCCAGTGGCAGGCCGTCGAGGCGTGAGCAGATCATCGCCACGGACGGGGCGTTCTCGTTGGTGACCTGGAAGTCGGGACGAACCGCTACGGCGCGCTCGATGAACAGCCTGACCGCCTCGAACTGGCTCAGGCGCTCCGGATCGTCGGGCAGCCGCTTGGGCAGCCGGAGCGAGGGCACCGGGTACTCACGCTCGCCATACAGCCGGAGGGGCGCACGGCTGGTGACGAGCATGCGGATCGACTCCTCGGAGCGCAGCAGGTCGGCGACGAGCGAGCCGGCCGGCAGGATCTGCTCGAAGTTGTCGAGCACGAGGAGCAGCCGCTTCCCCTTCAGCCAGTCACGCAGGCGATCCTCGACTGGCTGGTTGCCTGAGACCGGGATCTGGAGCGCCTGAGCGATCGCCGACGGCACGAGCCCCGGGTCGCTGACCGTGGCGAGGGGGACGAAGAAGACGCCGTCACGGAAGCTGTCGCTCACTTCGGCGGCGACCTGGAGCGAGAGGCGCGACTTGCCCGTGCCGCCAGGCCCGGTCATCGTGACAAGGCGCGACCCGTCGCGGAGCAGCCGGCTCGCCTCGGCGACCTCGGTCTCGCGGCCGATGAAGCTGGTGAGCTGGAGAGGCAGGTTGTTGGGCACCGCGTCCACCGTGCGGAGGGGTGGGAACTCGGTCGGACAGCCGGGCACGATCAGCATGGAGAGGCGCTCGGGCATGGCCAGGTCCTTGAGCCGATGCTCCCCGAGGTCGCGGAGGGTCACACCCTCCGGCAGGCTCTGCTCGGCCAGCGAACGGGTCGCCGCGGAGATGAGGACCTGCCCACCGTGACCGGCGGCCGCGACCCGCGCGGCCCGGTGGACGTCCAGCCCGACGTAGTTGTCTGCCCCGAGCGTGCCTTCCCCGGTGTGGAGGCCCATGCGCACGCGGATGCCGGCATCGTCGGGCCACGGCTCGGCCACGATGCGCTGCTGAGCGGCCACCGCGGCTGCGACAGCGCCCGGCGCGCTCGGGAAGACGACGAAGAAGCTATCGCCCTCGGTGGCGACCTCGACCCCCCCTCGCGAGGTGAAGCACTCGCGGAGGATCTGCTGGTGGCGCTCAAGGACGGCCGTCCAGCGCTCGTCGCCAAGGGCGGCGGCCAGCTTCGTCGAGCCCTCGATGTCCGTGAAGGCGAAGGTCAGCGTCCCGGTCGGCAGGTCCGTGCGCATCGGCCGCCCGATCGTAGACCGGACGAGTGCGGGAGTCGAGTCCGAGGTAAGGAGGGACCGCGCTCGAGGCTCAGGGGCCCGAGAAGAACCCGCTCGTGTCGACCGCCTCGAAGTCGGCGCCGGTCACGCCGTTGAGCAGGTGCAGGTCGTCGTCGTTCCAGCGCGTGTCGGGCACGCCCGTGATGTACCAGGCCGAGCCGTTGTCAGCGAGCAGCATCCCGTAGCGCTGCAGGGCCGTGAGGATGACTCGGTTCGTAGCGCTGAAGCGGCCGAGGTCGACCGAGGCCTTGAGGCGTACGCGCAGGCCCATCGGAGGCAGGCAGCGCGAGTTCGTCGTGCAGCCGGCCTGGTGGCGGGCGGGGTAGATGTACGCGCGCGTCGTGTACGGGGCCGTGAAACGAAGCGCGTGCAGGATCGCGCCGGCGGCGACCTCGTCGAAGCGGACGAGGCCGGGCAGGATCGGCAGCCCTGCCGCATCGGCGCTCGTCCATCCGTCCGGGCGCAACGCGTTGGAGCGCAGGTCCCAGATGGCTCCCGAGCCACCGGTCCAACTGGTGCCCACCTTGACCGCGTCGAAGATCTCGTAGAGGTAGCAGGCGCCCGCGTCCCAGGCGAGCAGGTGGCGATCGCTGCCGCCCTCGATGAGTGGGTTCACGGGGATGGGGTACGGCCCGGGATCCGACTCGTCGGCGTAGTAGAACGACACCGTGTAGCGGGGGGTGGCAGCGCTGACGATGTTGTACGGGATGCCGTAGCCGGTGGCCGAGAAGTCCGGGTGGAGGCCGGTGGTCAGCCCGATGGCGTTGAGTAGGCTGGCCGAGTCAGACCTCACCGGGAGGGCGCTGATCTCCTTGTTCCAGACGTTATCGGCGGGGAAGAGTGGACACGGCGCGGCGGTGGCTGTCGGGCTGGCGGTCGCCGTGGCGGTGGGGGCGGCGGTCGGGCTGGCGGACGGCGCGGGAGTCGCGGTGGCCTTGGGACGGTGGGTGGGATGCGGCTTCGGGCTCCCAGATCCGCGAGCCATGGCCAGGCCCGGCAGGATGGCCGATGCGACCAACGCGACGATCAGCAGGGCGGCAGGGATCCCACGCATGACCGGCCTCCGGGTCAGGGCGATGAAAGCGGCGCCACCGTGGGCGGTCCAGCCCATGCGTGTCAAGGCCCCCGGGAGTACTGGGGAGGCTCGAAGGGGTGCCCGCCCGCACCGCGCAGGAGCCCACCGCTCGGGTGACTACCCGGGCGACAGCTCCGCCAAGGGGGGCACGTCCTCCCGCCGCCGCTCGTCGACCGGGCGGAGGGCGAGGGCGCCCAGCCCGAAGAGGAACAGCGCCCCGCCGATCAGCAGGCGCGGGCCCAGCGGGGAGCCGTCGACGCCCGTCAGGCGGGACATCCCGGTGAGGACGACGCCGGTCAGGAGGATCGGCAGGATCCCGGTCCCGAGACCGGTCGCCACGTTGCTGATGCCCATGTACCGACCCGACGAAGCCTTGGGGATGATGTCGGTCATGAGCGCCCAGTCGACTGCCAGGAAGGTGCCGGCCCCAAGGCCGAGGAACAGCGCTCCACCGAGCGCGACGACGATGTTCGGGGCGATCGCCGCGATGCCCATCCCCACGCTGCCGAGCAGGCAGGCCAGGTAGATGACCCGCTTGCGGCCGATCCGGTCGGAGATCAGGCCGGAGGGGACCACCGCGAGCCCGGTCGCTCCGCCCACGATCACCGTCGCCGCCAGAGCCCAGCCGATCGCCTCCTCCACGCTCAGGCCGAGCGACCACTGCATGTAGTACTGGGCGGACACGAGGAGGAGCGCAGAACCGGTGAGGATGAAGAGGCGCGAGCCGAGCAGCCAGACGTAGCTCCGCTCCTGGAGGATGTCCGCCGCCCAGGTCGAACGGACGATGTCGAGCCAGCTGCGGCCTTCCCTTGGCTTCGCGGCGCGCCCCTCGCGAACGAAGAGCACGGTCGCCAGCCCCGTCGCCAGCTCGAAGAGGCCGACCCCGACGATGCCCAGCCCAAAGCGCCCGTTGAGGGCCAGGGCGCCTCCGTCGTGGAGGGTGACGCTGAGGAAGATGAGGGCCGCCCCGAGCGCCTGGCCGAGCACGATCATGAGGCCCATCAGCCCGCTGGCGAGGCCCACCTGGCGGGCGGGCACGAGATCGGGCACGTATCCCTGGAAGGGGCCCTGGGCAAGGTTCGAGGAGAACTGCAGAAGGACCACGAAGACGAGCAGGGCCTCGAACCCCGGGGCCAGCGCGATGCCGAGCAGGAAGACCACGTCCAGCGTCGCACCGACGAGGATGAACGGCTTTCGTCGCCCCCAGCGGCTGATCGTGTAGTCGCTGATCGAGCCGAAGGCGGGCTGGATGACCATCGCGACCAGTGCGCCGGTGACCCCGAGGATCGTGAGGAAGATCGGCCCGTCCGTCTTGCCCTTGAGCTCGACCACGATGTTGGGGAGGGCCTGGATGCCCAGGGCGGCCCAAATGGCGTTGATGCCCAGCCAGTAGACGGAGAGCTGAAGGAGCATGCGCACGGGCAGGCGCACCTCCGGCCGCCCTGCCCCCCCTGCCGTGACGAGCGCCTCGGCCGGTCGGGCCGCGAGCCCTTCAGCCATCGTCCTCACCCCTCAGCTGATGCGGATGGCGTCAGCCCGCCCGTTCGTACGCCCGCCCCACGACCACCACCGCCGGGAGGCGCTCGAGGAGCGTCTCCAGCGGCGCGCTGTCGAGCGTTCCGTCACGCCGGGCGACGATGAGCTGGCCTTCAGCGAGGATCGGATTCTGCGGCCGCGCGTCGGCCACCGCGAGGTCGAGGCGCAGCCGTCCGTTCGCGCCGGCGGCGCCCATCTCGGCCTTCAGCTGCTCCTCGATCTCGGCCTGCGATAGGCCGCTGCGCGAGTCGCGCCGGATCTCGCGCACGGTGCGCCACGTCGGGCGGCGCAGGAGGATGCCTCGCCACAGCCCGGCGACACCCGGGGTCACGCGTCCATCCCCCGGGGAGACGTCCTCGGACACGTCCACGCCGCGCGCCCAGCGGGCGGCCTGGTGGAGCAGGGCGTACTCGTCCAGGTCGGCATAGGCGGGCAGGTCCTCGAGCGGGTCGCGCTGGCCGAAGAGCGCGTCGATCGCGGGCGCGAACGCCTCCGCCAGGTCGAGGTCGATGGCCCGCACGGTGCGGTGGAAGTAGATCGTGTTGTAGAGGAAGAGCCGGGCGGTAAGGAACATCTCGAGCGCCCCGAGGCCGGGCTCGTAGAGCGCCAGCCCGCGCTCGCTGATGAAGGCGTAGCGGCGCAGGCGGTCGGCGTCGACGAGGCCCTGCGCAGCGACCCCGGTCATGTACGCGTCACGGCGCACGTAGTCGAGGTTGTCGACCGTGAAGACGCCGCTGAAGAGCGGCTGGAGGCGGCGCACCCACAGCGGGATGGTCGGGTCGCGCAGGGGCGGCTTGCTGATGAGAAAACCGATCCAGCCCGGCTCGATGGTCTCGCCCTCCGCGAAGGCGGCGCGCTCGGTCTCGGCGTGCGGGGCCCGGCGCAGCGCCTCGATGAGGCGGCCGAGCTCGTGCTCCACGATCGCCTGTCCAAGGTCCTCGTGAGTCAGTCGCTTGGCCGGGTCCCGTGAGGGATGGCTCGGCGCCGGGTAGCGGCAGAGGACGTGCTCGTCGAAGAAGTGGGCGAACGGTCCGTGGCCCACGTCATGCAGGAGGCCGGCCACGCGGGCGGTCTCGACGACGAGCGCCTCCGAGGGGATCGCGTGCTCCGACGCCTCGCCCTCGGCGAGGGTATCGGCGAGGAGCTGCTCACGTAGCGTGGGGTACAGGGCGCGCGCCCAGAGGCCCGCTTCGTGCATCACCCCGAGGCCGTGCACGAAGCGGCTGTGCTCGCCGCCAGGGAAGACCCAGCGGGCCGACTGGAGTTGGCTGATCCGGCGCAGCCGCTGCAGCCATTTCGTGTCGAGGAGGTCCTCTTCGGCCGCGTCCTCGGCGGGCAGGCCCGCCCGGGCCGCCTGTTCCGGCGTCAGCCGCTTGGTCAGTTCGATGTACCCGTGGATCGGGTCGCTGATCAGGTTGACCGCCTCGAACTGGGGGTGCGCCACGGATCCCTCCTCGATGGCCGCGAGTCTACGCCGCGCCACTTCGCGCGGGATGCCGACGTCGTCCGAGGGCGCGCCCGGAAACCCGTATCCTTCCCCGCGGTGAAGATCGGGATCGCGAAGGAGATGGCGGGTGGGGAGCGCCGCGTGGCACTCGTGCCCGAGGTCCTCGGCAGGCTGACGTCAGCCGGCTTCGACGTGCTCGTGGAGGAGGATGCCGGCCGGGGCGCGCACATCCCCGACGGCGCATACGCGAACGCCGGGGCGACCGTTCTTCCGACGGATCGCCTGTACGCACAGGCGGACCTCATCGTGCGCGTCCAGAAGCCGAGCGCCGAGGAGGCGCGTCGACTCCGCAGGGGCCAGGCAGTGATCGGCTTCCTCCAGCCGCTCATCGATCCCCAGCTCGCCGCCGACCTGGCGGAGCGCGGCGTCACCGCGGTCAGTCTCGATGCCGTCCCGCGGATCAGCCGGGCCCAGGGCATGGACGCCCTCTCGTCCCAGGCGAACGTGGCCGGCTACAAGGCCGCCCTGATCGGGGCGATGACGCTGGGCAAGTACTTTCCGCTGCTCATGACCGCGGCAGGGACGGCACCGCCGGCGAAGGTGCTCGTCCTCGGGGCCGGGGTCGCCGGGCTCCAGGCCATCGCGACGGCACGCCGGCTCGGTGCGGTCGTGTCCGCCTACGACGTGCGGGCGGAGGTGAAGGAGCAGGTCGAG
>Ga0209520_10002606_pt1 | contig 10413 bp, 8 predicted proteins | sample Rifsed16ft1_FD_184009 | JGI IMG/M metagenome (GOLD analysis project Ga0209520, IMG submission 184009) | Soil microbial communities from Rifle, Colorado, USA - sediment 16ft 1 (version 2) | ecosystem: Environmental > Terrestrial > Deep subsurface > Rock core/Sediment | place: Rifle, Colorado...
GTCTCCGAGGAAGCCGCTCTTCGAGTTCTGTCTCTCCCGATTCACCCCGCGGTGGAGAAGGAAGACCTGGACCGAATGGCGGAGGTGCTTCTGAGTTTCTAGTTCGATCAGGGCAAACTGTACCCACAGTTTGCCCTTTTTCTGTTCTATGCCGATTCTAGCTAGTATAATCTCTTTAGCCAGTGCTTAAAAAAGAAGTAGTCGAAAAAAAGAAAATTTGTTTTGTTGGTAACTGCCAGAGTGTCCATCTCCAACGTTGGATTAATTATTTTAAAGACAGGTTTGAGGTTTATATAATTTCTTCCAAGGATTGCGAACATGACTACTGCATACATGTTGATGATATCGTTCCAGGAATTTTAATTCGGATACCTAAAGTTAGGTTTATAGCACTAATTTTTTTCCTTCGAAATTTATTAAGGAGAAAGGGGGTTGATTTGATCCACATCCATTCTCTAAATGACTTCAATACCTTGCTTGGTTTTGCCTTCTCTATTTTACACTGGCATCCCCTGGTTGTTTCCACTTGGGGGAGCGACGTGGCTGGTCCAAAAGCGAGTAGGCTTAGTCGGATTAAAAGATACGTTCTTAAAAAGGCAGATCTAGTTACTGCGATCTGTGGTTTTATTGCTAGGGAGACTAGAATATTGGCCCCCGAGATCAAGCGACTTGAGATTGTTCCTTTCGGTGTTGATCTCAAAGTTTTTGATCATTCCGCTGTTGGTCGTGGGTTGGTGAGATCAAAAGAATCTCTGCGTGTAGGTTTCTTCAAACACCTAAAGGAAATTTACGGTCCTGAGTATTTGATAAAGGCATTTGCGGTAGTATCTAAAAAATTTGACGATGCGGAACTCTTTCTCGCTGGGGAGGGTGAACTAAAAGAGGAACTTGAGAATTTGGCTAAAAAATTAGAGGTTTCTAGGAAGGTTCATTTTTTAGGTTTTGTGGAAAATGTTTCCAAGATTATGGCTTCTATGGATGTCACCGTGGTTCCATCATTGAGTGAGGGATTGCCGGTTGCTGCGCTCGAGTCCGAAGCCTTGCAAGTTCCAGTTATCGCAACTAGGGTTGGGGGTCTTCCTGAAGTGGTTGAGGACGGCAAGACTGGGTTTTTGTTTTCCCCTCGCGATGATAAAGCGCTTGCTAAAGCAATGATTAAACTTCTTTCGAATAAAGATCTTAGGCTTAAAATGGGGAAAGCCGGTAGGAAACTCGTTCTCGAAAAATACAGTTGGGAAAAAAACGCCAAGAAAATGGAAAGGCTATATGAGAAAGTATTGGCACCAAAGGCTAATAAGTGAGGTAAAATATTGAGATGATTAAAAAGAGAATATTGGTTGTTGGTTTTGGCCAAGCCGGAAAAAGCTTGGCTGCGAGTTTAAAGAGAAACGGTCAGCAAATCGAAGGTTTTCTTGACGACACTCATATGGGCATCAGAGTTCTTGGCGCCCTAGCAGATGTCAACAAAGTTGTTAAGAAGTACGGAATCACAGATATATACTTTGCAATCCCGTCTATATCGGCGGGCGGATTACGTGACTTCATTAACCGGATTGAAAACAATAGAGTCAAAATCTCGATTATCCCTCGCTCTTTCAATATTATCTCTAAAGAGACCGTTAATGTAAACGATCTTACCGACATTGATATCCTTGCTCTTGTTGGCAGGCAGCCTATTAAGCAAGATTTGCTAGAGTGCAGGAGGTTAATCCAGGGTAAAACTGTAGTCGTTACTGGTGCCGCTGGCTCAATTGGTTCTCGGCTCGTCAAGCTCCTTGCAGATTTAAACCCAGAGAAAATAATTTGTATCGATTGGTGGGAAAACGGTACGTTCTTTTTAAAGCAGGACTTAGATGCCCGCGATAATCTTGTGTACAAGATTGCCGACATTAAGAATCCACACGTAATTGATAAGATACTCGGCCAATACAAACCAGACATAGTTTTTCATGCCGCCGCCTATAAGCATGTTCCCTTAATGCAAGATAATCCCTTGGAGGCATTCAATAACAACGTCTGGGGATCTTTAAATCTCATGCGACAAGCTATTGCCCATAAGGTTAAGAATTTCGTGTATGTTTCGACCGATAAAGCAGTAAATCCGGTAAATGTGATGGGAGCTAGCAAGAGACTTGGTGAAATGTTGATGGAGACATTAGCCGAAACTCAGAACACTACTAAGTTTAACGCGGTAAGATTTGGGAACGTTATCCAGAGTAACGGTAGCGTGATGCAGATCTTCAAACAACAGATTGGCCAAGGACTGCCCCTTACCGTAACCAGCAAATATGTAACTCGATACTTTATGACCATTGAAGAAGCAGCTGAGTTGATTATCCAATCTACAACCCTTGGCAAAAACGGTGAAATTTTCGTTCTTGATATGGGAGAACCGATCAAGATTATCGACCTTGCGAATAGCTTGATACGCCTATTGGGTAAGCCTATAAAAATTAAAATTACTGGCTTACGACCAGGAGAAAAAATGTTCGAGGAACTAAGCTACGATCCAAAAAACATTGACAAAACACCAAACGCTAAAATCTTTATTGTGAAAAACGAGAAACCATTTGATCATAAGAAATTCACTACAGTCATTGATAGCCTTATCGATAATTCGCTCATCTACAAAATCGACTCCGAAGAAATGATCGGCAAATTAAAAAGCTTTGGCTTTAAAATGAAAGATTAGTTATTGGTTATGAAGATTTTAATTACAGGAGCCTCGGGCAGACTTGGGCGGGAAATTGTTAAGTTTTTACAGGAACATTACGAGTTAGTTGCGCTTAGCCGTACTCCTTTTCCTACTCTGCGGGGCGTTACGTCGTACGTGGTTGATCTTGCTCATCCTACGCAGTTTTCCAAGATTGTGGCATCGGAAAAACCAGATGCGATAATTCATCTTGCGGCCATCCTTGGTCCGGTATGTGAGTCCAATCCCGTTCTAACCGAAAAAATAAATGTTGAGGCTACAAAACAATTGGCGGAGCTTGCATCACAACACGGCGTCAAAAAATTCGTTTTCGCATCTACTTCTGCCGTATATAATCAAGCTGAGCTCTCTCCTACAAATGAGAGCGACAACATTGATCCACAATCGACATATGGGAAATCAAAACTAAAAGCAGAGGAAATACTGCAAGACCTTTCTCTTAACTCATCTACTCAATTCATTACCCTAAGGATATTTAATATTTATGGTGCAGGATTTGAGGACTCTTTGGTATATAAATTGATCCATTCCACCCCCGATCGTCCTATTATGCTACTTGGCCTAGATACTTATTATCGTGACTATATCCATATAGACGATGTTGTAAAGGTTTTCAAGAGTTGCATAGAAGGCGCACAGGAAGATAAGTATATAGTTATGAATATCGGAAGTGGTAAGGCCGTGAGCAACAGAGATTTGGTTGATGCGTTGGTTAAAAACGGCCTGTCTCCAAGCTACGCTAGTAGCCAATCTACCCTAAGTGTCAGCTGGGCAAATATTGCTAAAGCCAAAAAAGAAATTGGCTTCAACCCAGCAATAGGTATCATAATTGATAGGTAAGTACATTACACCCTGCCCGGTAAAATTGCTTTGGAGTAGATGACCGTAGTCGATATTTTCGGCGGTTTGGGAAAAGCAGATGTTTAAAGAACTCACAAAAGTTTTTGGGGAATCCATAATTTACGGCCTGACTGGCGTGATTAGCACGTTTATCTCTGTTTTACTGGTTCCGATCTATACCCGAGTCCTCAATCCAGGAGATTATGGAGTTACAGCTCTTCTAGGAATATTTTCCTCAATTTTGGTTGTGATCGCTGGGATGGGTATGAGTTCCGCGATCTTCTGGGCCTATTTCAGGGCTAAAGAAAGAGAACGAAGTACTGTTGTAGGTACTTCCTTTGTCTTCCAGACAGTTTTTCCGTTTTTTATCGCGTCAGTTGTTTTTGTTCTTAGCGGTTTTATCAGTAAAGCGATCTTTTCTAGTGCAGAAAATGCTCTTTTAGTGAAAATCGCCGCCGGAACGATATTTTTCCAGGCGGGACTTTTAGTTCCTTTGGCGCTTTTGCGGGCGGATGGTTCCCCTAGGAAGTACATTATGATCACTTTAACTAATGTTTTGGCGACGGTGTTTTTCTCTATTATCCTCGTTGTATTTTTGCATACAGGAGTTTTGGGAGTTTTTTTGGCTAATCTCTTCGGACCGGCAATCGCGTATTTACTTGGCTTATATTTTACGTTACGAAGAATAAGCTTTAATTTTTCTTTTCCTTGGTTAAGGGAGATGTTGAGTTTCGGGGCACCCATGGTTCCGGCTGGTTTGGCAATGTGGGTGATGAATTCATCGGATCGCTACTTTCTGAAAGCCTTCACCAGTACTGCAGATGTGGGTATTTACAATGTCGGGTATAGAATTGGAATGCTGGTTACGTTAGTATCTGGTGCACTTCAGCTCGCATACCCTAGATTTATGTTTTCAATTTATAATGACAAGCCAAATCCCCAAGATTACTTTAGGAAGATAAATACCTATTTTTATTTATTAATCTTCACGTTTGCACTTGGAATATCCATCTTTTCTAAAGAGGCCGTCCAAGTTTTAACCGGTCCTGCTTTCCACGACTCTTATGTGGTTGTGCCTTTGGTTGCCTTTTCATACGTTGCCTATTCTCTTTATCTGAATTTTGGTACTGGTGTTTCGGTGACGAAAAAAACATATTTCTCTACTGCAGCAACGCTTATCGCTGGTGGCTTGAACTTATTATTGAACTATGTTTTGATTTCAAGGTTTGGGATCATGGGCGCGGCAGTTTCCACGCTTGTTTCTTTTATCCTTTTGGCGTTGACTGAACTTTACTTTTCGCAAAGAGTTTATCCTATCCCTTTTGAGTTTAAGAGATTATTGCTTGTAGCTTTAATCGGTGGTTTACTTGCCTGGTTGTCATCGCTCATAAACCTAGAATTTATTTATGCGTTTATTATCAAATCTATCCTTTTCTTGGTTTTCCCGGTCACACTTTATTTACTCGGTTTTTTTGAGAAGCGTGAGCTAAATAATCTTGCGAGAATCTGGTTTGTAATTAAATCGAACCGAGGGAGACCTCGCAAGTTGATCGAGTCTCTAAAACAGGGTTTAATTGTGTGATAGCTATGGCTAATAAAGTTTGCATGGTCGTGAGTAATCCTTTCACTCACGACGCTAGAGTAAATAAAGAAGCCGAGAGTCTGGCGAAAGCCGGTTATGAGGTTGTAGTTTACGCAACCAGAGATGAGCATATGCCGGAAGAGGAGAGGACCGGTTCTGTTTTGGTCAAAAGGCTCTCGGTAAGAAGATATTCTCTTTTTCGGCCTAATATGTTTAGGGCCCCCTTTGATTTTTTTCCTTCGTTGTTACGAATAATTCGTGAAAAGGCAGATGTTTATCACGCCCATGATTTGGACACGCTTCTTATTTGTTTTCTGGCATCGAGAACCAACAAGGCGAAACTTATTTACGACTCTCATGAACTATTTTTGGAAATGGAAAAGTCCTACTTTTCAGAGGTCTGGTGGGGTAAGTTTGCCGCCGCAATTCTTATTCCAGTTTGGAGAGTGGAAGAAAGATTTTGCGCCAGGAGAGCCAATTACTTAATCACCGTTAACGATTCTCTAAAAGATATTCTCACGAGAAATTTAGGCACAGGTAATATTGCGGTACTTATGAATTGCCCTACGTTTAAGAAAGTCAGCAAAGGTAGAGAATTCCATAAGGAGTTTTCTTTACCTAAGGGAGCTAAAGTTGTTCTTTATCAAGGAGGAATTATGTGGCGGAGAGCAGTAAGGCAAGTGGCGGACTCAGTTGAATTTTTGTCTGAAGACACTTATCTTATTTTTATGGGTGGGGGAGGGGATAAGAACGTACTGATTAAATACGTTTCTGTTAAGGAGTATTTTGCGAGAGTAAAATTCCATGAAGAAGTTTCATTGAAAGAATTGCCAAGATATACCGCTTCTGCAGATTTGGGAGTTGTGCCGCTTTTGAATGTTTCATTGAACAATTACTACGGACTTCCGAATAAACTTTTTGAGTACATGCACGCCGGTTTACCGATTGTTGCGAGCGATTTTCCGGAAATTAAAAAGATTGTAGTAGGAGAGGGGATTGGTATTTGTTTTAACCCAGAGGACCCTAAGGATATTGCGGTGTCAATTAATAAAGTTTTGGGAAACGATAAGCTTCGTGAGAAAATGAGCGGAAAGGTGCTTAATCTGGCCCGCACGAAATACAACTGGGAGATCGAAGAGAAAAAGCTACTCAATATCTATAAAGAATTATGAAGAAAATAGTTTCAATTGTTGGGGCGCGACCGGAATTTATCCAAGCATCGCCCCTATCTAGAAAATTAAGGGAAAAATTCACCGAAGTTCTGGTGCACACTGGCCAGCACTACGATCCGAATATGTCTGACGTGTTTTTTAAGGAGTTGGGGCTTCCAAAGCCGGATTATAACCTTGGGGTGGGCTCTGGTCCTCACGGCGAGCAGACCGGCAGGATGCTGACCGAAATTGAGAAAGTTTTGCTCAAAGAAATACCGGATGTTGTTGTTATTTTCGGAGACACCAACTCCGCGCTTGCAGGGGCACTCGCGGCAGCAAAACTACATATTAAGGTCGCGCACGTCGAAGCAGGACTACGGAGTTTTAACCGCTTAATGCCGGAGGAGCTTAATCGCGTACTGATCGATCATTTGTCCGATTTCCTTTTTTGTCCAACAGAAACGGCAATCCAGAATCTCCGGAAAGAGGGAATTACAAAAGGAGTTTTCAACACTGGAGATGTGATGTACGATTCGATCTTACAGCTTTACGGGAAAGCCGAAAAAGAATCCAAAATTTTACAAACACTAAACCTCACACCAAAAACCTATCTTTATGCCACGGTTCACCGAGCTGAAAACACAGATGACTTGAATAGACTGAGAAGCATTATCGACTCTTTTGCTGAAAGTGGCGAGACGATTTTGTTTCCGATTCACCCTCGTACCCGCAAAGCAGCCATTGATTACAAGTTAGAAGTTAACCGCATACCGAATATTCATCTCATCGAGCCGATAGGTTATCTGGACAATATTATCTTGATGGGAAGCGCAAAAAAAATTCTAACCGACTCGGGAGGAGTGCAAAAGCAGGCTTTTTTTCTTAAGGTTCCTTGCATTACTTTGAGGGATGAAACCGAGTGGGTGGAGACGGTTGCAGCTGGGTGGAATATTATTGTTGGTGCTGACAAGAGAAAGATTATTGACGCGATCAAAAGGTTTAGCCCAGTCTTGAAGCAGACAAAGACTTTCGGTAATGGTAACGCGGCTGGAAAAATTACAGACCTCTTGGAGAAATATGTCTAAGAGGAACCGAGTTTTGTATTTAATCAGTCGGGAAAATGCCCTGGAACCGGGTGTTATCAAGAGTCAAGCGCTTGATTTAATTGGACAGATCTTGAAGCAAAATAAGTCCGTAGAAGTAACGGTATTAAATTTTCCCTCGATAAATCGGTTTTTAAAATACATCGGGAATTACGGCAAGGTTAAAGAATACTGCAGAAATATTGGAATTAAGCTAATCGTCATTCCAATTTTCCCAATTGGTCGTTCTATTATGCCGTTGTGGGCGATGCCTTTTTTTCTTGTTCAGGTAATTCCATGGGTTTTGTTTTTTGTAGTGCGGTATCGTATCAACATCATCCATGCTCGGGCTTATCTCTCGGCGCTAGCGGTTTGGTTTTTGCGAAAAATAGGTATCAAAGTTGGGTTTATTTTTGATATGCGCGCTCCTTACATTTTGGAAGGAATAATTCACAAACGCTGGCAAAAATCAGATTTTGACTATCGAGTGTGGGAGGGGTTGGAAAGGGAGATGTTTTCTTCTGCTGACGCCGTCGTTTCCCAGGCTACCGGAATGACGGATTATGCTAGGGATATTTCGCCGACTGCAGCCGTCAGTTACATTCCGAATTGCATAGATCCAAAACTCTACGAGCTTACCATTAAAGAGAGGGAAACCGGAAGGAATACTTTAGGTATCGCAGACCGATTTGTCTTTGTTTACTCGGGGAGCTTTGGGGATTTACACCCGCCTGGGTTTATAGCCGATCTCTATTCGGAATTTCGCAAATACGTTCCAAGACCATATTTTCTGGTTGTAACTTACTCTGACCCGGCTGAAATTACTCAAAGCCTACTTAATCTGGGAGTGCCAAAACATGAATTTAAAGTTCTTCACCACCCCCCAACTTTGGAAAAAATACTCCCTTTAGGAGACGCTGGGATTGGGACAATGGGGAGAGATATCCTCACCACGTCCCTGGTTTTGAGTGTGAAGGTTGCCGAATATTTAGCGGCCGGTTTGCCGTTGATCGTTCCGCCGGAGATGAAAAGCGTTTCCGGTATTGTGGAAAATGAAAATTGCGGAGTGGTGATTGATTCTTTTGATCGGAATGACATTAGGGTTAAAATGCGAAAGCTAGTTAAAGAGCGCGAGACATTCAAGAAAAACGCGCTTAAATTAGCGAAAGATTATTTTTCGGTTAAGGTTTGTGCCCGAAAGTACTTAGAGATCTATGACGAACTTACTCAAAAAAATAAATCTTGAAAAGCTGGGGATCTTCTCCTTTCTTCTTTTCTTTCTTTTTACTCCGCTTTTACCGAAAATTCAGATAGCAGCGGGGGTTTATGTCGAACCGCTGGCTCCTTTTCTGGGATTGGGGCTGGTTCTCATTCTTTTTAGCTTTTGGAGGTCGGGGAAGCGGGGGAAACTCTGGGAAAAGGCCAAGAATTTGCTACTTCCAAATCGCCTCTCATTTCTGTATTTCTTACTTATTGCATTCCTTTTGGGGTCTTTTGTCTATGGATATTTCCTGACGGGAATTTTTTCTGGGGACGATCTTCTCCACTTAGTGAAATACACCCTCTACTTCTTGCCATTTCCCTTGGCGATTTACGTGGGGAGGATTCTCGGATTTAAGAATTCATCCTATCCTAGTTTTGATCGTGATCGTCGGTTTAATCACGGCGGTGGTTTCCTTTGCACGGGTCTACGAATTTATTCGGTCCCAAGGTCCCGTCGATTTCTGGGTTTATAGTTTTTCCAGCCGAAGTACCGGATTTCTGGGCCAATTCTTAGATCTTAAAAATTGGGTAATTGAATCCACCAGTAAGGCGGCTCATGCCACTTATGGTCTTTACGCTTCAGTAGTTTTGGCGGTCTGCTTAGGACTTGCTTCAAGGGTGAAGACGTTTGCCATGAGTTGGTTCACTTACACCACCGCGGCGACGGTTATCTTTTTCGGGGCAATTTTGTACGCGCTTTCGCGAGGGGCGCTCATGACAGCATTGTTAGTTGTCGCGTCTTGGTTTTGTTGGCTATTGATTTCCAAAAAGTGGTCGATTGTAGTGATCTCATTTGTCCTTATGATTCTGACAAGTTTTGTTTTAATCAAAGAAAATCCCGCTATAATTCGCAAGGTTTCCTCGACCATTCTGCCGCAGGGCGTAAGTGAGGATTCGGAGATTGCTCTGGATGCTTCTACTGTCGGTCGGCTAGAAAGGTGGGGAAAGATTTTTGAAGTTTTCCGAAAGCACCCGTCCTTCGCGATCTTTGGGGTTGGTTACAATTCCGAAAACTTGCAAAAATTTGCCGGAGTGGGTATGACCCACAGCTTCTTCTTGGATATGCTGGTGCGTGGGGGAATTGGGGCATTGGTTTTGGCCTTGATGATCTGGTTCTATCTTTTTAAGCTCGTTCTTGGTTTTGTGTTTTCTAAAGATTGGCGAGTCCAAGCCTTTGGATTTCCTCTACTGGGGTTTGTGTTGGGTTGGTTTGTTGATAATTTGGTCTCCGGAGAGCAGTTCTTTTCCGACGCCCCAATGATTGCGTTTTGGGGAACGGTGGGATTAATTTATGCCAAACAACATTTTCCTAAGGAAGGGGTGAAGAAGGTTTTGATTGCTCTGACTAGTTCCGGCCCCGGGGGTGCGCCGAAGGTGGTGTATGACTTGCTTTCGCATTTGCCGGAAGCAGTTAACAGTCAACTCGATTTCGTCATTGCGGCACCGGCGGGTGGGGTATTTAATAAGAAATTTAAGGATTTAGGGTATCGGGTTTACCATGTTCCGCTGGACCAGATCGGCATCAGAGGATTTGCCCAACTTCTGAAAGTTGCTCGCAAGGAAGAGGTGGATCTGATTAACTCGCATGGGAAAGGAGCCGGTTTATATGTCCGCCCCATTGGAGCCCTACTTGGGATTCCGGTTGTACAGACTTTTCACGGTTTGCATTACGAATACGGCAATTTGATTGTGAGATTTTTATACTTGAGGTTGGAAAAGTTCTTAACCGTTTTTACGAAATTGGTTGTCTGCGATTCTCCTAGTCAGCAGAAAGAGGGTTTG
>Ga0209520_10002607_pt1 | contig 10410 bp, 10 predicted proteins | sample Rifsed16ft1_FD_184009 | JGI IMG/M metagenome (GOLD analysis project Ga0209520, IMG submission 184009) | Soil microbial communities from Rifle, Colorado, USA - sediment 16ft 1 (version 2) | ecosystem: Environmental > Terrestrial > Deep subsurface > Rock core/Sediment | place: Rifle, Colorado...
TATATGCAACTGGCGCTTTTCTATTTTATCCGGCTGCACATTACCAAAGTTATACTTTTTTCCTAGTTTCATTATGGGTAATTACTTGTGGATTGGCCTTTCTAGAAACCACTTCAAACCCTTTGATTTTATTCCTTGGCAATAAAGAAACCGCAACCCAACGTTTGAATTTAGCGCAGGCATTTAACCCAATTGGAGCAATAACTGGATTAGTCATGGCACAATTTTTAGTTATTAAAGAAATAAAATCAGATGATTATTCACAGGAAGCCTACAAAGCTTTGACATCAAGTGAATTAGCGAGTATTCGTGAAAATGATTTAGATGTAATTAGCATTCCATATATTGGATTAGGGATTTTTGTCTTAGTAATTTTAATCATAATCATTATGACAAAAATGCCTAAAACTGCTCAAGAAGATAAAATGTCAGTATCTGAATCATTCAAAAAGTTATTTGCCAATAAAAATTACAAACATGGAGTTATTGCGCAGGCTTTTTATGTTGGTGCACAAATAATGTGTTGGACTTTTATTTTTCAATATGTTGACAACATCAATAAAACATTCGGATTAGATTTAACTGCCACATATTACAACATAGCGGCTATGATTTTATTTTTACTGGGCAGATGGATTGGAACTGGTTTGATGAAAACCATAAATCCTTCAAAAATGTTAATGTTTTTTGGTATTGGTGGAGTAATCTGTTCAGCTGGTGCGATTGTATTACAAGGTATTCCTGGATTAATTTTTCTAGTTTGCATTTCCATATTTATGTCTATTATGTTTCCAACAATCTATGGAATAGCACTAAAAGACATGGGAGATGAAGCAAAAATCGGATCTGCAGGTTTAGTTATGGCAATTGTTGGCGGCGCTTTGATGCCGGTTATGCAAGGAAGTATTTTGGATTTAGGTGGTTCAGGTTTTGCTGATATAAAATTATTTGGCTTCATTCCAGAAGTTAACTTTTCTTTTATTTTACCTTTAATTTGTTTGACTGTTGTTGCGCTCTACGGTTATAGTACGTTGAAAGCTTCTGAAAAAAGTAAAATTAAAGTTATTGATATTGCAGATGTACTAGTGTAAAAGGTACATAATTGCTTTTTAATATTAAAAAGACACAAACAGTAATAACTTATTGTTTGTGTCTTTTTTGTTCGAAATACGCACTAAACTAACAATAGCAAATGAACTATAATTTATATTATGTAAAATAGATTTTGTAGATTACACACTCTTCTTCATTATTTTTAAAACATTAAAAGCACTACCTTTCAGTAATGCTTTTAAAATTATAATACTTTAAAATAGATTATTTAACAGAAAATGGTATGCTCCATTTTTCCCAACTTAAAACAATAGCATCTTTATTAATAGTATAAACTAATTTCTCAGTCATTGTTTCTGCAGCTTTTTGTTTTACAGTAACTCTTAACTGATCTTGTTTTTCATCATATTTATAAGCTCCCCATTGCTTTGCTTCTTTGTTAAAAATGATTACACATTCCTTTTCATTTGGAATAACAAAAAAAGAATATTTTCCTGCAGGCAACTTTGAACCTTCAATTGTTAAGTCTTTATCTGTTTCAAATGTGGTTGCGTCATTTGCGCCCGCACGCCAAACTTGATTGAACGGAACCAATTTACCCCAAATTTCTCTAGCTCTAACCGATGGACTGCCATAATTGATAGTAATTGTAGCGCCATTAATTTTTCCTGAAACCATTTCTTTAGTACTAGTTGGTTTCTCTTGGGCATTTAGAAAATTAATAAAAAATAATGCCAACGCTAAAAATGATATTTTTTTAAGTAATTGCATGATTTAAAATGTTTTAGTTATACCTACAAACTTAAAATAACTTTACTTAATTAATTATAAATTCTTACTAATTTTAAGAAAAAAATAAGGATTGTGTAAATTATTTTTTTTACTATAAAATTGACGGTATTGTAATTATTTAATTTGTTATTTTTACAATCAATACTTTATCTATTTGCCAAACTATGAATTCAATTGCTGAGCACATTGCTGATTTTTTAAAGGAATATCCACCATTTAATCATTTGACTTTTCAAGAATTATCTGAAATAGCTACAAGCATTCGCGTTGTAAATTTAGAAAAACACAAAATATTATTTCAAATTAATGATGTTTTGCATGACAGTTTTTATGTTGTGGCTTCTGGTGTCATCAATTTGTCAGTTATAGCTGATGCTGAAGAGACATTATTAAATAAATGTCACGTAGGAGATATTTTTGGTTTACGTCCGTTTTTTGCCAAAAACAATTATATGATGACTGCCAAAGCTAGAGAAGAAAGTATTGTTTACGCTATTCCTATCGCTACTTTTAGACCTTTTGTCGCTAATAATTCTGAAGTTTTGAATTTTTTACTCGAGAGTTTTGCAACGAATACACCTAATCCAAAAGATAAAGAAAATTTAAGAGGAAAGCTGATTTCGGATAATGTATACTATTCAGATCAACAGTCTGAAATGCAGTATTTTCAATCCCTAAATTATAATAACTCCCCTTTAAGAACAACAATTACGAGTACTGTCATAGAAGTTGCTCAACTAATGACCGAAAATCTAATGAATAGTATCATTGTTTGCGATAGCAATATGCCTATTGGTATCGTTACCGATAGTGATATGCGTTCAAAAATTGCGACTGGTCGATTTCCTTTAACAGCATTCGTTGATAAAATAATGTCTTCTCCTGTGATAACAGTTCAAGAGAATGTTTCTTTGGCAGAAGCTCAGTTGCTTATGTTAAAACATAATATGACTCATTTGTGCGTGACACAAGACGGCACGAATAAATCTGCAGTGAAAGGTATAATTTCAGAAAGAGATTTGATTATTGCACAAGCCAGTAATCCGGGTGTTTTAATAAAAGAAATTAAACGTTCCCAAACTCCAAAAGATTTAAAACAAATTAGAGAACGATTGGCGGATCTTATTCAGAATTCGATTCATAAAAACATTCCTCTTTCTCATATAAATAATATTGCCAGCGAAATCAATATGGCTCTTATTAAACGTTCGGTTGAATTGTCCATTTTAGATTTAGGCTCCCCTCCTGCTCGTTTTGCGTGGTTAAGCATAGGAAGTCAAGGAAGAAAAGAACAATTACTGCTAACCGATCAAGATAGTATTTTGATTTTTGAAGATGTGACTCCCGAAAAATATAGAGACGTAAAAGATTATTTTTTAAAATTAGGAAAAAAAACAACTGGAACGCTGGAAAAAATAGGTTACGAACTATGTCCGAATGGACATATGGGAAGCAATATGCTTTGGTGTAAATCATTGACAGACTGGACTAAGCAATACAACAGTTGGATGAATACTCCAGGAGAAAATAGCAATGATTTAAGCAGTATTTTCTTTGATTATGAAATTGCTTTTGGAGAACAAAAAATTGAAGAAGCCATAACTAATACCGTTTTCAAAAATGCTCAAAACAACACTTTGTTCTTTGACTTTTTAGGAAATGATGCCTTAAGAAAAAACTCTCCTTTAAGTTTTTTCAAAAATTTCAATGTAGAAGAAGAGGGACCAAACAAAAATAAATTTGATATAAAAACGCGTGCTTTAATGCCATTAATTGACGGAGCGCGCTTGTTTACGTTGAATTATAACATCAAAGGAATTAACAACACTTACCTCAGATTCAAACAATTAGCAATTACTGATGTGAAAAATTCAGAGATTTATCTTAATTGTGCCGAAGCTTTTTTGATTTTGTCCAAATTCAGAACAGTTGAAGGTTTGAAAAATGATGATTCTGGTCAATTTATAAATTTGAATGAATTATCAAAAATTGATAAAGAAAAATTAAAAAATGCTCTCGTTCCAATGAAAGAATTAGAGGAATTAATAAAAAGTAAATTTCAACTTACCCAATTTTCATAAAGTATGATCGACTGGCTGAAAAATATTAATAAAGAATACCCTGAATTTTGGAAAGACTATCTTTCTAAATTTGATAAAAAATCAAAACGATTTGTAATTTTATCTACTGAAACTTCTGGTTTAAATCCTGTAAAAGACGTTATTTTATCGATTGGCTCTTTTGCAGTAATCGACAACAGTATCATCATTGGAGACAGCTTTGAAGCTGTTTTGCTGCAATACAAATTTCTTCATGATAATGGACTTTCAAACGAATTTATCGTAGAAAGTAAAATGAAAAAATTGGGAGAATCCGAAGCTATAAAATTATTGATTGATTATATTGGTAACGCAGTACTGGTAGGACATCACATTGATTTTGACGTGGAAATGATTAATGCCGCATTAGAGAGATTAGATTGCGGCCGTCTGAAAAATGAAGCTTTAGATATTGATGTAATGTATCGTAAACTTCAAGATATCAATAATAAACAATTCTCATTAGACGAATTATCCGCTATTTACAATTTACCCAAAAGCGACCGAAATTCTTCCTCTGAAGATGCTTACAGAATTGCATTATTATTCTTAAAATTGAAGTCAAGATTGGGAATTAAATAATAATTGGATTATTAAACTCTAAAGTAATTCCTTTCCAAAAACGTCCGTGATGAGAAATCGATACGGGCTTTTTTATTTCAGTAAATTCCTCAATTATAAAAGGAATTCCGTTCTTTTTAGTGATTTTGGTAACTGAATTTATGTGCTTAATCTGCAGCAGATATTCTTTTTCTGCAACTGCAATTGTATAGATATTGTCCTCTGAAATTTTGGTTTCTGTGTGATAGTTATTTCCATTACAATAAACAGATCCTAATGTTTCGCTTTCATAAAAACATTCTAGTTGCAAAGGAAAATACCCTCGGATATTCGTCTGCCTGTTGTAAATTTTATAGGCAGCTTCTTTTCTGGTCCATAAATTCCAAACCATGACTTCTGGATTATCAGCATTAACGATAAGCAATTGCTCTTTTTGGGTAAAAATTTTATCTAAAAAACCTTTCCGCTGCCAATTGCTTTCTTTTTTAGCTAAAGCCAAGTCTACAATGTCATTTCCTATCACTTTATCAGTTTTTTACAGCATTAAGAATCAATTTTCTTTTCAGATAATTTACTTTCAATAATTTGCATTGCCGCCTTTACGTTGATCATTCGTTCCATCGATTCATTATCAATTATAATGTTGTATTTTTCTTCAATATCTAAAATGACGTCAACTAAATTAGCAGAGTTAATTTTCAAATCGTTGATAAAATCCGTTTCTTCAGTAAGTGTTTCAAATGCTTCCTGATTTGCAATGTATGGTTTTACAATGTTTTTTAATTCTTCAATCGTTTGTTCTTTATTCATAATTTGCTTAATATTTACTTCACTAATTATAGTGTCTATTTTTTTGAATATTTTATTGCTTATTTTTATTTCATTTCAATCTTTAAATTTCTTAAAAATTACGCAGCCATTGACATCTCCAAAACCAAAACTGGCTTTTGCTACAATACTTAATTCTTTTTTAATCATTTGTTGCGGAATTCTAGACTCATCAATTAGAGCGGTAATTTCAGGATTGATATCTTCACAATTTATATTCGGAAAAATAAATCCCTCATGCAATTGCAATACCGAAGCTACGCTTTCAATACTTCCCGCTCCTGACAAACAGTGGCCTACCATTGATTTTAATGAATTGACATACGGAAAATCAGCTCCATTTCTTTCTAAGGCTTCACTCCAATTCTGAATTTCTAAACTGTCTTTAGATGTTGCTGTCAAATGCCCGTTAATAACATCGATATCGTTTGGATGAATTCCTGCATTTTCAATCGCATTTTTAATACATTTCTGGACTGCCACAGGATTTGGCGCGGTCATAGTTCCTAATCCGCGTTGTCCACCAGAATTTACATTTCCGCCTACCACTTCGGCATAGATTTTAGCACCTCGATTCAATGCAGTTTCTAAGTCTTCTAAAACAAGAGCTCCTGCTCCACTTCCCGGGACAAATCCCGAAGCACTTGCACTCATTGGTCTTGAACCTTGTTCTGGAGAATCATTATGTTTAAAAGTGCAAACGCGCATTGCATCAAAACCACCCCAAATATAAGGACCTGAATCACTAGTGCTTCCTGCCAAAATACGTTTTGCATGCCCTAGTTTTATACGTTCATAAGCCATTAATATGCTTTCGGTCCCTGTAGTGCAAGCCGAGGAATTTGTAGTTACCTGATTTCCTAAACCCAATTTTCCTCCTAAATAAGCGCTAACGCCGCTATTCATAGTTTGCGCCACGGCGGTACTTCCCAATCTTCGGGTTTGAAAATCATCAATTTTATAAATGCTTTCTCTAAATTTATCAATTCCAGAAGTTCCCGTGCCAAAAATAGTTCCGCTATCCCAATCCGGTTCCTCATTGATTTCTAAAGATAAACCGGCATCTTTCCAAGCATCAATTCCTGCAATCACGCCATATAAAATGCCCGTTGAGTTAAAATTTCGTAGTTCTAATTCAGAAAAATATTGCAATGACAATTCTGTAGAAACTTCAGGCTTTCCGGAAATCTGACAGGAAAATTGTAAACGTTCTAATTCAGGATCTTTTTTAATACCAGAAACCCCATTTTTGATGGCATGAGTAAACGCATCAAGTCCTACCCCATTTGGAGCAACAACGCCAAGACCTGTTATAACCACTCTTTTTTTCATTTATTTAGAAATTACCATTCCTGCGATTAATCCTGAAGAAACAAGTTCTCCTTTTTCATTTTTCATGATGACTTTACATTTTAGTTTTCCAAATCTAAAATATATTTTTTCAGAAAATACGGTTACTTTTTCATTTGGAAAAACGGGTTTTAAAAATTCTATTTCAGTTGATGTTAAAGCAATTGAAGTGGTTTTACTAAATGTATTATTTAATAAAAAAATACCCAAACAAACTACTCCAATTTGAGCCATAACTTCCGTTAAAATAACACCTGGAGTAACTGGAAAATCCTTGAAATGACCTTTGTAAAAATCCGAATTTTCATCAAAAGTATAATCACCTTCCACTCCATTTTCATCAATACGGATTATTTCATCTACAAAAAGAAATGGTTTTGAATACGGTAATTGTGCTATGATTTCTTGGTTACTCATTTATTCTTTAAAATTGTAATAAAACGCGTTGCGCCGAAAATCCGGGTCCAAAACTCAGCATCAAACCTTTTTCTCCTTTTCCAGGCTGATTGTCCATTATTCGCTCTAAAACATACAAAACCGTTGCGCTCGACATATTTCCGTACAAACGCAATACTTCTTTGGTATCGGTTATATTTTTCCCTAAATCAGAAAATAAAGCTTCAACCGTTTGAACAATTTTCTTTCCACCGGGATGAAAAATTAGATGGTGAATATCCTCTATTCTTAACTTATTTTTATCTAAAAAAGGATGAATAATATCCGGAAAATGAGAAGCTATTGTCTCAGGAACTTCAATATCCAGAACCATCTGCAAACCTGAATTGGTCAATTTAAATCCCATCATATGAATATTATCATAAAAATGATACATTTCCTCCGCTAGAATTTCGGGACCTTCATCCTCTTCATGGGAAGAAAGCAAAACACAAGCGGCTCCATCACCAAAAATAGCCGCACTCACAATATTTGCCATCGAAAAATCGTCTAATTGAAACGTGGCTGTAGGACTTTCGACAGCAATTACGGCAGCCCGTTTCCCAGGATTAGCCTGCAAGAAATTTTTAGCGTAAATAATTCCTGAAATTCCCGCTGCACAGCCCATTTCTGTTACTGGAAGCCGAACAATATCCTGACGTAATTTTAATTTATTGATTAAATAAGCGTCTAATGAAGGAATCATAATTCCAGTACAACTTACGGTAATGATGTAATCCAAATCCTGTGGATTCCAATTCGCTTTTTTCAACGCTTTTTCAAGAACTTTTTCACCTAAATCGATGACTTCACGGACATATATATCGTTTCTTTCTTCAAAAGAAGTTTTTGTAAAAACCTCGATTGGATCCATAATTGAATATCGCTTATCTACTGCAGCACCTTCAAAAATTTTCTTTACTTTTCTAATGAAACGTTCGTCTTGTCCTACCAACCAAGCATCCAAAAATGGAATTATTTCGTCAGTATTTCTTGAATATTTTGGTAATTGTTTGCTTACCGTTTTTATTTTTACACTCATATTTTTGAAATTATCCATTGGTAACGAAAAGCCCATTTCCATTGGATTTTATAGTTGCTGAATTTTAATTTTTCTGAAAAATCTATTAATTCTACTTTTTTAAATCCTCTTAGAATCGAAATTAATCCGTCCTCTCGTGACATATCGTTCAATCTAAAAACAAGGCACAATGCCTGAAATAGACGATACGCAATTGCACTCCTTTGCAGGTCGTTAATAACAATTCCAATATTCGAATTGACATTAAATACATTTAATAATTGAATTATTTCATTGTCTTTAAAATGATGCAATGTCAAAGTACATAAAACAATATCATATTTTAATTTTGCAAAATTTTTATCAAATATGTCGTCACATCGGTAGCTGATATTAGGATAATTTCGAGATAATTGTTGCGCATGATTAACAGTGAAGTTATTGGCATCAATTCCTATCAATTGAAATTCTAAATCATTTTTCAAGCCATAATCGGCCAAGTTTCGCAACATATCACCATTCCCACAACCTACGTCTACTATTGTAATCGTCGTTGTTTTAGAAATGTTTCTTATCAATTCCTGAACACCTCGTAAAGTTAACTGGTTTCCTCCTAAAAGCTGGTTGATTTTGGCAATTTTGTCCAAGGCATCCCGTAAGATTTCTCCTTCCATGGCAAAATCGTCCATTGTTTCAGGTTCATCCGTTCTGTATTTGGTATTTAGAAGCATTTATGAGTTTAAAATTATAGGTTTCCCGTGTGTCTTTTTAATAATTTTTGGCAATAAAAATGGAAATATAATTAATATACGCATCAATACACCGGATAGTTTTTGCTTTTGCAAAAGGTTCGAGAGAAATCGTCCCATTTTCAGTCTATTTTTGAAATTAAAGTTCCATTCCTGAATGTATTTTTCTTCTAATTCCTTTCTTGATTTAATTTCCTTATTGAAATATTTATCGATTAATTCTGAAACAATTTTAGCACTATGAATCGCCATTGCCATTCCGTTTCCGCACAAAGGATGAATTAATCCAGCCGTATCACCAATCATTAAAATATGATTCTCAACAGTTTGTTTCTCCTCAAAACAAATTTGGCTGATCGTCAAAGGTTTTTCAAAAAGCAAATTACTTTTTTCAAAAATTGTCTTTAAATGTGGGTTTTCAGAAACTACTTTTTCTTGGTAGTCGTCAATATTTTTAAACTTTTTAAAGGTTTCATAATCTGCTAAATAACAAATATTAATTATATCATTTTCAACTTTGGAAACTCCGCAATATCCTCCTTTAAAATTATGTAACCCAACCAAATTATTAGGAAAATCTCCCAAATAATGTGCTTTCACTGCCAACCAAGGAGACTTTTTCTGAATGAAATTACGATTTAATTTTTGATCGATATTAGAACGTTTTCCAAAAGCACCAATTACAATTTCTGATTTTAAAATTGCATTATCTGAAGTGGTCACTATAAATTCTTCGTTAGCAAAAACAATGGATTCCACTGTATCTTTGATTATTTTGCAGCCGTTTTCGATTGCGCTTTTATATAAGTATTCATCCAGTGCATAGCGGCTAATTCCGAATCCTCCGAGAGGCAAAGTATATTTAATTGTTTTTCCTGAAGCGGTAGAAAATTCTAAATCAGTGATATTTGTTGGATGTAAATCTTCGATATTTAAATTAAGCCAATTGAGATATGGCAAAACTTCATTCGATATATATTCGCCGCAAACTTTGTGTTTGGGGAATTCATTTTTTTCAACAACGATAACTTGGAATCCAATTTTGGATAAATGAATTGCAGCGGTCAAACCCGCTAAACCACCACCAATAATTAAGACTTCCTTTTTTTTCATACAGAAGTAAATTTATGGATTTGTTTTCGAATGCAGCTATTTTATTTAATATAAAACTTACATAATTAATTTGGTTTGCCCTGTGTGATAAGAAAAGAACGTATCCTGTTATTTTTAAAATCTATCTTTTAATTAAGCCAAAAAAAAGCTGTTTGATTACAAACAGCTTTTTTTTATTTACAATTTTCCTTCTTTTATTTCATCAATAACTTCCGGATTCAATAAGGTTGATGTATCGCCAAAGTTTGAATAATCTCCTTCGGCAATTTTACGCAGAATTCGACGCATAATTTTTCCGGATCTTGTTTTAGGCAAACCAGAAACAAATTGAATTTTATCCAGTTTTGCAATTGGTCCAATATGGTCGGCGATATGCTGATTGATTTCTTTTATCAGATTTTCTTTATTT
>Ga0209520_10002612_pt1 | contig 10405 bp, 10 predicted proteins | sample Rifsed16ft1_FD_184009 | JGI IMG/M metagenome (GOLD analysis project Ga0209520, IMG submission 184009) | Soil microbial communities from Rifle, Colorado, USA - sediment 16ft 1 (version 2) | ecosystem: Environmental > Terrestrial > Deep subsurface > Rock core/Sediment | place: Rifle, Colorado...
ATCCTGGGCGCGCTATTGTTTCAGGTCCAATCCACCCTGGACGGTACCGACGGCGAACTCGCCCGGCTCAAGTTCCAGGAATCGCGTTTGGGCGGCATCCTCGACGTTGTGTGTGACGGCCTCGTCACGGCGGCAGGGTTCTTCGGCATGGGGCTCGGGGTCAGCAGCCAGAGCGGTCAGGCGCTGTACACCTGGTTAGGGACCACCGCCGCGGGCGGGACACTCGCCTGCACAGGCCTGTTGTTCCTGCTCACCCGCCGCTCTGGCAGCTTCTCCGAGTCTTTTCGCTCCTTCTCTCCCTTCACGTATTCTCTCGCAACAGACGACAGCTCCTGTGCTGGGTTTTTTCGAGGATTGACGCGTGCGTTGGACAGCCTTGCCCGAAGGGACTACACGTATCTTGTACTGCTCCTGGCTCTCGTCGGGCACCTCGCGTGGTTTTTGTGGCTGGCGAGCGTGGGGATTATCATATATCTTCTCGGGCTCATCGTCCTCTTCGGAGCCTCTTTCGTCTATAAGGAAGAGGTGGAGCATGTTCGCCTCTGAGCGTCACGACATCCGCTTTCAACCGAGCGACTGCACCGCCTGCTGGTTTTCCTGCCGCGGTCAGGCCGAAGCGCCGCTCACTCTTGGCCGCATCATCGAAGTGAACCGGTGATCTCGGGAAGGTCGAATGCGGGGGCCCGCGTCCATCGGCCGCCTCCGTCTCGAGGAATGTCGATTGCCATAGCGGCGGCCGGTGGTGTGCTCCTTTCCGGCCTGCTCGGGGCGGTGTCCACGGTGGCCTCGGGCGATACATCCACCCCATTCGATCCCCCGGCCGTCTACGTGACCTGGCAAAGGGACCCGACGACCACCATAACGATCCAGTGGCATAGCGGGGCCGGACAGAATGACGCGGTCCAGTACCAACGCCTCGACGGAGGAGGGTGGCGCACGGCCACCGGTTCGCACCATGCGATGTCTTATTCGGATCGGATGGTGCATGTGGTGGAATTGACCGGGCTGGAGCCTGGAACCGATTACCGGTTCCGCTTTGGCGAGGACTCCGCAATCTACACCTTCCGCACCATGCCGCGGGACACCAGTACGCCGATTCGATTCGTTGTCGGCGGGGATACGATGGCGCCGCTCGACCTGCTCGATGAAGGGTTTGAGGCTATGTCCCGCCTGGTCGCCAAACAGGGGCCCATGTTCGTGGTGATCGGCGGCGACATCGCGTACGCCGACGGTCATCCGAAGGAAGTGCAGCGGTGGTATCGCTGGCTGGCGACATGGAAGAAAGAGATGGTCGCACCAGACGGGCGGCTGATCCCGCTCTTGGTGGTCATTGGTAACCACGAGGTCCAGGGTCAGTTTGGGCAGACGCCAGACAAGGCGCCGTATTTCTACAGCCTGTTCGCCATGCCGGGCCAGCGCGGCTACGGCCTCTTGGACTTTGGCCGGTACATGAGCCTGATCCTGCTCGATTCCGGACACACCCACCCCGTTGACGGCCCGCAAACGGATTGGTTGAGCCGGGCCTTGGCCGAACGGCAGGACCGCCCGCACGTCTTTGCGGTCTACCACGTCCCGGCCTATCCGTCGGTGCGGGACCGCAGCCAAGGGGTGAGCGGGAAGATCCGAGAGCATTGGGTCCCGGTGTTCGAGCGGTATGGCTTGGACGTCGCGTTTGAGCACCACGACCATACCTACAAGCGCACCCACCCGATTCGGGAGAACATGGTCGATCCGCGCGGAGTCGTGTACCTCGGCGGCGGTGCCTGGGGTGTGGTGCCCCGAAAACCCCTCCAGGAGTGGTACCTCGCGAAGACGGCCAGCACACTCCACTTCATCCTCGTCACGATCGACAGCCAGGGCCGCCGCTTGGTTGCCATTGACGGCGATGGGCAGATCATCGACGAGGTGAACCAGATCGTCACGTCGGCCACGCCCGGCGAACGACACGTCCCGGCGATAGCGGGCAGGTGACCGGCCCCCGCTCGCGGCGTCTTTTCCGTCCGGGCCCTCGGCCTTTCCCGCTCCGATTCAGTCCGCTCGCTTGAGGTCCCTCCACATGAGGTCACACCGCCCGAAACGTCCTCCCCTACCTCCTTGAGCTCCTCGCACACATGGACCGCAGAGGCCGCGCTCGCCTTGAGTTCGGAGTCCGTTCGTGGTAGCTTGTCAGCACCGGATGCTCACCGGGCCGTTTCAGCGGAGGATGCGATGTTCGATGCCCAGCAGGAGGCGGTGATACGCGAGGTCGATCGCCTCAAGCCCGAATTGCTCGAGATCAGCCGCTTCCTCCACGCCCATCCGGAACTGTCCTTTGAAGAACACCAGGCGGCCGAATTCCTCACCCGGACCATGGAGCGGCATGGCTTTGCCGTCACGCGGAAAGTGGCGGGGCTCCCCACGGCCTTCACCGCGTCGGTCGCCGCGGGGGAAGGCCCCACCATTGCCTTCCTGGCCGAGTATGATGCGCTGCCGGGCATCGGCCACGCCTGCGGTCACAACCTCATTGCAGCGGGCTCGGTGGGGGCCGCCCTCGGCATCAATGCGCTGCTCCAGCACGTCCCCGGCCGGGTGCTGCTCGTCGGATGTCCGGCAGAGGAGAGGGGAGGAGGCAAGATCCCGCTGGTGGAGTCCGGCGCGTTCCGCACCGTCGATGCCGCGATGCTCGTTCACCCGAGCAACCGGACCGAGATCGTGAAGAAGGCCCTGGGGATGCGGGATGTGCAGGTAGAATTCTTCGGCAAGGCGACGCATGCGGCCGCGACGCCGCATCTTGGAATCAATGCGCTCGACGCCGTGATCCTCGCCTTTAATAACGTCAATGCCCTTCGGCAACAGATCCGTCCGGACGCCCGGATCCACGGGATCATCACCCACGGAGGCAGGGCCCCCAACATTATCCCGGACTTTGCCGCAGCCCTCTTCTACGTTCGGGCGCTGGACATGGACTATCTCGAGGAGCTCTACCAGCGGGTGCTCGCGTGCTTCGAGGCAGCCGCCGTGGCTACGGGGTGTCGACACCAGGTCAAGCGGGCCGGGCATGACTACCACCCCCACAAGGTGAACCACGCACTCGCCGGGCTCTTTCGCCGGAACCTGGAGGCGCTGGGGGTTGCGGTCGATCAGGGCCCCGAGGACCGGGAACTCGGTTCCACTGATGTGGGAAACGTCAGCCAGGTCGTGCCCACCCTGCAACCCATGATCACCATCTGCGGACCGAACGTGAGCTGCCACATGGCCGAATTCGCCGTCGCCGCTGCCTCGCCGTCGGGAGAGGAAGGGATGGTCGTGGCGGCCAAGGCCATGGCCCTGACCGGGCTCGATCTGCTGCGGGACCGGGGTGCCCTCCAGCGCGTCAAGGACGAATTCGCAGGAGGAGGGATGCGCCCCTGAAGGTCATCGGGCTCATGTCTGGGACCTCGGCTGATGGGATCGACGCAGCCCTGGTGGAGATCACCGGGGAAGCTCACCAGCCGTGGGTGACCCTCCTCCATTTTGCGAGTCGTCCCTATCCCCCGCGCCTCCGCGATCGGATCCTCGGCCTTCCGAACCGCCCGGATGCTCTCCACGAGGTCTGTCACCTCAACGTGCTGTTGGGGGAACTCTTTGCGCAGGCGGCCCTCGATCTTCTCGAGGCAGCCCGTGTGTCCCCCGCCGACGTGGACCTGGTCGGATCCCACGGCCAGACGGTGTGTCACCTCCCCACCCCCGTCGCCGAGGGGGATCTCGCCGTGCGGTCGACCCTGCAGATCGGCGAGCCCTGCGTCATCGCGGAGCGGACGGGACTCTTCATCGTGGCCGACTTCCGTCTCCGGGATATCGCCGCCGGAGGCGAGGGGGCGCCGCTCACCCCGTACCCCCATTTCCTCCTCTTCGGACACCCCGAACGATGCCGGGTGATCGTGAACCTCGGGGGGATCGCCAATCTCACCCTCCTCCCCCCCGGGGGGTCCACCGGCGACCTCGTGGCGTTCGACGCCGGCCCCGGCAACGTCCTGATCGACGGGGTGGTCCGGCAGCTGAGCGGGGGGCGCATGGAGTACGATGCCGACGGCGCCTGGGCCGCGGGAGGATCCGTCAATACCGCGCTCCTGGCGCGCCTGCTCGCGCACCCGTTTTTTCGCCGGTCGCCCCCCCGGAGCGCGGGTCAGGAGGAATTCGGCCCCCGGATGGTGAACGAGATCCTCGCCGCCGCGGAGCAGGAGCGCATTGCGCCGGCCGACCTCGTCGCTACCACCTCGACCCTCTCGGTCGAGGCGGTCGCGCAGAGCCTCGAGACACATATTCTGCCGCGGCAGGCGGTGGACGAAATTCTGCTGTGCGGTGGCGGTGCGCACAACGCGTGGATCACGCAGGCCCTGGGAGCGCGCCTGGCGCCGCGCCCGGTGCTGACGACCGACGACATCGGATTTCCCGCCCGCGCCGTCGAAGCCACCGCCTTCGCGCTCCTGGCGTATCTGACCTACACGGGACAACCGGGAAATCTTCCCGCGGCGACCGGCGCCAAGCAGGCGGTCCCGTTGGGCAAGATGGTCCCGGGCAAGGGCTATGCGGGAATGCTCGCATGAGGGGGTCATGGGCCGACATCCGTACACCGCTGCCGTCCTCACCCTGCTGACGCGCATCGAAGAGACCCAGCGCGAGGCCATCGAGCAAGCGGTGGCCGCGATCTTTGGTTCCCTGAAGCGGGGCGGCATTTTGCACGTCTTCGGCACCGGGCATTCCCTCACGGTCGCGCAGGAGGCCTTCCACCGGGCGGGCGGGCTGGTGCCGGTCAACCTCATTCAGGACGCGGTCCTGTCGGCGCTCACCCCGCCGGCCGTGAGCGGGAAACTCGAGCGGCTGCCCGGGGTGGCGGCGATCCTCCTCGATCGCCACGATCTGCGGCAGGGAGAGGTCCTGATCGTCGTTTCCAACTCCGGGATCAACGCCGTGCCGCTGGAGATGGCGCTGGGGGCCAAGCAGCGGGGACTTGTCGTGATCGCCCTGACCTCGCTGGCCCACTCGCGGGCCGTCCCGGCCCGGCACCCGAGCGGGAAGCGGCTGTTCGAGATCGCCGATCTCTGCCTGGATAACTGCGGAGAGGAGGGAGATGCCGCCGTGGGCTATCCCCGATGGGAGGGCAAGGTGGGCGCGACGTCGGTCGTCGCCGGAGCGTTCCTGATGAATCGCCTCGTCTGCGGCGTGGTGGAGCGCTATCTCGCCGAGGGGCTCACCCCACCGATCTACATGAGCGCAAACCTCCCCGGCGGCGACGAGCACAACCGCCGCCTGGAGGAACAGTACCGTGGGCGGATCAGGCTGCTCTAAACGGCCCAAAGGGCTGGCGGCCGTCCTGATCCTCGGGGCGCTGCTGTCCGCCGTTCCCGGGAGGGGCGGGGACGAGGGCGCCACGATCCGGGCCGTGATCGACGGCGATACGGCCGTCCTGGCCGACGGCAGGCGCGTGCGGTATCTCGGCATCAACGCCCCCGAGCGCGGTGAACTCTCCTCCGCCGAGGCGACCGACATGAACCGACGCCTGACCGTCGGCAAGCGCGTACGGCTCGAATGGGATGCGGTGACGGAGGATCGGTACGGTCGCCTCCTCGCCTACGTATATGTCGATGGCGAGATGGTGAACGCACGCCTCGTCGAAGCGGGGCTGGCCCACGTCCTGGTGATTCCGCCGAACGTGAAGCACTCTGATCGCTTCCTGGAGCTGCAGCGAGGGGCGCGATCCGCGCGGCGGGGGATCTGGGGGCACATCAAGGGGCCGTTGAAGATCACTTCCCTCCAGGCCAATCCCCCCGGGAATGATCGATTGCATCCGAACGAGGAGCATGTCCGGATCGCCAACGTGGCCGATGCGGTGATCGACACGCGCGGCTTCGTCATGACGGACCGTCACGGCCACCGATACACTTTCCCCTCCCTTCCCCTCACGCCCGGGTACTCGGTGCTGCTGCTGAGTGGCCGGGGGGTCGATCTGGCGGATCCCAGGCAGCAGATCGTCCTGTACTGGCAGTCCGATGGGCCGATCTGGAACAACGATGGGGATACCGCGACCCTGGCCGCCCCCGACGGCGCCGTCATCGACGTCTTCACACACCGGGGTCGGCCGAGAGTGGGCAAGGCGGCCGGTGGGTCGTGATGGGATTCGGGGTCATGGGTGATCGAAATGTTTGATCTCGTGATCGCGGGTGCGACCATCGTGGACGGGAGCGGTTCCCCGCCCGTCGCGGGGGACATCGCGCTGCGCGGGGATCGCATCGCCGCGGTGGGCACGGTTCCCGCAACGGGGGCCCGGCGGGTGATTCGCGCACAGGGGCTCGTCGCGTGTCCCGGCTTTGTGGATGTCCACTCGCATTCGGACTACTTCTTGTTGCTCAATCCCCGGGCGGAGAGCGCTGTGCGCCAGGGCGTCACGACGGAGATCGGCGGGAACTGCGGCTACGCCGCGGCACCGATCTGGGGCGCGTGGGGGGAGGAGCGGGCGCGGACGCATCGCGACCTCTACGGGCTTGATCCCCGATGGCAGAGCGTCCGGGAGTATTTCGCCCACCTCGCCGCCGAGCAGCCGTCGATCAACTTCGGTCTCCTCCTGGGCCACAACACCATCCGGGGCTCGGTCATGGGCGGGGCGGCTCGACCGCCGACTGGTGAGGAGCTCGGTGCGATGGTCGCCGCGGTCCGGCAGGGGATGCGGGATGGCGCCCTGGGCCTTTCCACCGGGCTCATCTACGCCCCGGCCTGTTTCGCCGGCCCGGAGGAGCTTGTCGCCTTGGCCCGGGCGGCGCGGGAGGAGGGGGGCGTCCTCACCTGCCACATGCGCAGCGAAGGGGATGGACTTCTCGAGGCCATTCGAGAGATTCTCGACGTGGCGCGGGCGGCCCAGATTCCCTTGCAGATCTCCCATCTGAAGACGTCGGGGGAGCGCAACTGGGGGAAGCTACCTGAGGCCCTCGGGCTGATCGAAGAGGCGCGATCCTGTGGCCAGGATGTGGCCGCGGACCGCTATCCCTACACCGCCTCCAACACGGGGCTTCAGGCGGTGCTGCCGGCGTGGGCGCTCGAGGGAAACCGGCTCGAACAACTCGCGCGTCTGCGGGACCCCGCCGTCCGGCGGCGGCTAGCCGAGGAGCTCGCCGACCGGCGGTGGGACCGCGTGATGATCGCCGAGGTCACGCAAGAGCCCCACAGGCGGTACGAGGGACTGCGCGTGTCCGACGCGGCGAAGGGCGCCGGTAAGGCGCCGCTCGAGTTTGTCTGCGATCTCCTCGTGGAGGAAGAGGCGCGGGTGGATGCGATTTTCTTCACGATGTCCGAGGAGAATCTGGAGCACATCCTCACGCGACCGTACGTCATGGTGGCGTCTGACAGCGGGACGCGCGCTCACGTCGGCCCGCTCAGCCGGGGGCGGCCCCACCCCCGGACGTTCGGAACCTTCCCGCGGGTCTTGGGGATGTACGTCCGCGACAGGCGTCTGCTCGATCTGCCCACCGCCATCCGGAAGATGACCGGCGATCCCTGCCGTCGCTTCGGGCTTGTCGATCGGGGACTGGTCGCACCCGGCTTCGTCGCGGATCTCGTCCTCTTCGATCCCGATGCCGTCGGGGATCGGGCGACGTACGAGGCGCCCTTCCAGTATCCGGCGGGGATCCGGTTCGTGATCGTGAATGGCGTCATCACCGTGGAGGAGGGTGACCACACCGGCGCGCGCGCGGGCTGCGTGCTCACGCGTTCGACGAGGGCGAGGGCGTGAGCAGGGCAAAGACCACGAGGAGGGGAGGGATGCGTGGGCTGCCCCACCGAGGCCCGTCCCGGCGGCCGCGCATTGCCGTGACGAGTGAGCGGCACCCGGCGGCCGGGTCGACCGAGGCGCGGTATGACCGGGTCCGCACGACGTACGCCCGCTGCGTCGGGGAGGCCGGCGGCGTCCCGGTGATTGTGCCAACCATCGGCTACGATCCCGATCTCATTGCGGGGTATCTCGATGCCGCAGACGGGCTCCTCTTCTCGGGGGGCGAGGACATCCATCCCTCTTTCTACGGCGAGATCGTCCTGGCCGGATGCGGGCCCATCGACGAAAGGCGCGATCTATTCGAAGTCGCGCTCTTCCGGGGGGCCCTCGAGCGGGGGATGCCGGTCCTGGGCATCTGCCGCGGGATGCAGCTCATTGCCGTCGGGATGGGGGGGAGCCTCTATCAGGATCTCTCCTACTGTCCCGGGGCCGACGGCATCCACGCCGGCGGGTGGCAATCGCAGGGTGCGATGCCGGCGGTCCGCCTCGCTGCCGGCAGCCTCCTGCGCCGGATCGTGGGAACGGCGTCGTTGCCGGTCAACTGCCACCACCATCAGTTGGTCAAGGGCCTCGGCCACGGGTGCCGGGTGAGCGCGGTCTCCGCGGACGGCATGATCGAGGGGATCGAGGTGACGGGCCGGCCCTTTGTCCTCGGCGTGCACTGGCATCCGGAACGGCTGGGGGACCAGGATCGGCGCCAGATGAAGCTCTTCGAGGCCTTGGTCCGCGCCGCCGCGGCCTATGCGCAGGGGGGTCCCTCGCGCCCCCGTTCGTCGAAAGCTATGGCCGGCACACGTGCGTCCCCTCGGCCTCGTACGGCGAAAAGCCGGAAAATCGTGCACCGGAAATCGTAGGGGGTGCGCGCGCCGCCGTCGGGGACCGGCCGGCGGCGAAAAACTGCTTGACAGCAGGAGGTGGGCGCCGTATACAAAGGGGTACGCACGAGGTGGACTGTGGTGTCTCAATCGACCGCAATGCTTGTAGGTGTACGGTGCGTCTGCCCCCTGGCGGGCGGCCCGTAGACCTTGCGCTGCGGGCGCTGTGTTGCCACGGGGTGGATGAGGATGCCCCGTGGCTTTTTCTTTCGGCTGCGGGGCAAATGTAGCGGGCGGGGACGGCGTGATGATGTCGGGATGATCACGCGATCATCGTGACAGGATGCGGAGGAGGATTTGATGGCTCGGACCTGCGGTTGCGGAGAGACGTTGCGATCGGTGATGGATGAGTGGGGTTGTCTCCACTGCGGCGGGACCTGCTGCCCCTGCTGCGGCTATGCCCCCGAAGGGACCGCGTACTGCCCCGAGTGCGCCCAGAGCCTGTTCGGCGTCTACACGCGGCAGGCGGTCGTGGTCCGCCCCAAGCGGATCTCGGCCTGGTGGGAGGCAGCGGCGTTCCAGCCGATCCGGAGCCGAACAGAGTCTGCGAATATCGAACGCCCCAGGTAATCGGCCTCGCGGCCCCCGGACGCACGGCAGCTCCTCACGTGCGCCGTCCGACGCGGGATTGACCTCGTCCGGATACTTCCCGTGCGCTTTCCCTGCCAGTAACGCCTTCCGCGAAAAAAGATTTGCGCCCTCCACCGCCTCGGCCCTATCGTAGGTGCATCGCCGGGTGCTTTCCCGGTGACGGTGCCGAGGCCCGCGCCGCGACGGCCCGATGGGAGGCGACGATGGGGGGAGCCGACTCCCTGCATCCGAAAGAGTTGCGGGAGCAGATTCGGAGAGGCGCGTGGCGCGGGCCGACCGCCGGGTGCTGCCAGGGCTACGCGCAGGCGAACCTCGTGGTGCTCCCCAGGGCGCTGGCCTACGATTTCCTCCTCTTCTGCCACCGCAATCCCAGGCCGTGCCCGCTCCTCGAGGTGACCGACCCCGGAAACCCCGCGCCCGCAGTGGCCGCGCCGGGCGCGGATCTCCGGACCGATTGTCCGCGGTACCGGGTGTACCGCCACGGCGCGTTGGCCGAGGAGGTGACCGATCTCCTCGCGCTCTGGCGGGAAGATCTCGTCAGCTTTCTCCTGGGCTGCAGCTTCACCTTTGAGGCGGCGCTGCAGCGGGCCGGCGTCCCGGTCCGTCATCTCGAAGAAGGCAAGAACGTCTCGATGTACATCACCAACCGGGCCTGTCGGCCGGCCGGTGCCCTCGCCGGACCGCTCGTGGTCTCCATGCGCCCGATCCCGCCTCCGCTGGTCGCGCGCGCGGTCAGGGTTACCGCCCGGCTCCCCCTGGCGCATGGCGCCCCGGTGCACGTGGGAAAGCCCGAGGCGATCGGCATTCACGATCTTGGCCGGCCCGATTTCGGCGACGCGGTTGCGATCCGTCCCGGCGAGATTCCGGTCTTCTGGGCCTGTGGCGTGACCCCGCAGGCGGTCGCGATGCATGCCAAGCCGGAGCTCATGATCACCCATGCCCCCGGCCACATGTTCATCACCGATCTCCGTGAGGAAGCGCTGACCCACGTGTGAGTCTGCGCCACCCGCGATCCGCATACGCGACGGACCGCGGCCGTCGGTCCATTCGGCGCCCGTGCGAGGCTTCCGGATGCCCTCATGCGGGGAAAGCTTGTTGTGGACGCTGTCCGCTGGGCTCCGGTATACTTTGTGGTGACGGGGCCGAGGGCACCACGATC
>Ga0209520_10002614_pt1 | contig 10404 bp, 9 predicted proteins | sample Rifsed16ft1_FD_184009 | JGI IMG/M metagenome (GOLD analysis project Ga0209520, IMG submission 184009) | Soil microbial communities from Rifle, Colorado, USA - sediment 16ft 1 (version 2) | ecosystem: Environmental > Terrestrial > Deep subsurface > Rock core/Sediment | place: Rifle, Colorado...
AACCCCGCCGCGAAGGGCGGGATCCCGGGGCCGCCAGGCGGTGGTGGCGGCGGAGGCGGCGGCGGGGGCGGTGACGACCCCACGGCCGTGACCGGTGACCCCTGGACGGGCGGCGGCGCCGTGGACAGGCAGACCGGCAAGGTGTACTTCGTGATCTTCCCCTACGCCTACGTGTGCTCCGGCGCGGTGGTCAACGACTCCCGCAGCACGAAGTCGCTCGTGCTCACGGCTGGCCACTGCGTTTACGACGGCAAGAAGGGTTTCGTGACGAACTGGCTGTTCATCCCCGACTTCGATCGGGCACCGGTCAGCGGCTACCCGCCCTCGTGCGCCAACACCTACTACGGCTGCTGGACGGCGCAGGCGCTGGTCGTCCACAACGGCTTCGCCAGCCAGAGGAACTTCAGCGCCCAGGCGACCTGGTACGACTGGGGGTTCGCCGTGGTGGGCTCGGGCGGCAAGAGCAGCACGTATCTCGACTCGACGGTTGGTTCCTATCCCATCCAGTACAGCGGGGTTGCCGCCGCGGATCGCCTGGCCGCCTTCGGGTATCCAGCAGCCAGCCCCTACAACGGCACTGACCTCATCTACTGTGCGGGCAAGGTGTTCTCGGACGGCAGCAACAGCAACAAGACCTGGGGCATGAAGTGCGACCAGACCGGCGGCTCCTCGGGCGGCCCCTGGCTCGACGGCTTCGACGAGTCGACCGGCAACGGCGGGACGCTCAGCTCGGTCAACTCATACCGCTACACCGGCGGCGACAGCATGTACGGGCCGAAGTTCAACTCGTACACGCAGTCCACCTACAACGCGGCCAACGCTGCGACCTCGAACACCATCATCCCGTAGGCCCCACGTTCGAGTGCAGGAACGGCCCCGGCGGCGAAGCCGGGGCCGTCCCATGTCCCCCAGGGGATAGGCCCGCTCATCGATGCGGGGGGGTCTGTGCGTAGCATTGGCCGCGTGAGTGATTGGGCTCTCGATCCCGATGTCACCTACCTCAATCACGGTGCGTTCGGATCCTGTCCACGGCCCGTGCTGGAGGTCCAGCGGCGCTGGCGCGACGAGATGGAGGCCGACCCGAACCGGTTCTTCCTCGAGCGCTACGAGCCGGCGCTGGACGCCGCCCGCGAAGCCCTGGCCGCCTTCCTCGACGCCGACCCGGCCGGCCTCGTGTTCGTGCGCAACGCGACCGAGGGCGTCAACGCGGTCCTCCGCTCGCTCGAACCGGAGCTCGGTCCGGGCGACGAGATCATGGTCACCGACCACGCCTACAACGCCTGCCGCAACGCGGTCGAGGCGACCGCCGAGCGCACTGGCGCGCGGGTCGCCGTGGCGAGCGTCCCGTTCCCGCTCGAGTCGGCCGACCAGGTCGTGCGGGCCGTCCTCGATCGCGTCGGCGACCGCACTCGGCTGGCCATGATCGACCACGTCACCTCGCCGACGGCCCTTGTGTTCCCCATCGAGACGCTGGTCGCGGCGCTCGAACCGCTCGTGCCGGTCCTCGTGGACGCCGCCCACGCCCCCGGGATGGTCGCCCTGTCCATTGACGGCCTCGGGGCGTCGTTCACGGCCGGCAACTGCCACAAGTGGCTGTGCGCCCCCAAGGGTGCCGGGTTCCTGCATGTGCGCGCGGATCATCGGGAGCGGGTCGTGCCGCTCGTCATCAGCCACGGCTGGAACCGCGTGTTCCCGCCCACGGAGAACCGCCTCCATGCGCTGTTCGACTGGACGGGCACGCACGACCCGAGCGCCTGGCTCTCCGTGCCCGAGGCGATCCGCACGGTCGGCGGCATGCTCCCGGGGGGCTGGCCCGAGATCATGGCGCGCAACCGGGCGCTCGCCCTTGAAGGACGGGACGTCCTCTGCGCCGCACTCGGCATCGCTCCGCCGGCGCCGGACGAGATGATCGGGGCGATGGCCGCCCTTCCGCTGCCCTTGGGGGCCGCCGCGTCCAGCGACCCAGCCCAGCCCTCAGGGTGGGCCGAGGACCCGCTCGCCGATACCCTCCGCCATCGGTGGCGGATCGAGGTACCCGTGATGTCGTGGCCGGCTCCGCCGCACCGCCTCGTGCGCATCTCTGCCCAGCTCTACAACCGTCCGGACGACTACGGTCGACTGGCCGAGGCACTCGTGGCGGAGCTCGCATGAAGCGGCCGATCATCACCTTCCTGACCGATCTCGGGCGCTCTGCGCCAGCGGTCTGCCGCGGGGTGATGCTTGGCATCGACCGGGCGCCCCCGTCGCCGACCAGATCGGCGGATCTCCGCTAGACTCGCCCGAGACCTGCCCGACGACCCGTGTCGCCGGGCACCGTGCTGTTTGAGAGGAGGGTTCGGTCGGCATGAGCATCGGGATCGCTGAGCAGTCGCGCGACAGGGACCGGGCGGCCATCGCCCTCGTTGTCGGCGCCGTGGTGCTGACCCTTGCGACCGCGTTCATTCACCTCACGCTCGGTGGGCCGCTGTGGCTGCTCTTCAGGATGAACGCGGTCGGATATGCCGTGCTCGCGGTGGCCCTGGTCGTACCCATCGGCCTCGCTGATCGGTTCCGCTGGCTGATCCGCCTGGCCCTGCTCGGGTTCGTGCTCGCGACGATGGGCGGCTGGGTCCTCATCGGCGCCCGCTACGACGTGGCCTACCTCGACAAGGCCATCGAGGCGGTCCTGGTGGCATTCCTCGTGGTGAGCATCTACCGCTTCGACGGCGGACCGACGGGCGTGCTTGCTCGCCTGCGCGCGCTGCCGGGAGACCTGTCTGGGCTACTGCGTGGCGGACGCTAAGCGGCCGGCGCAGTCTGGCGTGGCCGGACGAGTCGGCCGGCTCGCCGCACTGGCGAGCCTCGCCCTGACGCTCGCGGCTTGCTCAGGCGGGCCGCCGGCACCGACGCTGGCGGTGCCATCCGGCGCGCTCGTCCTGCGCGTGACCGACTCGACGTTCCAGCCGGCCCAGCTGACGGCTCCGACCGGTGCGGCCTTCGTCCTGTACTTCGACAACGCCGACGGGCTGCCCCACAACGCGGTCATCCGGGCGGCCGACGGCACACGGGAGTTCGAAGGCGATGTCTTCAGCGGCCCGGCGCAGCGGGTGTACGACGTGCCCGCCCTGGCCTCAGGCAGCTACGCCCTGCGCTGCGACGTGCACCCGGACATGAGCGGCACCATCACCGTTCCGTGACGGCGCCCGGGGCCGCGAGGCCTCAGGCAGAGCCGGAGGAGCGCGAAGTCTCCGCCTCGCGGTCGAGGAGCCAGCGCTTGCGCTCGAGCCCCGAGGAATAGCCGCCCAGCTGCCCGCCACTGGCCACCACGCGGTGGCAAGGCACAACGATGGCGACCGGGTTGGTCGCGCAGGCGCGGCCGACCGCCCGTGCCGCCCCCGGTGACCCGATCGCCGCGGCGACCTGCCCGTAGGTCCGGGTTTCCCCGTAGGGGATGGCCTGAAGCGCTTCCCAGACCCGCCGCTGGAACGCGCTGGCGCGGATGTCGAGGGGAAGGTCGAGATGGGGCTGTGTGCCCGCGATGTTCGCCCGGACCGCCTCGGCCCACGGTCGCAGGCCGTCGTCGTCGCGCTCCAGCCTCGCAGCGCCGAATTCGTGTCGCAGCTGGGCCGTCAGGCGCGCGTCGTCGTCGCCGAGGTCGATCGAGCAGATCCCGCGTTCCGTGCGCGCGACAAGCACCCGTCCGATCGGGCTGCCGACGATCGTGTAGCGGATGACGGTGCCACTGGCCCCGTTGCGGTACGCGGAGGGGCTCATCCCCAGGTGCGCCGGGGCCGAGGCATAGAAGGCTGCGCTCGAACCCCAGCCGGCCTCGTAGAGCGCCGTGGTCACCGGATCGCCGTCGCGGAGCCGCTCTCGGAGGCGCTCCACCCGCTTGCTCTCGGCGTACTGCCGAGGGCTCACCCCGACGATGCGGCGGAAAGTGCGCTGGAGGTGGAATGGGCTCCAGCCAACCTGCCGCCCGAGCTCCTCGAGAGTCGGGCCGGCGCCGGGCTCGGCGTCCTCGATGAGGCGGCACACCTCGGCCACGACGTCGAGCTGGGTGCGCACCGACCCGGTCGGCCGGCAACGCAGGCACGGCCTGAACCCTGCGGAAAGCGCGGCCGCGGGGCCGTCGAAGAAGACCGCTCGCTCGCGCAGCGGGCGGCGAGCCGGGCACGTCGGGCGGCAGAAGATCCCGGTGCTCGTTACCCCGAGCCAGAAGCGGCCCTCCGCCCGGGGGTCACGTGAGAGGACGGCGCGCCAGCGCTCATCGTCGGTCGTGAAGCTGAGCCTGGGGATTGCGGGCAGCGCGGCGGCGCGGCTGGTCATGGCGCAACGATACGGACCGGCAGCCGATCGCGCGACCGGGTTCTTGCGCTCGAACCGACAAGCCTGGTCCAGGGCGCAGGTGTACGCCCGAGCGGCGCCTCCCGGGTCGAACCGCCGCGAATCCCGCGGCCCTGTCGTCGGGTCAGGCCAGCCGCTCCGCTCGGCCGGGCCATCCGGTGGCCAGCCACTCGCCCAGGGGGCGCACCTCCGCGACGCGCGCCTGCACCTCGGGGTCCAGGGAGGACGCCGCGGCGAGTGCCGTGTCGACGCTCGTCAGGCACAGGATCCCTTCAGCGATCGCCGCATGGCGGATGTGGGCCGCGTCGCGGACGGGACCCGCGAGGGGCGAGGGTGTGTTGACGACCAGGCTCACGTCACCGGAGGCGATCGTGTCGAGGATCGTGGGCAGGCGGCTTCCGGCGTCGGTGACCCGATCGACCTCTGCCACCGCGTGGCCGAGGCGCCGCAGCGCGGCCGCGGTTCCGCTCGTCGCCGCGAACCGGTAACCGCAACGCGCCAGTGCCGTCGCCAACGGCTCGAGCAGGCCCTTGTCGCGGTCGGCGATCGACAGGAGCGCCACGTCGCTGCCCTCCTCGGGCCATGGCGGACGCAGCGCGGCGGCGAGGAGCGCCTTGGCCATCGCCACCCGTGGGTCCGCGTGGATCCCGATCACCTCGCCTGTCGACTGCATCGCCGGCCCGAGCGACGGATCGACCCCGCGCAGTCGGGCCGTCGAGAAGACCGGCGCCTTGACCGCCACGAAACGCGGCTCCGGTACGAGGCCCCCGCGCCAGCCGAGTTCCGTGAGCGTCGATCCGAGGGCGATCCGGGTCGCCAGGTCGACCATCGGGACTCCCGTCACCTTGGACAGGAAGGGCACGGTGCGGCTCGCTCGGGGGTTCGCCTCGATGAGGTAGATGCCGTCCTCGCGAACGATGAACTGCGCGTTGACCAGGCCGCGCACGCCGAGGGCGAGCGCGAGTCGGCTCATCGTGGCCACGATCACATCGCGCTCACCTGGGGAGAGCGACCGGGCCGGGTAGATGCCGACCGAGTCGCCTGAGTGAACGCCGGCTCGCTCGACGTGCTCGATGAGTCCCGCTACCAGCACGGTCTCGCGGTCGGCCACCGCGTCGACGTCCACCTCGAGTCCCTCGAGATAGGCGTCCACGCGGACCGGGCGGTCCGGCGAAACGACCGCCGCGATCGCCAGGATGGTCTCGAGGTCCGATGGTCCGTAAGCAACCTCGATCCCGAGCCCCCCGATCACGAAGCTCGGACGCACGATGACGGGATAGCCGATACGCTCGGCCACAGTTAGGGCCTCCTCGACGGACGTCGCCAGGCCGCCGTCCGGTTGGGGGATGCCCAGCCGATCGAGCAGCGCGGCGAAGCGGCCACGCTCCTCGGCCCGCTCGATCACCTCGACGTCTAGACCGAGAAGCGGCACGCCCGCGGCGGCCAGCGGCGCGGCCAGATTGAGCGGCGTCTGGCCACCGAACTGGACGAGCGCCGCGAGCGCGGGCGTGCCGGGACAGGTCTCGGCACGCACGACGGCGCGCACACTCTCCTCGTCGAGCGGCTCGAAGTACAGACGAGCGCTGGCGTCGAAGTCCGTCGATACCGTCTCCGGGTTCGAGTTCACCATGACGGCCTGCACGCCCATCGCCCGGAGCGTTGCCGCCGCCCGGACCGCGCAGTAGTCGAACTCGATGCCCTGGCCGATGCGCACCGGTCCCGATCCGATGACCAGTGCCGCCGGGCGGGCCACCGGGGGCGCCTCGGGCGGGGAAGCCGCCGCGGCATAGGTCGAGTAGAAGTACGGCGTGCGGGCCGCGAACTCCGCGGCACAGGTGTCCACCATGGCAAAGCCGGGCCATAGCGCGAGCGCTTCGCGCTGGTCGGCCACCGCCTCCGTGCTCGCGCCCGACAGGGACGCGATGTCCCGGTCGCCGAATCCGGCCCGCTTGGCGGCGACCAGGAGCTCGGCCGGGATCGGAGCCCCCGCCGTGCGGAGCGCCCGCTCCAGGTCCACCAGCCGGGCCATCTCAGAAAGGAACCACGGCGCGATGCCGCTCGCTTCATGGAGCCCCTCGATCGAGACGCCCCGACGCAGCAGCGCCAGGAGGCGCCACAGCCGCGAGTCGGAGGCCTGCACGAACCGCTCGAGGCGGGCGCGCACACTGGGCGGCTGCGGGCCGGCGGGGTCATCGCCCCGCGCGATCGCGTCCAGCTCGGTCGCCCAGGCGGGGTCTTCGCTGAGCACGCCCGTCATAGCCTGCTCAAGACCGCGCAGCGCCTTGTTCAGGGCCGCCGCGAAGGTCCGGTCGATGGCCATGACCTCGCCGGTCGCCTTCATCTGGGAGCCGAGCGAGCGGTCGGCAGCGGGGAACTTGTCGAAGGGGAAGCGGGGGAGCTTGACGACCACGTAATCGAGGGCCGGCTCGAAGGCTGCCACGGTGGTGCCGGTGATGGCGTTCGGGATGTCGGCCAGGCGCCGGCCCACGGCGATCTGCGCCGCGACCCGGGCGATGGGGTAGCCCGTTGCCTTCGAAGCCAGCGCGGAGGAACGACTGACCCGCGGGTTCACTTCGATGACGGCGTACTCGCGATCGTCCCGGGAGAGGGCGAACTGGACGTTGCAGCCGCCTTCGACGCCCAGCGCGCGGATGATCGCCAGGGCGGCGCTGCGCAGGCGCTGGTGGACCTGGTCGGGGAGGGTCTGGACCGGCGCCACGACGATGGAATCGCCGGTGTGGATGCCGAGCGGATCGACGTTCTCCATCGAGCACACTGCGATGCACGTGTCGTCGGCATCGCGCATCACCTCGTACTCGATCTCCTTCCACCCGACGAGGCAGCGTTCGACGACGACCTGCCCGATGGGACTCGCGCGGACGCCCGCGCGCACGCGCTCGCGATAGTCCGGCTCGGAGGCGGCGATGCCCCCGCCCCAGCCGCCGAGGGTGAAGGCGGGGCGGACGATGGCTGGCAGGCCGATGGCAGCGAGCGCCCGGTCGGCGGCGGCGTCGCGCTCGTGAATGGTCGCTCCTTCCACGATGAGGGACGGTGGGTAGGGCTGGCCGATGCGCTCGAGCACGTCTCGGAAGCGTCGGCGATCCTCCGCCATCTCGATGGCCTCGAGGGGCGTCCCGAGGAGCCGCGCGCCGGTCCGTTCGAGGACGCCCGCCCGCGCGAGGGCCACAGCGAGGTTGAGGGCCGTCTGGCCGCCCAGGCCGGCGAGGATGCCGTCGGGTCGCTCCCGTTCGATGATCCGTTCGGCCGCTTCGACCGTGAGCGGTTCGAGGTAGACCACGTCGGCGACGCCGGGGTCGGTCATGATCGTCGCGGGGTTGGGGTTCAGAAGGACGGTGCGGATCCCCTCCTCGCGCAGCGCGCGGCAGGCCTGCGTGCCCGCGTAGTCGAACTCCGCGGCCTGCCCGATGACGACCGGCCCGGAGCCGATGATGAGGACCGAACCGATCCGCCCCGTCGCTACGGGTGACCGCTTCATGCCGAGAACGCCGCGGCGCGGACCCGTTCGACGAAGCGGTCGAAGACCTCCAGGGCGTCGAGCGGACCGGGAGAGCCCTCGGGGTGGTACTGGACGGTCTCGATGGGGAGGTGGCGGTGGCGCAGGCCCTCGACGGACCCATCGTTGAGGTTGCGCTGCGAGACGTAGAACCCGTCAGTGGCGGGGATCGTTTCGCCGACCACCTCGACCTCGTGATTCTGGGCGGTGACCTGGACACGCCCGGTCTCGAGGTCCCGAACGGGGTGATTGGACCCGTGATGCCCGAAGCGCAGGCGTCTCGTCGACGCGCCGGCGGCGCGCGCCACGATCTGGTGCCCGAGGCAGATGCCGAGGAGCGGTCGCCCGGCCGCAATCACGGCGCGGGCGGTGTCCACCGGGCCATCGAGACGCGCCGGATCGCCGGGACCGGGTGAGAGCACGATACCGGCCACCTCCGGATCGAGGACCGTCCGCGCCCCGCTCGTGTGCGGCAGCACGCGCACGCGAGCACCTCGCTGACAGAGGGCCCGCACGATCCCCGCCTTCAGGCCGAAGTCCACGACGGCAACGAGCGGACCGCCCCCGGAGCCGATCTCGCGGGGCTCGGCCGGCGATACCTGGGCCACGAAGTCCTGGTCCTCCCAGCGGGGCAGCGACCGCGCCGCCGTCACCGCGGCGTCGACGTCGACGTCGCCGGGCGCCGTCACCCACGCGCGTTGGGCGCCCGTCTCGCGCAGGTGTCGCGCCAGCGCCCGCGTGTCCACCCCGGCGATGGCGGCCACGCCCGCACTGCGCAGAAGATGGACGATCTGGCGGCCAGGCTCGTCGACGGCTGCGGTGGCGTGGGCGACCACGAGTGCCCGCAGCCACGGCCGCTCCGACTGGTCGTCTTCTACGCGGCGCCCGTAGTTGCCGATCAGGGGGTAGGTCATCGCGACGACCTGACCGGCGTATGACGGATCGGTGCACACTTCCTGGTAGCCCGTCTGGCTCGTGTTGGCGACCAGGTCACCGCCGCCGGCAACCGGAGCGCCGAAGGCGATCCCGGGGAAGACGGTGCCGTCCTCATGGGCGATCAGAGCGGGTCCGTGAGCCCCGATGCGCGGATCGACCACGGAGGCGATCGGGACGGGGATGGGGGCGCCGACGAGGTGCGCCACAGCCCACCGGGAACGACCTTCGCCCCTATGGGCGCGACGGTCAGACGCTCGCATCGGGCCTCCTTCCCGGCCTCACTGGACCGGCCCTGGCGGTCTCTCCGGACCGCGTCAAGGAGCTGGGGGAACGGTATCACCGCACGGCCGGCAGTGGACGCCGAGGCGGGCTACCATGTCGCCCTCAGGGCTGGAGGGACCCGACCGGTCGTGCATCCAGTGACGACGCTGCCCGTCGCCTTCGTGAGTGACGCCATCCTGCCCGTGGTCCGATCCCCTGACCTCGACTGGCACGTCCATAGCGTCTTCAGGCAGGCCCTCAACCTCGACGCCGGCGGGCGCCTCATCGCCGTGGCCCCGCAGGCGGCGGGCGGCCTGCCGAACGGGATGTCCGTGTCCGGACACCCCGATTTCCGGGCCCTCGGGGTGTCCATGCCGATGGCCGTGACCGGCTCGTGGCCCTCGTTCGAGATCGCCGACGCCGGTATCCTCTTCGATCTTGCGCGCGCCTGGTCGTGGTCGCCGCGCTTGCGCGCGGGAACGATCGACCCGCACGACATCACCATCCAGCGGCGCGTCGAGGTAGCCGCCGAGGTCGTGGCTGCGCGGGCCACCCGGGTGGGCTTCGCGCAGTGCGTGACGCTGCTGCGACCCGCGCTCGTCGGGGCGGCCGCGGACGCACGATCCGGAGGCTCCCGGCCAGCGCCACTGTCGTGGGAGCCCGCAGGCCCGCCTGGATCGGCGGCATCCATAGGACTCCACTCGATCGAGACCCTGCGCCGGGCTGTGGCCGCACACGACCTGCCCGCCGCGATCCAGGCGACCGACGCGCTCGTCGGCCTGGGGGAAGGGCTCACCCCGTCGGGCGACGATCTCCTCGTCGGTCTCACGGCCGCTCTTCGCGCGACCGGCCACCCGATGGCCGGGTCGCTTTCGCGCCACGCCGCGTTCCGGGCGGTCGATTCCACGACTGATGTTGCCCGCGTCGCTCTTGAGCACGCGGCGCGCGGCGATTACCCGGAACGCCTCCACGACGTGCTCGAGGCGGTCGCCCACGGAGACGACGCTTCGCTGCGTGTCCAGGTCGAACGAGCCCTCTCGTGGGGCGCCTCGTCCGGAGCGGACGCGCTCCTCGGCATCCTGATCGGGCTCGAGGCTGCGGCCGCGGCGTGAGCCCCGTCACCCGCAGCGAGCTCTTCCGGAGCAGCTATCGCGACTCGGTCGAGCTCATGCGGATCGCCGAGGAGGTGAAGCGCCTCGACGGCGGGAGGCCGGTCTCCGAATTCGGCGACTGGCGGGCCTACTGGGCGTCGCGGGAGGGCGGATAGGGCATGTCTACCGCGAGGCTCCGGCGGATGGGAGGCCTAGCCCTTGCACGCGAGCGCGACGCGGGCGGACCGGTCACCCAAGGCGCGCCGGGTAGAGGCT
>Ga0209520_10002620_pt1 | contig 10397 bp, 8 predicted proteins | sample Rifsed16ft1_FD_184009 | JGI IMG/M metagenome (GOLD analysis project Ga0209520, IMG submission 184009) | Soil microbial communities from Rifle, Colorado, USA - sediment 16ft 1 (version 2) | ecosystem: Environmental > Terrestrial > Deep subsurface > Rock core/Sediment | place: Rifle, Colorado...
CAATTGGCTTGTAATTAAGGGAGGGCCTATCACACGTAGCGGGAAGGAAATTGTAGGTCCACATTTACAGCTACTAAGTCAATTCTTTATCGGATACAAGGTTTCGTTTCTAGGGAGCATTATTGGATTCCTCTACGGTTTTGCTATAGGCACGCTGGGAGGAGCGTTGATTGGCTGGATCTATAATTGGATTGTTGATCTAAAGAAAAGATAAAATTGTATTGAAGTAACGATCTATCTTAAATTCATACCGCATCTTATCCAAAATAAACAACCTTGGCTACTGCAGTCCTTGACCTAGAATTCGAAAAACTTCCACCTGAGATTAATGGACTTGATCGTTACAGCCAAGCCCTAATTCTGATCCGGCTTCGTAGACAACCTGTTGGCCAGACGTTACTACCGATCATTGATGGCCGTATAAGCGGTTTTGAGATTCGAGACGCACTGATTGACGCCGCTGGCTGGAACCTCTGGGAGCGCTGGATATACAACTACCTTGGATTGGATAGTGCGCAATTTAGCAATTCCAAGTTTCCTACTGCAACTGTAGCTGTTTGTACCCGAGACCGACCTGAGGAATTGAAGCGTTGCCTTGAGGCGCTTATGCGCTTGCCAGACGATGGCCAGGAGTTGCTTGTGGTTGATAATTGTCCGTCAAACGAAGCTACGCGTCGCATTGTAACGAACTACGGTCGTGTACGCTATTTACGCGAGGATCGCCCGGGGCTGAATGTTGCTCGTAACCGGGCACTGCGTGAGTCACAGCATGATATCATTGCCTTTACCGATGATGACGCTGCACCTGACCCAGATTGGCTACGAGCGCTCGTCCGCAACTTCGACGACCCCCTTGTCCTATGTGTCACGGGATTGACAATGCCACTAGAGTTAGAGACAGATGCACAGGAGTGGTTTGAGTGTCACAGTCCCTTTGGACGAGGTTTCAGACGTACTGTTTTCCATAGCTTTAATCTCAACCCGATGGCAGCAGGGCAAGTCGGCGCGGGAGTCAATATGGCTCTACGACGAAATGTGTTGGAGTTTATTGGCCAGTTTGACGAATCACTAGACGTTGGGACGCCTACCCGTTCAGGGGGTGATAATGAGCTATTTGCGCGAATACTGGCTGCAGGATACCGCATCATCTACGATCCGGCAGCACTAAGCTGGCACCGTCATAAGCGCACACGGAAAGAAGTGCGTCAGACATTTTACGGCTATGGCGTGGGGGTTTACGCTTCATTAACACGTAGTCTACTAATCGAGGGCGAATTGAGTACGCTAAAGATCGCATTGAGCTGGTTTTGTAACAGTCAGCTACCAGCGCTAATCCGTTCACTTTTCCGGCGGTCGCGTAGTGTGCCTCTCGATCTTCTCTTAGCTGAGTTGTGCGGCTGTGCAGTTGGCCCCTGGGCTTACCTTTCCTCCCGCAAACGCCTCCGTACTAAAGAATGAAGAAGGAAGAACTATGAACAGGGATATGCCGACCATCAGTATAATCATTCCAACACATAACCGTAGCGCGTCATTGCTGAGGACACTCGATGCCCTCCGTGTACAGACTTATCCCCTTCAGCAAGTGGAGGTTTTGGTGGTAGCCGATGGGTGCAGCGATGGTACAGTAGAGGGGCTACGGCACTATACGGCTCCGTTCGCTCTTTATTTTATCGAACAAACAAACCAGGGTGCCGCCGCAGCGCGTAACCACGGTGCAGCCTATGCAAAGGGGCAGTTGCTTCTCTTTCTGGATGACGATGTTGAGCCGACGCCGCCACTAATCAAGTCGCACGTACGCGCTCACCAGAATCGGCCCAGCCGGGTCGTCATTGGCCCTTATCCCCCTGTCCTTCAGGGTCGAGCCGATTTCATCAACATTTTTATGCGGACATGGTCAGAGACCAAGTTCCTCGCCATGCGTCAGCCTAGCCATCGCTACACTTACCGAGATCTCCTCAGCGGCAACCTCTCACTCGAAGCGGAACTGTTCACCCGCCTAGGCGGGTTTGATCCCGCCTTTCGGAGCTGTGGAGGTGAGGACTACGAGTTCGGCGTGCGTTTGATCAAAGCTGGCGTGCCTTTTACCTTTGCCTCAGACGCGCTATGCTACCACTACAACCACGAGACCACGGATCTCGACCGCTTATTTGAACGAATGCGACGGGAGGGGCACTCCGATGTGCTAATCGGCCTCCGCCACCCCGAGCTGCGGCCGACGCTCCCAATAGCTCATATCGAAGCGTATTGCGCCTCTCTAAGATACATCATGCGCACCCTTGCCCTCACTCTCGCCTTTAGATTGCCTAAAGCGGGTGACCTATTGGCCATCCCCCTCCGACGCGTGCTTGATCTCCTAGAGCGAATTCGTCTACGTGGCCCCTGGCTATGGCTCTGCCGTGGCCTGCGTGGCTATTGGTACTGCCGGGGTGTCGCGGAAGAATTAGGCACCCCGAAGGCCCTGAACGGCTTTCTTAGGAACAACCCGAACTGCGCCAACATCGATGCCACCGAAAGCGAGATCGACCTCCATGACGGGCTAGAGGTGGCGGAAAAGCGTCTGGACGAAGAGCGACCGGCTGGGGTCCGTATCCGCTACCGTCAACAATCCGTAGGCAGAATCCCTCCACAACCTGGTGCCGAACGTCTCCGTGGCGTCCATCTTCGTCGGATTCTAGCGACTGAATTTGCTAAACCACTCCTTAAGGCACTCGCTGTTGAAGGCACAACTAACGAATTTATTAACGCCGATCACCTGCTAGCAGACTTTAAACGAGCTGTGCTTTGTAGCACTCATGCAGGAGATGTTACAGACCATGCCCTATATTTAGAACGACCGAATAAAAAACATATTCAAAAAAACCAACTGATTTAAGAGAAGGTATTATTGGTAATATCAAATGTAAATTTGCTACTGCTAGACAGGTAGACATCGGCATCATGAAGAAGCTTGTCTTACTAATATTTATTTTCTTCATAGTATTATTAGTTCTAGAGCTTGCCTGGCGAATTTATTTGTTTCGAATTGGAAGGGGTTTCTTCGATGATCCCAGAGAATTTATAAGTCCTTTCTTTACCACCTATGAAGAACCTAGGCCATTCATAACCAGCGCTGGATTTGAGTTTCGCAACGGTAAGGTGTCTCTACAAAAACCGTCTAATGAGATTCGAATTATATCTTTTGGCGGTTCGACAACAGTCAATGCTCGGGCCGGCATTAGCTACCCTGAAATCCTTGAGAACAAGCTTGCTGAGAATGGAAACAGTTGTTCGGTTCGGGTTCTTAATGCAGGTGGCGATGGCTATTCAACCGCTCACACTCTTGTGAATTTGAGCCTTCGCAACCTGGATGTTAAGCCAGACATCATCACTGTTTACGAAAACATTAACGATTTGTCGGCAATATGGTTTGGTGATGGTGTAACGTCAGACTACGCAAATAAATATAATACGGATTTCTATCTTGATTTCCGTCATCGTACTGGGGTGATAGCTGAACTAACGAAGGTATCAAGACTAGCAAGATTCGTTGCCTCTAAAGTTAATGCGATCGCATTCCCTGCCCATGAAAATTTTCCAAACCGTGATTACACCCGCGGCCTAGAGTATTTCAAGCGCAATCTTCGAAGTATCGTGGCCATAGCAAAAGCTCACAAAATTCGGGTAGTTCTTGCTTCACAAGCGGCGAGATCAGATTTTAGATCTCATCAAGGCTTCGTCGCATACAATAATGCCGTAAGAGCACTCGCCGAGGAAGAAGGCGTTGTGTTCATAGATATTGCCAGTGCCTTGACGGATGATGACTTGTTCCTGAATGATTCTATCCATAATAATCGAAAAGGCGTAGAAAGGCTTGCTGAGGCATTTTACGGTCCTCTTAGCGGTTTGGTGGAACAAGTCAGAAAGGAAAAGCAATGCACCGTGAATACGCCATAAATTTAGGGAAACGGAACAGAGGTCACTCTATTTTTAAAGTCTGTCTTCGGAGGGAATGTGGCTCATGCCTTATCCTAAGTATATCATAGTACGGTAGTCGCTGTTTTGTTTGTCGGTTATTCTGCCATCTTATGGTTAGATATAGCTAATGTTGCTCATTGCGCCGGAAATGATAAGAAATATCATATTTATCGTCTGTAATATAACTACACCATTAGTTAATAGACCACAAAGAGGGTGTCTTGCAATTTCAGGTGATTAAAAAATTTAATGTAGTTAGATCACTATTACCACTTCTTCGCTCATACCCCTGGGCAATCCCAGCCATCATCACGTTAGGGGTTTTCTCCTCCCTTGCCGAAGGTATAGGAATCAGTTTATTCATTCCTTTCATCCAAAGTTTTGATCAAACGAATTACAATTCAAGCACTGGAAATTGGTTGGTTGATTCACTCGGTCAATTGTTTAATAGCGTTCCGTCCGGATATCGTCTTTTAACCGTTTCCATATGTATCTTCGGGAGTGTTCTGTTTAGGGCTTCCACCTCCTACAGCAACAGCATTCTCTTTAGTTGGCTGGACGCGCGCATTAGTCATCGGCTGCGGTCTGACATTTTCGAGCAGCTCTTAACGGTAAGCTACCGCTTTTTGGAACGCACTGAATTCGGGAAAATACTCAATACCCTGTCCTCCGAAACCTGGCGCACCAGCCAGGCATTGGCTTATTTCGTTAACTTAATCATCACATCCTGTACCCTTGCGGTCTATGTCACACTACTGCTGCTTATCTCCTGGAAACTGACACTGGTAGTTAGTGTAGCCATGTTGCTGATCTCGATGATCGTACGACAGATCACACGACACGTGAAAAGTCTTGGTAAGGAAGCAACTCAGACCAATGCCGAACTGACTAACCGGATGATTGAAGGAGTTGAGGGGATGAAAGTGATTCGTACCTTTGGTAGGGAGTCGTATGAACAAGAACGCTTTGATCTAGCTTCAGAGCGGGTAAGCAAGGTATTTATGAAACTCAGGCTCATAGCAGAAGCGGTATACCCAGTGTACGAAGTCCTTGCAGCAGCCCTCCTAGTTTCCATACTTTACAGCACCTTCCGTACACCCGAGAACCTACCCGCACTCTTGGTCTTTGTTTTTGTTCTATACAGACTACAGCCTAAGGTCATGGCATTAGATGAAGCCCGTGTAGGTCTCAATTCGCTAGCGGCTGCTGTAGAGGAGGTTACCTCATTGCTGGATCGTACCAATAAACCTTATCTTATTTCAGGTAAGACACCATACCAGCTACTGAAAAAATCGATCTCCTTTGAAAAAGTCACCTTTCACTATGACCCATCAGAAAGACCTGCGCTTCAGGACATTTCAATCCGTATTCCATCGGGTAAAATTACGGCGCTAGTGGGTCCTTCAGGCGCGGGCAAATCTACACTAATTAAACTTATCCTTCGTTTATACGAGGTTACAGAAGGCGAGATCTATATAGATGATTACCCCTTGCGAGCTTTGGACCTAGCTTCTTGGCGTAGCGGGATCTCTCTGGTAAGCCAGGATATCTACATCTTCAATACAACTGTGCGGGAGAATATCGCCTATGGACGCCTTGATACTACAGAAGACGAGATTATTGCGGCGGCCAAGCACGCGGATGCCCACAACTTCATCAGGCAACTTCCACAAGGCTACGACACTAAATTGGGCGATCGAGGCGTCCGGCTCTCAGGAGGCCAGCAGCAACGGATCGCCTTAGCTCGAGCCATCGTGCGCAACCCAGAGATTCTGATTCTAGACGAGGCCACTAGTACGCTCGACAGCATTTCAGAACACCTGATTCAAGAGGCTCTGGACACCCTGAGCAAAAATCGCACGGTGATAATGATTGCCCACCGCCTCTCCACCATTGAACAAGCCGACCATATTATAGTCCTGGAAGAAGGACATGTCCGTGAACAGGGGGATCTCCAGCATTTGCTAAAACTCAACGGCCTCTTTGCCAGGCTCTACGAGTTGCAATACTGGAGAGCCCTAAACTCAAGAAACCAGTGATTTCCTATGCCCTATACTATTATTGAGATCGAAGTTACGCAACCCCTACCGACCATCTCGATTTCTAGGCACGATACGGGTATTGCTGTGCTCTTGAGATACAAGGGCAAACCGATCGATTTCTGGATGGAGGTGCTCCCAGCCAATAGCATACTCACACCTGAGGATCTGGCCCGACGGATTAGTGAGAAAGCTGGGATCAAACTGCTTAGCGAAATTATATGGGATGAGCTGGTACCTACCGTTAAGCCAACAGGGCTTCCCTCTCTGACCGTTGTTATCTGTACCAAGGATCGCCCTGAGTATTTGGCCCGATGCCTGGAATCCTTGAGATCACTCCAACCACCCGCTTTTGGCACTCCTGACCTCTTTGAAATTCTGGTCGTGGATAACGCACCTTCCGACCAACGTACACGGGAGTTGGTCGTCTCGTTTCCCGAGGTGAGCTACATCTGCGAATCCAAGCCAGGGTTGGACTTTGCGCGCAATCGTGCACTTCAGGAAGCAAAGGGCGAACTGCTAGCCTACCTTGATGATGACGTTATAGCAGACCGCCGTTGGCTTGCCGGACTTATGGAGGCATGGGCTGAAAATCCGGATGCTGCGGCCTTTACCGGACTAGTATTGCCCTACGAATTAGCAACTGAGGCTCAAATCATGTTTGAACAGAGAGGAGGATTCCGCAGAGGTTTTAACAAGATTCGTTACTATGGCCAAAACTTACCAGGCAAGCACCTGTATCCTTGTGGGGCTGGAATATTTGGAGCTGGTGCCAATATGGCTTTTCGACGAGATATTCTACTAAAACTGGGCGGCTTCGATGAGGCCCTGGATACCGGATCCCCTCTTCCTGGCGGAGGGGACCTGGATATATTTTACCGAGTGATTCGGGCGGGCTACCCCTTGGTATATGAACCTCAATATTTGGTTTTTCATCAACATCGTCGTGAAGTTGAGGCGCTGCGTCGTCAGTATTGGAGTTGGGGCTTAGGCTTTATGGCTTTTGTATCAAAGTCCTACCAAACAGATTCTTACCAACGTCCGAGGTTTCGCCGGCTTATATGGTGGTGGTTCAAATACCAGTTGCGCCAGCTAGGAGAGAGTCTAATGGGTCGTCATGTATTACCACCTGGAATGATTCTGGCAGAGCTTTGGGGTGGTGTGATGGGACTGTTGAGAGAGTATCCCCGATCGCTCAAGAGAACCGAGAGAATTCGAAGACAATTCCCTCATGATGATGTGCTACCACATCAGCAGTTTGGATGCCATCAAGAAAATCGCGTTTCACTTCAGAAAAAATCTATCAATGTAATGAAATAGAATCTCTATTATGAATCATCACATTTCAACCGGTTTGATCATTTGTACTTATAATAATGCTGCGCTACTTGACCGAACGCTGACAGCGATTTGAAAACAGCAGATTTCACCTCATGTAAATTGGCAGGTTTTAGTTGTAGATAATAACTGCACTGATGAAACCGTAGCGGTTGTAGAAAAATATATACAGTCAGGCAAGATACCTTTGCGTATGGTATCAGAAACAAAGCAAGGTAAGACCCCGGCATGCCTCTGTGGAGTCAAGAACAGCACTGGAAATTGGATTGCCTTTGTGGATGATGACTGTCTGCTAGCAGAGAATTGGGTAGAGGAAGCTGCCAGGTTTGCCTTAGTACATCCGGACTGTGGAGCCTTCGGCGGTAGGGTTATTTTAGACTGGGAGCTACCACTCCCGGCATTTGTTTTAAATATGGTTACCAATTTGCTCAGCAGGATCATGGAACTGATACCTTTAGATAAAAATAAAACCCCTTGAACCTAATTGAGTAAATTGGGAGGTAACTTCCTTGAGCACATTCAAGCCATGGAAAGTTCTTCACCTCGAGTTAAGCGAAGGCATTCCTGTGCTTCCCTTAGAACCAGGCATTCACGGATTCTTTATAGTGTTTTGGTGGCATGGCATTCCCCTTGGTCAGGAAGAAATTGCAGCCGATCAGTTGCCTATGCCTACTGCACAGCTAGCAAATCTGGCTGTTCAAGCTATAACGCCAGTTTTAGGCGATCAGCTTTTGCCTCAGGGCTTCGAAGCGCCACTTTCTGAGTACTTTATGCATCAGCCACAGGCAACATCCCCAAATTTTCTATCCCTACTGGCATTAGAGCACCCTCTACGCAAGCTTCAGGAACATTGGTCAAGCCCTGTAGATGACTCTGTCTGTCAAACCGTTTCTGTTGTCATCTGTACTCAAGGCCGCACAGAGCAGTTGGCACAATGTTTGCACTCACTCCAAAATTTATCACATCCGCCACAGGAAATTATAGTTGTAGACAACCTGCCTAGTAAAGATAAAACTCGACAACTCGTCTCCCAGATGTCCGGCATCGGTTATATATCAGAACCACGTCCTGGTCTCAGCGCAGCTCGGAATACAGGCATTCGCCATAGTACAGGCAACATTGTTGCCTTTACCGATGATGATGTGGTAGTTCATCCAGACTGGATCGCTAGACTACAGCAAAGTTTCCAGAACCATAGAGTTATGGCTGTGACTGGGTTGGTATTACCAGCAGAGCTAGAAACAGAATCACAACTAATCTTTGAAGATCTAGAAATCTTTAGTTTTGGATATCGTCCCAAAACCTTTGATCAAAAATTCTTTCAAGCAACCAAACATCAAGGCGTTCCTGTTTGGCGCATCGGGGCTGGTGCTAATATGGCTTTTCGCCGCCAAGTTTTTGAATTGGTAGGAAACTTTGACGAGCGGTTGGGGGCAGGGGCATCGGGTTGTAGTGAGGACTCAGAACTCTTTTACAGGGTCCTAGCTGAAGGTTGGACTTGTCGTTATGAACCAACGGCAGTAGTTTACCATTACCACCGTAGAGAACTAGATGATTTGAGACAGCAGATGTATCAATACATGCGAGGGCATGTAGTAGCCCTCTTAGTCCAATTCGCTAGGTATAAGCACTGGGGAAATTTGCGCCGCCTATTTTTGTCTTTGCCTAGACTTTATACCAGATTATTTCTAGTTGATCTGCTCAAAGGCTTTGAACCAAGACGCAGTATGTTACTTGCTCAAGTTTTGGGTTGCCTAGCCGGGGTAAAGTTTTACTTACAAAATCGTATTCGTTTCCAAGATAGACAATTATAAAACATCAATCCTTTGCTCTTAGCCTTAAGCTATGTACAAAACTTCACTCAGTCAATTTTTAGCCAAAAATCCATTTTCCTACCCCTTAACCCTGGGTTTCTTTTACCGTGAAAAGATGCGTGCTATTCATCATATTGCTCCAAACCGACCCTTACAAAATATTCTAGAAGTTGGGGGAGGTGAGAGTGGTCTGACCGCCTTGTTATATCCTAAGGCAAGAATTACGAACCTTGATCTGAACCCACTATACACTTATGCTCCATGTAATCAACAAAAGCGTGTCCGCTTTGTATGTGGAGATGCAACGGCTCTTCCCTTCAAAAGTTGTTTTTTTGATGCGGTAACACTGTTCGACCTTCTGGAGCATGTACCCGATCACAAAAAAGCAATTTCAGAAGCCCTTCGTGTGTTACAACCGGATGGATTTCTCTTGGTAAGTTCTCCCAATGAAAACTGGCGTTTTCCTTATTATAGTTTCATGAAACCTATCTGCCCGAACGAGGCCGAGATGTTTGAGGAGTGGGGCCACGTTCGACGCGGTTATTCTTTGCACGAGCTCGAGGACCTGATCCGCCTGCCCTGTAAGAGCTATGCCACTTTTATTACCCCCGTCACCGTTCTATGCCACGACGTTTCTTTTTCGCGTTTATCTCCCCGCCTTCGTCGAGGCATTTGTGCTGTGTTCAGCCCAATAACGTGGTTAGGCTACGTTCTCCACAAACCTGCCAATACAGGCACTGAAACCGCATCGGCTTGGCAAAAAGCGGCGAAGTAGTTGTGAAAAGTGTAGCAGTAGAAAAGTGTTGCCGTTTGTCGTCGCAAGTGGCTTCCAAATAAGAACAGAGAATTTCTTCAAGTGTTTTAATGCCATTTCATCCTTATATCATATCAACGCGGAAGAAATATCACACCAATTCACAAAACTAATTCCTGGGGCTAAGTCAGATTTAGCAGATAAGTATTGTAATAATAACCACTTATTATCTTAATCTCCAGGAAACTGAAAATACTCGATGATGAGAAGGGAAACTCTACAATCTTATCTTTATCTCGCTGTAGCGCTTTTGATAATAATAGGTCTTATTAGAATATTCTCAACTTATAGCGTCTTTTGGCAAACTTGGGATGAACCATCACATATCGCGGCAGGCATGCAATGGCTTGATGTAGGAAAGTACACTTATGATGAGATGCATCCTCCCTTCGCACGGGTGATGTGCGCCCTCGGTCCATATCTCGACGGCGTCAGATC
>Ga0209520_10002637_pt1 | contig 10347 bp, 10 predicted proteins | sample Rifsed16ft1_FD_184009 | JGI IMG/M metagenome (GOLD analysis project Ga0209520, IMG submission 184009) | Soil microbial communities from Rifle, Colorado, USA - sediment 16ft 1 (version 2) | ecosystem: Environmental > Terrestrial > Deep subsurface > Rock core/Sediment | place: Rifle, Colorado...
AAAAGAGCTGGAGCGATTCTTCGCGCTCATTCCGACGTTCGAGCATCAGAAGGGGATTCGCATGTTCGACGAGCTCGCGAAGGACCCCGCGAATGCGGCGCCGATCCTGCAGGAGCTCCTCCTCGTCGTCTCGAACCATGACGATCCGCAGCTGCACACGCCGCACGGCATGCTGACGCTGCAGGCCGGGCGGGACCTCCTGCGCCTCACGCGTCCGCCGGGCGGCCTCGGGCTCCTGCGCTTCCTCGTCCTCTACAACTTCAGCTTGCAGAAACGCGGCCTGACACCCGCGCAGGTCGAGGCAGAAGCCCGCGCCGTGCCGCCCGCGAGCCTCGACGAGATGGAACGCGCATATCGCAAAATGGTCTTCGATCGTGTCGGCCCAAAGGCGGCGATCCTCCTCGCGCGCGTCGCACTGGATGGGGGCCTCGATGCGGCGGCCCACCTCGCGATCCGGACCGCCCTAGATGACCTCGGCCGACTGGGACACAACCTAGCGATGGGCGTCGGGTATTCCGATGTCGCCTCGTCTCTTGGCCTGCCACGAGGACTCGTCCCCCTCGCGAACCTTGGATACATCCAAGCGATCGCCTTGCAGGGCGTACGGCCCGCGGAGATTCCCGAACTCGCGGTGGCCAGCACGGCGCAGCCGGACGTCGAACGGCTCAGCCGACTCCTCGAGGACTGGGAGTTCGATCGCGTGGAGCCCGTCTTGCAAGCCCTCGCCACGGAGGGTCTGGCAGAGGACGCGTATCGGCCCCTCCTCGTCGCGGCGAGTGCGGACCCCGGGTTCCTGGGCCATACCCTGAGCGAAGCGCACGCAGCCCGGATCGCGGCGCGGTTCCTCACGCCGAGGGAGAATGCCTGGCTCTCCTGGAAGCTGTGCCGGACGCTCACGACACGATTCGGTTATCCGGACTTCCTGGCTCTCGGCGAACCGAGTCGTGGAGAGCGGGACTCCATTCTCGCGGCGCTCGAGTCGAGCCTCCGATACAAGTCCCCGCCCGCAGAAAAAACCGCACGGGAGGCCCTCGAGGCCGGCGTGTCGCTCGACGATCTCCTCGCGATGGTCGTCGACTTCTATGGCCACTGGACCGTCGGAGAGAAGGAGCACACAATCAGTTACCTGAATGCGATCCTCCAGACGGCTAAATTCCTCGGTCGGGAGCAGGCGTTGCTGCCGCTAGCGATTGGCCTAGGCAAGCTCCCGTTCTGAGGTCCGCTCAGCTCGTCTCCCGGATCTTCTGCGGCAGCTGCCGCGTCTTCTCCTCCGCGGCTTTCTCTTGGAACTGCTCCGTTTCCGTCGAGCCTTCCATCGCCAGGGTGGCCGCGTGGCCACCTGCGATGACCTGCGTGACCTCGTCGAAGTACGCCGTGCCGACGAACTTCTGGTGCTCGACGGCGCGGTAGCCTTCCGCCTTCGCGGCGAACTCCTCGTCCTGCAGTTCCGTGTAGGCGGTCATGCCTCTCTCCCGGTAGCCCTTCGCGAGCCGGAACATGGACAGGTTCAGGGAGTGGAATCCCGCTAGGGTCACGAACTGGAACTTGTAGCCCATGTCCGCGAGTTCACGCTGGAATCGCGCGATCCCTGCGGAATCGAGCTTCTTCCGCCAGTTGAACGAGGAGGAACAGTTGTAGGCGAGCATCTTCCCCGGGAAGCGCGCGTGGATCGCGTCCGCGAAGGCCCGCGCCTCGTCAAGGTCCGGTCCGGACGTCTCGCACCATAAAAGGTCCGCGACCGGCGCGTACGCGAGGCCCCGCGCGATTGACGCGTCGAGGCCGCCCCGGAAGTTATGAAAGCCCTCCGTAGTCCGCTCGCTCTCCAGGATGAACGGCTGGTCGTGCGGATCCACGTCCGTCGTGATGAGTTTCGCGGAGTTCGCATCGGTGCGGGCAATCAGGATCGTCGGCACGCCGCAGATGTCCGCGGCGAGTCGAGCGGCGACGAGCTTCTGCAGGAACACGCCCGTCGACACGAGGACCTTCCCGCCCAGGTGGCCGCACTTCTTCGCGCTCGCGAGTTGGTCCTCGAAGTGGACGCCCGCCGCGCCCGCCTCAATCATGGCCTTCATCAATTCGAAGGCGTTCAGGGGCCCGCCGAATCCCGCTTCCGCATCCGCGACGATCGGCGCGAACCAGAACGTCTCGCCTTCGCCCGACATCGTCTGCTTCTCGTCCTCGCGCTTCAGAGCGTTGTTGATCCGCCGCACGATGTTGGGCACGCTGTCCGCGGGATACAGGCTCTGGTCCGGGTACATCTGGCCCGCGTCGTTGTTGTCCGCGGCGACCTGCCAGCCGCTCAGGTAGATCGATGGCAGCCCCGCCTGGACCTGCTCGATCGCTTGGTTGCCTGTCAGCGCGCCGAGCGCCAGGACCTGCGGCAATGAGTGGAATAGATTCCACAACCGCTCCGCGCCCATCCTCGCGAGCGTGTGCTCGATGTGGACGGACCCGCGGAGTCGCACGACGTCCTCCGCTCGATAAGGGCGGATGATGCCCGCCCACCGCTCGTCTTCCTTCCAGCCAGCCTCGATTTCACGTGCGCTCATCATTCGAGATTCCCCTCCTCCACCGTGTGACGTTCGCGGCAGCGGCTCCGCTCGCCTCCCGCCGACTCGTCGCCTGCCCGTTTCCAGCTTGAGCTCATGCTGTTACCACCCATGACCGGCCCCCTCAACTCCGAGAGCCGGTCACAGAAGAAGCACCGACGATCCTACGCGGGACGATCGGCAAACAGCGTGCGTCCTTCCGAACCGCGCAGGTCTCGGCATCGTGTCAATCGGGCGCATGAATTTTCTCTACTTAAGGGTTCGTGTCAAGAATGCACACGGTTGCGCAATCGGGCATTCGTCGACGCGAATAATTGTACGCCGCTTGGCTATCGCGCCTCCGTCCGCCGGGCGCCTTTGGGTCCTGTGATTTTCGGACGCACCATGTCGAAAACGTCTTGCGTGCGGCAGTACCGCGGGCCCCCGAGGCGGCCGACCGCCCGCAGCTTCCGGATGTCCACGAGACCGTCCGTGAGGACGGCGTCGTCGACGTGAAGCCGCACAGCCTCTCCGAAGAAGACGGTGTTGTCGGCGACACGGACCGTGCGAATCAGCCGGCATTCAAAGTTCACCGGGGATTCCGCGATGCGCGGCGCTCCGATGACCTCCGACGCCGCGGGTGTGAGGCCCGCTTCGTCGAATTCGCTCACGCTGTCTGCGAAGTCGCCGGACGCGACGTTCATCTTCTCCGCGATGTCCTCCGTGACTATGTTGACGACGAATTCCCGGGTGTCGAGGATGTTGCGCGCGGTGTCCTTGGGCCGCCCGTCCCGGTCGCGGACGGAGACCGCGAGGATCATCGGATGGCTCGACACCCCCATGCTGTACGAGAACGGCGCACAGTTCGTGCGGCCATCGCGCGACCGCGTCGAGACGAACGCGATCGGTCGCGGGACGAATGCCGAGATCATGAGCCGGTAGGAATCCTTCTCTGTCATGCGGGCGGGGTCGAGGATCGTAGGAACATCCCCGGGGGCCAAACGACCCTGCACGGATAACTATTCGTTGAGCGGGCCAGTATCCTTTAAGCCCGCCCGAGGCTAGGGAATCTCAAGACCATGGTCGAGGGCCGCTACGTCCTGCTCTTCGACGAAGATTGCAGCATCTGCTCCGCTGCGAGTCGCCTCATCCGTGCGGTCGATATCCGGCGACGCATCCACGTTCGGCCGATCCTGGCTTCCCGGGATCTCCTGCGCGGGGTCCCGGAGGAGCGGATTCTCGACGCATTCCATGTCGTCTCCCCTGACGGACGCGTCACCACGGGCGGTGACGCCGTGCCCGTCTTGGTCGAGGCGTTCCCGATGGGCGCGGGTGCGGCGCGTCTGCTCCAGGAATCGGCGGCTCTGTTGGCCCTCACCCACCGGGCGTACAGCTTCGCTGCGCGATTCCGAGATGCTCTTACGTGCCGCGTGCGCGCCGCGCCTTCGGCGTGGGCCGCGAGCCACTGAGAAGGGCGCGCAGCTGCTTCAGGTTCCTCTTGTACCCGCCGTCCGTGCCCGGATACTCGAGGCAGCCCGGGAGCTCGCGGAAGCGTTCGTCATTCACGAGGAATCGGAAGGCCTCCTTGCCCAGCTTCCCTTTCCCGATGTCCTCATGCCGATCCATGCGCGATCCGAGGTCGCCCTTCGAGTCGTTCAGGTGGAATGCGCGCACGCGGGGGATCCCGACGGTCCCGTCGACCGTCCTCATGAGGTCGTCGTATCCGTCGCGCGTACGGAAATCGTATCCGGCCGCGAACGTGTGGCACGTGTCGATGCACACGGCCATCCGGTGTGGATGGGACGACCCCTTCATGACCTCCGCGAGCTGCTCGAAGGTGTGGCCGAGGACGCTCCCCTGGCCTGCCGTGTTTTCCAGGACCGCGTACACGTCCGGCGCATTCGCGGCCTCGAGGCACGTATCGAGGCTCTCGCGGATTGTGCGGAGCCCGTACGCCTCTCCCTTGCCCAAGTGGGCACCCGGGTGAAAGATCACATCGCGGATGCCCAGGACCTGGGCCCGCTCGAGTTCCTCGACGAACGCCTCTCGGCTGTATCTCAGCGCGGCCTTCTTCGGCGATCCGAGGTTGATCAGGTAGTTTGCGTGGATCACGGCCCGGGCGATCTTGTTCTCCGTCATGGCGGCCTGGAAGGCCTTGGCCTCCTCCTCCGTGATCGGCTTCGTCTTTCGAAGCATTCGAGGGCTGCGAGAGAAGATCTGGATCGCGTCGGCGCCAACCGCTCGACCGCGCTCCGGCGCGAGGGCGATGCTCTCCGCGATCGACACGTGAGCTCCGAGGTACATCGTTCCCAGGCGGCGGGAATCTCCTGGCCGCGGATGAGCTTTGCCGATTTGGGGGGAGTTGGGGTCAAAGGATTTAGACCGCCGTCACGCTCGATAGGCCGGAGGAAGGCGATGGCGGTCGTGCCCGAGGTGGATTCCCGATTCACGGGGATGACTTTCCTGCTCGCGCGCGTCCTAAGCATCGGCCGAGATGGTCGACTCGTGCGCGTGACGGGCCCGACGATGGGCTACGCGTTGCGTCGCCCGCGGCGCGCCTAGGTCGATTCGTTGAGATGGTCCCTTATTCCGCAGTGTACTCGCCGGCGACGCGTCTGGCCTTCACGATGAGATACGAAAACGTCAGATGCTTCTCCCCACGACCGAAGGAGTCGACGAGTTCGTCCCAGCGGCCGTCGCCGACCCACTTCCGCACGGTCGCGTCACGGAGGAAGAGCCGCACCTCCCGGAGTTCGTCGAACAGGGCCACCGTCGTGTCGACGCCCATGAACTCGACGTCGAAGCGGTTCTCCTCGAGGAGCTGGGCCATCGTGTCCTCGTAGAACGCCCAGCGCGAGCCACGCCGCGTCTCCCTCCAGTGGTCCCCGTGGTGGCAGCAGAAGATGAATTGCCCGCCCGGTCGAAGCGCGCGGGATGCATGCCAGACGATCTCGGGGGACATGCACAGGTTGCTCACGACGACGTCGAACGGCTCGGGCGAGAACTCGTGGTAGGGCGTCTTCTCGATGTCCCCCCAGACGAAGTCCGCGTTGCGGATGTCCCTCACGCCGGCGTAGGCGCGGGCGTGCGCCAGCCGGTTCCGATCGAGGTCCACGCCGATCACGCGGGTTCCGAGACGTGCGACCGCGAACGCGAGTCGGCCTTCGCCCGTGCCCACGTCGAGTGCATGTTTTCCGCGGAAGTCCTCATGCCTTAGTTGATTGACGAGCATGGGACGCAGGGCCTCCGAGTCCGTCGCGGCCTCCCGCCACGGGACCGTCCGGGACACTCGGACCACGTTCGGCATGGAATCCTCGCGGCCGGAATCGGACGGACGGGATAAGACAGCAGCGGTCCGTGCGGGGAACGCCACACGCTTATAGTCCGCGGCTCGATGGTGGCTCGCGAGGTCGACGATGGAAGAAGGGCACGGACTCTTCATTGGCGGTCGTGTCGTGACCCCGTCCTCGGAGTCCTACGCAGACGTCATCGATCCGGCGACGAACCGCCCCCTCGCCAAGGTGGCGGCGGGGACCCGAGCCGACGTCGATGCGGCGGTGGAGGCCGCGCGCCTGGCCTTCGAATCTCCCGAGTGGCGGGACCTGGACCCGAGCAAGCGCGGCCGCCTGCTGTGGCTCCTCGGCCAACAGGTCCGCGACCATTTCGACGAGCTCGCGCGACTCGAGGCGACGAACGTCGGCAAGCCGCTCCGGGAAGCGAAGGGTGACATCGCGTACGTGTACAAGTTGTTCGAATATTATGCAGGGCTTGCAGATAAAATTCAGGGAGAGACGATTCCCGTGCCAGGCGCGCGGTTCGACTACACGCTCCGGGAACCGCTCGGCGTGACGGCCCACATCGCTCCCTGGAACTATCCGCTCCTCTTGGCCTGCCGCGGGATCGCGCCCGCACTGGCTGCGGCGAACACGGTCGTTCTGAAACCGGCCACCCTGACGCCGCTGTCGTCGCTGAGGCTCGGCGAGCTGGCGGCTGCGGCGGGCTTCCCGCCCGGCGTCGTGAATGTGGTCACGGGCCCGGGCCGAGAGGTCGGCGACGCGCTCGCCCGCCATCGCGACGTCGACTCCGTGACGTTCACGGGCTCGACGGAGACGGGGAAGCAGCTCCTCCGAATCGTTGCGGACCGCGTCGTCCCGACGACTCTCGAGCTCGGCGGCAAGAATCCTCAGATCGTCTTGGCGGATGCGAAGATGGATCGTGCCGTCCGCGGCGTCCTGTGGGGCGCGTTTCAGAATGCTGGGCAGATGTGCTGGGCAGGATCGAAGGTTCTTGTCCATGGAGACATCGTGTCCGGGTTCCTCGCGAAGCTGAAGGAGCACGCGGAGAAGATGCGGGTCGGTCCGCCGCTACAGGAGGATGTCCAGATGGGCCCTCTCGTGTCGAGGGACCACGCGGGGAACGTGATGAGGGCGATCGAGGAAGGAATCTCGAAAGGATCGAAGGTCCTCGCGGGAGGCAAACGGCCCGACGCCCCAGACCTGAAAGACGGGAACTTCCTCTTGCCGACGGTCCTCGACAGCCCGCCGCCGGAATCGCGCGTCGCACGGGAGGAGATCTTCGGGCCCGTCGTGTGCACCTGGGCCTTCCAGGATCTCGACGATGCGGTTGCTCGAGCGAACGACACGCCGTACGGGCTCGCGGCAGGGATTTGGACGCAGGACGTCGGCCGGGCGCACACCCTCGCGCGCCGCCTCCAAGCGGGTACGGTCTCCGTGAACGAATATCCCGTGACGTTCCCGCAAACGCCGTTCGTCGGGTGGAAACAGTCCGGCCTCGGTCTGGAGCAAGGAGTCGACGCGGTCCTCTCATACACGCACGTGAAGAATGTCCTCGTGAACCTCGAGTGAAACGATGATCTACGTCGCGCCCAGCGCGGTCATCGTCGGAGACGTGACCATCGGAGAGGACGCGAGCATCTGGCACGGGGCTGTGTTGCGGGGGGACTTCGACTCGATTGTCATCGGCCGGGATTCGAACGTGCAGGACAACGTCGTCGTCCATGTGGATCGTGGGATGCCCGCGTTGATCGGGGAGCGCGTGACGGTCGGCCATTCCGCCGTCGTTCACGGCTGCACGATCGGGGACGACTGCCTTGTCGGGATGAACGCGACGATCAACAGCGGCGCTTCGATCGGCGACGGATCGTTAGTGGCGAGCGGCGCGCTCGTGCGGGAGTCGGCAGAGTTCCCCGCGGGGAGTGTGATCGCCGGGGTACCCGCGAAGGTCCTTCGGACGGTGAACGAGGCGTTGCGGCGGCGCATCGACCTCTCCTGGCCGATCTACCGCGAGCTCGCGAAGGCGACGCTCCCAGTCCGGCCGGCGATCCAAGGCGATCGATCGAAGCAGGTCGCCTTCGAACTGTCCGAGGAGTTCACTCGCCTCATACGTGGTCCGTGACGATACCCAAACGTTTTTCGCCGCCATCCTTCATCGGTCCGCGATGACGCGCTTCACGACGGACATCCAGATGCGGTTCCGGGACATCGACGGCATGGGCCACGTGAACAACGCGGTCTACCTCTCGTACACGGAGCTCGCCCGGACCCAGTTCTACATGAAGATCGCGAAGAAGGAGCGTCTCGAGGACATCGACTTCATCTTGGCCCACGTGGACATCGACTTCGAGTCCCAGGCGCAGTGGGGCGACGAGATTCGAGTGAGCGTATGGCCCTCGAAGATTGGACGCTCGTCGTTCACCCTGAGCTACGAGATCGCGGAGAAGAAGGGGCGTCGCGTCCTCGCGCGGGCAAAGAGCGTCCTCGTGTCGTACGACTACAAAACCCACAAGCCGAAGCACATTCCCGAGGACTTCCGCGCAATCCTCGAGGCGGCGCTCGAGCCATAGGTGGTCCTACCCGGCTTCATCAAGGGCGACCCAAAGGGTCAATGACCGGACGCGCGTTCCCCGCGCGGTTGAATGGCGAAGAAAGGGTCCAGACCCCCGATTGGGTCGAAGGGAGCGGCCGAGTGGTACTGGAAGCGCTACACGGAACTCTATCCGAAGTACTTCTGGTCCGACGAGACGAAGCTCGCGGACATCGTCCTCGCGTCGGCGAGGGGCTCCATCTTGTACGACGTAGGAGGACGCGAGTACATCGACCTGACGAGCCAGTGGGGGACGAACAACCTCGGGAACGTACATCCGGAAATCCTCGAGGCGACGCGGGACGCCCTCGAGCGCTACGGCTTCCTGATCCTGTTTATGAACCCGCACCTCCCGATGATCGATCTCGCGGAGAAGCTCCTGGAGATCCGGCCGTCGAAGAACCTCACGCGCGTCTTCCTGGAGCTCTCGGGCACCGGCGCGGCGGAAGGGGCCGTGAAACACGCGATCGAGGCGACCGGCCGCCCGCTCATCCTATCGTTCCTAGGCCAGTACCATGGCCTGAGCATCGGGACGACGGCGATCGGCAGCCTGAATTCGCGGTGGCGGCGAAACTGGGAGGCGTTCTCCGGAGGCGCGGTGCACGCACCATATCCGCACACGTACCGCAAGCCGCGCGGCATGACCGACGCGGAATTCGGAGAGTGGTGCCTGTCGTACCTGGAGGAGCAGCTCCTCCGCTACGAGGCCCATCCGGACCGCATCGCGGGCGTGATCTTCGAGCCCGTGGCCCTCGAGGCCGGCGTCTGGATCCCACCCACGAACTTCGTTCGCGGCCTTCGCAAGCTCGCGGACACGCACGGATGGTTCTTCATCGCGGACGAGGTGGAGTCGGGCCTGGGCCGGACAGGGAAGATGTGGGGTATCGAGCACTTCGGCGTCGCGCCGGACCTCGTCTCGATCGGCAAGGCGCTCGGTGGCGGGCTCATGCCGCTCGGCGCCGTCCTAGGGGACGAGCGGACGATGGGCGAGCAGGACATCGTCGCGGGCACGACGTTCGGCGGACATCCCGCGGCGTGCGTCGCGGCCACCGTCACGATCGATGTGATGCGCCGGGACCGCATCCCGGAGCGTGCGGCGCGGCAGGGGGCGAAGGCGCTCAAGCGCGTGAAGGAGTGGGAGGGCCTTCCGATCGTCGGCGAGACGCGCGGTCTCGGCCTCGCAATCGGAGTGGAGATCGTCTCCGACAAGGCGGCGAAGGCGCGCGACGCCGAGACTGCCCGCGACGTGTTCTTCGATTGCGTCCATAACGGAGTGATCCCGTTGTACGACACCGAGATGAACGTACTCCGGATCCAGCCGCCGCTCACGATCGAGGATGACCTCCTCGCCAAGGCCCTCGACGTGATGGAAGCCGCGTTGCGGAAGCATTCGCGCGGCTAGGCGAGGTCCCGCTCCTGCGTGATGCGCTCACGGACCTCGATGCCCCACTCCTTCAGGAGGGGGAAGAACAGCTTCGGGTCGAGCTGCTCGGGGGAGAACATCCCGGGCTTCTTGATGACCCCGGATGCAAGGAGGATCGCGCCGACCGCCGCGCCCGTGCCGGTGAGATATGCGGTCGCCGTCGCGCCGAACCGTTCGGAGGCCTCGCGGTGTCCGAGGATCGAATAGAGGGTGTGCGTCACCCGGTGCCCGTCCTTCTCTCCCGTCACCTCGACGAGGACCGCGGCGAACCCGTCCACATGGCCGGCGAGGTCCACGGGCTTCGGGAGGGCGGCGAAGAGGGCCTTGCGCGGGCTCGGTCCGCCGGGTGGCCCTCGCTCGAGGAGACGCAGGTCCCGGAACAGCTTGAGGGTCTGCACGGTCGTCGCGTCGAGAGCCAGCTTGAAGTCGACATACCGCACGCCCTTCCCGATGAACCCGGGGAGCGTGTCGACCTCCTCGTGGTCCACGGAGTACACGGGCAAGGGTCCCAGG
>Ga0209520_10002640_pt1 | contig 10345 bp, 9 predicted proteins | sample Rifsed16ft1_FD_184009 | JGI IMG/M metagenome (GOLD analysis project Ga0209520, IMG submission 184009) | Soil microbial communities from Rifle, Colorado, USA - sediment 16ft 1 (version 2) | ecosystem: Environmental > Terrestrial > Deep subsurface > Rock core/Sediment | place: Rifle, Colorado...
TAATTTCTTCTAATGAAATTTTATCATTGCGAAACACTTCCACTTTTGCATCACTCACTTTTTCGAGATAGTGAACAAGGTTATACGTGAATGAATCGTAATTATCGAATACAAGTATTTTCATATTTCTTTTGCTAATTGTATTGCTGATTTTAGTGCGCCTAACTTATTATTTACTTCCTGCAATTCATTTTCTTCTGTCGATGCTATTACCACTCCTGCTCCAGCACGGTAAAATAATTGATTGTTCTTACTGAGAAACGAACGAATGATAATCGCGTGATTAAAATCTCCGTTGAAAGCAATGAAGCCTATTGCTCCGCCATAATATCCACGCGAATCATTCTCGCAACTGTCAATTATTTCCATCGCTTTCACTTTTGGAGCTCCGCTCAAAGTTCCTGCTGGAAAAGTATCAGCAAAAACTTTCAGTGAATTTGAAGTGGATTTTATTTTACCTGTTACTTTCGAAACTAAATGAATTACGTGAGAGTAAAATTGCGTTTCGGCAAACACATCCACTTTTACTTCATCACAATTTCGGCTCAAATCATTTCGTGCCAAATCAACAAGCATCACGTGTTCGGAAGTTTCTTTTTTATCCAGCTTTAATTTTTCTGCGAGTTCGTTATCTATTTTATCATCTCCTGTTCTTTTAAATGTACCGGCAATAGGATGAATCTGCGCCTCGTTATTTTTTACTACGAGCTGCGCTTCGGGGGATGAGCCGAAGATTTTAAAATTTCCATAATCAAAATAAAATAGATACGGAGAAGGGTTAATGGAACGCAGAGCCCGATACACATTAAATTCATCGCCTTTAAATTTCTGGATAAACTCGCGCGACAAAACAATCTGAAATAAATTCCCTCGCTTACATTCCTCTTTACCTTTCTTAACCATCTGCAAGTATTCTTTATCCGTGAGATTCGATTCTTCTTTCCCTTCTGCAGAGAAATTAAACTGAGCAAAGTTTCGTTGATTAATTATTGATTCCAGAGAATCTAATTCTGATTCTTCACCATCGATTATATTTTCGTACAAATACATTTCATCCTTAAAGTGATTTATCGCTATGACATATTTGTAAACAGAATAAATCATGTCAGGAATTTCTTTTACTTCTTGCTTGGCAGCATTTATCTCCACATCCTCAAAATATTTCACTGAATTGTAAGTAGTATAACCAAACAATCCGTTTGCTATAAAATTGAGATTATTTTTTTCGACTTGAAACAAAGAACTAAAAGACTTTAATTTTTCAATTACAGAAGCAGATTTTGTTATTTCTGTTTTTGAATTATTTCCATCAGGATAGCTTTCTGAAATAACATTGTTCTCCACTTTAAATGTGGCAATAGGTTTGCAGCAAATGAAAGAAAAGCTGTTCTCGTTTCCGTGATAATCGGAACTCTCGAGCAAAATACTATTCGCAAACTTATCCCGCAGCTTTAGGTAAATACCGACAGGCGTGAAAGTGTCCGCAAGTATTTTTTTATGCTTTGTATGTAATTTAATTTTCATTAAAAAGTCTTAAAAATAAAAAAGCCCGCTGTTAAACAGCAGGCCTTTCGGGTTTATATCGTTATAAATAACAATTCAGCTGTTCTCTGTTAAGAGTGCAGCCACCAAGATTTGTTATTTAATGTTGTTTTCATTATTCGTGTGCAAATATATAAAGGTATAACGATTTAAAACAAATTTTCCTTTAGAAAATGAATAAGGCAGTGAAAATCACTGCCTTATTTGTAGCGAAAGGGGGAGTCGAACCCCCGACCTCAGGGTTATGAATCCTGCGCTCTAACCATCTGAGCTACCTCGCCATGCAATTTTTTAAGGGCGCAAATATAATGGTTTATGAGGTTAAGGGCTTAAATACCGCTTATTTTTATTGAAATCTCTTGTCGGTAAGCTTTTTTTCATAAATTGCTTGAGTTTTTAATGCATTAAATACCTTTCTTTATCTACTGAAATGGCTAAGAAATCGAAAAAAAATACTTCCAAAAAGAAAAAACCTGCTAAAAAAGCTGTGAAAAAGGCTAAGGCTAAGAAGCCTGCTAAAAAGTTACTGCCGAAAAAGAAACCTACAGCGAAAAAGGCAAAGAAGAAAGTTATTAAAACAGCGAAGAAAAAAATTGCTGCTAAAAAGTTAAAGCCTGTTAAGGTTAAGCCTCTTGCTAAAAAAGTAACGCTGAAAGAAAAAATAATTACGAAACCTGTAATTATTCAAAAGGAGGAAATAAAACCTATTGTTGAAAAACAAGTTCCTGTTCTTAAAAAAGAACCAAAGCCTATTGTTGTAACTGAAGAAAAGCCACCACCAATTCCTAAAAAAGTTATTCGCACCACTTTTTCGTCTGTGGCTTTAAAGGAAGATAAAAAGAAAGCACCGCATCCGAACCAATACAGTTTTGAATATGTGATGCATGCTTCCCCCGGTTTATTGTTTGAAATGATTTCCACTCCGAGCGGATTATCAGAGTGGTTTTCGAGCGATGTTAATATTCGTGACGGTAACTTTACCTTTATCTGGGACGGAAGCCAGCAGGTAGCTAAACTTGTTGCTTATAAAGAAAATAAGTTTGTGCGTTTTCAGTGGCTCGATAAACCTGACTATTCTTTTTTCGAATTTAAGATTGAAGTTGATGAATTAACGAACGAAGCTTCTGTCATCATCACCGATTTTGACGAGGATGACGATAAAGAATCTGCGCGAATGATGTGGGATAACGAAATCGCGAAACTGAAGAAAGCAATCGGCTCCTGATTTTTCTGTTTATTTTAGCGGAATTAATTCTATACGGTGAAAAATATTTTCCGCGATAATTTTTTCCTTCTGCCCTATCTGCTTTTTCTTATTTGGGGAAGCATTATGTTTGGCATGTATGATAAAGCGCAGATTCATCTTCTGTTAAACAGTGTTCACAACGCACTTGGCGATGCAGTGTTTCCTTACATCACTTACATAGGCGATGGTGTTACAGTTGTTATTGCAGTAATACTTCTTCTGCTTGTGAAATACCGTTTCGCACTATTACTTGCTGTTGCTAATGTACTTTCTGCGGGGCTCACGCAATTATTGAAACACACTATATTCGCTGATGTTGTGCGCCCGAAAGAATATTTTAAGAACATGCTCGATATACATTATGTTGAGGGCGTTGAAAATTATCTCTACAATAGTTTTCCTTCCGGACATACAACGGCAGCGTTCACTACTTTCTTTTGTTTTGCGCTCATGACAGAAAATAAAGTCATGAAGACACTTATGTTTTTCATCGCGCTCACAATTGGTTTTTCTCGCATTTATTTATCACAGCATTTTCTGCAGGATGTTTATGCGGGCTCGCTCATCGGAGTAAGCGTGAGTATCCTTGTATATTCTTTCATTCAGAATAATCAAAAGCTCAATTCGGCAAAGTGGATTGATAAATCATTATACAAACGCGATTAGGAAATGAATTTATCTGCCATTAATAAAAATATTCTCATCATTATTCTTTCCTCACTTCTGTTCATTCCTTTTTTGGGTGCTGTGCATTTATTCGATTGGGATGAAATAAATTTTGCCGAGTGCGCCCGCGAAATGATTGTGACAGGAGATTATTCCACCGTGCAGATAAACTTTCAACCCTTTTGGGAAAAACCGCCTCTCTTTATCTGGATGCAGGCAATCAGCATGAATATATTTGGTGTGAACGAATTCGCGGCACGATTGCCTAATGCTATTTGCGGGATTATTACCCTGCTCGTATTATTCAACATCGGTAAAAAACTATTTGACGAGAAATTTGCATTAATATGGGTGCTCGCATTTGCCGGAAGTTTGCTTCCTCATTTTTATTTCAAAAGTGGAATCATCGACCCATGGTTCAATCTGTTTATCTTTTTGGGCATACATCATTTCATTTTGTTTTCGAACGATACGGAGAAAAACAAAAATTTAATTCTCTCGGCAGTTTTTATTTCGCTTGCCATGCTTACCAAAGGGCCTGTGGCGTTTTTAATTTTTGTGCTCGCAGTCGGCACTTTTTATATCCTGAAAAGATTTAAGGATTTCCCTTCAGTAAAAAATATTTTGCTTTATCTCTTAATCATTACACTTGTTGGTGGTTTGTGGTTCGCTTCTTTAATCATCAGCGGTAAATCAAATGTTATAGTTGAGTTTATATTATATCAGATTCGACTGTTTACTACTGAGGATGCCACACACGGTGGTCCGTTTTATTATCATTTTATTATTCTTCTTACCGGATGTTTTCCCGCTTCGGTGTTTGCCATTGCGGGTATGCGCAAAAAACAGGAGACTCCTTTCCGCGAATTGTATAAAAAGTGGATGATGATTTTATTTTGGGTAACACTTATTTTGTTTTCGGTGGTGCAAACTAAAATCATTCACTATTCATCGCTCTGCTGGTTTCCGCTCACGTTTCTTGCCGCTTATTGCGTTTATAAATTAATGGATTACGCAATGCACTGGAAAAAGTGGATGACAGTTTTCCTTATTATTATTGCGCTTTTGCTTGGTACAGTATTTACTTCGCTGCAATTTATCGACAAGTACAAAAACGAAATAATTAATTCGGGAATAATTAAAGACCCCTTTGCAATAGAAAACCTGAAAGCCGATGTGCATTGGAGCGGTTACGAATTTTTAGTAGGTATTTTCTTTTTAATCGGAATACTTGTTACACTTTATTATATTGTTAAAAAACAGAAAACAAAATACATTCCAGCACTTTTCATCATCACACTTGTTACAACTAATCTTGCGGCATTACTATTTGCGCCTAAGATTGAACAATACACGCAGGGGGCGGCTATTGAGTTTTACGAAAAGTTTGAAGGAAAGGAATTTAATGTAACAGCTTACGGATTTAAAACCTATGCCGATTTTTTTTACTCCAACAATATACCTCTCATTAATCATCCTGTTCCTTCCGACAAACTCTACTATGTTTGTAAAATACAAGATGTGGAAAAGATAAATAAAGAATGGGACGGACTAAAAGAACTCTACCGCAAAAACGGTTTTGTATTTTTTGAGATGATGAGGAAATAAAAAAGCATCCGATTTCTCAGATGCTTTTAATTTTGTGGGCTGTCAGTTCGAGTGCCCGAAGGGTGTATCGAGAACGTGTGTAAGCCCTCGCACCTTCTCGATACATTTTTTCGCGGAGTTTATCCTGACGAAGGAAGGGCTCAAAAACACTCGAAGTGACCACTCACATTTTTTTCTACGTTCCCTTTATCGCCTGCACAAATTCGATGTAGAGCGTATTCTTTTTTCTGCCCGGGTAAGTAATCAGGTAATCTTTTATCAGTTCGATGCGCTTGTTCATTCCTGTTTGTTTGTTGTCGTATAATTCTTTTCGGTTGCGGTTGGCGGTGCCGTATTCTAATTCGGCTGCCTGAATGGAAATGTTTAAGGCGCGCAATTGGTCGCGCACTGCGGTTAATTCGCCTACGTGTAACAGTGGGTCAACCGGTGCAAAAACAAATCCTCCGCCAATACCCGCTATGCAGGTGAGTATTCCGGTTAAGTGTTTTTCCAATCCGGCAAATGTTTTTTCTGATTGCGATACGCTTATTGTTTTATCCGACTTTACTGTTACTTTTATTTTTCCTGCTTTTAATTTCGAATCGTTCTTCACCAAAATTGTTCCGCTTGGTGCGAGAATAGTTGTTTCCTCACCTGCATTTACTGTTTCGGGTGGGTTGGGTCCGCCCGGTTCGCTCCAATCTAAATTTGTAGTACCTGTATTAAATCCTAATTCGCCACTCACCACATTATTTATGATAATACTTCCGCCTGCAATGATGTTAAAGGTTTGGCTTTTGGTGGCGCCTTTGTAATGCGGACGCATTTTTTTCAATATCGCTTTTGCTGTGCTTGCCTGACTGTTTTTCTCACCCAATTCGGCTTTCATATATTTTACCACTCCTTCAATTCTGCGCTCGATGCAATCGGGGTTCACGTTTTCGGGCAACACAAATGAAATCATTTTGCGTGTGGCACTTTGGTTGTTCACCGTGTTCAGTGTGGTTATCACACTTGCGTTAGCATTTTCTACTGTTACAATAAATGCGGTGTTCCCCGCTTTGGTTATTAAAGGGTTCACCGGATTGTAAGCTGCGTTTGCCTGAATTAAGCCATCGGCATTGCCAAATCTGCCAAAGCGAGTTTCAAATGTTTCGTTGCTTGCCATGTTTTAGATGTTTGATGTTAGATGTTAGATGTTTGATGTTTGATTTACAATTTGTGATTTAGAATTTAGAATTTAGAATTTAGAATTTGTGATTTAGAATTTGTGATTTGCTATTTGCATTTTGATATTTGCTCTTTAATATTTGATATATAACCATTGTTGTGCGTTATATTGTGTTTGCTCACCGTTATGTTGTATGTTCAGTTGGTGAATAGCCTCCATAACCGTGGGTTTTGCCAACATAACCGCAAGGTTTGTGAACATAACCGTGGGGTTTGCCAACATAACCGTGGGGTTTGCCTCCGTAACCGTGGGGTTTGCCAACATAACCGTGAGGTTTGCTAACATAACCGTGGGGTTTGCCAACATAACCGTGGGGTTTGCCTCCGTAACCATGGGGTTTGTCAACATAACGTTCATTTTTGCTTTCATCTCCTCTCAATTAATAAAGGCGCAAGGTACAACCCGCCAATACCCCTTGTCAATAGTATTAATACGGTACCCCTTCGTGAGTTTCGGTGTCATAGGTATATAACCAAAACCTATAATTATGAAATCCGCCATTCATTTGAGCGGATTCACGAATACGTTAAACCAAAATAATAAAGACATGAGTAAACTAAAACTGAAAACCATTTATCACGAAGTGCTTTTTCTCACCTGGCTGGGATTAAGCGCGCAACAAATTCACGAAGCAAGCGGCATCCCACTGCGCACCGTAGAAAGCCACCACAAATGGCTGATACGAAATTTAACAAGCCCCAACGAAGCGCAAACTATGGTGCGTGTATTATTTAAAGCGCGCGCACACGGAGTTTTAAAACTGCTCCTGCGCAAATTTGCGGTGCGCTTTGCTAAGCAAATTAAGGACGCTAAAAAATTACCGAATGATTTTGTGGGGGTTTGTTTAGAGGATTAAAATTAAAAGCCCCGATTTTTTTCTCGGGGCTTTTTAAAATGGATTGCAAATCCTAAACCATCACGGACGCGTTACAAACGCGCCCGAGCGGTAGAATTGATTTATTCTGAAATTATTACAAGTTTACCATTATTCTCATTTATGCCATTGAAAGCTATTTTGTAAATGTAAACTCCGTTTTTAAGATTTAAATCTGAAATTAAAACAGTTTGTTCTCCTCCAATTATTGTTTGTTGGAAAACTTCTTTTCCTGTTAAATCATAGATGATGAAGTTTCCATTGGTTTCGGATGGGATATTGTACTTTAAAGTAATCGTATTTGTTGCTGGGTTAGGGAACAGCATAAAATTATCACGCAAAATTTTTAAATTTTCATAATTATTGTTTTGAATACTATCTTCTTGTTGCAACATTTGTCTAAAATTTACTGCTTCACATTCCAACCCGATATATACATTTAGTATTGAACCATAATTAGCAGAAAATCCGGGGGAAATTATCACTTCATTCCCAGCTACTAAGTCCAGTTTTCCAGGTGGATTTACAGTTACATTCGGACCAGCAATAACATTATTTGATGCAGTAAAACGCAAACTGAATACGGAAGAAAATGGAATTATCATATTAGTAAGAGTACGATTAACGGGCACGGAAGCCATTTGTAAAATAGGTGAAGTATTTATTGCAGAAAACATTCTGTTTACTTGATCGTTACTAAAGTAGTTCCAACATACTGCTAATGCATACGACATAATGTTATTGGGATTAGGCATATAAGTTTGACCATTTCCGTCTACTGCTGTTACCGTGTATTGACACGCAGATTGAGGATAGAGACGCAAATTGGGATCAGCCGGTGTATCGAGACAGTAATCTCCACATAAAGTCCCGTTTGTACCATTTACAAGTTCGGGACATTGACCAGGATCACTACCGACTTCAGTAAAAGTTCCATGATGAGTATGCCATAAGCCTAAACAATGCCCCATTTCGTGTGCCATCGTACCTCCTGCAAATGGAGTATTTGCAAACTGCCTTAGAACAGGGTTATCTGGATCTATTGGATTATCAACCATTACAAATGCTGAACCTACAATACTTTCAGCTAACCCCCAATATGTAGGTCCATAAATATTTTCATAATGTTTCCAAAATTTTGGTACTACATATATATCAATGGCATCTGGCTGTGCATTTTGAGTGATAAGAGTGTTAAAATCAGAAGTTCCTGGTTGTCTTCCATAGTTTTTAAAAAACTCATTATTATCAATAAAATCGTTCCCTTTTAAATTAAAACAAATATTGTTGGGGCTATAAAGTGATTTCATGTATTGAAACGCATTCAATACCTCAGTTAAAGAAACACCCTGAGTTCCATTGCTTTTTCTAATGATATGTATGAAAACATTGATATAATGCAACTCGGATGCAGGCCTCTGAACTACTGGAATATTATTTATTTGAAAATAATCACCTGGATCATTATAATTACCACAAACATTTGTTTGTGCAATAAGGGAAATTGAAATGCAAATTTTCCCGAATATGAGCAATGCGAATTTTTTCATAATACTTTAGTTTAATTGAATTGACAATTTTAGTTGAAAGTAATTGGGGGCATGATACACATCTGAATATCCAGGATTCACGACCGCCCCCTCAGCGTAAGTTATATTACTTCCGATATTTTTAGTTTCTCTTGACCACATTAACTCTATTGTGGGTTTAATCTTAAAACACTCAAATTTATAGTTTGCAGATGTAAAGAACGTAGCTGTTGTTTGTGGTGAAAAAAAATCACTGTTTTTATTTTCCTTGTAATTAAATGAGTAAAATATTGGGTCTGTAATATATGGTTGCCCGGAAGAATCTACCAGAACACTTCTCCAATAATAATTACACGTGCCTGAAATAATTTGTTCGATACTCATTCCTAATTTCAGAGAAATTGAATTTGCTTTTTTCAAATCGTACTTATAAGATACTGCTGAGCTAAAAAACAATCTATTGTGCCGTAAGTTAAAGTCGTATGGATTTAAGCTAGCCACGTCAATAAAATACCATGGATAGTATCCGTTTTTTCTTAAATTAAGTTGTTTGAATCCGAAATCAAAAAAGAAAGAAATTTTTTTATATATTTCGATTTGCATATATGCACTTGAAGACCATGATGGATCAATTTTCCATGCTTTTTGGGAGGGTATCCATAAATCCATATAAGATACCGAAACACCAAAGTGCAATTTGGTACAAGTAGAATCTTTTTTTGTTGCCGCTTCGTTTTTAACTAAAAAGCAAAGAAAAAAAAGAAGTAAAAGTAAACAGCGTTTCATTTTATTTTTGTTGCAACAAAATAATTTGCTGTTTTAATAATGCGTTTTCTTGTTCTAATGCAGTTATTTTATTACCAAATTGGAATAAATACAAATAGCTATCTTCAATTTTTTCCATTTGCAATGTTTGCATTTTACCTAAGCTAAGCCCGCCATCTTTTATCAAGTCATCGGCAGAGGGCATACCGGGGAGATGTTTGTATTTCAAGGTAAATTTTTGCACTGAATCAAGTGGCATTAATTTGTAATTTTTATGAAACACATAATCTGGCCAAAGATTAAGGTTTACTTTTATTTCCCTTGCTCCCAAAGTACCTTCAACAACTAATTTATAAATTGTGCTTGGTGGTGTTCCGATTCCAACATTTCCACCGTTTGCGATATTTATTGCATCTGTTGATGCAGAAACTCCATCCCAAACTCCCAATGTTACACCGCCCCCAAAAGTAGTTTTGATAAAATTATAATTATCACCAAGGTAAAGAACAGCAGTATTACCATTTGCCATAAAATTATTTGCTCCTTTGATTAGGATGTTGCCGCTGTTGACTTGAAGTTTTTCAGTAGGGTTTGTTGTGGCGATTCCTACATTTCCTGTAGTATTTACACCACCGGATGCACCTACAAAAAGAGTTGGAATATCACTGTTAAAGCCAACCATTAATGTATTTGGTATACCGTTTGTTAATTGGTCGATAGTATTTACTCCACTTCCAATTGTAATTCCGTTCAATGCATTTCCAGAGGTGCCAACACTAAATCCTATTGCCAAAGAATTTTGACCTCCGGCAAAACTTTCACCATTTCCTATTGACAAACCTCCAACTGTAAGAACATTTGAGGGTGTCCACGTTATAGAGTTTGTATTTGTATTAATAGAAATT
>Ga0209520_10002642_pt1 | contig 10344 bp, 9 predicted proteins | sample Rifsed16ft1_FD_184009 | JGI IMG/M metagenome (GOLD analysis project Ga0209520, IMG submission 184009) | Soil microbial communities from Rifle, Colorado, USA - sediment 16ft 1 (version 2) | ecosystem: Environmental > Terrestrial > Deep subsurface > Rock core/Sediment | place: Rifle, Colorado...
TTAGTTGTAAAGATATTTCGCCGTCCGCCAGTCTCTTAATTTCAGAATTAACTTTTCCGGGTCCCAGGTGGCTCGCGCTGCCTGCCGCCAAAACAACATTTCCCTTCCTGTCATTCATGTATTTTTCTTATAACAGATTAATCGCTTATTTTCCAAAATGTTAGGTCTATAATGTGTCTATGGTCAAAGAGATTTGTTTTGTTACCGGAAATCCTTTCAAAGTCTTGCATGCCCGGGTAGCGCTCAGGGATTTTGGAGTCAGCGTAGTCTCAAAACAGGTTGAAATGATCGACCAGCCACTCATGGTTGAAGATTCTGGCCTGTTTATTCTGGGTTTAAACGGTTTTCCCAAAACTTTTATCCACTTCGTGGAAAGAACTATTGGGGTAGCAAATATAATAAAAATGATGGCCGGGGTGGATAATCGGGAGGTGGAGTTTCACCAATCCCTGGCATATATTGAGCCGGGATTGTCCTGGCCGGAAATCTTTAGCTATGTGGATGGGGGATACACGTTAGCCGATCGTGTTTGGGAAACGCCATCGGGGGAGGGCTGGGGGGAATTTGACCGCATCCTGATACCTCCGGGAGAAACAAAAGCGTTGTGTACCTTTTCTCCAGAATGGCGCGCCCGGCAGGATGCTGATAAAAACAAAGACACAATCCATTATCATCAATTAGCAAAGTGGCTTGCAGGACGGTAAGTACATAGGTTTATTAGATGTAAAAAAACTTGTGATTTTGATCAAATTACCAGGGCATTTTGGAAAACTGGATTATTCCCCAAAATATCCCTGATTGAATCTTCGCTTTCATGATTTATTCCTTTTACAATTATTCTCACTTCAAATCCGTTCTCCGTTTGCGTATGGACTGCTTTGATATTCCCACCGTATTCTGCGATAGTGCCGGTAAGTATGTCCAATATTCCCGGCTTATCTTCATTTCCGGTCACGAGTATGGTAGATAGCCCCAGTTCCGATTTTGTTACCCCGAACTCATCCAGTACAGTAGACACTCTCGCCGTTTCCAGGAATCCTCCACCGATCAGGTGATAAAGCTGTTCTTGGCTTTTGACTCTGTTTTCCATCCTGTCCACTCCCCGTACAATTCTGGCTACCATATGTTTCCCCAGGTCATCCATCAGCAATACTCCTCTTGGTTTAAGCAGCTCTTCAAGTATTTTTCTTCCCCGCTCTTGCAATTTTTCTTCCTGGGCTGTCAGTTGGATATTTCTCAGCTTCCGTTCGCTTTCTGGTAGACAATACTTAAATAGATGGTCATCTACACTGGTATCATCTTCTGTGGTGGGTATCACTTCCGCTGTGGCTCCCACAGGCAGGACTACGGTCACAGGCATTCGTTGTCCGTCCACGATCAAAACAGGTTTCTTTCTGGCAAGAGACACATCCTGCCGGCACATTAGGTCCACGCCTGTACTTTGCGGCGGCATAAACATTGCCTTTCCGGAGGGGAGAAACACAGGTTTAAGCAAAGCTGGTTTAGCTTCCGGATCCCGGCTCATTTTATACGCTACTCCCAGGTCATTAAAGGCCTTCATCTCCGCAGTCATGATCGCGATCTCTATCGGCCCGTCTGAAGTTTGGATACCCGTCTGTAGTGCCTGATAATTATTGTCTGCAGGGTTGCCGATAAGGTCTTTCGGTTGATCGGCAATTCCTGTTCCGTCCCAATCGTTTTGGATTTTTTCCAGAGCTTTATAACAGTCTTCTCTTGTTTTCACGATCACCCCCAGGCTTACCAGATCGTTGATACCTATCAAGTCGTTCGGACTGCATTCCCCCTGGAATATCTTTTTTTCCCTCTTCAGGTACGTGGAATATCTGCCCTTAAATCTTACGTTCACTTCACACTCCATACCGGACATGGCAAACAAGGCTTCGATCTTGGATTTATAGTGCAGGTAGCAGGCAGGGTCGGTCCTCGGATCACACCGGATTTCTTCATCTATTTGAGTATGCATATCCGGATCCAGATATTTAAAAGCCAGATCGCTCAGCTCCTCTTTCACTATCCACATTCCCAGGCTTTCAGCCAGTTCCGTATACACATCCATCGTCTCCCGGGAGATGGCATTTTGCTTTTTGGGCGGCATGGCAAAAAGCGTTCTCATGTTATGCAGCCGGTCGGCTAATTTCAAAAGGCCTGTAATGGCATCAATAAAAGATCTTGAAGTTACATTTCTCAAAGTTTCCAGCTCAGACCCGAATTTAGATACGTTTTCTACCCATCCGGCAACCTTACTTCCCCATCTGTTTTTAATGTCTTCTAATGAGGTTTCGGTATCTTCCACGGTGTCATGCAGCAGTCCTGCCGCCTGCTCTTCATCCCGGTTCAAACCCCACTCTTTCAAAATTCTCGCCACTTCAATAGGGTGAATTATATATGGTTCTCCCAATTTGCGTTTCTGGTCCCTGTGTGCCGCGATCGCCCACCCCAGCGCCCGGCTGACATACTCATTTTCCGGCTTGAAGCGCATGAAAAACCCCAATTCCTCGCCGGACAGCCCTTCCCTCACAACTTCCCGTACCATTTACAAATTATACACGTTATAGGCTATTTATGAAATCCTCCATAATTTTCCCTAGTCTCACGACGCTTTTCATATCCACCCATTCTTTTTCCGAATGCAGATTTTTACCCGTTGGACCAAAAATTACTGCAGGGATGCGTTTTGCCGTACAATGCCTTGCATCGGAACTGCCGTGATCAAATGAAAATTGGGGGATAACTCCGTTGCTTTTTAATGCCTTCGACAGTTTTTTGTTGAGTGGATGTGCCGGATCTGTATATATATGAGACTCAGTTTTTAAGGCCATTACTTCGCATAACTTAAAATGGCCTTTTATCTCCCGTAGGATGATATTGGGATTATCTTTGGGATTAAAACGTACGTCGATTAACAATTCGCAAGTGGAGGGAACTTGGTTTATAGCGGTTCCGCCGCTGATCATCGAGAAATTAAAAGTAGTAGCTTTTGTTTCCTGTCGGGGTGTTGAATTTCCTTTTAGGAATGAGGTTAGTCCCTCGTTAACTCTTTCGATTGCATTCTTTCCCAACCAGGGGCGGGAGCCATGAGCAGACACTCCGTTTGCGTTTACTTTAACCTGTATGATCCCTTTGGCTTCATTAACGATTCGCATATCTGTCGGTTCCCCGAAAACGGAGAATTTTAACTTGGTAAGATAAGGGAGAAAAGCTTTGGTTGAAGGCCCGCCGATTTCCTCATCGGATACCAGAACAAAAATTATTTTTTTATCCAAAGCCGACTTGATGGTTGTTTCCGGCAAATCCAAATAGGATGCAATGGAGGATTTGGTGTCCAGACTTCCTCGTCCGAAGAGCCGGTCCCCCGTTATTTTGGGAGTAAAAATAGCATCGGATCCCGGCACTACATCAATATGGCTGTTGATCATGATTTCGGCCTTTTCCGGTTTGCATCCCCACCACAACAGCGGTTGATCGTTTATTATCTCCAATTTAGAAAGCACGTTTTTATTATTCAGGTAATTTTGGCACCACATCAAAGCCTCATAATTGGCCTGCTTGTCGGATGTGACCGTTTTCATCGAAATCAAGGTCTGGAGAGTATCTACGGTCGCGCTCATGTTATTTAATTTCCCTGCCTGAAAGCTTTATCGATTCTATTAATAGCTTTCGCTTCTTCCACTGGAACGGCACCGGTATTAAGTTTAATTGGAGCTAGTAAAATATTTCGTTTCAGCCTTCCCAATAAAAGTACCGGATGTCCGTTCTCGCCGAGGTTTCTATCCACGCCGCACGGTACAAAACCAAGATTGAGGCACTCAGTAATTGCACCGACTGCAGCTGGTGTAGCCTCGATCGGTAGAAGGGTGAAAGCGGATTGCGACTCAGTAAAAGCTATAGTTTTTTCCAGGTTTATTCCGGATTTCCTGCAGGGAACAGCTACGGAAAAGGGTGAAGTCATTGCTACATCCCATCCGAGCGGCGCTCTGTGATTGCTGCAAGCTTCAATTCGGATTTTCTTATGGAAACGGTTCTCAGCCAAAGCAATCGCGGTAGATCGGATTAAGTTAGATGAATGGCGGTCTTCTGGTAAGGCAACTGTTTCTGCAACTGTAATGGGTTGCGAACTAGAAAAAAGAAACTGTTCCTGACGGACCGGAGACCCGTGATTAAAAGCGGGGACCAGCGCATGCGGGGTTAAACCCAAATGTTTCAGACAAATAGTTTCAGTTGCTTCTCCAGAGGGTACACCCAAATACTCGTCAGCTACCCTTACTTCGGCCACCAATGGTGAAGCCGACGTGGATAAATGTTCTTTAGCCGCCATCAGCATTAACAGTCCGCCGAGTCCTTTTTCTGTAGACACGGCTCTTCCCACTTCGGCGCTTCCGTCGGATTGGGATACTAGCGCGGCTGAAGCAATCGCTTCCCCATCCTTCCTGGCAAACCAGATCTGACAACGTCGATCACGGATATCCTGAACCAGCTGCTTCCGATTCTTGGTAATACCGTGTTCGGTATACATCCGGCACAGAAGTGAAATTAACCAGTCAGCCTGGAGATGTGCTGGGATCATGTCTTCCGGCGTGACAATAGAAATATTATCAGGCACCCGGGCAATCTTCTGATTAATTTTGTTATCAATAAAAGCCAGTCTATCCATTCTTATTTACCTAAAGAATCAATAACGTGTCGGACATTTTGCACTAGCTCCTCATCTTTACTCCTGTCGTGGGGATTTTCTAATCTCAGGTATGTCATAATCGGTGTTTCAAAAGCAGCTGTAAACTTACGGAAGGATTCTATTGTGATTGCATGACCTTCTTTCTCCCGTCTGGTTGCGATAAGTTGCTCCAATTCGGTATTAGTCAATTTCGTAGATACCAGGACAAAATGCAGCGAATCACCGCACTTATTATTTAAAAAGTCCCGCATCCATTGCCGTGTGAGCGCAACAGAAGTTACCACGCCTATTTTTGAATCGTTAGACAACCTGTTTATGGTTTCACCCAATCTGGTCAGCAATACTTCCCGGTCAGCATCTGTCCAGTTGCCCTGCGAGACCTTTTCCCTTTCGGCAGGAGTCATGCCGTCATCGCCGTCGTAAAACGTGAATCCGAATTTATCCCGGAATACCAGGCCGACAGTAGATTTGCCCACGCCGGGAGGACCGAACAAAATAATGTTGGTTTTGTTGTTAGTTTGCTTCATATTTACAAAAAAACCGCCGGGCAAGCGGAAAAACAAAAAACCCCCTCGGAAGGGGATATTCAATTCGGCTAAACTAGCCTTATCGAATGCTCCGTTGCCGACACATTCTTAAAGCTTTATCGGGCTTCTCCCGTCCCCGTTTTTGGCGGGGCCGCTCCACAGGGTAATTCGATTCTGAAGTTGCGTTCCGCTTTCAGCTCCCGCGGAATCTCTGGTGTCACACTTCAGTTTCTACTTCACTGTCTCACAGCGTTTAAATTTAATGGATTATCGGATATTCTGGCTAATTTGTCAATATTGTTTAGGTTGGGACCATCTCTGATAATACTGTTCAAAGCTCGCCTCAGATTTTTTACAAGTTGCTCGTGCCTGGCTTATTAAGCCCTGTGCATACTTTCGCCACCCTTCAGGCTCCGATTCTATTGTGTTTATGATTTCAACATAACGGTTTGCTGCAGCCTCCACTTCCGCTTCTTTCAGATTGGGATACAGGATCGTCCCCACTTGCCTGAATCCATTAATAGACGGAGGGGGAACCAAAAAAAATCCTGGTGCGCTCGGAATTTCCGGAATACCTCCGATGGCATTGGCGATTACAGGTATTCCATTCAGCATTGCTTCCGTAATAACCGTTGGTTGTCCTTCGTCATGCAGCGAGGGTACTAGTAGGATCTGTGTTCGCTGGTAAAACTTCCTGACATCGGAATAATAATTTTTCAGGAGGACGTTGGCAGGAGGATGATATATCGGCACATCCGGCCAGTTTTTAATTAACAGGAATTTTTTGTTTGGTAATTTTCTGACGATCTTATTGAATATTGATAGACCTTTTACCGGGTGGATATTAACCATCGAAATAAAGTTATGCGAACCGGTTTTACTTATTGTTTCGGGTATGGATATCAAGTTCAGGAATAGGCTTGCCTTCAACCCGGACTCTTTAAACAGGTGCTCGATTATAAAAGGGCTGCAGCTTATGATTTCAGTTTTTTTCATCAGGTTGTAATATCGGTCAACCATGCTTTTAGGATGATTGGCATAGGTGGGAAATAAGTGGTCGACCACAAACATGACCACCTTCGCACCACTGTTTACAGCCTCTTCCAGTAAGACGATATTTATCTCATCCAGGAATACTGCAGTGGAATTCAGGAAAATGATGTCAGGATTATATGTTGTCAATGCCTTTTGGATGCTGTTACGGTATAAGACGATAGATTTCTCGGATGTCTTTTCTTGTAAGTATTCGACTATCGGAACGCCTTTGATGATCTTATGGAAAATTCCGGTTTTTTGATCTTTTGGGTTTTGGACCCGGAGGTAATGTGCGATGGAAATTATCTTTATATCATCGTCTCGCAGCTTAAATCGCAATAGTATCGCCCTGATATATTTAAAAAGTCCACTGGAAAACCGTTCATTAGCAAAATTGTCTACGTCCAGAAAAACTGCCTTCATACCTGTAGCTGGAGTATAATACATTATCGGTTCTCATGCCTGCAACGTTAGAAGATATAGTCGGTAAATATTTCGGGAGTAGATCATTTTCAAGATCGGAAACGGTATTAGGGGGGATTAACAACTCCATTACAGGAGGAGCTGTAAAACGTATTTTTTTCCGGGAAGGTGCAGGCCCAAAATCTGTAATAATAAAAATTACCCCTGCATTTAAAAAAGAAAAAGATGTTCTGGCTGGACAACTTGTCAACAGTGGCCACCCTAAACTGGCTGAAATTTTAAATAATTACGGGGACAACTTCATTGGCCCTAGAGAGGTGGAATGTTACAAGTTTTTAAAATCCCGGCATCCGGCATTGACCCCGTTTATTTACGAGTGCCGAGAAATTTCAGGGGGGGAAACCTTATTAGTAATGGAAGATCTGTCAAACATGAGATCTTTGGGGTCAGGAATCATTGGAGCTGATTTGGAAAAAGCAATTAGAACCGTCTTAAAAGAACTTGCCGGTTTTCACTATGAATATTGGGGACGCCGGGAGGAAGTATTGAGTATCCCTCGAATTGGAAATTGGTGGATGGACCGGGATTCGGATTTTCTCTCAAAAGAAGTGGCAGAGTATTCGTTGCGTGCGGTCGAAAAATTTATTAATGATCCGGGTGTATCGGATTTGTTGAATTTGGTTTTGGAATACAGGGAGTTATTTTGGGACCGGTATAACAAATTCAAGTTCAATACTTTTATTCACTGGGATCTGAATCCTGGAAATGTTTTCGTCAGTAAGGATTTAAAATCCATAAAAATTATTGACTGGCAATTGGCTTCATGGGGAATTCTCCAATGGGACTTGGTCCAATTATTGATACCTCTCTCGGATAAACTCACCTTCAGTAAAACCGGAAAATTGATAGATTATTATCTTGAACAGTTTATGAAATTATTTCCTGCTTCGGAAAGAGGGTTGTTTGATCCGGTGGAGTTCAGAAATTTATTTAATATTGTTGTTGCCGACCACTCATATAGGTCCACGATAGAAGTATTGATTTCTGGTAATTCAATGGGTACGGAGTGGGAGAAATTACTTGGGTGGTTAAGGTATTCAAAAAACGATATTAAAGACAGTTTGTCGAAAATCCTAAATTAACTGATTTTAATTTTAGCAAATCTTCGGGTTCCCACCTTCAGAAGTCCTGGTTCCGTTAAAATAAAATTAAAGTCGTTAACTTTCTTTCCTGAGTATTCCACCCCACCCTGACTGATCAGCCTTCTGGCTTCTGATTTGCTTGACACAAATTTTATCTCAGTCATAACATCTGCAATGTTAATCGACTTCGGTATAAACTCCTCGATATTATCGGGGACCTTCCGCTTTTGGAAAGTTAGTTTAAAAAATTCGGCCGCTTTTTCCGCATCTTTTACTGAATGAAGCTCTCTGACAATAGAAAATGCCAGTTCTTTTTTAATATTTAAAGGATTTTCTCCGCTGTTCAACCGGTTCTCAAATTCTTTGACTTCAGATAAGGGTGATTTTGTTCCCAGTGTAAAATACTGGACGATCAATTCATCTTTTAGACTCATCACTTTGCCGTACATCTCATTTGGAGCGTCAGCGATCCAAATAGCATTTCCCCACGACTTACTCATTTTACGTCCGTCGGTACCTTCAAGAAATTGGAGAGACATTACAAATGACTCCTTTTTTCTGAGATCATGGTTCAATGTCCTGCCTGCTTGCATATTAAATGTTTGATCCGTGCCTCCCACTTGAATATCTGTGTCAAGGTAATAAGAGTCATAAGCCTGCATCACCGGATACAAGACCTCAGGCAGGGAGACCGAGCGGTTTTCGCCCAGTCGCTTTTTTATCAGTTCCCTGGAAATAAAATCGTTCAGGGTAAAATGACGTGTCAGTTTGATAACATCTGTAAAGTTCAGTTTGCTCAACCATTCGGAATTATGAACTACACGGACTTTGGAAAAGTCCACAATTTTGGATGCTTGATCTTTATAGGTTTTAAAGTTGTCCATTATTTGTTCCGTTGTCAAAACAGGTCGTTCAGAATCTTTATCGGAAGTATCGCCAATAAGTGCCGTAAAATCACCGATAAGAAACGTGACATTGTGCCCCAGTTCTACCAGCGCTTGTATTTTTCGTAATGGAACTGCGTGTCCCAGGTGTATTCTCGTAGCTGTCGCATCAATTCCCAGATAAACGTTTAATTTCCGGTTCGAGGAAAGAACTTTTTCCATCTCGGTTCTGCCCGGGATAATATTTGAGACAGATCTGGTTAATATTTCCTCCAGCTTGTTATTCAATTTCTTTTTCATAATACATTATTTTTCAAAATCCAACATGTTATTTTCCTTGTCCAGCACACCCATACCGGAGATTTTCCCCCCAAATCTATCTGTTATTTCCTTTGCCAATATTTTCGTAACCTCCGCCACTCTTTCATTGGTTACATTTCCCAATGCGTCTACAAAAAGGGATATATCGTGTGTATCGGGTGTTACTTTAGTCGTATCCGAAAGCCGCCACGTCCAGTTGCGTGTCATGACTGTCTGGCCGGTCGCGTAAACAAGCGGATCAGTTACCCTTTGAGTTACAGTTTGGTTTAACGGAGTATAAGTGTCACCCTCCTTACCGAATCGGACATCGATGCTTTCTCCGGTAGCAGCCAGATCGTGCACCCCGACAGGAAAACCGGTTTCCAGCGAGTAGATGTTAGCCAGGTCAATTACCGGGTTTATTTTGGGCAGACCGGATTTGGCATGCCTCTTTGCCAGACTTTTGTTGGCTTGTGGAAAATCGGATGTTTTTATTCCGAGTTTTTTAGCAGCCTCATCCCATACTGCAATTTGTTCAGGGGCTTCAGTTGAGATTTCCGGTTTTCTATTTATTTCCCCTGAATTTACGATTCCGAGAATAATAGCCACCCCGATCCGGTAATCCGGGATTTTACTGAATATTTCCGATTCCACTTCAATTTTCATAAGTTCCGCCTTAAGGGATTTTACCATTTCCTATGTTTTTTATAGGCAATAATTATTATTTCATTTGAATCAGCAGAATATAGTTCCTCACCCACAGAACCGTATATATCTTCAATAATAATTTGGTTTTCATTTAGCAGCTTTTTAATTTCCGGTAGATAATAGTGCCGCATATCATGTTCGGATAGGGCCACTTCATTTCCATTATCATCGCTGATTGTTCTGCGGGAGGAATATCTCGAAGTATTATGATCAAACGAAATTGTTTTATGAATAACGCCCTGTCCGTAATCTTCGATAGTGTGATAATAAAGTTTGCCTTGTTCATTTATTCTTCCTTGAACTGCCATATCCAAAACGAACTTGTATGGATTATTTAATTGAAGTATTAACCTGCCGCCCGGAGCAATAATTCTCGAAATTTCATGGAAAACATTATCGTTATCAATTTCAGCTTTAAAATAGCCAATTGAGTTCCACATAGACAATGCGAGGTCAAAGCACTGGGGAGGAAATGGAAGTTGAAGGATGTTCCCCCGGACAAAATGTGTAAGGTTTTCTGCCCGATGACCCAACTTCAGCAGTTCATAGTTGTAGTCCAGCCCCACAACTTTGTATCCATGCTCGGCCAATTTTAAAGCATGTCTTCCGTTCCCGCAGGCAATATCTACTAT
>Ga0209520_10002643_pt1 | contig 10344 bp, 9 predicted proteins | sample Rifsed16ft1_FD_184009 | JGI IMG/M metagenome (GOLD analysis project Ga0209520, IMG submission 184009) | Soil microbial communities from Rifle, Colorado, USA - sediment 16ft 1 (version 2) | ecosystem: Environmental > Terrestrial > Deep subsurface > Rock core/Sediment | place: Rifle, Colorado...
GCTGCGCCCCGCCGCTCGGGCTGGCCATGTTGGTCGGCCTGCTTTTCGGAGGCCGGTGGGCGCTCAAGCGCACGCGCACGCGCCAGTAACACGCACGCCGGGTTCATCTGTGACACACCGCTTTCGACGATCCGCAAGACGCCCTGCTGGCGGCCAGTGACCGGCGCGATGTGACTACTCCGCCGCGAAAACGCGGCGGCTTCCCGGCGCAAAGGCCGGCGGCTCAGAGTCCGAACCGGCGTTGCCTCGTCAGGGGAACGATTGGCGCGTCCACTGCAGCGGGTCCACCTGCACCGCGTTCACGAACACCTCCCAGTGCAGGTGCGGGCCGGTGACCAGCCCCGTGTCGCCGATCCTGCCGATCAATTGCCCCGCTTCCACGCGGTCGCCGACGCGAACCAGAATCTCGGACTGATGCCAGAAGCCGGAGTACACGCCCCACCCGTGATCAATGATCGTCGCGTTGCCCCGCACGATCAGCGCCTCGGCCAGCACGACGACGCCGGGCGCTGGCGCCAGGATCGAGTCCCCGCCCGAACGCGAAAAGTCCACGCCGCCGTGGTACGAGTTGTACGGCCCGCCGTTATAACTCCGCCGCGCGCCAAACGCCGAAGTGATCCGCCCTGCCGCCGGGAGTCGAAACAGCACCTGCCAGTAGCGCGTCGGCGTGATGGGCGCGACGACGGCGGCGACTTTCAGACGTTCGGGGATGGTCAACTGCGGATCGAGCAACTGCGATTTTGAGTCCGAGAGCGTGAGGCTCTCGCGCGCGTAGCCGCCGTCGCCGACGCCGACCGGCTGCGCGTATGGCGTGGCATTCCCATTCTGATCGGTCAACGTGAGCGACAGGAGGTATTGGCCCGGCGCGGCGAGCGCGTAAATGCCCCCTAACCCCACCCAGCGGTCCCCCTCGCGGAAGAAGTGAATCGCCCACTCGCCCAACGTCCCGGCGACGTGCGAATATCCGCTCGCGGGCAGCGAGACGAGAAAGGTGCGGCCCTGCTCCGGCAGGTTGGGGGAGAGGCTCAGGCCGGGCAGCGATGGGGAAGCCGGCGCGGGATTCCCGGCGGCCCCCGGAATGACGAGCCGCTGCCCGGCGTAAATCCGCCCTGGGTCGGCGATCCCGTTGGCGGCGGCGATAGCCCCGACGGTGGTCCCATAACGCGCGGCGATGCGCCAGAGCGTCTCGCCGCGTTGAACGACGTGGACCGTTGCGGCCGCCGCGCCCCCCGCTGCGCTCTGACAACCGCTGCCCGGCGGGAGGCTAAGCACCTGCCCGACGTAGATGCGGTTGACGTCCCTCAATCGGTTGAGGCTGGCGAGGGCGTTGACCGTCGCGCCTGACTTGCGCGCAATGAGGCTGAGCGTGTCGCCGCGCTGGACGACGTAGGTGGACAAACAGTCGGCGGCCGCGGGCGCGGAGGTCGAGAGGGTCGCCATCACTAAAGCACAGGCGCACAATAAGCGGCAAACGAGCATGAGCATGGATAAATTATGCCTCATCGCGCGGCCTCCACAAATTCACCAGCGCGCCTCGGGTCGCGAGCGTCAATTGCCGCCAGCGCTCGACAGGCAGAGAAACCTGGGCGACGGCGGCGGTCGGCATGAGTTCGTCGGAGCGGGTGAGCGTCTCCAGGAGCATTTCGAGGCCGGGGTTGTGCCCGACGACCATGACGCAGGCGTGTTGATCGGACACGTCCCGCAGAGCCGCAATGCAGTCTTCCGGGTCGGCCAGGTAGAGCGCCTCGTCCAACTCCACCTCGCCCTCGTAGCCGCTCGCCTCGGCGACTTTCTCAGCCGTCTCGCGCGCGCGCCTGGCCGTCGAGCTGATGATCAGGTCAGGAACCAGCTCCTGAGCGCGGAGCCATGCGCCCACGCGGGGCGCCTCTTGCTTGCCACGCTTGTTGAGGGGCCGGTCATGGTCGGACAACTCAGGATGCTTCCAGCTTGACTTGGCGTGGCGGAGGAGAAGGAGAGTTTTCATTTTGTCAACGCATAACTCGAATTGCGCCAGGGTTCGGCCATTGGAGATTGGGGGTTAGAGATTGGAGATTTGGGATTTTCTTATCCCCTCTGCTTCCACCAGTTCGTCAAGTCCCGCATCCCCTGTATGTCGAGTTTGTGGCCCGTGTCGTATTCGTGGTAGTCGAGCTGCGCGCCGGCCTCGCGCAAGGCGCGGGCGCACGCTTCGGCGACGACGAGGGGGATCGTCGGGTCCTGCTTCCCCACCGCCATGAACACAGGTACATCCTTGAGCGGCGCAGCGCTCGCGATGCTTCCGTTCTCCGCGGGCATGAAGCCGACCAGGCCGGCGATGCCTTTGACGAGGCCCGGATGGCGCATGGCCGTCGCATACGCCACCGCCGCGCCTTGGCTGAAGCCCATGAGATAAACGTGCGCGGGGTCGGCGTGGTAGAGGCCGGGCAAGGCGTGGAGGAATCCGGCGACGGCGGCCACGGCCTCGTCGAACATGTGAAAGGGCGGCCACTCGTCCGGTTTGCGGGGATGCCAGGCATAGCCCCTGTCCGGGTCGGGCTTGATCGCGCGGGGCGCGGCCAACAGCCAGCGAGCGGGAAGCGTCCGGGCGAAGACCCACATCACGGTTTCGTCGCCGCTGCGCCCGTGAAGCATGACGCAAGCGCGGAGCGGGTGCGGGCCGGAGGTTCCCGGTTCGCGCACCTGGTGGACGAGGCCGGAGGCGTCGAAGACCGGGCCGGAGGTGACGAGGTCAGATGAGACGATGCCAGCCAAAAGATTTTTCTTCAGGCGAGTTACAGCTTCTTCAACAACTCCGCCTTCTTCTGCTGAAACTCGGCCTCGGTGAGCACGCCATGCTGGCGCAAAGTGGCGAGTTGCTCAAGCAGCACAGGCGCATCGGCGGCCAACCGCCGCCCCCCGCCCTGTTCACGTTCCAGTTGCGCTTTGGCGTTGATCATCGCCGTTTTGAAACGAATGGGCTGGCCGATGTGTCGGAACAGGTTCGCCCCCAACTCGCTTGCCGTCAAAATCTCGATGTCGCCGTAATCGAGCAGCCGCCCCAGGAAGGACTGAGACATTTTGACGTCGTTGACCTTCTCCAGCGACGAGTCGGTCACGTTCTTGTTCAGCACACCGGACATTTGAATGACGCGCCGGGAGGTGACGACGAACTGGCGATTGCGCCAGATGAGGATGTCTCGCGTCATGCTCACGAGGGGCAGAATCAGCAGGAAGTAGCCCAAAGCAATGGGCAGGCCCGGCAACAGGGGCGCGAGCAGAGTAATCAGCACAATCAAAGCCAGGGTGAGCAGGGCCTCGGCCAGGATCTCGCCGACGAGAATCAGCCCGTGTTGGCGTGCGACGAGGACGACGGTTTCATTCGCGCCGAGCAGTCTGGTCAAGTAAGAGTCGGCCATATTCACTCTCCTTTATTGACGCGGTGATGAGTATACACTACCGCCAGGGAATTACCGGGGACGAATTTCCTCGCCCACCTCCCGCGCGTTTGTGAGATTGCTGTCTCATAGTTACAATGACGCTCATGGACTCCCTCGAAGGCACGGTCGAGCGCGTGACCTATTTCAACCCCGAGAACCACTACTCGGTCATCCGCCTCGCGCCGGTCCGCGGCCAGCGGCCGCTGTCCGGCGACGATCTGGTCACGGTCGTGGGCAATTTGCCCGAAGTGACGCCGGGCGAGCACTTGCGGCTGGAGGGCCGCTGGACGACGCACGCCGACTACGGCCGCCAGTTCAAGGCCGAAAAGTGCGAGCAGGTCCTGCCCGCCACGGTCGAGGGCATCCGCCGCTACCTCGGCTCCGGCCTCATCAAAGGCATCGGCCCGAAGACCGCAGAGAAAATCGTGGAGACGTTCGGGGCCGAGACGCTCGACGTGATTGACGGCGAGCCGCACCGCCTGCGCGAAGTCCCGGACATCGGCCCGAAGCGGTACGCGCTCATCCGCGAGGCGTGGGAAGCGCAGAAGCAGATCAAAGAAGTGATGGTCTTCCTGCAGGGGCATGGGATCAGCACCGGCCTCGCGGTGAAGATTTACAAGCACTACGGCGACGACGCGCTGGGCGTGGTGCGCTCTGACCCGTATCGCCTGGCGCGCGACATCTGGGGCATCGGCTTCAAGACCGCCGACAAAATCGCGCGCGCGCTCGGCCTGCCCAACGACGCGCCAACCCGCATCGAGGCCGGGCTGGTCTATGCGTTGAACGAGCTCGCCGACGACGGGCACGTCTACGCGCCTCAGCCCAACCTCGTGAATAAGGCCGTGGAGTTGTTGGACGTTTCGCCCGACTTGCTGCCCCCGGCCCTCGACCGCCTGGAGGCGGATGGCCGCATCCGCCGCGAGACCCTGCCGGGCCTGGGCGACCCCGCCGCCTACCTGACTCCCCTCTATCAAGCCGAAGTCAACGTGGCGGCGCGCTTCAAAGCCATGCTCCGGGCCTTCAGCCCGCGCCTCGCCGATTTTGCGAACGCCGACTGGGAGGCTCTTTTCCGGCGCATCGCGGGCGAAAGCACCATTAAGCTTTCCGCCGAACAGCGGGCCGCGGTGAAGACTGCGCTCACCAGCAAAGCCTGCGTGCTCACCGGGGGCCCCGGGACCGGTAAGACCACGAGTCTTCGCGCCATCATTCGCCTGCTTGAACTGCATCGCCATCCCGTCGCCCTGACCTCGCCCACCGGCCGCGCGGCCAAACGCCTCTCCGAGGCCGCGGGCCGCCCGGCGCAGACCATCCACCGCCTGCTCGGCTTCTCGCCAACCGAAGGTTTTACGAAGAACGAGCACGACCGCCTGCCCGCGCACATGGTCGTGGTAGACGAGGCCTCGATGATTGACCTGGTTTTGATGAACAACCTGATGAAGGCGATTGACCCGGCGGCGCACCTGTTACTGGTCGGCGACGTGGATCAACTGCCCTCAGTCGGCGCGGGGAACGTGCTGGGCGATCTTGTGGCGTCCGGGCAAGTCCCGGTCGTGCGGCTCACCACCATCTTCCGGCAGGCGGCAGGGAGCCACATCATCACCAATGCCCACCGCATCAACCAGGGTCAGATGCCGTTGTTCGAGAAGGACTCCCAGGACTTCTTCCTCTTCCCCGAGGCAGACCCGGAGAAGGCCGCCGATTGGGTGGTGGACGTGGCGCAAAACCGCATCCCGCAGAAGTTCGGCTTGAACCCACTGGAGGACGTGCAGGTGCTGGCGCCAATGCATCGGGGCGCGGTCGGGGTCGGGAATCTCAACGCCCGGCTGCAGGCCGCGCTCAATCCCCCCTCCCCCAAGAAACCGGAGCGGCAGATCGGGGGGCGCGTCTTCCGCGTGGGCGACCGGGTGATGCAAATCCGCAACAACTATCAGAAGGAGACGTTCAACGGCGATATTGGCCGCGTGGCCGACGTGGACCTGGAGAACCAGACGCTCACCGTGAGCTTCGACGGGCGGCCCGTATTTTACGAGTGGATCGAGGCGGACGAATTAGCTCACGCTTTCGCGGCGAGCATCCACAAAGCCCAGGGATCGGAGTTCCCCGCCGTCGTCGTGCCGCTGCTCACTCAACACTACCTGATGCTCCAGCGCAACCTGCTTTACACCGCCATCACACGGGCTAAAAAGCTGTGTGTTCTCGTCGGCGCGCGCAAGGCGATTGGCATTGCAGTGCATAACGCGAAGGTGGCGCAGAGGTGGAGTGGGCTGGCGGCGCGGCTGAGGGCATAGCCCAGCGGGAACTTCGCGGGGGAATTGAACGTCTCCCCTTTCAACAAAGATACAAAAGGAGAGACTTCCCATGATCAAATCTATCCAGGACCAAAGGGTTTACCTGTTCGGCCTGCTCGCCCTCAGCCTAGCGCTGGCGGCCTGCGGCTCGACCTCCGCCGCTACCCAGCCCCCTACCCCGGAACCAACGCAAGCGCCGGTTGTCTCGCACCCCAATGTGGTTGGTGGTTATGTGGATTTAGTGGATGCGCTGACCAAAGGCGGCGCGAAGGTCGAGTTGGGCGAGGATGTTGACCAGGCGTTCTTCAGCGTCCCTGGACGCATCCTCAAGGTCAACGGCGCGGATGTGCAGGTCTTCGAGTACGACGATGCGGCGGCGCGCGAAGCGGAGTCGGCGAACATCACACCAGACGGCCAGCCCAGCCCCACGATGATGGTGACCTGGGTTGACCAGCCCAACTTCTGGGCGAAGGGCCGCGTGATTGTCCTGTACCTGGGCCAGGACGCCGACATGATCGAGCGGCTAACGCAGATTCTGGATAAACCGATCACGCAGTCGGCCAGCCAGTAGTCGCCCCTCTCACGAGGACGGCCAAGACCTGACGGGTCCTTTGAGACCTGTCAGGTCTTTTTTTCATAACTTCAATCGCGGGTCGAGCGCGTCGCGCAGGCCGTCCCCGATGTAATTGAAAGCCAGCGAGCACAGGACGATCGGCAGCCCCGGCACGAGCGGCAGCCACGGGCGGTCGAACATGAACTGCTGGGTGGCGGCGAGCATGTTGCCCCAGGTGGGGATGGGGTCTTGAATCCCGAAGCCCAGAAACGAGAGCGCCGCTTCGGCCACGATGAAACCGGAGAGGTTCAGCGAAGCGTTCACGATGATGGGCGCCATCGCGTTCGGGATCATGTGGCGCAGGATGATCTGCAAGTCCGAGACCCCGAGCGAGCGCGCCGCCTCCACAAACGCCAACTCGCGCAGCGAGAGGATCGCGCCGCGCATCAGGCGCGCATCGTTCAGCCAGCCCAACCCGGCCAGCACGATGATGATGAGCACCGCCTGCCGCGCGTCGCGCGGGCTCAGCAGCATGAGTTTGCCCATCCCCTCCAGCACGCCGTTGGGAATGGGGATGGTGTCCTCGTTGCGCAGCAGCATGGAGGAGATGATCAGCAGCAGCGGGAGGGCCGGGATCGTCGCCAGAAACTCGACGGCGCGCATGAGCAGGCTGTCCACCCAGCCGCCGTAGAAACCCGCGTAAGCCCCGGTCGCCACGCCGATCGCCAGCGTCAGCAAGGTGGACGTAACCGCGACGGTCAGCGAGATGCGCCCGGCGTAGACGAGGCGAGAGAAGTAGTCGCGCCCGATGTGATCCGTGCCGAGGTAATGCACGCGGCCCGTCTCCGCCTCAACCGCCCCCGGCGGGAGGAAGTAGTCGCCGACGGCCAGCGCATTCGGCTTGAAAGGCGCCACCCGCTGGGCAAACAACGAGATGGTGAAGATGGCGCCGGTGATCAAGAAAGACAGCATCGCCAGCCGGTGGCGGCTGAGACGCCGCAGGACGACGAGCCACGGGCCGGCCTCGGGAGTAGAGATGGCCTCGGGGGCTAAAATAATCACTTCGCTCCGCGTCGTCATCGGGGCGCCCTCCTCAGGCATAATGGATGCGCGGGTCAACCAGCATGTAAAGCAAATCGGCCAGTAAGGTGGCGCACACGGTGAGCACGGCGGTGATGAACAGCAGGGCCATCGCCACCGGATAATCGGACTCGCCCAGCGCCAGCAGGAACAGGCGGCCCATCCCGGGCCAGGAGAAAACGGACTCGGTGATGATCGCGCCGCCGAACAGCGCCGGGATGGCGAAGACGAAAATCGTGATGAACGGGATGAGCGCGTTGCGCAGGGCGTGCCTGGCAATGACGAGCCGCTCCACCAACCCTTTCGCTCGCGCGGTGCGGATGTAATCCTGGCGCAGCACCTCCAACATACTCGCGCGCACGAAGCGGCTGAACCCCGCGACGTTCACGATGGTCAACACCGAAACCGGGAGGAGGCTGTGCAGCGCCGCATCCAGCGCCGTCCCCGGCTGGATGACTCCCAGCCCTGGAATCGTGTACTCGCGCACGGCCTCCGAACTGCCCGGCGGCAGATAGGGCAGCCCGGCATTCTTCAGCAGGATCGAGAAAAACAAGATGAACAGGATGCCAAAGAAGAACGTGGGCATGGATGCGCCGAGGAAAGCCAGCGTGGTGAAGAAGTAGTCGAAGCGGGAATACTGTTTGATGGCCGAAAAAATACCCAACGGGATGGCGACCACGAGCGAGAGCGCCGTGGAGACCACCATGAGCTGCAGGGTCTTGGGGAGGCGGCTGAGGATAAGATCGGCCACCGGGCGGTCGCGCAGCAACTTCCACGAGAGGCCGAAGTCGCCCAAGAGGACCCCCCCACTGGTGCGCCGCCCTTCCAGGTCCTTCAGGTGAATGACCTGGGCGCAGCCGACCTGCCGGGTTTCAAATTGGCCGTTCTCCAGCTGCACATTGTCTTCGATCGGCATCCGGCAGCCGACGACGAGAGCGCCGAAATACTCGGCGCCGCCGAGACGCAGCGCGCCGCGCGGCTGGCCGATGAGCCAGCGCGCGAAGCGGACGGGCGGGGACAGGTCGAGTTCAAAGTAAGCCCGGATGCGCGCCACGTCTTCAGGCGTCAGGCGGAAGCGCTGGTTCTGCTGAAGCTGGCGCAGGCCGGTGAGCGGGCCGCCGGGGGCGAGGTTGAGCAAGGCATAGGAGGCCGCGGCCGACGTGAGGACGACCACGACCATCTGAATGAGGCGGCGAACCAGGTAACGAGACATACTCCTCCTCGTGCTGTGCGGCGGCGGCGCACCGTCAACCGGTAATCACATGCGCTCAGGCCGCCGCCTCTGCGCGCGCCGGCTGGAGATCATTTCACATCACCCAATCCGGCGTGGGCGTTTCATTTCCGACGCGTGTAGTGCAGCTGCCACAGCACCGCCCAGGTCTGCCCGGCGTCTTCCGATTTCTCCCAATTCCAGTCCAGCTCATCGGCGGCGATGTTGTACCAGACCATGCGCAGCTTGATCGGTTTGCCCTCGGCGGTGACGTCGTCGGCGGCGAGGACCATCTGGCCGTCTTGAAACCCGCCGATGAAGGCCCAGTAGTTGCCGGCGTCATCCACCCAGGTCTGCTGCCAACAGCGGCGCTTCGGGTTGTAGGCCGACACGCTCATCCCCTTCAACGCCGCCTCCTGCGCGCCGTCAAATTCCTCCAGGATCACACACCCGTTGAGGATCGCCTGAATGTGGTTCGAGGCGCGCTTCCCCTCGCCCCAGGTCACCTCCCAGCGGCCCAGCCAGAAATCGAACTGACGCGCCTCTGGGGCGGAGCGGGTTGGAGCGGGAGAGGTGTGTTCAGCCATAGCGGAGGCGCGGAGATGACAAAGGGACAGGTGCAGCGCTCGGCCGAGCGCCACACCTGTTCTCGTCAGCAAGGCTGCTCTAACTACCGCTTATGGCAGGAAGAGGTTCATGTCAATGTGCTCCCAGCTCGCCGACGGGATCACGAAGTTCTGGACGATCCCTTCGCTGGCGGCCCTGTCCAACGCCTCGGAGACGCTGACCAGCGTGGTCAGGTCCAGGATATCTACCTGCCCGCCGATCAACTGCGCTTCAGCGTTTTCGGACGTGATGATGGAGATGACGATGTGCGGGGTCTTGGGGGCGCCGCCATAGTAGTATGGGTTGGCGTCGAAGACCAGCTTCTCGCCCTTGACCCATTCCGTAATCACGTACGGCCCCACGCCGATCGGGTTCTCGGCAATCTCCGGCAGCGTTGTCCAATCCTTCGCCGGGACTTCGGCCAGCGTCTTGCCCTGGTAGGGGCCTTCGCTCTCGATGACGCGGTGCGCCGGGTAGATATCGGGCAGCTTGGCGGCGTCAAAGCTGGTGAAGTAGATCGGCGATTGACTGCCGGGCAGGAAAGTGGAGGTGTAGCCGTTGTCGAAGTACTCGTTCTTCTGGATCAGGTCGCAGGTGATGAAGGTGGTCGCCCCGGACTCCCGGTCGCAGTCAATCTTGAACTTCAGTTCGTAATCGGCCTGCGAGACCGGCACGCCATCCGACCATACCAGGTCGTCGCGGAACGCGTAGGTGACCACCAGCTGGTTCATGGTCGCCGCGCCGCCCTTGAACTCCTCGATCTCACCTTTGGCGTTCTTGATCATCACACCGGGCTGAAGCTCCACGATGTTGCCATTCGCGTCCACCACCTGGTCGCCCTCTCTGGCCTCCACCGCGTTGATCTGAGCGCCGCCGTTCTCCAGCGTGCCGAATTGCTTCAGCGTCAGCGGCTGATAGTCATAGTTCAGGGTGGTGTAGCTGAGGCCCTGGATGAGCGCGTTGGCGAGGACGGCCACCTGCGCGGACTCGACGAGCGTGAACAGCGTGGCCGGCTCCTGGGTGAAGCCGTAGACGATGGTGTCGCGGCCCGGGATTTCCCACGCGGCGGCGTTGTACGTGACGAAATCCTGGCCCGGCATCGGCGCGAAGCCCTGCAGCGTGGCGTTGATCGCATACACATCCGTCCGGTTGAAGAGCGGCAGGCTCGCCATATCTTTCGTGAACTCCTGC
>Ga0209520_10002651_pt1 | contig 10327 bp, 6 predicted proteins | sample Rifsed16ft1_FD_184009 | JGI IMG/M metagenome (GOLD analysis project Ga0209520, IMG submission 184009) | Soil microbial communities from Rifle, Colorado, USA - sediment 16ft 1 (version 2) | ecosystem: Environmental > Terrestrial > Deep subsurface > Rock core/Sediment | place: Rifle, Colorado...
CCTGGTCCGCATCGGGACGATTAGCCAAGAAGCGGCGACTCTGATGCGCCTGGTCGTTCTCGGCCGGCTGAACCTCATCATCAGTGGCGGCACGGGCACCGGTAAAACGACCTTCCTGAACGCGCTGTCTGCGTTCATCCCTGCTACAGAGCGGATCATCACGATCGAAAACCCAGCGGAGCTGCGTCTCAAGCAGGACCATGTGGTTCGACTAGAGACTCGGCCACCAAGCATTGATGGGCGGAACGAGGTCACGCAGCGGGCATTGGTCGTCAATGCACTGCGTATGCGCCCCGACCGCATCATCGTGGGCGAGGTGCGCGCCGGAGAGGCGTTCGACATGCTTCAGGCGATGAACACCGGCCACGATGGCTCCATCACCACGGTGCACGCGAACAGCCCCCGCGACGCCCTCAGCCGCATCGAGAACATGGTGATGATGGCTGGCTTCGACCTGCCGATCCGCGCCATCCGCGAGCAGGTGGCTTCGGCCGTGCAGGTCATCATCCAGCTCAGCCGGCTGCGGGACGGCTCCCGCCGCGTGACGCACATAACCGAGGTCAGCGGGATGGAAGGACAAACGATCACGCTCCAAGATGTCTTCGTGGGCCAGCAGACCGGCGTGAACGAAGATGGGCGGATCATCTACAACCTCGTGCCGACAGGGATACGGCCTACCTTCATGGACCGCCTCGCGCAATATGGCTTGACGATGAACATCGCGAGCTTCGCGCGGGTTGGTGCACGATAGGCAAACCAGTTCGCCTCGAGCCGGCTAAGTGGCACAGTACCTCCTCCCGATAGCGGTCTTTGCTACGGCCTTCTTCGGCCTGGCGGGGGTCCTACTGCTTGTGAGCGCACGGGCCCAGGAATCCCGCATCCGCCAACGGCTGCAGGAGATGAGCGTGGCGGGATCACAGACGATCACCTTGCCCGACCGCGCCGCCTTCTCCTTGCTCGCGGAGTCAGGGACCTTTGGCACGCCGCCGATAGAGCGCATTCTCAGAGCCTGGCCGCTCGTCGACCGCATCGCCCTGGGTCTGGCCCAGGCCGACATCCGGTTGCGCGTCTCCGAGTATCTCCTGATCCGGGTGGCGCTCGGGATTGGCCTTGGGGCCCTCGTCTTCGTGATCAGCCGCTTCTGGCCGGTCGCGGTGGTCGTCGCGGTGATTGGCTACCTTATGCCGCGGCTGTACGTCGCTCGGCGCGCAACGAAACGAGTCGAGAAGTTTGTCGACCAGCTCCCCGACGCCCTCTCGCTCATGTCGAACAGCTTGCGCAGCGGCTTCGGCCTGCTTCAAGTGATCCAAGACTTGAGCCGCGAATTGGCCGCGCCCATCTCGGACGAACTGGCCGCGGTGGCGCATGAGATGTCCCTTGGCGGAGACCTGGAGGCGGCGCTTACGCACCTGCAAACGCGGGTGCGCAGCTATGACCTCGACCTCATCGTCACGGCGATGCTGGTCCAGCGCCGCGTTGGGGGCAACCTTTCCGAAGTCTTGGACTCCATCGCGCATACGATACGGGAACGCGTGCGCATCCTCGGCGAGGTGCGGGCGCTCACGGCGGAGGTCCGCCTGTCCGGCGATATCCTCACGCTGCTGCCGCTGGTCACGGGCCTCGCCATCTCCATCCTGTCACCGACGTACCTGGTGCCGCTTATCGAAACAACGCCCGGCCGAATCATGGCCATCGTGGGCAGCATTGTGATGCTCGTCAGTTTCTGGATGCTTCGCCGCTTGGGCACGATCGAGGTGTAGGTATGACGCCCCTCCTTGCCCTGGGCATCCTTGGCTTCGTCATCACCGCACTGGCCCTGTTCGTATACGGCCTCGGCAACCGCCGCGGTGTGTCCTCGGCCGCGCTCCGGCGGCGTATCGCGGCGTCGGACGCCTTTGGGGTCGGGAACCTAGTCGAGACAGAGCTGGAGCGTTCCTTCTACGACCGAGTTATCGATCCCGTGGTCCGAGGCGTCGGAGAGCGCATCGAGCACCTTACGCCAGGCACGGTGGTCGACAACATCCGCGTCAGGCTCATCCAAGCCGGGCGCCGGACGCCGAACGCCTTCTGGACGTTCATGGCCCTCAAGGCCGCCACCACGATTCTGGTGCCGGTGTTCTGGCTGGCGTTCACTTTTAGCGTCAGCGGCTCCATCGGCCTCCTACCGCTCCTGATAGCTGCAGTCCTCGTCTTGGTGGCCTGGCGCCTCCCGGACTACTGGCTCGACTTCGCCATCGGTGGACGCCGCAACGAGATCATCAGGAATCTCCCAGACGCCCTCGACCTGCTCGTCGTCAGCGTTGAGGCAGGGCTCGGCCTCGACGCCGCCTTCGCCACCGTGTCTGACAAGTTCGCCGGCGTCGTCGGTGAGGAGTTCGGCCTTACCATGTACGAAGTGAGCCTCGGCAAGCGTCGCCGCGAGGCGCTGCGAGATATGGCCGACCGGTGCCAGACTTCGGAGCTCACCACATTCCTCACCGCGATCGTTCGCGCGGAGCAGACCGGCGTCAACGTGGGCGACATCCTCCGTGTGCAGGCCGATGCCATGCGAATCCGTCGGCGCCAGCGGGCCGTCGAGCTGGGCCAGCAGGCACCGGTGAAAATGCTGTTCCCGCTGGTGTTGGGCATTTTTCCAGCGCTTTTCATCATTATCCTCGGGCCGGCGATCATCATGGCCCTCGACGCGCTGAACCGGTAACACCGCAACGTAGCATCCAGCTGGCCCAGCCTCGCGGCTGGGCCACTGGCGTTTCTTTGTGCGATGGGTGCCTTGACCCCACAGCGACAGCAGGGGCAGACTTACCCTGTGATCCTGTACATAGGAGGAGTGCGATGCCTTTGAAACGCTGCGTGTTGGAGATGGGAGTGGGGTTCGACCTGCATGGCGGCGACGTGACCAAAGCCGCGTATCGCGCGGTCCACGATGCGATCCACCGCAACAGCCTGAACGTGCGCGCCATGGGCGCCGCCGGCCCCGAGGCGATGCACGTGCACGTCCTCATCGGCGTGCCGGACCCAGGCCAGGTCCGCGGCGAGGAGGTGCTGGCAGCCCTGCCCTACGGCCAGAAAACGATCGAGGTGGTGCAGGGCGGGCTCGCCATCCCCTCCGAACGAGGGGACGACCGGACCATCATGGCCAACGCCGCGGTTGTCGTCAGCCTCGATCTGCCGGACTGAGGCGGCGGCGCCGCTAGGCCTGCACCGGCCGGACGAGCAGTACGGGTAGATGCGTCTGGCGCAGCACCGCATCGGCGACGCTGCCGAACACGAGCCGCCCTAGCCCACCGCGCCCGTGTGTGGACATGGCGATGAGGGAGACCTCCTGCGCTCTGAGGTAGTCTAGGATGGCGCCGCCGGCGGAGCCGTCCACCGCCTCCACCTGCGTTCCGATGCCCTGACGAACGAGGCGGTCCGCGATGCGCGTCAGGTAGTCCCTGGCCGCGGCGACCAGCGCCTCGTGCTCCTGCCGCGCCACCTCCACACTGACGGCGCTCATCGCCGTCGGGTCGCTCGCGGCTGCCTGCGACATCAGCTGGGCCAGCGACGTCACCGCCTGCAGGAGCACGACCTCGGAGCCGAGGCGCTTGGCCAGCTCTTCCACATAGGGGAGCACCCCCTCAGCCAACTCCGAACCGTCAAGGGGCACCAGGATTCGTTCGTACAAGGGCTTCTCCTTTCCGGCTTGTCGTGGTCTATCTTACGCCTTCAGCAGCCCGCGATGGCGCAACGCCCGCTCCAGCGCCCCTCTGTCATTCTGAGCGCAGCGAAGAATCTCGATTTGCCACAGCCTCCCACAGTCCCACGGGCATCTCACTGCCGCGTCCTCCTCACGCCTTTACGCCCTCAGCAGCCCGCGATGCCGCAACGCCCGCTCCAGCGACGGCTGCATCTTCATCTCGCGGAACTCGCTAATGGCGAAGTCGAGGTGGTCGAGGGCTTCGGCGCGGAGGGCGGCGGCCAAGGCCACACCTCGTAGGGGCGAGGTTTCCTCGCCCTCCGAGGCCCCCTCGCCCACCCCACCTGGGCGCGGGGACCGCGCCCCTATGTCGTTGTTGGGCTGAGACGGAGAGGTTCGTAGGTCGATGGGGTTGGGTTTGGCGGACTCGGCCAGCAGCAGCTCGGCGAGCTGTAGGCGCGTGAGGGCGATTTCGGGCCGGAAGCGGATTTTGGCGCAGACTTCAAGTGCTCGGTCGTAGTAGGCACGCGCCTCTTCTGGGTTGCCAAGGAGCGCGGCAGCAGCGCCGAGTTGGCGGGACATGCTAGTAAAGGCGTTGTAACTGATCGTCAAGTGCGATAGAGGGCGCACTCGCTCAACGAGAACTGCTGCTACTTCGCTATCCTGCGTAAGGACCGCCGCTTCCAGCATCTGGGCGAGCGTAGCTATCAAGAGACGCCCACCGTCCTCCTTGGTCGCAGCGTCCCATTCTAGCAGTTGGCGGAGCTCGCTCCTGGCCTCGTCTTCCCGAGCCAGGTGCGCTAGACAAAGCACTCGCCACCCCCATCGACGTAACAGAGCGCCTACGTCATTCGCCGTCGCCGTGGGCCGCTGACCAACCAAGCGCACGCCTGACCTGAGTTGAGGCACCTCCTGAGCCTTGCCAAGATGGAGGAGAGCGCGGGACGCATTATTTGCGCCGACCGTCTCTTCGAGCCGGCCGACGATTAGAGGCGGGACGTCATCCTGCAGATCCGATCCCACATTAAGCCGCGTCCGCTCAGCCAGTTCGCGCCGTTCGCGACGGAGCTCCTCTACCCGAGAGAGCTGTCCGTAGTCCAGAAAGAGGAGGTTCAGACCTGTAAACATTATGAACATCGTCCGGACAGATACGCCAGTTCGATCCCTCGCAGCAATCTCCTCTGCGAGCTGCAAGCGCTCCTCGGCATGCAGCCGCGTGCGGGAAGGACTGATAAGAAAGTGAGCCGCCCTGAAGAAAGCGTCGGGTTCATTGAGCTGACGGGCCAGCTCCAGAGCCTTGACACCCGCGCGCCACGCCGCCTCTGGCTCTCCCTTCCCTTCAAGGAGGACCCACGCGACAGCAAGGTCAGTATAGACCTGGTCGGTTGTGCCCGGCAGCGCGTGCTCAGCCGCCCTTTCCACCCACCGCTGAAACCCGACGTTGGCGCCCATAGCAGGGCCTTCATAAGTGTGGGCAACAAGGGCAAGTTGGCAGGCCCTAGAACAGCGCTCGCGGTCGCCGTGGACTTGACCTAAAGCCAGCGCCTCCTCAGCTATCTCATCCGCAACCCGAACGGGCTCCCCGGCTGGCATCAGCGCTTCGCCTAGCGCCAGCAGCAGGTCGCAGCGCTTTGCCTTGTCTTCTGGGTCGAGCACCTCTTGCACGTCCAGCGCCCGCTCCAACAGCCGCGCCGCCTCGCCGTAATCGAAGACTGACATCGCCCGCTGCGCGGCCAGCTCCCCATACTCGACCGCCTTCGCCAGGTCGGCTTTGTCCGTGCTCTGCGCGAAGTGCTCGGCCAGCTCGGCGGCATGGTCCTCGCGGCGATTGCCATACTGGGCCTCGAGGGCGCGGGCGATCTCCTGATGTAGGCGCAAGCGGCGCGGCGCGATCATCTCCTCATAGAGGGTCTGGCGGAAGAAGGCGTGCGCGAAGCGGTAGAGCACCCGACCCGGCTGTGACCGCTCCTCCAGCACGCCGACCCGCACCGCCTCCTCGAGGCTCGATAGCATCGCCTCCTCCTCGACGGCAGTCACGGCCCGCAGCGTCTCCAGGTTGAAGTCGCGGCCGATCACGGCGGCGACGGCCAGGAGCCGGTTGCACTCGGGACTCAGGCGAGAGAGGCGTTTGCCGATGACGTCGCGCAACCCCTCTGGCACGCCGGCCTCCGGCTGGCTGGGGTCGGCGAGCGCGTAGCGCCCGCCCTCCCGCACGACCAGGCCCTCCTCGACCAGATAGCGCAGCAGCTCCTGGATGAAGAGCGGGTTGCCCTCCGTCTGGCGGTAGTACATCTCGGCGCGGCCCCAGGAGACCTCCTGGCCGCGGATATTCGAGATCATGCGCTGCACCTCATCGACGGTGAGGCCGCGCAGCGGCACGCGCTGGAAGCCTTGGACGCGACGCAGGTCGGCGAGCACGCCCGAGAGCGCGTGCGTGCGGTCGACCTCAACATCGCGATAGGTCCCAACGATGGTCAATCGAGCGCCTTGAAGGTTCCGGGCCACATGCAGGAGCAGGTCGAGGGTGCCGCGGTCGGCCCAGTGCAGGTCCTCTAAGACGATGAGCATAGGTTGCACATTGGCTGCGTTGCGGAGGAATCCGCTCACCGCCTGCAGCAACCGCCATCGGTCGTCCTCGGGGTCGCCGGTCGGGCGTAGCTCCACCGACACGCGGTCGCGTATCTCGGAGACAATGCGAGCCACATCGGCCGCGCCCGTCCCTAGATCGCTCTTCAACGCGTCAGGCTCCCGGGCCAGCACATACGACCGCATCGCCTCAACGAAGGCAAGGTACGGCAGCGACAGCGAGCCTTCCTCGTAGCAGTGGCCGACCAGCGTCCGGCCACCTCGCAGCGACACATAGGTCGCCAGCTGCTCGACCAGCGCGGTCTTGCCGATGCCCGGCTCGCCCACGACCATGGCCAGCGCCCCTTGGCCGGAGAGGGCACCGTCGAAGGCGGCCTGCAACTGCTTGAGCTCGGCCTCGCGGCCGACGAAGGTGCGCCGGTAGAGGGGGTTGTCTGAAACACCGCCCACACCACCCCCAGAGGGCGGTTCGCGAACCGCCCCTACGTCTATGGGGCGCAGGTCGATGGATGAAAGGGCTTGGCGCACCTCAGCGGCCGACGCTGGCCGGTTGGTTGGGTCCTTTTCCAGCAATCGCAGAATCAGCGCCTCGAGGCCCTTCGGTAGGTCGGGGCGGTGCCAGGAGGGCGACACGGGCGGCGTGTTCAAGTGCTGGCCGATAATGGCGACGTTGTCGTCGCCGACGAAGGGGGGACGTCCCGTCACTATCTCGTACAGCATGCAGCCGACGGAATACAGATCGCTTCTCGCTGTGATCTCGCCGCCGAGCGCCTGCTCGGGGGGCATGTAGCTCACCGTCCCCACCATCATGCCTGCCTGGGTAAGGCGAGAGCGGTCTATGGCGACAGCCAGGCCGAAGTCGGCTATCTTCACGGTGCCATCGGCCATGAGCCCGACGTTCCCAGGCTTCAGATCGCGGTGAACGACTCCCCGCTGGTGGGCTACTTCCAGCCCTTGGCAGACCTGCTGGGCGATGTGCAGCACCTGCTCCAAGGGCAGCTTGTGGTCGTCCGCCTTTTCGACGACATCCTCCACGAAGCCGCCGCTGAGCAGCTCCGTGACCATGTACGGGGCATCGCCCTCGCTGCCTACTTCGAAGACGGTCACGATGTGGGGCGACGTGAGGCGTCCCATGGCTTGTGCTTCGCGCCGGATTCGCTCGCGTCCGGCCTCATCGAGCCCATCGGTATGGGTCTCACGGTTCTGCAATATCACCGGTGCGCCTCCCAGTGCATATTGGCACATGACCGCGATGGAATGCCACCAGTTGACTTGCCTGTGCCGGCGGCGCGGACAGCGGTGCGGGTCGGTCTTGTAGACTTGGCGGTGCAGGCAGTCGACGGCACCCGGGTAATAGGAAACGCCGCCCTCGGCCGGACGTACGATGTGGCCGGACTGGAGAAGCTCTTGGCGCGGACGGAGGCCGCCATTGCCGACTTGGAAGCCCAGAATGAGGCGCGGGAAGACCAGTCAACCCCCGCGCTTGGCGCCGGGCCTCCAGCGGGCGCAGGCGCTGCAGAAGCGGATCCAGGAGGCGCTCAGCGAGTTGACGCGGGATGGGGGCAAGGCCCGCATCAATCTGACCGGTCCCGACGCCCAGTCACGGCGGACCCGTCACGGCATCCTCCCGGGCTACAATACCCAGGTGCCGGTCACCCCGCTCAACCCAGACGCCGCAGGGCGAACGGGGATGCTGCTCACCGCCGCGGCGGTGGTGTCCAACCCCTCGGACCATAGGCAGCTGCTGCCCCTACCGGAACAGGCAGAGGCGGCGACGGGCATACTCCACTCTCACTCTGGCCGATGCTGGCTACCACTCCGGAGCCAACCTGGCTGCCTGCGCCGACCAGGGGCTGCAGGTGGTGATCCCGGAGCCCCGTCCCCACGGCGAAGACCTGCGAAGGCACGGTCAGCCATCGGTTCGTGGGGGGAGCTGCCAGGGATGATCGTGACCGCCGCGATTTCTGTTAATCCCCTCAGTAAGTCGAGCTCGTTCCTGACGCATTTTCGCATTCCTACTCTTTCGGGTAGGGCACAAACTACACTTTCGACTAGCGTGCGCCGCGCTGGTCCCAATTAGCCTTCGGGCTGTAGGGACCAGTGCCACTGCTCGCACCACGAGGCGTCGAAGGCCGTCGTTGGGCCGGTGTGGTGTCGGCGTGGGTGCGCAGTTCGCCCGGGCGCCAGGGTGAGGCGATGCCTTCGAGCATAGCTCCGCCGAAATGCCTGCTGAGAGGGGTCGCGGATCGGCGACAGGGAGTGCAGTAGTGCGTCCCGAAGGCTTGTTTGTCATCGACAACCAGCAGCGCATCGTCGAGTGGAGCGATGCGGCGAGTATGGCAATTGGAGTTTCCGCGGCCATGGCGGTGGGCCGTCCTTGTTACGAAGTGGTTCACGGCCGCGACATGTTCGGTCGGCCTGTTTGCCATCAGGGCTGTCCCCCCTTCGGAGCATTGCAGAAGGGTCAGGTGGTGGCCGACTGCACGCTCCATGTGAAGCTGGATACGGCCGGGTCGTTGGCACTCCGCTGCGAGTTGATGGCGCTGCCCGCGGGCGGAAGGGATGGCGGGGGAGCTATCGTGCGACTCCTCTCACGGAGTCCCGATCCGCACTCAGGGGTGGAGGAAAGGGCCGACACGAAGCACTCGGGCAGTGTCGTTCGCGATCTGTCCGCCCTAGCCGCGCTTACAACATCGCTCTCTCCAAGAACAGCACATCAGAGCCTCGAACGCGCGCTGGACCTCCTGCTGCAGGCCTCGGGTGCCGAGGTGGGGGAAGTCTTCCTTGCCGAGCGCGCGGAGAAGGGGATGGTGCTGACGGCGCACAAGGGCCCCTTTGAACCCGCCTTCTCACAGATGACGCGATTTCGGGCGGGCGAAGGATACCCCGGGCTTGTGTTGGCTCGCCGGGAGTCGATCGAGACGCGGTCCTTAGGCAGCGACTCGCGGTATCTTCGTACTCGGGTCAAGGCGAGGGGCTTCTCCGCCTACGTTTGTGTGCCCATTCTCGGGCCTCAGCGGCTCATTGGCTCCGTTCATCTTGCCTCGCGACGTCCGGATTTCGACCCGGAGCCCGCGTCCCGTCTCCTTTCCTGGGCAAGCACACCAATAGGCCTAATGCTCCAGGCGGTTGGGTCTGTTCCTAACGAAACATCGCTTCCGTGGACCAGCACGGAGGGGGCGGAGGACGAGACAGACCGGCTGCTTCGTCGGATCCTGACACACATGACAGAGACCGTTGGAGCACGAGGGGGTGCGTTACTGTTGCTCCACTCCAGCGGCGGAGTGAGCCACGCGGTCCACGAGGGCGCGGGCATACCGGCCACCTGCCCAGGCCTCGGACCAGGCGCGTCCCAGCCGTGCCCGGCGCTCCAAGAATGCCGCGTCCTCACCCTTTACGAGCCGCAAAGGAGCTGGCCACTGCCGTGCCGGCAGTCATTCCAGAGCGGATACACAAGGTACTGTGTCCCGGTAACCGACGAATCGGGCGCGACCTCAGGCTTGATCCAGATCGCCTGGCAGGAGCAAAGCCTTCGTCCTCCTACACGCCACGCGTGGCTTCTCCAGGAGATGACAGAGCACGCCGCTCCTGCAGTGCGCCTGGCGCGGGACTTTCTGGAAAGGCTGCGCAGGACAGGAAGCATGTTCGGCGCATCGCTCTCCCGCGGACAAGCTCTTGGCGAACCCAAGAACGCCTCCGAGGCCGCGCGATCGGAGACGCGGACCGACGAGCGCAGCCTGAACGCCGCCGACGAGCCATACCTGGACATCCGTTGCTTGGGGTCCTTCGAGTTGCGTCGGCGCGGAGTCCTGGTCTCGTACCATGAGGTCCATCGGCAGAAGGTTGTTAGCCTTCTCAAAATCCTCCTCACCTACGAGGGGCGCCCGCAGTCCAAAGAGACTCTGATGGACCTCCTCTGGCCTGAAGTCGACCCGCAGGTCGGGGCGTCACGACTCTGGGTCGTCGTTCACGCGCTACGCCAATTGGTCGAGCCTGCTGACTCCTGGGGCGACTGGGTGTACATCAAGAACGAGGGCGACCGCTACTTCTTGGCGCCCGACGCGC